>ERZ1292633.5058-Hain-H41-02um-R1-5058-length-12034-cov-4_pt1 | contig 12034 bp, 15 predicted proteins | sample MGYA00564406_ERZ1292633 | MGnify/ENA primary metagenome ERZ1292633 (study PRJEB36523, sample SAMEA6512639) | groundwater metagenome | collected 2019-01-08 | study: AquaDiva: Metagenomics assemblies of 32 groundwater samples
CGCCGATCCGCATATTGGTTTTGCGCTTGAGATTGTCCAAGCCGATATGTTGGCGCGCGTCCATCGTTTAAAGGACGAGGAGGTGATTTTTAATACGGGTACTGATGAACACGGCCAGAAGATTTACAAGAAGGCACTTGAGGCTGGCATCGATCCTAAAGCTTATTGCGATGAGTACGCAGCTAAATTCCACGAGTTGAAAGACTTGTTGAATTAGACCTATTCCCATTTCATTTGTACCACCGACGACAAGCACGTCGCGGCGGCGCAGGAGTTTTGGAAACGTTGCGACGCTAACGGTGATATTTACAAAAAACATTACCAGACCAAATACTGCGTCGGTTGTGAGCTAGAAAAAACCGATTCTGAACTCGTCGATGACCGTTGTTCGATTCATCCTAAGATGGAGATCGAACTCCGTGACGAAGAGAACTATTTTTTCCGTTGGTCAAAAATACCAGCAACCGTTACTTGATTACTACGCTGCCCACCCCGACTTTGTCATGCCCGAGGCTAAGTTCAACGAGATCAAGAATTTCGTGGCGGCTGGCTTGAATGATTTTAGTATCTCGCGTTTGAAGGACAAGATGCCGTGGGGAATTGCTGTGCCAGGTGACGAGGCGCATGTCATGTATGTTTGGTTCGATGCTCTCGTGAACTACATCTCGACGTTAGATTGGCCCGCAGCTGGTGACTTCGAAAAATTCTGGCCTGGAGTTCAGGTCGCCGGCATCGACAATTTGCGCCAGCAGTCCGCCATGTGGCAGGGGATGTTGTTGTCGGCTGGCCTGCCAATGTCAAAACAGATTTTTATTCACGGCTTTATAACTGTGGACGGTCAGAAGATGTCCAAGTCGCTCGGCAATGTCATCGACCCGAAAACTTTGGTCGCCACTTACGGTGCTGACGCCGTGCGTTACTATTTGCTCCGCGAGATGCCATACGGCACTGACGGAGATTATTCTGAAGCTCGCATGGAGGAGCGCTATGCCGAACTCGCGAACGGTTTGGGTAACCTCATGGGTCGCGTCGCGGCCATGGCGAATAAATATTTTGACGGCCAAGTAGACAATCTTCCTTACGTCCCGCAAGAGCTTTACGTTCAGTTGGATGAGGCTTTGAACGTTTACGATTTTAAGGCTTACATCGATGGTGTTTGGACTGTCGTGACCGCGGCCAACGAGAAAATCCAGAAAGAAGAACCTTTTAAGCTGGCTAAGACCGACCCTGCTGCGGCTAAAAAGTCACTGTCCGAGCTGGCCGGTATGATTCGATTCATTGGCCAAGCCCTATCTCCCGTGATCCCCGCAACGTCTGAGGAGATTTTGAAGCGTTATACTGGTGAGAAGTTGATTCATGGGGAGCCACTCTTCCCTCGACGTGATCAGGAAGTAGAAAGTATAAAGTAGAAAGTTGTGAATCCGATCATTGTCGACGTCAGCCTGGTTGTAATTTCGATCTTGTTAATCTTTGGTGGTTACCGCCAAGGCTTCATTAAAGCGGCCGGGAGTTTGCTCGGGCTCGTGATTAGTATTGCGATTGGAATTTGGGGCGTGACTTGGCTTGAGGATGTGACTGGGTTTGAACTGACCAGAAATCCCGTCGTATTTATTTTTGTCTTCCTGCTCTTGTCTATCATCGTGAGCCAAATCTTGCGTTTGATTGTGTCGGCGCTAGACCTGGTTAGAAAGTTATTGTCGATTATTCCGTTTGTCGGGTTAATCAACAGCATGCTTGGAATGGTGCTCGGCCTTGTCCAGGCTGCGGTGATGGTTGGGTTGGTAGCTTACGTTACATATAGTTTTTTCCCGACGGGCGGTTTTAGACAAACGGTGCTTAGGTCAGAGCTCGTGAAGGTTGCTGTTGGTGCTGAACGGGCCGCTGGATTATTGAACTAGTTAGTATGAAGTGGAAATTTATAGACACGCACTGTCACGTTCATTTTCAGGCTTACAAAGAAGACATGGATGCGATTGTTCAACGTTCCCTCGACGCCGGGGTTGGCATGATTACCGTTGGCACGCAATCGACCACCAGCAAAAATGGTATTGATCTCGCCGCTCGTTTTGACGGAGTGTGGTGCACGATTGGATTGCATCCAAACCATTTGCACGCTCAAGATTTTGTGGACGAGGAGGAGTTGCCAAGTTCGCTCCACGTTAAAACGCGCGCGGAGAGGTTTGATTGGGACTATTATGCTGAGCTCGCCAAGCACCCGAAGGTCGTGGCGATTGGTGAGCTCGGATTAGATTACTATCGCGTGCCGCCTGGTGTTGACATCGAGCAGCTGAAACGCGAGCAAAAAGATCAGGCCGCCGAGCAGTTGCGCTTTGCGACGTCTGTCGACAAGCCGGTCGTGATTCACTGTCGTGATGCGCATGCCGACCAGGCTGAGTTGTTGCGTGAAGAAATTGAGCGTGGGGGATTGCAGCGCCGGGGTGTGATTCACTGTTTTACCGGCACAGCCGAGGAGGCAGCGGTGTACGCCGAGCTAGGTTTCTACGTTTCCTTTACCGGGATTGTGACTTTTGGAAAAAACGTAATGGCCGCAGCCAAAGAAGTTCCGCTCGAGCAAATCATGATTGAAACCGACTCGCCCTATCTCACTCCGGCACCTAATCGAGGTAAGCGCAATGAGCCACGATTTGTGGAGCAGGTAGCGCAAAAGATTGCTGATCTAAAGGGGATATCTGTGGAAGAAGTTGCCAGAGTGACCACGGCTAATGCTAAAAGACTTTTTAGATTAGCTTAATTTAACCTTCAGGACGTTGACAGGCCTAAGCAAAGAGCGTAGTCTATTACTTACGTTCTTTTTTTGTCTTAGCGATTTTCTCGGCCAATTCCGGCCAATTAGGAGGTAGCCATGGTGGACTCTACGGATCGTGGAGCAGCTTTCGTGCCGTCGCCGGGACGAGCTGGCCCGCGCATCACGCGGTTCGGCTTGTTCAGCAACCGGCCAAAGGACCTGCCGCGGGTGCTTACGGCCTTGCGAGACGAGCAGCCGCGGTACGGTTACGCAGACAAGAACGCCGTGATGGGCGTTCTGAACAAATGTGGATACAAGGTTAAGGGAGAGCGAGACGACTTGTATCGGCTGCTCATGAACCATGGGGTGGTGCTGTGCCCAGACAAGTTCGGTCTGAGCACGCACGTCTTCAGCCCCGATGACGGCGAGTTGGTTCTCGACGCTTACAACAACAAGCGCGATCAGCCGTCGTCCACGACGACACGTTGCGAGGCAACGTACCTGACGGTGCTCTACGGCCTCGGCTACCGGCTGACCTCGCCGACCACGGAGCGCGTGGTGCATGTGGTGGCCGAGCCGGAGCCGGTGGCTCAGCTGCCTGCTCCACCTCGAGACTTGTTTGGTCTCCTCAACCAGGATGCCCTGCGCGATGACATCGAGCTCATCCGGGCGCTCAGCGATGTTGAGCTGGACGAGCTCGTGGGGCAAATCCAGCGTGTTGAAGTGGAGCGTGACGCGCTTCTCGAGCTCATCGTTAAGGACAAAGCGCGGCGCGAGCTCGAGGCCGCCAAGAGCCGGGAGCGTGAGACCCGCCGGCGTCAGATCGACGTGGAGATGAACGCAGCCGCCGCTGAGCTCGCACGAGTGGCGGAGGAGGCGGAAGAAGCCAAGTTGGTGGCTGACAAAGCGGCGGCTACGCGCCGCAACGCCGAACAACAGCTGCAGAAGCTCGAGCGCGAACGCGCCTTGCTCTAACGCTTACAAACACGCCTACGAGTACTGACCGGTCTTGGTTGCCCATGCAACTGAGCCGGTCGCTTTGTTTAAGGAATATCTTGACGCTCAAGTAAGGGCGGCGTATACTTCTAGCGTTTTATGGCCGAAAACGACTTGCGACGGTATTATCTGTTCGCTTTCAAAGCGGCTACTGATATTACGGGCACGATCATTATTCCCGGAGTGTTGGCGGTAATTCTGCGGTCTACCTACCACCAACTCGCCTACGCCCAAGTGATATTTTTCCTAAGCTTGCTCGTCGTCTTTGTTCTCAGCATGATCCTGGTGGTCAAAAAGATTCAACGTTATGGCGAAGAGTACAAAAAACTCATCCAGACAGAACCTCCCGGTCCTGGGAGCAGCGTTGGCCGCTGAACCAATTTTTCACCTAGGCAATTTTCCCATTACTAATTCCATGCTGAATGCTTGGATAGTTACGATTTTTTTCGTCATTGTCGCCATGATTGCTTCGCGACGTACCTCGCTGGTGCCGCGTGGTATTCATAATGCCTTTGAGGCGGTGATTGAATTCTTTCTAGGCGAAGTGGATAAGGTTACCGGCAACAGGAAGAAATCACGGTTGTTCTTTCCGCTGGTGATGACTTTGTTTTTGTTCATTTTGGCCAATAACTGGTTGGGGTTGTTGCCGGGCACCGGTACCATTGGAATTTATGACCTGGTACATGGAGAAGTAGAGCTCGTGCCTTTGTTGCGTCCAGCTACGGCCGACCTTAACCTGACTTTAGCCCTGGCGGTATTTTCTGTAGTAGTCGTGCAATTGGCGGGTATCCATGCCATTGGTTTTACAAATTATTTTAGCAAATTTGTAAATATCCTCGGCATCTTCCGGGCAGTCAAGAAAGGTCCTATGGCAATTGGAGTAGCCATCATTGAATTCTTCGTGGGCCTACTCGAAATTATCGGCGAGGTGGCGCGCATAGCCTCTTTGGCTTTCCGATTATTCGGTAACGTGTTCGCGGGCGAGATTCTGATCGGCGTTATGTTGAGCTTGGTGTCATTTATCCTGCCCGTGCCGTTCATGTTCCTTGAGATTATCGTTGGCGCCATTCAGGCCACGGTATTCTCGTTGTTGGTTCTAGTCTTTTTGACTATGGCGACAATGGAGCATGGACATGAGGAGGAAGATCATGATAAACACGAGCCTAAGCCAGCTCATGCATGAGTTTCGGCCTAGCGACTTTATACTTTCAACTTTATACTTTTAACTTCCGAGTATGTCCCCAGAAGTCATGCAGCTCCTTGCTAAGGCCCTCGCGATTGGTATCGGTGGTATTTTTCCAGCTCTCAGCATTGGTTTGATCGGTTACGCTGCTATGACGAGCATTGGCCGGAATCCTGAGGCTGCAGGTAAAATTTTGGTACCGATGTTGCTTGGTATGGCTTTCGCTGAAGCTATTGCTGTGTACGCCTTGCTCATTGCATTCACGCTCTAAGTAGAGGTTGAGGAGGTAGAAGAGGTTTAGGAGGTTTCGACCTCATCGATCACATTATGGCAACTACAGAGGAGAATGCGACGACAACTACGAGCGAGGTCCACTCCGAACCTGGAGGGGTAGTTAAGGCTATTGGTACGTTTGGAATTCGAGGAGACTTGTTTGCGGCGCAATTGGTAAACTTCTTGCTCGTCTTGTTGGTGTTGTGGCGCTTTGCCTACAGGCCAATTTTAAAGATGCTTGATGAACGTGAAATCAAGATCGCAGAAAGTGTAAAAAATGCCGAGACCATTGAAAGACGTTTGCGGGACGCCGAAGCTGAGCATGCCAAAGTGGTTGGGGCAGCTCGCGTGGAAGCTCAAGCCATTGTGGAGAAGGCGATTGCTGACACCGAGGCCAGAAAGAATGAAATGGTGGAGGCGGCCAAACGCGAAGTTGAACGTGTGGTTCTCAAGGGCAAGCAACAACTCGAGGACGAACGCGTGGCTATGCTCATCACCGCTCGCAAAGATTTGGTCGACATCGCGGTCAAGGCCGCGGCTAAGATTTTGTCTGAAGGCTTGACCGAGAAAAAGTCGCAATCCATGGCTGAAGAAATGGTACGCAAACTTACTTAGCGTATGAAAAAAAGCATGCGCGGAATTGCGCGCGTCATTGTTCAGCAAGCTGAAGGTAAAACGCCCAAAGAGCTTGAAACTATGATGCAAGAGACGGTTGGCTATTTAGCCAGCAAGGGCTTGCTTGGCCGCTGGCGAGATTTGGAACGTAACATTAATGAAGCCTGGCGAGAGAAACACGGGGCTTCCAAGTTGACCGTCGCCTCGGCGCATCCGCTCACTCCCAAGGCTTTTGCAAAGATTGAAGCGCTCGCCAACGGAGCAGAGATCCAGCAAGTGGTTGATGAGCGATTGATGGGCGGAGCTCTGGTTAGACTCGACGAAAGGCGAATCGACGGCACAGTTCTCGGCGCTTTGACACGTTTGAAAAATGCCCTTCTTTCCTAAGCTATGGCTACCAAGAAAATGGATATTTTAGAAGCTCTGCGTACGCAGGTTGAAGCTTTCAAGGCCGATGCGCACGAAGAGCGCGTCGGTACTGTCGTATCGGTGTCCGACGGTGTAGCCCGCATGAGCGGCCTATCTAATGTTAAGAGCCAAGAGATGCTCGATTTTGGCTCGGGCGTGTTTGGTGTAGCATTGAACCTTGAAGAAGAAACCACCGGTGCAATTTTGCTGAGTGAAGCTTCAAGCGTAAAGGCTGGCGACACGGTGCGCTCCACTGGCCGGATTTTATCTATTCCAGTTGGTGACGCCATCATCGGCCGCGTTGTCGACTCGCTCGGTAATCCAGTTGATGGCAAAGGTGTAATTGCTAACCCGGAATTTGTCCCAATTGAAAAAGTTGCTCCTGGCGTCATGAGCCGTGAGTCGGTGGGCGTGCCAATGCATACCGGTATTAAAGCGATTGACGCTTTGATCCCAATTGGTCGCGGTCAACGTGAGCTGATTATTGGCGACCGCCAGACGGGTAAGACGGCCATTGCTATCGACACCATTTTGAACCAAAAAGGGGAGAACACTAAGTGCGTGTACGTCGCCATCGGTCAGAAGGAATCAAAGATCGCTCAGATCCGTAACCGTCTCGAGAAAGCGGGCGCGATGGAATACACCACTATCGTTTTGGCCGGTGCCTCCGACCCAGCCGCCATGCTGTACGTTGCTCCTTACGCTGGTTGTGCCATTGCTGAGTACTTCATGGCTAAGGGCGAGGACGTTCTCATTGTTTACGACGATTTGAGCAAGCACGCCTGGGCTTATCGTGAAATTTCACTCTTGCTCCGCCGCCCACCTGGGCGGGAAGCTTACCCTGGTGATGTTTTCTATTTGCATTCTCGTTTGCTTGAGCGTTCGGCTCGCGTTAACAAGGAGCACGGTGGGGGATCGATTACGGCTTTGCCAATCATTGAAACGCAAGGTGGCGATATCTCGGCCTACATTCCTACCAACGTGATTTCTATCACGGACGGTCAGATTTTCTTGGAAAGTGAATTGTTTTTCCGGGGTCAGCGTCCCGCTGTGAACATTGGCAACTCGGTGTCACGCGTGGGTTCGGCCGCCCAAACCAAAGCCATGAAGGCTGTGGCTAAGACGCTTAAAGTCGACCTCGCCCAGTATCGCGAGCTCGAAGCTTTTGCTCAGTTTGCTACCGACCTCGATGCTGCGACCAAGAAGCAGATCGAACGTGGGCGCCGCGCCATGGAGGTCATGAAGCAGAAGCAGTATTCTCCCATGAACTTTGCTGAGCAGGCAGTAGTTATGTTCGCGCTCAACAACGGCTACATCGACGAGATCGCGGTGGTTGATGTAAGCCGCTTCGAGGCCGAGCTTGTAAAATACATGCAGGGCATGGGTGCAGAGACTTTGAAAAAGATTTACGACAGCCGCGACGTTAAAGAATCACAGGCCGACCTTGAAACCCACATTAAGAATTTCGTCGCAACTTTCAAGGCCTAATATCTCGTCACTAATATCTAAAGTCTTCAGCGTGTGGCTCAATCGAGAAAGTTAATTAAAGCCCGCATCAAATCCATCCGTAATACTCGCAAGATTACGAAAGCTATGGAATTGGTGGCGGCTTCCAAGATGCGCCGCGCCGTGGCGGCCGTTTTGCGTACCCGACCTTACGCCACTGAAGCTTGGGCCACCGTGCAGGCAATTCTGGCGGCCTCACCAAACATTAAGCACGCTCTACTCACACCTAAGCCAGAGGCCACCAAGACACTCCTCGTATTATTTAGCTCAGACATGGGGCTGGCGGGTGGCTTTAACGTCAACATGATTCGAGCGGCACTGGCAGACGCTAGAGTAGTCGGGGTGGCTGAGGTCGATGTCATTGGCGTAGGTAAGCGGGGAGCTGACGCGTTAGAACGAGCCGGGGTCACGGTGGCGGCGAGGTTTCCAGCCTTGAGCAATAACCCAGCCTTTGCCGATCTGCTGCCGGCCGCCCGACTGGCGCTTGAGGGTTTTTTGACCGGTAAGTACAGGGCAGTGAAGCTCGGGTTTACCAATTACATCTCTGGGATGACCCAGAAGCCAAACATTATTAGCCTCCTGCCCTTGTCACCCGGTATCATTGAACACGACAAGGCCAAGACCGAGTTCCTGTTCGAACCATCGCCAGCCGCCGTGCTTGACCGCATTTTGCCCGCCATTGCCGAGACCATGCTGTGGCAGGCCCTGCTCGAGTCGACTGCCTCCGAACACGCCGCCCGTATGTTGGCCATGAAGAGCGCCTCAGATGCGGCAAAAGATATGCTCGGCGCTCTCACCTTCACTTATAACCAAGCTCGCCAAGCTAGCATTACTCAGGAGATCGCAGAAATCAGCTCAGGTAAGGCGGCACTTGAATAACTCGTTGCACGTGTATGGGCGGGGCTAGCCCCGCCCATACACGTAAATACATCATATGAAAGGAATTATTGCTCAAATCATTGGCCCGGTAGTCGACGTTCGCTTTGAAGGCGAAGTTCCGCCAGTTTTGTCGGCTCTCGTTGTAAAACACGAAGGTCATGACTTGGTCCTGGAAGTCTCCCAGCACCTTGAAGGCGGCTTAGTCCGCACGATCTCGATGGGCGCCACCGATGGCTTGACTAGAGGTCTTGAGGTCGTCGCTACGGGCAAACCGATCAGTGTTCCCGTTGGTCCAGACACGCTCGGACGTATGTTCGACGTGAACGGTTTGCCAATTGATGGCCTGGGCGATGTTAAAGGCAAACGCCTTGATCCAATTCACCGCCAAGCACCTGCCTTCACCGATCAGGCGACTGAAGCTCAAGTTTTTGAAACCGGGATTAAAGTTGTCGACTTAATCTGTCCAATTTTGAAGGGTGGTAAGACCGGTTTGTTTGGTGGTGCTGGTGTAGGAAAAACGGTGTTGATTCAGGAGCTCATCCACAATATCGCTAAGGAGCACGGAGGTTACTCGGTGTTTGCGGGCGTGGGGGAGCGCACGCGTGAGGGCAACGACTTGTACATGGAAATGAAGGACTCAGGCGTGCTTGGTAAAACTGCACTCGTGTTTGGACAGATGAATGAGCCACCAGGAGCTCGCGCGCGCGTGGCGTTGACTGGGCTTACGATGGCTGAATATTTCCGTGATGATGAAGGTCGCGACGTTTTGATGTTCATTGATAACATCTTCCGCTTCACCCAAGCCGGTTCTGAAGTGTCCTCCTTGCTCGGTCGCATCCCATCCGCCGTGGGTTACCAGCCTAACCTGGCTACCGAGATGGGTGCCTTGCAGGAACGTATTACCTCGACAACCAAGGGCTCGATCACCTCGATCCAAGCTGTTTACGTGCCAGCTGACGACTTGACCGACCCAGCCCCAGCTACCACCTTCGGTCACTTGGACTCAACTGTGACTTTGTCCCGCGCTTTGGCCGAGCTCGCCATTTATCCGGCTGTTGATCCGCTCGACTCCGCATCTACCATTCTCGACCCCAACATCGTTGGCCAAGATCACTACGATGTAGCCCGCGGCGTGCAGAAAGTTTTGCAGCGTTACAAGGACTTGCAGGACATCATCGCCATTTTGGGTATGGACGAGTTGTCTGAGGACGATAAACGGACAGTTGCTCGTGCTCGTAAAATCCAGAAGTTCTTGTCGCAACCCTTCAATGTGGCGCAACAGTTTACTGGCGCCCCGGGTAAGTACGTAACTCTCGCAGAAACCGTGCGAGGCTTCAAGGAGATTTTGGAGGGCAAACATGACGACAAGCCAGAACAGGCGTTTTATATGAAGGGCGGCATTGATGAAGTTGTTTAAGTTATGAGTAAGCTCGTCTACAAAATCATCACTCCCGAGCGCATTGTGCTCGAAGGCGAAGCTGTTTCTTTGTCAGTCATGACTGAGAATGGCGAGATTACGATTCTGCCTGGGCACATCCCCTTGGTGTCTTTGCTGAAAGCAGGGGAGATGAGATTGAAGACTGTTGACGGTAAAGATGAACTGCTCGCGGTATCGACGGGTGTGATTGAGGTGCAGACAAGTAATCAAATTGTAATTTTAGCCGAATCAGCTGAGCGTTCTGAGGAACTCGAATTGGCTCAAATTGAAGCTGCGAAAACGCGAGCAGAAGAGGCTTTGAAAAATATTCGTAATCGCGATGACGTTGGTTTCGCCGACGCCGCTGCTCACCTTGAACGTGAACTCGCTCGTTTCCGCGTAGCTTTAAAAGGTAAAAAACGCCGCTAGGTTTTCAGACATCGGCCAGTTGTCCACCGCAAGCGTTGTAACTCCCATTCGCCGGGCGTACGCTTTTTGGATCCGTTTGTCCCAAGCAAGCGGATGACAACCTCTCACTCGTCAGGTGTTTACTTGCCCCGTGCCCTCTCCCCTTACGAACAGATCGCGGCTGTCGCTCGGCTCAAGCAACTCCGCGAAGCCCAGGTTCTCCAGGGCGTCGAAGGTCACCGTGTCGATGCCCGCAACGGTGTCGTCGTGTGTGCCTGTGGTGATTGCGACCAGCGGCGGGACTACGACACGTTCCTGTCAAACGTCATTCACGAGCGCATGCATCCGATTCACCTGAACGGCGGCGCGCTCCTCATTCCCCCAGCTTCTCCGCTTCACTTCGTCTTTGATGATGACGGGACGCCGCACGCCGCGGGCGCCGTCATGCGCATTCAGATGCGTGGTTCGGCTGAGCTGAAGGATATTCGTAACGTGGCCCTGGTGGCTCATGTGCCCTGTGGCGCAGCCCTGGAGGCCGAAATGTGCGTGGATCAAACCATCGAGTGGCTGATCAAGGCCAAGGTCGATTTACGTGATCGCTATCGCAGTCTGGGTTACCGGTTTGCGTGCTTTCTGCACGTCGACTGGCCCAAGCTCGGAATTGGTACCAAGCCGTCGCGTACGTACTTCTTGTCTCTGCGGGGCGCAACCACTTGGCTCGCACGTCCGCCAGAGCCGTTGATCAGCCATCTCTTCGAAGAAGCCCCGATCTTCTCCGGATAGGTCAATGGGTCTCTGCCCACTACTTGTTTGTAATCGTACGCCTACGATTGGATGAGCGGTGGGCCTTTTATTTTTGCTTATTCCTCCCGACAGATGGAGCCAGGGGAGGGAATTTTGCTTAGATTAGTTATTCACTTTAAGATATACCCTGAAATGATTGACGTTTTTCAAAGGCCAGGCGTACACTTTTGCCAATCAAAAATAGCTTGCTTATGGCACTGTTACGCTTGCTAAGAATTCTGTTTTTCGGACCGAAAGTTACGCTTGCGAAAAGTTTGTTTACAGAGGATAAAGAGGTTGAGGAGGTTGGGGCTCAACTAAAAGAGGTGATTAATAATCTTTACGGTGGTCGATCGCTCCGGATTCGCGCGGTGGACGCTGGATCAACTAACGCTGAGGAGATCGAGCTTACCGCTTTGAACAATGCCTATTACGACATTGACCGTTTTGGTTTGAGTTTTGTAGCCTCGCCTAGACATGCCGATATTTTGTTTGTAACAGGCCCGGTAACGCGTAACCTTGTGCGAGCACTGAAGACGACTTACGAAGCTGCGCCCCAACCCTGTTTGGTTGTGGCCATTGGGGACGGCGCTTGCACAGGCGGCATTTGGAAAGATTCTTACGCCGTGGTTGGCCCCGTGGAAGCAGTTATTCCGGTGCACGTGCGCATTCCCGGCGACCCGCCATCGCCCACTCAGATTTTGCGCGGGGTGTTGCACGCTCTTCAATCTGCAAGACGCTAGTTTATGACGACTTCAACTTTAGCGATTGGATTGGTTGTGTCAGTGCTTGGCACGCTCACGGCGGGCATAGCGGCTTT
>ERZ1292633.5059-Hain-H41-02um-R1-5059-length-12030-cov-14_pt1 | contig 12030 bp, 7 predicted proteins | sample MGYA00564406_ERZ1292633 | MGnify/ENA primary metagenome ERZ1292633 (study PRJEB36523, sample SAMEA6512639) | groundwater metagenome | collected 2019-01-08 | study: AquaDiva: Metagenomics assemblies of 32 groundwater samples
AGCTTAACAGAGCCGTCTTTGTTAGTTATCCACCACACTAATTGTTAAAGAACCTATAGTCATTGACAATGGGTGCGTTTTGGTATACAGTGCGCATAGGTTTTTTGTACATAATAAAAGACAGAGGGGGGGTGAAAAGATGAAAAAGAAAGAAATTGAGAAAGAAGTGCTTATACTCAAAGGGAACGGGTATCTCTTTGCAGGAATGCCTGGACATGCACTCAAGATGTTCCAAAAGGCGGGAATCGAAATTCCACGAACCGAGTTTGATATATGTGCAGATAAGTGCTTCGAAAAAAGGTTGTTTCGCGAAGCCGCAGAAGCATATTCGGTTGCGGAGAACGAAGACGGGCTCATAATGACCGGGCATCAGCTCCTCATGACCGAGACCGATGAAGAGTTCGCAGAAATAGCTTACAGAGAGGCGATCAGACTGCGCCATAAAGCAAATAACTCCTAAACGAAGCATAGCTACCTGAGATAAAAAAGGCGTCCATGGAATTCTGTGTGGCGCCTTTTCTTTTTATCTCCACAGCAGAGAGGCGGACAATCGAGCATTCCCCGTTTCCAACATTCGCCCCACTTTACCGCATTTCATGGCCATTGACAATGGTCGCATTTGGGTATATAGTGCGTGCAGGATTTTTGTACACAATAAAAATATGAGCGGAGGGAATCATGACAAAAAATGAGGTAAAAGATCTAATTGGTGTGCTTTCTATAATTATTTACTTTTCCTTGATTTACGGATGTTCCGCAAGGGTTATATTTGGGTCTACGATGGCGGGGATAATAACCTTTTTCGTAACGGTAACTTTTCTTCTTGTTGTCATCTACATGGATTTTTTATTCGTCTCAAGTAAACATCCAAAAGGAGGTGAAGTATGTCTTGCTTAACTGTACCCAAAGTAGACGGCGTTAAGAAATGCCCCGTTTGTGGAGAAGATATGCTACTAGTAGGACATGTAGACAAAGACTCCGGAGAAGATATAGGAATCGATCTGGTTGGAAGGTTCCATCTCCCGGGTGGGTTTCTCTCCGGATCACTGAGGAAATACAAGTGTCCAAACGGGCACGAAGCGACGAATGAAGAACCTGAAAGTAAGAGCAAGGTTGACTCTTTTGAGGACGCCGAAAGACTCGTGGGATACATGGAGATTCATGCCCAATCACCACAAGCACTAATACTATTCAAACATCTTGTATATCTCGAGTATATCGCTGGATATAGCATTTCGGATCTAACCCGAGAAAGGATGGAGGAAAGGCAATCTATTCCGCTCCCGCTCAATGAATACTCAAGCATTATAAAAGATGCGCGGAAACGGCTAGACAAAGGATTAGTTCCGAAAAATTGGCTTGAACTACTCAACGAAGAAATACAAAGAAATTGACAGCTAGAGCCAGAATGGTAACACTTAAAAGCGCCACAGAATCCCGTGGCGCTTTTTCTTTTTTCCCTCCCGCAAGGACACTACTATTTACCAAAGGGAGCTTCGTTGAGCGTGAGCATTTTTGAGACCTTGCGCAAGCGCGACTGGCGCGAGCAGAGCAATTTTTCAGCAGAAAAATATGCGTGTCTCAGAAATACTCACCGAAAAAGAAGCGCAACTCTGGGGCTAATAATTCCGCAATTTATCCACCTTATCATGCGCGCGAATTTTTTCGATTGCTTTCGCTTCGATCTGGCGGATGCGCTCGCGGGTCACGACGAATTCACGGCCTACTTCCTCGAGCGTGCGCACCACGCCGTCGATGAGCCCGTGGCGCATTTCCAATATCTTTCGCTCTTTCTCGGAAAGGTCGCCGAGAATATCGCGCACTTGCTCCGAGAGAATGCGCTGGGAGGACTCCATCTCCGGCGAAATGATCTTGTCATCCGCAATGAACTCACCGAGGGTTGATTTGTCGTCATCGTCGCCGATCGGCTTTTCGAGGGACACCGTGTCCTGATCGATATTTTTGATATTGTAGATCTTCTCGACATCAAGACCCATTTCTGTCGCCACCTCTTCGGGCATCGGCTCGCGACCGAGGTCCTGAGAAAGCCGTCGCACGGTCTGCTTGTACTTTGAAATAGTTTCCACCATATGCACGGGGATACGAATCGTGCGCGACTGATCCGCGAGCGCGCGCGTGATGGCTTGGCGAATCCACCATGTCGCATAGGTCGAAAACTTGTATCCCTTTTCCCAGTCAAATTTCTCCACCGCTTTGAAAAGACCAATGTTCCCTTCCTGAATGAGGTCAAGGAGTGTTAGGTCGGCGCTTCTTCCCACATACTTTTTCGCGATAGAAACCACGAGGCGCAGGTTTGCACGGGCAAGAAGATTTTTCCCTTCTGCGTCGCCTTGCTGAATGCGTTGAGCGAGCTCTCGTTCCTCTCCTGCGGAAAGAAGCGGGTACTGCCCGATCTCTTTGAGATACATCTGGATGGAATCATATGACGAGTCACCGCTCTTGTAGGTGTATTTTTTGTGCGTGAGCACTTCCTCAGGCTCAAGCTCGAGAAGTCCGCCACTTTCGAGAATATCCACGCCGGCATCACCAAGCTTCTCATAGAGCGTATCGAGAAAAAGCACATCTTGCTCAATCAAAGGAAACTCTTTTAATATTTCTTTATAGGTGATAAAGCCACGAGCGCGACCCTTGAGAATGAGCCGACTTGCCTTTTCTTCCCACGCTTCGTTTGCCTTTGCGCTTCGTGCCGGTCTCTTTACTGCCTTTTTTGGAGCCACTTTTGTTGCAACATTTTTCTGAGCAACTTTTTTGACGATTTTTTTCGAATCAGCTGATTCGCGTCTTGGACGTGGACTTTTATCTGTTTTTTTAGCCGGTGTTTTTTTGGCAACTGCTTTTTTTGCAACTGCTTTCTTTATAACTTTTTTTGTTGGCTTTTTGGTAATTTGTTTTTTAGGCATATTATGAAATAAGTTTTGTTAGTGTATGCAACTCGTTTGAAATATTTTGACACTCGGCGAGGAGCTTTTCCGCTTTTGGAACATCTCCCGCCATTTCCGCCTCCTTTATCTCGGACATTTTCCCCGCGAATTTCTCTTTGAGAATCTCCTCGGCAAATCCCTGTAAAAGCTCTTTCAATTCTTCCTCTATCCGCTCGCTCCCCTCTAACCGCGCCTCTGCCTCAAAGATGAGCTCGTCTTCTTTGACTCCATCCTCAATAGGCGGCGACCCGTCAAGGAGCTTTGTAAACTGAGAGCGATACGAAGCTATATCTTTCAGGGCGGGTTCTTTCGTCCCCTCCTGCCAAAGAAGCGTACTCTCTATGATGCGGGCGATGCGCGCACGGCGCGAGAGCGGTGCCACCGCGTGCTCGAGTTTTTCCGCCTCCCGCGCGACGCCGATCATCTTTGCGCTCTTCTTCACCTCATCCCACACCGGCTCTTCTTTTATGCCGAGAAGTTTCGCAACCTCTCCCACGAAATGCCCTTGGTCGATGGAGCTTTTGAGAAGCGTGATGAAGGGGACGATCACCTCGGAAACTTTTGCGCGAAGCGCTGTTTTGTCCGTATGAAGCGCGGGCAAGAGTTCGAGGTAGAAATCAATGACCTGTTTTGCGTTTTTCACCGCATCCACCCATGCGGATGGGTTCTTGAGCGCGAGATCTGCAGGGTCCGTACCATCCGGCAAGCGGGCGATGCGCACGGTCATATCCTGCGACAGAGCGAGCATGACTCCCCGATGCGCCGCCGCGATTCCCGCACTGTCGGCGTCAAAAGCGAGCACGATATTTTTCGTGAAGCGTTTGATGAGCTCGAGGTGCTCGGAGGTCAACGCCGTCCCCGATGATGCGACCGCATTCGTCACGCCCGCTTGATGCGAAAGGATGAGGTCCATCTGCCCTTCGACGAGCACGCATGCATCCGCGCGACGCATCGCGTCTTTTGCCTGAGAAAATCCAAAGAGCGCGCGCGACTTGTGGAAAACATCCGTCTCGGGGCTGTTCACATATTTCGCGGACGCCGACGCGCCGAGCGTCTTCCCTTCTCCCTCTTTCAGGATGCGCCCCGAGAATGCGATGACCCTGCCGGAACTGTCCGTGATGGGAAACATCACGCGCCCGCGAAAGCGATCATAAAATCCTTTCGGCGAGCGCACGATGAGCCCCGCGCGCTCCATCATACTTTCGGACACGCCCTTCTTCGCGAGAAAGTCTCCGAGTGAACGCCATTCATCCGGCGCAAATCCGACGCGGAAATGCTTGATCGTCTCCGAAGCCAATCCTCTCTCTTCCAAATATTTCTCCGCCTCGGGAAACTTGAGAAGCACCGCTTCATAGAACTTTGTCGCAAGCTCGAGCGCGTGGTGTATCGCCTCTCTTTCGTCCTTTGCGCCCACTTTTTCACGCGTGAGGGTCACGCCCGCACGATCCGCGAGCACCTTGAGCGCCCCCTGAAAATCGAGCCCCTCTATTTCTTCGACAAACGAGATCACATCCCCGCCACGGTTGCATCCGAAACAATGGTATGTCTGTCGCGAGGGCGAGAGGAAAAAAGAAGGAGAGCGTTCATTGTGAAATGGACAGCACGCCTTGAAATTCCCCCCCGCCTTTTCAAGCTTGAGGTATCCGCCGACAACATCGACGATGTTGAGCCGTGATTTTATTTCTTCGATGACAGAAGACATAAATGGGTGAAAAGTGAATACTGGTGTCGTAAGTCTTTGCGAGTGGAACGAAGCAATCCACGAGGTGGTACAAACTCTGGATTGCTTCGTCGTGCCTCCTCGCAAAGACGAGTGCAATGAGGCATCTACTTTTTACTTTTGACTTGTAACTTTTTACTAAGCTGCCTCCTCCTCTTTCTCTCCCGGCAACTCCACTCCCCTATTCTTCGCGCCGAAACCGGTGCCGGCGGGAATGAGGTTTCCGATGATGACATTTTCCTTGAGACCGCGAAGCGTATCCATACCGCCCTCGATAGCGGTGTTGATGAGGATGCGCGTCGTATTTTCGAACGAAGCCGCTGAGAGCCAGCTCTTGGTCGTGAGTGCGACTTCCGAGATGCCGAGAACAATCGGTTCTCCCTTTGCTTTTTCTCCGCCCGCTTTTTCGATGCGCTCGTTTTCAAGAGCGAGCTCGCCTTGTTCGACGATCTCACCCATGTTGAACTTCGTATCGCCCACATCCTTGATCTTTCGGCGCGAGAACATTTGGCGAATGATCACCTCAATGTGCTTGCGCGAGATCGATGCGCCCTGAAGCTCATAGATCTTCAAGACCTCGGTGATGATGTAGTTTTCTGCCACATCTTTGCCTGCGTACTGGAAGACTTCCGCGATATCAGCCGAGCCGTCCGAGAGGAGCTGTCCTTTTGCAACAGGATCACCGACTTTGATGAATGGCGTTCGTTTTGCTGATGTTTCGTACTCGATTGCTTCGCCTTTTTTCTTGCCCTCGCCTTCGGAAGGCAAAACTTTTACGATAAGCTCTTTCTCATTGCGCGTAACTTCCATCACGACGCCGTTTGTGTGCGAGACGATAGCGAGACTCTTTGGCTCGCGGCGCTCGAAAATCTCTTCGACGCGCGGGAGACCCATCGTAATGTCGCCTCCCACCGATGCAATACCGCCGGAGTGGAAAGTACGCATCGTCAGCTGTGTTCCCGGCTCGCCGATAGCTTGCGCCGCGATAATACCCACTGCTTCGCCGATCTTTACGAGTTCGTTTCTGCCGATATCGAGACCGTAGCACTTGCGACAAATGCCGTGCGTTGTCTTGCAGGAAAGTGGTGAGCGCACCATCGCCTCGGTGATGCCCTGTGCTTCCGCATCTTTCGCCTCATGCTTCGACATCAAATGTCCTTTCTTGTAGAGCACGGTGCCGTCGGCAAGCGCGATGTCTTTCACGAGTACGCGACCCTTGAGATTGCGTGCGAGCAAGATATCAAAACCAACGAGGTTTTCATTGCGGATGATCTTGCCCTCCTTGTCTCCACAATCTTCCTCGGTGATGATGGCGTCCTGCGCGACATCGACGATACGACGAGTGAGGTATCCGGCTTTCGCGGTCTGAAGCGCGGTATCGGCGAGACCTTTGCGTGAACCGTGCGTGGTGATAAAGTATTCCACTGGCGACAACCCTTCCTTGCTTGATGGAATAATCGGGAAGTCGAGCGTACGGCCGGCCGTGTTAATGATGAGGCCCGTCATACCGCCCATGTTCACGATCTGTGAGATGGAACCGCGGGCACCTGACTTCAACATATCCTCAACAGAACCGTTTTTGTCGAGAGTCCCCGGCATAAACTTTTCGATCTCGGCGCGCGCGCCCTGCCATACCTCAATAGTGCGACGATAGCGTTCCTCTTCCGAAAGCAAACCTTCGTTAAACTCGGAGCGAATCTCATCTGCCTCAATGTGTGATTTCGCGATGATGCCTTTCTTTTCAGCGGGAACTTTGATCTCATCAATACCCCAAGTAATACCTGCTTTTGTGACATACTTGAAACCGAAATCCTTGATCTTGTCGAGAATCGGGGGCGTTGCATCAATGCCGTAAGTATTGATGATCTCATCGATGATGTTCTCGAGCTCCTTCTTTGTGATTTCCTTGTTTACAAACGGAAAATCCGAGGGGAGCACGCTGTTGAAGAGAAGGCGTCCGACGGTCGTCTCGAAAACCTGTCCGTCAAACTGAGTGTATTTCTGCGTATCCGTACCCATAACCTTGATCTTTGCGCGGTAACTCACTGCGTCAAAATCATGTGCAGTGATAGCACTGTTTGGAGTTGGGAATATTTTGCCTTCGCCCTTTGCGCCTTCCACGATCTTTGTCATCGAGTAGCATCCGAGAGGAATATCGAGTTTCGGATTGACGATGGGGTCGCCGTTGCCCGGTCCGAGCAAGTTCTTGTTCGATGCCATGAGGTTGCGCGCTTCTTCTTGCGCCGCATGAGAAAGAGGCACATGGACTGCCATCTGGTCGCCGTCGAAGTCCGCATTGAAAGCGGTACAAACGAGCGGATGTACTTGGATAGCATTGCCTTCAATGAGCACCGGATGGAACGCCTGAATACCGAGACGGTGAAGTGTCGGTGCGCGATTCAAGAGCACATACTTGCCCTTGATCACTTCTTCGAGAAAAGCCCACACCTCCGGCACGCTGTCGTCGATGAGCTTGTTTGCCCCGCGAATGTTGTATGCGAGTTCTTGTTCGAGAATTTTTGCGACGATGAACGGGCGGAAAAGCTCGAGTGCCATATGCTTCGGAAGTCCGCACTGGTCTAGGTGGAGTTTTGGACCCACGACGATCACCGAACGACCCGAATAGTCCACGCGCTTGCCGAGGAGGTTCTGGCGGAAGAGGCCTTGCTTGCCTTTCAGTGTATCAGCGAGGGATTTCAGCGTGCGCTTCTGCGCCGCATTCATCGCCACCGACTGCACGCGACGAATCGAATTGTCGATGAGAGAATCCACCGCCTCCTGGAGGATGCGCTTTTCATTGCGGAGGATGACATCCGGCGCGCCGATTTCCTTGAGCTTCTTCAAGCGGTTGTTGCGGTTGATGACGCGACGATAGAGGTCGTTCAAGTCCGAAGTCGCATGACGGCCGCCCTCGAGCGCAACCATCGGGCGAAGTGCCGGTGGAATAATAGGAATGACCGTGAGGAACATCCACTCGGGACGCACTCCGGAAGTCTGCATCGACTTCACAATACCAAGCCGTTTGTGCAACTTCACGCGCTCGACGGCGCCTGCTTTTTCAAGATCAGCTTCGAGCTTCTCGCGGAATTTCGCAAGGTCAAGCTTTTTGAAAATATTATAAATTGACTCTGCGCCGATACCCGCCTCAAAGACGGTGCCGTACTTGAGCGCAAACCTGTGATAGGTCATCTCGTCGAGAACCTTGCCTTCGATGAGCGACTCGATATCGCGCTTTGTGTTAAGGAGAAGCTCCTTCAATTTCTCCTTGCCATTTTCGTCGGTGAGCGTCTTTGACTTATTTTTGTATTCCTGATCGAGCTCCTTGAGCAAATTGTCCCTCTCGCCGACATTTACGCTCGTGATGATGTAGCCCGCGAAATAAATAACTTTTTCGAGGTCGACGATGGGGAGATTGAGGAGGAGCCCCATACGCGACGGGATACTGCGAAGAAACCAAATGTGTGCGACCGGACTTGCAAGCTCGATGTGTCCCATGCGCTCGCGACGCACGATGGAGCGCGTGACTTCAACTCCGCATTTCTCGCAGATGATGTTCTTGTAGCGAATGCGTTTGTATTTCCCGCAGTAACACTCATAGTCTTTTTCTGGTCCAAAGATGCGCTCGTCGAAAAGGCCTCCGCGCTCGCTTCTCTGCGTGCGGTAGTTGATAGTCTCCGGCTTGGTAACCTCTCCGTATGACCACTCTTTGACGCGGTCGGGCGAAGCAAGCTTGAGAAGGATGGCATCGAAACTCTTTTTTTCGTGTGTTGTTTCCATAGTTGGTTATTTACTTAATGTCCCTCTTCTGGAGGAGCGTTATGTCGAGTGAGAGCCCGCGGAGATAATTGAGGAGCACATTGAACGATTCCGGAATGTTGGTATTGACCACATCGTTGCCCTTCACGATAGCGGCAAACGCTTCTGAACGACCCGTAATATCATCCGACTTCACCGTCAGCACTTCGCGGAGAACATTGGAAGCGCCGTACCCTTCGAGCGCCCAGACTTCCATTTCTCCAAAGCGCTGTCCGCCACCCTGTGCCTTTCCGCCGAGCGGCTGCTGGGTAATGAGCGAGTAAGGCCCGATGGAACGCATATGAATCTTGTCTTCCACCATATGATTCAATTTGAGAATATACATATATCCGACGGCGATATCCTGATCGAAAGTGTCGCCCGTGCGACCGTCGTAGAGCTTCATTTTGCCGTCTTCACGGAAGCCCGCTTTCACGAGTTCGCCCTTGATCTCATCTACCGTAGCGCCCATAAAAGGAGGCACAATGGCTTGATAGCCGAGCGTATTTGCCGCAAGACCCAAATGGAGTTCGAGGATTTGCCCCAAGTTCATACGAGAAGGAACACCGAGCGGAGTCAAAATGACATCGACGGGGGTACCATCCGCCATGTATGGCATATCTTCCTCGGGAAGGATTACCGAGATAACACCTTTGTTGCCGTGGCGCCCTGCGAGCTTGTCGCCGACCGAAATATTGCGCACCTGCGCAACCTCGATGCAGATGCGTTTGATGATACCGCTTTCGAGTGCGTCGCCCTTTTCGCGGGAGAACACTTTGATGCCGATGACGCGACCGCGTTTGCCGTGCTCCATGCGGAGCGAAGTGTCCTTCACATCGCGCGCTTTGTCGCCAAAGATAGAGCGGAGGAGGCGTTCTTCGGGAGTGAGCTCTGTCTCTCCTTTTGGAGTGATTTTCCCGACCAAAATATCTCCGGGATGCACCTCTGCACCAACGCGAATGATACCATCCTCATCGAGATCTTTGAGTTTTGCCTCGCCGACATTGGGAATGTCGTGCGTCGTCACTTCGGGTCCGAGCTTGGTGTCGCGCACATTCACCACAAACTCATCCATGTGAATCGAAGTAAACTTGCTATTCTTCACCAATCGTTCCGAAAGAATGATAGCGTCTTCATAGTTGGAACCGCCCCATGACATGAACGCAACAAGTGCATTCTGTCCGAGCGCGATTTGTCCGTTGTCCGAAGATGAAGTGTCTGCGAGCGTTGCGCCCTTTTTCACCTTGTCGCCGACATTCACGATTGGGCGCTGGTGGAATGCGGTAAAGCCGTTTGTTCGTGAGAACGATACGAGTTTGTTTGTGTGCTCTTTCCCTTTTTCATCCTTGATGACGATCTTCTTTGCGTCCGAGTGCGTGATGGTGCCGTCGAAGTCCGCGATGACGAGGCGACCGGTGTCGCGAGCAGCCATACCCTCCATGCCGGTTGCTACGAGCGGAGCCTCGGGGACCACGCAGGGAATCGCTTGCTTCTGCATGTTGGAACCCATGAGCGCACGGTTTGCATTGTCGTGTTCGAGGAATGGCACCATTGAAGTCGCAATTGAAAATGCCTGATTTGCGGCAATGTCCATATAGTGTACGGCATCACGGAGAACAACCTCGGGGCGGCCGGCGCGGCGCACCTCGACTTTTTCCTCGACGATTTGGTCGCCGTCAACCTTGAGACTCATGTGCGCGATGTTGTATTGCTCTTCTTCGAGCGCGTCCATGTAGACGACCTCTTTGGTGATCTTGCCATTCTTCACTTTTGCATAAGGCGTTTCGATCATCCCAAAATCATTGATGCGCGCATAGCACGAGAGGCGCAAAATGAGACCGATGTTCGGACCTTCGGGGGTGTGGATAGGGCAAAGGCGTCCATAGTGCGAAGGGTGCACATCGCGAACTTCGATGCCTGCGCGTTCGCGCGTGAGACCGCCGGGACCAAGTGCTGAAAAAGTACGAAGTAATTCGATTTCCGAAAGCACATTGTACTGGGTCATGAACTGCGAAAGCTGATTCGTCGCAAAGAATTCTTTGAGGCGCGCTTGGAGAGGGCGCGGACTGATGAACTGCACCGGCAGTGTCGCATCGGTGTCGATGGTCGACATTCTGTCCTGAATATTGCGTTTCATCTGCGTCATACCCACGCGGATCTTTTGCTGGAGCATTTCTCCAACCGAGCGGATACGGCGAGAACCGAGGTGATCAATATCGTCCGGAAGCGAATGCGGATTTGCATTCAACTTCACAATATTTGAGATGATCGACGCCACATCCTCCACATTGATCGTACGGCGCGCGATCTCCGTCTTGTCGAGCGACTTTCCAAAGCGCTTGTTGAATTTGAAACGGCCGACTTCCGAGAGATCGTATTTCTCTTTTGCAAAAATAGAGTCGACGAAACTGCGCGCGTTTTCCGGTGTTGCGAGGTCGCCATCGCGAAGTTTCTTGTGGATCTCCACGAACGATTCCTCTTGCGTCTTTGCGGGATCTTTTGCGAGGGTTGCTTCGATTACTTTCTTTGCATCCTCATCCTTTGCAAACACTTTCAAGATAGCGTCGTTGTCTTTTGCGCCGAGTGCGCGCAAAAGCACGGACACGGGAAACTTGCGTTTCTTGTCGATACGCACATACACGGCGCCGTCCGGATCGGACTCCACCTCCACCCATGCACCGCGACCGGGAATAATCTTTGCGCCAAAATAGCGCTTGCCCTTGAGCTCATCCACGGTGAATGATACGCCAGAAGAACGCGAGATCTGAGGGACAACCACGCGTTCAACCCCGTTCACAATAAAAGTACCGTGCGAGGTCATCATAGGAAAATCTGTCATAAAGATTTCCTGCTCTTTCTCACTCTTAAATGTTTTATTGACAAGCTTCACGCGCGCCTTGAGCGGTGCTTCGTAAGTAAGCTTGTTTTCTTTCGCAAAATACTCGTCGTACTTTGGCGCCGAGAGTTCGATGCCGACGAATTCGAGACTAAACTTTTTCCCTGAATAGTCTTCGATTGGGGAAAATTCTTTGATTGCATCTTTGAGTCCTGTTTCGAGAAGCCATTTGTATGACTTCAAGTGTGTCTCCACAAGATTCGGAAGTTCTATCTGTGGTTTCTTGTACCGCGCAAAAGTTTTCTGTGCTCGCATATGTGCCGTAATATGATTATATTTCTTTGAATAACAAAACTTCCATTTGAGCCGTCTTTGCGAGTACTCGAAGCAATCCAGGACTTATAGATTGCCGCGCTACACTCGCAATGACGGTTCACCAGGCTCGTCCTTGGGACAGCGATAGAGTTTCGTAATTCAAAGAATGATTTTCTTGCTTACTCGCCCCCAAACGACAAAAAAACAAAAAAACAGTGAATACCACCTTTTTGATGTTGCTGTAAGGATTTCGAGTAAACGAGACCTTGTAAAATTGTACCCCTCCTTTCCCTATCGTACGGCGCCAAGTACGCAATCAAATTACCGTTAGGGAGAGTATACCAGAACAAAAATTTGTGTCAATGTGAATTGGTTCTTTAACAATTAGTGTGGTGGATAACTAACAAAGACGGCTCTGTTAA
>ERZ1292633.5060-Hain-H41-02um-R1-5060-length-12030-cov-6_pt1 | contig 12030 bp, 9 predicted proteins | sample MGYA00564406_ERZ1292633 | MGnify/ENA primary metagenome ERZ1292633 (study PRJEB36523, sample SAMEA6512639) | groundwater metagenome | collected 2019-01-08 | study: AquaDiva: Metagenomics assemblies of 32 groundwater samples
TCACGAGGCGCAGTTCATCGCGACGCGACGCCTGATCAGCCGTGGAGGCCAGCAGGTCGGCGACGAGGCGCACGAGGGCGCGCGCGTCGTGCGTCACCCCGGAGGCCTCGCGAAAATAGAAGGTTGCCACGCCGAGTACGCGCCCCGCGGCGACCAGGGGAAGCGCGACAATGGCGGCAAACCCGAGTTCGCGTGCCACCTCGTGCCAGTCTTCGAGGTCGGGGTCGGAAAAGACGTCGGGCACGTCGATGACCCGCCGCTCGCTCGCGGCCTCGCCGCTCGGCCCGAATCCAACGCGCACGCGCATGGCGCCGAGCCAGGGACGATACCGCTCGGGCCACTGGTGGGCGGCCACCAGGCGCATCAGCTCGGACGCGCCGTCGATCAGGTACACCGATCCCAGCGTGGCGCCGAGCAGCGGCGCCACCCGATCGAGCGCAAACTGCAGCGCCTCCTCCGCCGATTCCCCGCTGACCGCCGCGTGCACGATGTCGCGAACGGCATCGAGGTCACGCCGCTCGCGAGGCACCTCGGGTGCGGAGTGCGGCGCTGATCTGCGTGGGAAATAGCGCTTGCGGGGAGGCATCTCCTAGCGGGCAGCCCCCGCCGCCTGGTACAACCGCGCCTCGAACGCTTCGCGCACTTTCACCGTCAGCGGGCCCGGCTTGCCGTTCCCGACCGGCTTCCCGTCGAGCGTCACCACCGGTGTCACATCCGTGGTCGAGCCGCAAATGAAGATCTCCTCCGCCGCGGCCAGTCGGGCGAAGGCAATGGGCTCTTCCTTCACCGGGAGTTCCAGTTCGGCGAGGAGTTCCATGACCACCTTGCGCGTGATGCCGGGGAGGATGCGCTGTGTCAGCGGGTGCGTGCAGAGCGCGCCGTCGAACACCGCGAAGACGTTGGTGGCCGCTCCCTCGGTGACAACCCCGTCCTCGTGCAGGATCGCCTCGTAGGCACCCGCTTCGGAGGCTGCCTGACGGGCCAGCACGTTGCCGAGGAGGTTCACCGTCTTCCAGTCGCGCCGTTTCCAGCGCATGTCGGGAAAGGTGATCGCCGCCCCGCCCTCTTCCCGCATCTTGCGCGGCACGACCAGCCTGGACGCCGAGACGAAGACCGTCGGCTGCGTACCGATGGGCGGAAAGTTGTGCGTGCGCGGCGCGGCGCCCCGCGACACCTCGAGGTACAGGAACGCCTCGCCGTCCATCAGCGCGTTCTCCTTCACCACGCGCTCGCAGACAGCCTCCAACGCGTTCACCTGAGCGGCGTCGAAGTTGATGCGCAGGCCATTGAGGCCGTTCACCATGCGCTCGGCGTGCGCGGCCCACTCGAACATCTTGCCGCTCAGCGAGCGAACGCCCTCGTAGATGCCGTCGCCGAACAGGAAGCCGCGATCCTCGACGGGGATCATCGCGGATTCGCGGGGAACATACTGGCCGTTCAAATAGAAGATCATGCTCGCTTCCTCGGTTTTTCGCTTGTTAATACTACGGCAACCGTAAGCTCTACGCTGTCCGCCGTCCGTCATCCGCCATCCGCCATCCGTCATCCGTCATCCGTCAACCACCCACCACCTACCCCAGCGTTGCTTCGATGGCGCGCACCAGCGGCTCGAAGCTCAGGTCCCTGCCGGCGACCCGCTTCGCCTGCTCCGTCGCCAGCTCCCGCTGGCCATGCGCGAACAGCTTGGCTTCGATCCACGGCCCCGCGCCTGGATTGCGCCACCAATCCGCGTTGAACTGCTCCTGCAGCGACTCGTTCAAGAGGGCCTGCAGCTGCCACGCCCGCAGGTAGCGCGCCGCGTAAAAGCGCGCGTCCACGTCCACGAAGGCGTCGGCAGGCTGGTAGCGGAATCCGGTCGCCCCCGTCAGCGTTTCCACATAGAGATCCGGAAGCGCGCTCCACGACGTCGTCTCGCCGTGCAGCTCCACCTCGTAGACGAGCTTCGCGCAATACCGCCGAAGGAAGTGCAATTCCTCGAACGCCGCCGCGCGCCGGTACGCCGGCATCTCCGCCTTCGACAAGCCGGAGTAGCGCCCCAGCCATCCCGGATCCTGCAGCCGGTGGTCGAACAGCATCGCATACGCCTCGGTGATCGAGTTGTCACCGAGCCAGCGGTACTCGAACGGGAGCGCGCGATCCATGTTGGCGAAGTGCAGCGCGTGCCCCAGCTCGTGCATCAGCGTCGTCCAGTCGTTCTGCCCGCCGTGCGGGCGCAGCACCAGGTAGACCTCGTCGGGAATCCGCACCGGTGAACAGAAGGCTCGTGCGCGCTTTCCCGGCCGATCGCCGGTGTCGAAGATCACGCGCCCGTACGCATCGGGGCTCGCTCCCATTTCCGTAATCTGTCTCCGCACTCCAACCTCCATCCCCCCGGCGCTGAAGGCGGCGTCGAACTCCGGCGCGCGCATCAGGGCCGCCGCGTCGGCGCGCGTCGCCTCGCGCGGCGACAGCTTCAGCCCGCGCTTCAGGAACCCGGGCAGCACATCGTCCCACATCGCCTGTGTGCCGCGCAGGAATGCCTGGCACTCGTCACGCAACGGACGAATGGCGAAGCCGCTCAGCGATTCCCACGTGCTGATGTAGTCGGCGGCGATGCCGAGCCCCCGCACCACGTCGTGCTCGCGCTGCAGTCGCTCGAGCTTCATCGGCCCGAGCTCGGCCTGCACCAGTGCGGCGCGCGCATCGTCCAGCGCCTGGCGTTCCTTCTTGTCGCGCGTATTGGCGATGGTGATCGCGGCACGCTGATAGGGTTCCTCGGCGCCATCGTTGCCGCGAATGACCGCCGTTCCTTCCCACGCGATCTCGCGCTCCTCGAGGGGCGCCATCTCCCGCCCGCAGCGCGACTCCACCAGCCAGTCCAGCAGCATTCGCGCCGAGCGGTGCGCGTCGCTTCCGGGCGGGGAGGACGCAAAGCGGTCCCGCACTTCGTGGAATGCCTCGTCGCCGTACGCGCCCTCGTGCTTCCTGAAGATGGGCTGGAGCAGCGCCTCCGCCTTCAGCCCGCTGTGCGCCTCGTAGTACTCGCGCGACAGCTCCACGAGAAAGGCCTCGCCGCGCTCCCGCAGCGCGTCGAGGCCGTCGTCCATCATCCCCGTCACCGGCGCGCGCCTCAGCCCGCGAGCTTGGCGGCCAGGTAACCGCGCAGCTGCGTCGCGTCGACGCGCTCCTGCGCCAGCGTGTCGCGGTCGCGCACCGTGACCGTGCCATCCTGCATGGTGTCGGAGTCGATGGTGATGCAGAACGGCGTCCCGACCTCGTCCTGGCGGCGGTACCGCTTGCCGATCGAACCCGAGTCGTCGTAGTCCACGGGCATCACGGGGCGCAGGTCGGCGACGATCCTGTTCGCCATCTCCGGCTGCCCGTCCTTCCTGGTCAACGGAAAGATGCCTGCCTTGATCGGCGCCAGCGCCGGCTTGAGGCGCAGCACCACGCGCCCTTCCGTCTCGCCCGGCACCGTCTCCTCGGCGTACGCGTTCACCAGCGCCGCCAGCGTCACGCGGTCGGCGCCCACCGATGTCTCCACGACAAACGGGATGTAGCGTCGGTTGTTCACCTGGTCCACGTACTCCAGGCGCTTGGTGCTGTACTCCTGGTGGCGCCCGAGGTCGAAGTCGCTGCGGTGATGCACGCCCTCGATCTCCTGGAAACCCAGCGTGCCGCCGAAGTCGAACTGGATGTCGAATGCCGCCCTGGCGTAGTGGGCCAGCTCCTGCGCCGTGTGCTGGTGGAACTCCAGGCGGTCGCGCTCGAGGCCGAGTCCGAGGTGCCACTGCATGCGCTGTTCCTTCCAGTACTCGAACCAGTCCATGTCTGAGCGCTTCCCTGCCCCTGCCTCGGGGTCCACGAAATACTGCATCTCCATCTGCTCGAACTCGCGCGTGCGGAAGATGAAGTTCCCGGGCGTGATCTCGTTGCGAAACGCCTTGCCGATCTGCGCGATGCCGAACGGCACCTTCTGGCGGCGCGCCTGCTGCACGTTGAGGAAGTTCACGAAGATCCCCTGCGCCGTCTCGGGACGCAGGTAGACCACGGCCGCGGTGTCTTCCATCGGGCCCATGAACGTCTTGAACATCAGGTTGAACTGGCGCGGCTCGGTCAGCTGGCAGTCGCCGTGCTCGCCCGGCTTCTTGCTCGGCTTCCGCGGGCACGCCGCGTCTGCCAGCTGGTCCGCGCGAAAGCGGGCCTTGCACGCCTTGCAGTCCACCAGCGGGTCGGAAAAGCCGCTGACGTGGCCGCTCGCCTCCCACACCCGCGGATGCATCAGGATGGCGGCGTCCAGCCCCTCAATGTCGTCGCGCGACCGCACCATCGCGTTCCACCACGCGTCCTTGATGTTCTTCTTCAGCTCGACGCCCAGCGGACCGTAGTCCCACACCGAGCCGGTGCCACCGTAGATTTCGGACGACTGGAAGACGAAACCGCGGCGTTTGCAGAGACTGACGAGTTTTTCGATGACGTCGGGGCGGGACATGACCTGGGGCAGGGCGAAGGGGCACGGAACGGCGGCTGGGTGCCGCGTCCGAGAGGGAAATCTCGCCCATTTCCTCTCGGGCGTCTACCCGATTTCGGTCCGTGGACGGGAAAACTTCTTACCACGGATGCACACGGATGCACACGGATGCACACGGATGCGCACGGTTGTACACGGGGTTGCACACATGTCACGGGGAACATCGGCACCGTGCCAACGGACTCCCCTTCAGATGTGCATTCCCTGTCGATCCGTGTACATCCGGATCATCCGTGGTTCCGCAGTAAGACCCTCGGGCAGCGCACCAGCCGGAACAGCGCCCAAGTCACCCCAGCGCCCGAGCGATCAGCGCCCCGTGATCGCGCCCGTTCTCGATGAAGATCTTGTTGGCGTCGTACCCGCTGGCCAGCACACCCGCGATGAAGACCCCGGGCACCGGCGTCTCCATGGTCAGCGGATCGTGCGCCGGAACGCCGGTGAGCGTATCGACGTGCACGCCCAGCTGTCCGAGCAGGTTGCCGTGCGGCGTGTACCCCGTCATCAGATAGACCAGCGACGCAGGAAGTCGTTCGCTCTGCCCCTCGACGTCGAGCACCACCTCCCGCGCCCGGATCTCCCGCACCCGCGCGCTCCACCTCACCCCGATCGCGCCCTCGGCAATCCGGTTGGTGACATCGGGGAGGATCCACGGCTTGATGTTCTTGTCCCACGTCGGGCCGAAGTGGACGATCGTTGCCCGCGCGCCGCAGCGGCACAGGTCGAGTGCGGCCTCCACCGCCGAGTTGCCTCCCCCCACCACCACGACGTCCTGCTGGAAGCCGTCGTGCCCTTCACGGAAGAAGTGCGTGACGTACGGCAGGTCCTCGCCGGGAACTCCGAGCCTGTTCGGCGTGCCAAAGTACCCCGTCGCCACGACAATCGCGCGGGCGCGCGTCACGCGGCGCTCGCCTCCCTGCGGCTCGGTAATCACCGCGAAGCCCGCCTCGTCACGCCGCACGTCGACCACGCGCTCGTACTGCCGCACGTCCAGCGCGAAGTGCGCCGTCGCCGCGCGATAATACGCCATCGCCTCACGGCGCGTAGGCTTGTCACCGGCAATCGGAAACGGCAGCCCGCCAATACTGATCTTCTCGGCCGTGGAGAAGAACGTGATGAACGTCGGGTACTGGCTGATGGACGAGACCAGGCATCCCTGTTCGAATACGATCGCGGGAATCTCCGCCTGCTTCAGCGCGATGGCGGCGGCCAGCCCGCACGGACCGGCGCCGATGACCACGACCGGGGACGGCACCAGGTGCTCGGCAGGAATATCGCTCGCGCCCATCCCCTGACCTCACCGATGATTGCCGCCGACTATCAACTCTCAACTATCGACCATCAACTATCAACTATCAACTTTCCTCAGAGCCCAATGATCTGGTCTCGCCTCGTCCCCACGCTCACGTAGCGGATAGGGCTCTCCACCAGTGCTTCGATGCGATCGAGATACGCGCGCGCCTTCGCCGGCAGCGCCTCGATGGTGCGGGCGTCCGCCGTCGAGGCCAGCCACCCCGCGAACCACTCGTAGTGCGGCGTGATGTGCTCGAGGTCGGCCAGGTCGCCGGGGAATTCGGTCACCAGTTCTCCGTCGATTTCGTACCCCGTGCACAGCCCGATCTTCTCCAGCGTGTCGAGCACGTCGAGCTTGGTGACGGCCAGCGCCGACAGTCCGTTTACCCGCACCGCGTAGCGCACGACGACGGCGTCGAACCAGCCGCAGCGGCGCGGACGTCCGGTGGTGGCGCCGTACTCGTTGCCGAGCGTGCGAACCTTCTCCCCCATCTCCTCGTCGTACTCCGTGGGCAGCGGCCCGCTGCCAACACGCGTGGTGTACGCCTTCACCACGCCAATGCACGCGTCCAGCGCGCGCGGCGACACGCCGACACCAGTGGCCGCGCCGCCGGCCGTGGTATTGCTCGACGTCACGAACGGATACGTGCCGTGATCAACGTCGAGCAGCGACCCCTGCGCGCCCTCGAACAGCACCGCGGCGCTGCTCTTCAACGCCTGGTGGATAGCCAGACCCACGTCCGAACTCAGCGCCAGCAGGCGCGGTGCCAGCGCCTCGAGCGCCTCGAGCGTGTGCTCGACACTCGCCCGCTTCTCCGACCCGAAACCGGCCAGGATGTGGTTGGCGTGCTCCGTGCCCTTCTCCACCAGCGCGCGCAGGCGAGCCGGATGCTTCAGGTCGAGCACACGCACGCCGCGCCGCGCGATCTTGTCCTCGTAGCACGGGCCGATGCCCCGCCCCGTGGTCCCGATCGCCTTGCTCGCCGAGCTCTCCTTGTCCACCAGCTTGTGGTACGGCATCACCAGGTGCGCGCGGTCGCTGACGTAGAGCCGCCCCGTCACGTCCACCCCGTCGCGGATCAGTTCGTCCACCTCCACGAACAGCGTCTCCGGGTCGAGCACCACGCCGTTGCCAATGGCACAGCGCACGCCGGGGTGCAGGATGCCACTCGGCACCTGGTGCAACACGGTGGAGTGGTCGCCGATGTGCACCGTGTGGCCGGCATTGGCGCCGCCCTGGTAGCGCACCACCCAGTCGGCGCGTTCGGCCATCACGTCCACGAGCTTGCCTTTCCCCTCGTCGCCCCATTGGGCGCCGACCACGACGATCGCCCGCGTCTTCGCATCGAACATTGCAGCTCCGGCCCGTCAGGCGGGCGAGCGGATGGACACAAAAAAACGCCCCGGCGCAGTTTCGCGGGGCGTTGAAATAATCTACGGTGCCGAGCGGGTCATGGCAACGCTTGGCACCCCCGGTCGTGCCGCGGCTACGCCACCGTCATCAGGCGCTCGACCGCCTGCCGCTGGGCCGCCCCCAGTGCCAGCAGGGGCATCCGCACCGGCCCGCCCACCAGGCCCACCACGTCGAGCGCCGCCTTGACTCCCGGCACGCCAAGGCCGGCCACGATCTCGCTCGCCATCGGCTTCAGGCGTTCCTGCGCCGCCGTGGCCCGGTTGAGATCTCCGCTCTTGAAGCCTTCATACACGTCGATGCACAGTCCACCGGCGAACAGCCCCACCGCCACGATGCCACCGCGCACGCCGCGCTCGAGGGCCGGCAGCAACTGCCCTCCATTGCCGGTCAGCACGGTGAACGCTTCGCCCTGCGACTCGAGGTACCCTGCGAGCAGCGCCAGGTCGCCCGAACTGTCCTTGATGCCGATGATGTTCTGGTGCATCGACAGTTCGGCCACCAGCTCGATCGACAGCTTGAAGTGCATGTACTTGGGGATGTTGTACAGCACCACCGGCACCGGGCTCTCGTCGGCCACGCGTTCGAAGTGCACGCGCAGCGCTTCGGCGGTCATCTGCGGGCCATAGTAGTGCGGAGCCACCACCAGCACGGCGTCCGCACCGCGCGCGCCGGCGTCCCGGCAGCGCTCCACGCACTGCTTCGTCGACTCGGCGCCCGCGCCCATCAGCAACAAGCTGTCGCCGCTCACCACGGCGCGCGCCGCGCTCAGCAGCGTGCCGCGCTCGGTCTCGTCCAGCAGCGCCGCCTCTCCCGTGGAGCCGCAGACCACGACGCCGGAAAGGCCGTGCGCGAGGTGTGAACGGAGGTTCGCCGCGAAGCCCTCGAGATCGAGCGTCTCGGAGGGAGTGAACGGTGTGGTGACCGGGCCCAGGACGCCGGCAAGTGAAATGGCAGGCATGGTACGATGGCCGATGACGGATGACAGATGACAGATGACGGATGACGGATGGCAGATTGCGGACGGCGTAAAACGTACGGCGTACAGCTTACAGCTGCTTCAGCCGTTTACCCATTCAGGAAGTCCATCCCCGAACCCGTGCTGAACCTCTTGTCGCCCGCCGGCTCGCCACCCTTCACATCCTCGGCCTTCACCGTCGTCGAACGCCGCTTGAAGGTCTGCATCTTGAGCTGGAAGTCGCTCGGCCGGGTCGCCGCCGCCAGCGCCGCTTCAAACGTCACCTCGCCGCTCTGCACGAGGTCGCCCAGGTGCTGGTCGAAGGTCTGCATGCCGTACTGATCGCGCCCCTCGGCGATGTAGTCGCGGATTTCGTTGATCTTTTCCCCGTCGAGGATCAGCTCGCGGATCGTCGCCGTCACCACCATCACCTCGGCGGCCACCACGCGGCCGTGGCCGTCGGCCCGCGGCAGGAGCCGCTGCGACACCACCGCGTGCAGCGTCTCGGCCAGTCGCACACGGACCACTTCCTGCTCCTCGGGCGCGAACATCGCGATGATGCGCATGATCGTGCTCTGCGCGTCGGGGGTGTGCAGCGTCGACAGCAGCAGGTGCCCGGTCTCGGCGGCCTTCATGCCCGTGTCCACCGTTTCCGCGTCGCGCATCTCGCCAATCAGGATCACGTCGGGATCCTGTCGCAGCGCGGCGCGCAGTCCCGACCGGAAGCTCTCGGTGTCGACGCCGATTTCGCGCTGCGTGATGCTGCTCTGCAGGTCGCGATGCAGGAACTCGATCGGGTTCTCGAGCGTGACGATGTGCTTGTTCCGCGACGCGTTGATGTGGTTGATCATCGCCGCCATCGTGCTCGACTTGCCCGAACCCGTCACGCCAGTGACCAGGATCATCCCGCGCTCGGCGTCGGTGATCCGCCGCATCACCTCGGGCAGCTTGAGCTTCTCGAAGCTCGGCACCTCGAACGGAATGACGCGCATCACGATCATGAAGCTCGACCGCTGTCGGAGGATGTTGACGCGAAAACGGCCGATGCCCGGCGCGCCCCACGAACAGTCGAAGTCGGTGAGCTTGTCGATGCGCGCGCGGTCTTCCTCGTTGGGAATCAGCCGCAGCGCGATGGCCTTGGTCTGCTCGGGCGTCAGCGCCTGCTTCGTGAGCGGCACCAGCCGCCCGTCGATGCGCGCGCGAAAGACGTCGCCCGCCTTGATGTGCAGGTCCGACGCCCCGCGATCGACTGCCGCCTTGATGATCTTTTCCATCGTGTCTCTGATATCCGAGCGTTTAGCCGACGAGCTTCCGGAGCGGCCGGCCTTCCGCGTACGAGCGCCAGTTCTCCAGGACGAGTGCCTCCAGCCGGTCCCAGCACCGGCACGGCGGGACACCGCTGTCATGTGGCATCCACACGACCTGACGAAGTTGCCACAACGCGCTCCCCGCGGCCAGTGGTTCGCGCGCAATGACGGCGAGCACCGCGGCCCGCAACTTCAGGCCGACGACGAGGCGGCCTATCCTAGTGGATCGTGACGTCGAGCACGTCGGGGCGCTCGAGCAGCGCGTCGCGCGCCACCTCGAACTGGGTCGCCGGGCCACGCAGTCGCAGCTCGAACACGCGGTCACGCGGATGGTCGTAATTCGAGCGTTCGATCACCTTGATCCCTTCGTCGTGCAGCAGCTGCTGAAGCGGAGTGAAGTCGGTGTTCACCGCAGCCCGCACCGTCATGGGAATCGTGCGGTTCGTGCGGACCAGCTTGTGCTCGAGGTTCCCGATGACCAGGAGCACGATCATCACCATCGCGGTCGTTCCCAGTCCCTCGACGTAGAACCCCGCGCCGATGGACAGGCCGATGGCTGCCACCGCCCAGATGGTCGCTGCCGAGGTCAGCCCGGTGATGGTTCCTTTCGACTGCATGATGGTGCCGGCGCCGAGAAAGCCGATGCCGGTGATGACCTGTGCCGCCAGGCGCGCGGGATCACCCACCCGTCCGTCGGCGCCGGTGAGGTTGATCGACAGGTCCATCATCAGCGCCGAACCCAGGCAGATGAGGATGTTCGTGCGAAGCCCGGCCGGTTTTCCGGCGATCTGCCGCTCCAGCCCGATGGCACCGCCCAACAGCACGGCGATGAAGAGCTTCAGGGCAAGGTCGAGCCGCAGCCCGAGGAAGATGTCCTGAATCATTTGTCCTGCGTCCGACGCCACCGTCATCGTGTGTGCTCCTGGGCGGCTACCCGCGCCACCCGGTTCAGGCGAGCCCCATCCGACCCCTCACGTGTTCGATCGTGCGATGCGCCACGGCGCGCGCCTTCTCCGCACCAGCGTCGAGCGCCGCATCCACCAGCGACGGCTGCTCGGCCAGGACCTGCGCCCGGGCGCGAATGGGCGTCAGCTCCACGTTCATGCTCTCGAGCAGCGCTTTCTTGCAGTCCACGCAGCCCCACCCGGCCGTGCGACAGTTGGTCTCCACTTCGGCCACGGTGGCGGCCGGCGAGAACGCCCTGTGCAGCCCGAACACCACCGGGCAGTTGTCGGGGTTGCCGGCGTCGGTCTTCTTGACGCGCGCCGGGTCGGTGACCGCCGGGCGCAGCTTGGCCCAGATCTCGTCGGAGGATTCGAGCAGGCCGATGGTGTTCCCCAGCGACTTCGACATCTTGGCCTGCCCGTCGAGCCCGGCGATGCGCCTCGTCGGCGTCAGCTTGGGATGCGGCTCGGGAAAGTACGGCTCGCCCTCGGGGGCAAAGCGCGAGTTCCAGTTGCGCGCGATGACGCGCGACAGCTCGAGATGCTGCACCTGGTCCTCACCCACCGGCACCGAGTCGGCCAGGTACAGCAGGATGTCGGCGGCCTGCAGCACCGGATAGTTCAGCAGCCCGGCCATCACCTGCTCCTGACGGGCGGCCTTGTCCTTGAACTGCACCTGGCGTTCCAGCTCGCCCAGCGGGGTGACCGTGTTGAAGATCCACGCCAGTTCCGTATGTTCCGGCACCCGCGACTGCACGAAGACGGTGCACTTGACGGGGTCGAGACCGGCGGCCAGCAGTGACGTGGCCATCTCGCGCGTGCGCCGGCGCAGGTCGTCGGGTGCGTACGGCGCCGTGATCGCATGGTAGTCCACGATGCAGAAGAATGATTCGTACTGCTCCTGGAGCGCGACCCAGTTCTGGACCGCGCCCAGGTAGTTACCGATGTGCAGTTCACCGGACGGCTGAATGCCGCTGAAGATGCGGGGCATGGGAGTAAGCTAGGATTGCACACATGACAGTTCAACCAACCAGCCAAGCACGAATCAACCCCGCACTCCTCCTCGATGCCCTGCGGGAGGCCACCGCGGCTGGCGCCGAGGTGATCCGCGACGGCGAAAAACGGCGCGCGTCCATTGTCTGGCGCGAAAAGGCAGCCACGGATTTCGTGAGCGAGATCGACGAATCAGCCGAAGCGCGCATCCTCGCCGTCCTGCTCGAGCGGGTGCCGGGAGCCGCCATCCTGGCCGAGGAATCGGCGAGCACACTGGCCGCCGAACGGCGCGCCCGGGGCGTCACCTTCGTCATCGATCCACTCGACGGCACCACCAACTTCCTGCATGGCGTGCCGGAGTATGCGGTGTCGATTGCCGCGCTCGTCGACGACGAGCTGGTCGCCGGCGTGGTGCTGCACGTGCCTCGGGACGAGTGGTACACCGCCACGCGCGGCGGCGGGGCGTGGTGCAATGGCCGGCGCCTGCAGGTCAGCACCATTGCCGAACCGGGGCGCGCGCTCATCGCCACCGGCTTCCCGTTCATGGCGGGCGAAGACGCGGAACGCTACATCGGCCCGATGCGGCGACTCATGCCGCACACGGCGGGGTTGCGGCG
>ERZ1292633.5061-Hain-H41-02um-R1-5061-length-12029-cov-18_pt1 | contig 12029 bp, 17 predicted proteins | sample MGYA00564406_ERZ1292633 | MGnify/ENA primary metagenome ERZ1292633 (study PRJEB36523, sample SAMEA6512639) | groundwater metagenome | collected 2019-01-08 | study: AquaDiva: Metagenomics assemblies of 32 groundwater samples
CAATTTTTATCTTAAAACCAAGCTCTTCCAACATTTTGATTCCTTGGTCAGTACGGTGAGGCACCAACCCAGCAAGGGGGGCAGCTGGGCTTATTAGCCCGACGGTATCCCCTTTTTCCAAATAGTGTGGTTTTAGTGAGAGAGTAGACATAAGAATGTTTCTATTTAGTGGCAATTGCGAGTAATACATTCCCTCTTCCCACAATATCAGGCATGTTGTAGTACTCAAGTTCGGCTTCTAGTATTTTTTGGAAATTATCAGCCTCAGCAAGCTTCTCTTGCAATGAGGGGGTGCTGCCGTGCACATAAGTTTCTTCCATTCCAGGATAAATAAAATTTGGGCCACCAATAACCCTACAGGTTTTAAAACCAGCCGAGAGATAAAGATCTTTTAGTTCTTCTGGGGTAAAGCAGTGGATAGCCGGCATGAGGTCATTGAAACGAACCTTCGAGTCTTTTTTTATTGAATCTATTGATGAGAGCCGGTTAGTAAGGAACGAAAAGTAGTATGCATGATATTTATTAGCTACAATACTTATGTGCACACCATCATCACTCAAAACTCGATGTATTTCAGTAAGTGCCCGTTTAGGATCTTCCACGAAGCTTATAACATTATAAAAAGATAAACTTAAATCAAAATTCTTACTGGGAAAATCTTCGAGACTTTCAATGTTAGTCTCTTTAACCTTAAAGCGAGTATCTGCACCACTTGCCTGTAATTTTTTGGATGCCTCATCAAGCATTTTACTTGAAATATCTACAAGGGTGCCTGTTATGTCATATTGATCTTTAAATATTTCATCAAAAAAAATTGTCCAGCGACCAGTGCCAGCTCCAGCATCTAAAAGGTTGATATGTTTTTTGTCCCCAATAAGTGCCGGGAGTTCTCTTCGTAGAATTTCTTTAAAGAACATATCGGACAACACCCAATATTTTTGGTTGTCAACTTCATCATAACTAGATGCTTTCTCGTTAAAATATTCAGTAACTTTATTGTAGTAGTTTGGCATATTTTTCATATTTTTATGGTAAGGTTAGTACATTCTTCAGACGAGGGTACGGAATAGAATTTCTAATATCATCATGACCGAGTGCCCATGTTATAAATCTTTCTATGCCAAGCCCAAAACCGGAAGTGGTTTTGTACTCTGGTAACTCTCTCAAATTTATATACCATTCGTATGGCTCAGATGATATATTTTGAATTCTCAATGACTCAAGTATCTCACTTTTATTGTCCTGTCTCTGTCCGCATCCAACAATTTCCCCACCAAATGCCCCTTCAAAAAGTGGTGGGAAGATTAAGTCAGCATTAATAACCTTGTCAAGGTTATTAGGGTCTGGCTTTTGATAAAAAGCAACTCTGCCACGATCATAGCCGTGCACCCAAAAAGGTGTTTTAAATCCTAACATCTTTGATAAAATAATTTCCCCATAAGAAGTAATGTCCCGCCCATGTTCGGAATAATTGACAAGTGACTGATGCCCGTTTTCTTCCAACAACACAATCGCTTCGTCAAAAGTAATCACAGGGAATTTATCAGCCGATATTATAGCTTCTATTGCACTATTTGTGGCGGACATATTAGCACTAATTTTTTCAGTTAGATTTGGCAAAGCTTTTAATGTCTCGGCCAAAATCTTAATATATTTTTCTATGATTGGGGTTAAATCACCTAATTCTCCTCTTATTTCTGCTTCACAATGATAAAATTGATTAAGATGCCTCTTGTCGTGATCTTCACCACGCATTGAAGGGAGGTAGCAATATACTTTATCAAAATTATTAATTAGTAGTGGCTCAAAACCAAACTGGGACGAATCAACAAGAAAAGTAACCAGGTTCCCAAACTTTATCGGTATTGCCTCAGAATCAGAACCTGGTCCCATTGGAGAAGAAACACTTGGTGTCATCATAAATAAATCTATGTTAGTAGCCCCAACATCAACACTAAAGTACTGGTCAGATGAGACCTTGAGGCAATGGCGGAGGGTAAGTAACGCCCAATAATACTTTGATTTTGTTAGCTCCAAATAATGAGATTCTGGATTATAAACAGGAATTCCAAATTCGGATATTATTTCGTTTTTAAATAGGCTGTCTGCCTTGTCCAACTGGTCTATGAGATTTGATTTTAACTTCATAATATATAGTTTAATATTAATTTCTTTTTTAGATAGCTATTAAAACCATCGCTCCATTCCGTCATACGCAATAGCATATTGAGGAAATTTTTGTTCGAGGTCATCGTGCGTAAGCTTTTGATACGACCCTATGTTTACTAGAACTATTTCCTTTGCTTTGAGATTCTTGAGAAACGGAATAATTTGATCCTTCTTTAAATGAGTAGGGTCATCATTTATATCTGATTCAATGTATGTGACATCGGTGATGATTAAATCAATATCTCTAATCATTCCAACGGTATCATCGGGTATCCCACTTAAATCAGAAAGATACGCAAATCTTTTGCCACTATTTAAATCTTCAAACAGAAACCCATCTGTACCGCTGACATGTTCAACGGCAACAGGAGTAATCCTAAGATTATCAATTTCAAACGGCTCATACGACTTAAATGTTTGAAAATTAACATTCACATGATTCATCCTTTCTTCGTACCACTCTTTCGTCACACTATTCCCATAGACAATAAGTGGGTTCTTTTTAGCAAACCAATCTAAATCGAGCAACCCAAATAAATGATTCCAGTGCCAATGAGAAACAAGAATAGCATCAGGTTTTCCTAACTTAAACTTCCATGATTGCAACCTAATATCAGGTGTTGCCTCAACTACAATACTTTTCCCATTTTCAGTTTCAATATGGAGAGATGTCCTAAAGCGAAAATCTTTTGAACCCCATTCTACATTCTGGCTAATTTTATCCGCACCAAAAGGCGCTGGAATACCCTGCCAACAGCCACTTCCAATAAAAGTTAATTTTATCATTTTAAAAACAAACTATTTTTCTCATACCCAACGCTCGAATCAGTATTTGTACGAACTTTTACATTTCAATTATACCACGCCCGATGCGAAAAATGAAAGAAATTTTGCATTGAATACATCGGCATACTAAAATCCATGCCGAAATAAATAGAACCCAACAAGCTTTTATGCTTGTTGGGTTCTATGCTCATAACAGTTTAAGCAACTTTCGTGCTTTCTCTTCTGCTGTTTTAACATAAGTCTTAAAATCAGGAATCTTTGTCAGAGCTCCGTCAGACAAAACATAAGTTGTATCCAGCGAAGCTTTTTCGATGAAATATCTGTCATGAGAGACGAGCAGTACCGTGCCACGATAAGTTCTCAGTGTTTCTTCAAGGGCATTCAGTGCTTCGATATCGAGATGGTTTGTTGGCTCATCCAAAACAAGCATATTGACCGACTGGGCTGAGAATAAAGCTAGCAGGAGGCGCGCGCGCCCACCCGGACTTAAGGTGCTGATAGGCAACTTGACCTGTCTTTCATCGAACCCAAACTTTGACAGTTTGGCATATGAATCCTGCTTGCTTAGATGTGCCCGTTCTTCAAGAAACTCAAGCAATGTGCGTTCGCGAGGAAGCGTTTCGTGCTCCTGCATCATATTGCCAATCCTGAGACCAGAACCAACCTCAATTTTCCCGTGAGTAGGCGCCATCTGTCCAGTTATGGTCTTTAGCAATGTCGATTTTCCTGATCCGTTTAGACCCATTATGCCGACCCTGCTACCATAGCGTGCCTCAAAAGACAGTGGGCCAATACGGAAAGTGTTTGGGTATTCAATCACAACATCTGAGAGACGAACATCAAGCGTACCAGAATCAACTTCAGCATTGAGAGGTATCTCAAACGGCTTTCTTTCTATTGGCTTTTCAATCTTATCCATTTGTTCTACCCGCTTTTCAATAGCCTTTGCCGCCTTCGAAGACTTCGTAGCACGATCACGCTTAAACCCCTTTAAAAACTTGTCATTGTCGCGTGGAGACCAGTGTGATCCTCGAGTAGCATCCGCCTTCTTTTCGCGCGCCCGTTCGTTCAGACGCTCGATTTCCTCCTGTTGAAGCCGGTACTCTTCCTTTTGACATGCAACACGCTTTGCCACCATTTCCAGATAATCACTATATGTGCCTCCAGTGATGGTAAGTGCGCGTGTACGCCAATCAATTTCGAAGATCTTTCTTACAACTTTGTCGAGAAATCTGCGGTCATGCGAAACAACGATGCATGATGCCTTGGATTTTTGCAGAAAATCCTCGAGCCAAATGAGAGCAGGGAGATCGAGGTTGTTCGTAGGCTCATCAAGCAAAAGCAAATCAACACCCTTAAGCAAAATACCCGCAAGTACCACTTTGCTTTTCTGCCCACTGCTCAGATTAGACAGTGGGCGGTCAAGCCCAACATCTTCAAGCCCGAATCCTGAAAGCATCACTTCTGCTCTGTGAGCAAAAGAGTAACCGTCGAGATGCTCATATTTACTGCGAACATCACCGTAACGCTTGACCTTTTCAGGGTCACCCAGCTCAGAAGACAAAATTCCTATTTCTTTCTCGAGCACATCAATGCCAGACACTTTCCTCAGATAGTCCATAATGGGTTCGTTCCCCGAAAGGCCCGTATCTTGAGGTAGATAACCGATACAGGCATCCGTTGCAAGGTCGATCTTTCCAGCATCCTGCTCCTCAAGACCGGCCACAATTTTAAGCAGAGTTGTTTTCCCGGTTCCATTGAGTCCAACCAATGCCACCTTCTGTCCTCTTCCAAGTGAAAAAGAAATATCGGAGAGCACTGTTAATGAACCGTAGCTTTTCTGAAGATTTTGTACTTTTATCATAATCGGCCTCCTTTTGTTGCTAATTTATTATACCATTGTTAAGGTACTTATCCTCAGGATAGAGTACAACATATTGTAAAAAATAGCAAGCAGTTACACGAAAGTTTGCTTATCACTATGATACTTTATTTCTGGTTTATTTTCACTTAAATATTTGACCAGCGCGCTCAATATCCTCTCCACTTTACTGTAATTGCTTTTGAATACCGATATCGCATCACTTGAAGTTAGGTCATAGTTTTTATTTACGATTGAGGTCAGGTCGGTTATGTGGCACAGAGAAATAAATGGGATTTGGAAAACATGCGACAAATAAATTTCTTGCGCTTGGGTCATATTCAAAAAACTACCACCGAATATTTTGTACATATTTTGCTCTGCCAGAGTAGCAAACCTTGGTCCTTCAATTACAACAAGTGTTCCCTCATTATTCAATGGAACATTAATATTATTAAACAGTTGCTTACAAACTCTCATTAAATCCTCGCCAAAAACTGGCTGTATATCAACATGCTTGTTTTCTTTGGTGTAGTTCCATCCTTTCCTGTTGTAGGTAAAATCAATGATATCTTTTGGGGTAACATACAAGCCGGGCTGGAAATTAGAATCTAATGAACCAACAGTGCAAAAAGATATGATGCAATCAACTTTCAAATCATCAAATGCCTTAATATTGGTCAAATAATCTATCTCGTGAGGTAGGATCATATGATTTTTGCCATGTCTAGATAAAAAATATATTTCACAATTACTAAATTTATATTTTTCTATTCCCAACTCACTATCTTTGTACTCATTGTCAAAATTACCTGCAAAAAACTTATAGTCTTGCAGAGTGTATATCCCAGAGCCGCCAATAACCCCTATTTTATAATTTTTCATAATTAAACTGTTCAAAACTTACCCAAGCATTATAATAAGAAAATCTTTTATTGTCCTCTCGCAAGAGCTTTGAACAACCTCCTCCAAAAGTTGGTAAGTCTTTTATGTTTTGTCCTAGTTCTATGTCTAAAAATAATTTTTTATAATTTTCCTTCATGATGCTGATTACCTCTCTTGATGTCCTGCATCTTTGAGATGGAAATATTCCGCATGTCGTATATTCACCGGTTGCGAGGATAGTTATACCCATCCCAGAACATATACAATCAGAAATCTGTTTTTTCTCTTTAAAAGCTCTCAGTTTTTTATTTCGATTAAAATTCACAACTGAGTTATATTTAAACACCAAAGAAGTAGCATCTTGCAAATAATTATCAGGGTTGCTTATTCCAAATTCTTTTTGTGCTTGAGTATCCCTCAAAAAATTAAAACCTATCATTCTCGGGTGCAAAGATTCTAAAAATTTTACTTGTGAATTAAAATTTTCAATAAAGTGAGGTGTAATGGTCGTAGAGAAATCATATGGTATTCCCTCTGAATGAAGTCCTTTTATATTACCAGTGAGTTTAGCCCAATCTGTTTTAGAAAAAAATTTATTACTTGCGACTAAATTAAAATCCCCATCCATATTTATAGTCACATTTATCTTGTTGGTTTTACAATAGGTAATGACATCTTGATTAATAAGAATGCCGTTAGTGCATACTGTTATTTTTCCGTAATGTCGGAAATTTTTATATTCATTAATTATTCTTTTAACTTGGTCAAAGTAAAGAAGCGCCTCTCCTCCATATACAATTAACTCACCGAAAGAACTCTCTGTGAAAGATTTTGAGTCAAAAGTGTTTTTGATTGAATTGATCTGCGCACTAAAATTATTTTGTCTATTTATAAGATTATTTTGGTTAGAAAAAGGACAATATCGACAACCCATATTACACTCAGGGGTAATCTGAACAAATAAAAGTTCTGTATGTTGTTTTTTCATAAAAATAGACGCCTCGCACAGTAAAGCTTGAGGCGTCTTGATGCAGTGGAACTACGGTTAAACCTCTTTGAGCATCCCGAACTGCTCTTTAGATAGTACGACTGAACCTCCGAAGTCATCTTTGATGACATGGTTGCCTCCCCTATCAATCGTCACCGTAGGGCAACAGTTACTGACCCCACACAGAGTGATAACTTTATCACCACGCTCATTCTTGCTCACACGAGTGTTCTTACTCTTTTTCATGGCAAATCTCCTTTTTTAAAGAGCTCTTTGGAGTCGTCTCAAGCCAATCTCGAGTCGAACCTCCCAATCAATATCAATTTTTCATCACCTCCTTTCTTTTTAAAGTACACTAGCGCCACCTCGAGCCCACCTCAAAGCATCCACTACCGTCTACCCACAGAGTATCCCACCACGAACAAACTGTCAAGCTTTTTTCGAGTAATTACCCACACACCTCCACATCAACAGAGTAAGAAGTCTTTCCCGTCGACAACAATTTTTGTCTCCGTTGCAGCACTTTGAACAATCGGGATTTCCGGATAAAGTCCCTCCTTACGCACGGCTCGCACAACTTCCCCAAAATGATCTGTTGCCATTGATTTTTTAAATTAAATTTCCCTTCTCCCCCCAATCATACCACGCCCCGCACAAAAAAAGAAAACAAAAAAACACGGCTATCTTCTATCTATTTGATATTTTTTTGAACCAATCTTCTGAAATTTTGAATACTTTTTCGCGCATATCTTCCGTATCATTAAAATAATGAGTTGCGTCTTTGATGACTGTCAGTTCCTTGGGGTCATTGGCCGTCCTAAAATAATGTTTCGCACCGCGCACCAAGTGCCCTTTCCCAGCAGCGATGATTCTTAGGGGCAGATGAAAATTCTTGGTGAGTTCGTTCCAGTTTATCGTATTTGCCTCGTCAGCCATTGCCTTTCCGACAATAAGATTTGTTCCCCAATTCATAATATACCCTTTTATCTCCTTGATATATTTTACGGCAGGAAAACCGTGCTGTGTTTTTGTGAATGATACTTTATATGAAGGATCCCATAGGACCGCTCCGTCAAATTTTTGCTCACTTGAAAGTAAGATGCTTGGACCACCGTAACTGTGCCCCGCAATAAATATCTTCTGAAATTTTTTCCCACGGAAATAACGCACGGCCGCATCAATATCGGATGCATGTGTTTTTAGTGTTGAGTCCATCATTTGCCGAGAATTTTTCTCTGTGCCATAAAGATTAAAACGAAACGAAGCATACCCTCGTTTTACAAACCAGCGTGTTGCGTTTAGATAAAAATCTTCGTCCATTGACCCAGGAAGGCCGTGGACAACGATAAAAAGCGGTTGGCGAGATGATCCGCTCAGTCGTCCGTATATATAATTCTTTTCTGATACTTTTATTTTTAGTTTCTTTTCCATACTATTATTTAAATAAAAACGGAGGGAGTGTAAAAACACCCCCTCCGAAGCTTCTTCAGCTCAGACATTGAACTCGCCGGACTGCACGCCTTTCACAAAGGCCTTCCACTCTTTCCTATTGAAAGAAAGCGTGGGACTATTTGGGTTTTTGGTGTCACGGAGGTCCACAGTGTCCCCTATACGCACCGCAACGCAACAGCATTTGTGGGTATAGGAAGATAGTTTGAACCCTTCAGAAGCAAAAGGGTTATGGCTGGGTGTAGCATTTTTACTTTTTTTCATAATAAATCTCCTTTTTTAAAGAAATCTTTGGAGTCATCTCAAGCCAATCTCGAGCCGAACCTCCTAATACCTTACAAAGTTGCGTGGCATCACCTCCCTTTTTAAAGTACCCTAGCGTCACCTCAAGCCAATCTCAAAGCATCCGCTACTGTCTACCAAAAGAGTATCGCGCTAAGAACAAAATGTCAAGCTTTTTTCGAGTAATTATACACACATCCACATCAACAGAGTAATATTCTGAATTCATGATATTTTTAAATACCTAATGCGATAGAATCAAAAACCCTCTCAACCTCATTTTCTTCCATTCAATCATACCATGCCAGCAACAAGAACAAAAATCTTTTATGCTAGTTATGGGTTTTGGTACAATTGACCTTAATTTTATGCTTCTACCATATCCTTAATCGCTCGTTCTTGAATTCTAGCATGGTGCGAGCCGTAAACAATAAAAATATTATATCCTTCATACCAATACTTTCCTATGTGTTCCAAAATAAAAACATCCCTTATTCTCAAAGAACTTTTTGCTACTTTATTAATGTGAGATTCATAAAATGAAAGATTCTTGATTTGTGCCAAAAAGTCCTTGTCTTCCAAACTAAATTCTTTTCCAAAGATCTTTTTATGCACTTTCCCAATTGCAGATTCAAAAGAAAAATCAAAACCAGACCAGTCTAATTCTTTTTTATAGCGTTGGATATTTCGTGTGATAAATTCGTTAAAATTTTCAGGAGCAACTTTTCTCTGCCATGTTGCCGTTCCTCTCATCATAAAAAAGTAGAATATATCCTCTCGAGAAAATTCCTTCAATAATTCTCTGGTCTCATCAGCTATCGTTGGCTCAGGGCGAAAACAAGGCACCTTATCCTTGTCCGCCCAGTACACAATGGCACCGGATTCGCCATGTTGTTCAATCACACGCTCTAGAGATATTAAATTCTTTTCATTCACGATTCCCTCATGGATTACTATCGATTTTCTGCCACGCGTTTTATCTAAAAAGTCCTGCCATTTTTCGTGCAGAAATTCAAACTGGGGATGTTTCGGGTCCATCACATGTTTAGAACCAAAGTAGTAAAGAATTTGACCATTACACTCAAAAGAATACAGGTACGGCACTTTTTGTCTTATTTCTTTTGGGAGCGCGAGATGCTCTTCGTCTGATAATAATAAGTCTGTGTTTATATGATTCATATTTTATATAATAAAAAGAAACGCGGATTTTTGCAAACCCGCGTTTTAATGATAGTGAATTAATTATCACCCACCTATTCACTTTCAATTACTAAGTAGATGAATCATTGTGTTCACTTGAGTCATCATACCCATCTGAATGCTTGCCGTCATCCCAGCCACCTTCTTCTCCTGAAGAATCACTGTAACCAGTTTCTCCTCTTGCGGATAAACTCTCAATCCTTCCAAAAGCACCTTGAAGTGCCCTATTTGAAGAAAGCAAAGATCTGCCTCCCTTACTACTTGATACTAAAGAACCACTGTTCATAGCGTCTCACCTCCTTTCTTTATCCGATTTTGTACAAAACCATAGAAATCCAGCCGACTTTCACAATAGGTATAAAGAGGCACCCCTTGATCATCAGCTTGCCTATGACTACTACAACCATTGTTACACAATGATAGAAAAGTGCAAGCCCTGCATTTACTCGGTAATACTTGGATTGAATCTTTCCACTCAAGAAAAGTTTGACTCATAATGAGATTTCCGTAGACCCCAAGAGAATCAAGACTTCCAAAATTGACTTTCTTCCCAAACCTTTCACAAGGGTAAACATCACCTGCGTGGTCAATCGCAAACCATTTATCGCAACTTCCGCGGAAAGAACATTCGTTTGTTGACTTCCCTAGCGTCCACGCCAGTATGGCATCCAGCTCGCGCACACGAATCGTTTCATCATTAATTTCCAGCCATGATTCAAAGATTTCTCTAAGAAAACCGTACCAGTCTTTATCTGATAATCCATACTCGTCTCCGCTACTTTCCGATGCCGTGTTATAAAAGGCGTTGAAAGCGATGTTTTTGAAACCGGCAGAAACCAACCCATGAAGGATTTCTTCGGCATATTTCACCGTTTTCTTGGTAACAGTACAAATCACCCCCGGGTGGATATCATATTGACGCAGAATATCAACCCCGCGCATCGCTCTTTTGAGAAAAAGGGGGTCAGGTACCCTTTTTGGGTCTCCCTGTCGAGCGCACGGTAGCTTCAAGTCCAAACTTCTCGATCATTTTTGTAGCCCATGCATCTGCACCAAACGGCTTCCCTCTTACGACAGATCCTCTGATGCTTTCTTCCTCTTCTTTTGTTTGCGGGGTGCTAACAAATGAGAGATAATCTCTTGGCTCCGGTATCGGCCATGCTGACAAGAGTTTCTTTTTTCTTGTGTTGATTGATAGTCGTCGTGCTAAACTACAAAAACCCCAGTTCTCTGCTTTTCTAACAAGTTTTGCGCGAAGCGAGTTTCGCTCGACATAACGAATAACAGAGAGAAGATGGTTGTCGCCCTGTATCAAAAAAGATTTGTACCTTCCTTGGTAGAGATGCCCACTTCCTTTCGTATTGTTCGCCTGATGCCAGCGCTGGGTATGGGTGAGCGTGAGCCATTGCATGAATTTTCCCATGTCACCATCATTTTTTGGATACAACACAAGGTGAAAATGGTTTGGCATGAGGCAGTATGCGAGGATTCTCATAGAGAACTTTTCTTGCGCTTCCTCTAGGACTTGCTCAAACAAAACATAGTCCTTTTCTGCGAAGAAAATCGGCATACGCGCGTTGGCACGGTTTATGACATGATAGCAATGATTGCCGATGTCGGTACGAGTGATGCGAGGCATATGGTTAGTATATCAGAAGTAAAGGGAAAGGGTACCTGACCCCCTTTCCCCAGAAGTAAAGGGAAAGGGTACCTGACCCCCTTTCCCCCTTTTTTAAACGGTCGCACATGGCGCCATACCGCGCGCAAACCTTTTTTCATCTGTTCTTTTTGATCGAGTGAATTTGCCTCTGTTTTGTTTTGGTCAGACATACAAACCGCATTATAGCAGAACCCGCAACTTTTGACTTTTTGGTGATTTAAGAGTAGTTTTAGGGAAGAATAAAATTCATAGTTCTTAAAAAGGAGGCAGACATGAGCATAGTAGCTCGAAGAATACTCGGTATGAGCAAGAAGGAAATTTTCAATTATGATTTTCCTTCGGCAAAGTCTATCGATGAAACTTTCGGCACGACACACAGAAATGTCCGTGTGTTTGCGGGGATGATCTCCGGTACACCGCAGGACAGAAACCCTGAGAGGAAAAAATTTAAAAGGAGGTGGGTATGGGAATGGCAGAAAACCAAGATTGCCCAAATGGTAAAACTAATTTAAGGGTATGGATAGAAAATGGGGCGTGCGACCAAAAAAAATGTTTGCACACGCTGTGTGAGCATCATTCCTCGCATCATCCTGAACCGGCAAACAAGAAGAGTAGGCGCTGGCGCTGACCAAAAGGGACATTCCGGTGTCCCTTTATTTTTTTAGAAACGGAAACTTCGCATACTCTGCTTTGTCGCCTACTTCCTCTTCTATCGCCATCAAGCGATTGTACTTTGCGGTGCGCTCACT
>ERZ1292633.5063-Hain-H41-02um-R1-5063-length-12028-cov-20_pt1 | contig 12028 bp, 17 predicted proteins | sample MGYA00564406_ERZ1292633 | MGnify/ENA primary metagenome ERZ1292633 (study PRJEB36523, sample SAMEA6512639) | groundwater metagenome | collected 2019-01-08 | study: AquaDiva: Metagenomics assemblies of 32 groundwater samples
GTACCGAAGCGTACGCCTCGCCTCTTCGCTCGCTGCGGCCTTGCTGGACGGCCTGAGGATCCTGAGGTATTGTGGCAGCAACGGCATTCGGTGAGATTTCAGCGGAATTTTATGTATACACCGAGTTTTTCGCAGCCTGCTAATGCGAATTTCATCTCATCTGCAGCGATGATCATACTGTGGCAGTGGTGTCTTTGGTACTGAACCCTGTCTTTGAGACCATGATCGGTGAGGCTCCCGCCTCCTTCAGTTTATTCCCCAACTCGGACGATAGGAGAGTCTGAGGGAGATCTTCTGTGGTCTGATCTAGGAGAAAGTCGAACCCGATGACAACATAGTGGAGGGGGTGACCATGCGGCCCATCGACACGGAAGACCTGTGCGCGGCTGGTTCCTTCCGGGAAATCGGTGATGTGGTGTTTGGGAAACTGCTGACGTAGGTAGAGGCGGATCGCGTCGAACTTCGCTATGTTGCTCATGTGTTTCTTATGAATCTTTCCCGGTATCTCTTATTCAAGGAGCCACCGTGACGGGTTTTTCCTGGGTGCTCACAGCGGGAGTAAGCGTAGTATACGCGTTCTGCCTTTGTAAGTCAGGAGGCGAGATAGATTCGTCGAGGCGCCGTCCCTGGTCACTTTTTCCGGTACACGTTTAGCCCGACCTTCTCCTCGCGGTTTGGAATGGTCACATTTCCTTCTGTTGAGGCAATGATGATCGTTTTCCCTGATGCAGAGGGTCCGAACTCTTTGGACAGATCTACTTTGATCGTCAACATTGTTCCTTCGACGGTCATCTCCACGTTCTTCATGATAGTGGCCTTTCAGTGATGGACGAAGCGTGAGGACGCTCTGCCAGAATAATGATGCACCTGTACCGTGAGCAGAGGAGGAAGTCAACCCACGAAAGCCGGGCGATGCGCGATCGGACGTTCGAAGTTCTAGGTTCGAAGTTCAGAAAACCTCGAACTTCGGACCTCGAACCCGCGTCCATCTCGCCCGTCCCGGCTGTCTCGCGCCCCCGCGTCACCCCCCAGCGAACACAGGCCGAAAACCGGCGTTGGTCAAGATACGGGCGACGACCTCGCGTTGATCTCCCTGAATTTCGATCCGCCCTTCCTTCACCGTACCCCCGGCGCCACAGGCTTTCTGCATCTCCTTGGCGAGGGTCTCTTTTTCGGCCAGACCGATGCCGGTGAAACCCGTGACAACCGTTACGGTCTTGCCGCCCCGATGTGCGGTCTGGCGAATGATATCCACCCGCCCACGGTTATTTTTTCGTGCGAGGGGTATTGTGTTGCGTGAAGCGACTTCAGGCTGCACCTCCGGAGCCAGTGGCAGACCTGCATTTTTCAATTCTGCGAATGAGCTGGCCCAGGCGATCGGTTCACCGTCCGTGGAAATGCGTTTTCTCTCTTTCATCGCTGCTTCTTTTTACTGCGGGCCTGGCAGGGCACCCGCTCCTTACGGTCTGAACTGGGTTGAAGCGTTTTTCAACATTGTCAATTCGATATGCGCGGTATGCTCTCCGTCCGCCATCCAAATCTGTCCTTCTTGAATGGTACATTGCAACTGCATGCTGGGTTGCGCGAGCGTGGTCAAGGCACGGCTCCCATCCAGGGGCAGATTTATCACAGTCAGATTATTCAACCGATCGAGTGTGGCCAAGTTTTTCTCCCACCATTGGTCGGCGCCACGTCCGCCGTAGGTATAGAGGCAGACCTGTTTTGCGCGCCCGCAGGCGCGGCGAACGGTTTTCTCTTCCGGCTGGCCCACCTCAATCCAGAGGTCGATGACTCCCGTCAAATCCTTCTGCCAGAGCGCAGGCTCTTCTTCGGTGCTCAGCCCACGGCCAAACGACAAGGCTTCATGGGCGTGCAGCGCAAAGGCCAGTAACCGCACCATCATACGCTCGTCGGTTTCAGACGGATGACGCGCCAGGGTGAGTGTGTGCTCCTCATAGTAATGGCGGTCCATGTCGGAGACCTGCAGGGTCGCTTTGTATATGGTGGCGTTCGAAGCCATGGAGTTCTGGTTCCCTGATTCCTGAAAAATTTGAGTGGATAAAGCCTACCGCGGTTGCTTACACGTCTTTATATGCGATGTACCAGCCTTCGACCCGTTCCCGCGCCCAGGGTGTTTTCCGGAGAAACGTGAGACTGGATTTCACGCTCGGATCATGGAGGAAACAGCGGATGGGGACCCGGCGTCCCATCTCAGCCCAGCCATAGCGCTCGACCAGCTCCTTGATGATGGTTTCCAGTGTGATCCCGTGCAGCGGATCGCGGGGATGGGCGGAACTCATGCGCGTATGGCGAATGGCATATGGATAATGGCTGAAGATAAATGGCCTATAGCGTATAGCATATTGCACGAACGAGGAGGCACGGGTCTATAGCTCTTGGGTGGGAGGAAGAGCGTATGGCTAATGGCTTATAGCTGATGGCACAAGAGCGAGGAGACTGGTTGGTCTATCTGGTCTGTCTGGTGTGTTTGGTTGAACCGGATAGACCAGACAGACCTCTGTAACCAGATAGACCCGATAAAGTCTAGCTTTTGCGCTTGAGCAAGTCCTGGAGCTGAGAGAAGGGTGTGAAGGTCGAAGGTTGGTCTTGCTCCCGGCCCGATGTTGCTTCATCTGACGTCCCAGCCACCTGATTCCGCTGGTGCTCATTATCGTGGCAGTAGAGACAGAGCAACTCCCAGTTGCTCCCGTCGGGCGGGTTGTTATCGTGGTTGTGGTCTTTGTGATGGACGGTGAGCTGGCTCAGCTTCTTACCGTCAAATTCGCGCCCGCAGTGGCCACAGATCCACGGAAACATCTTGAGCGCGCGCGCTCGATAGGTCTGTTGCAGCTTCGCTTGGGTGTCCCGTGCCATGCGAGCCTCGGGAAAGAAGGTGAAGTCTAGCAGGATGCTCAAACTGGTTTGTTTTGTTTATCTGGTCTGTCTGGCATAACCAAACAAACGAGACAAACCAAATAAACCAAATAACAGTCTTCTTCCGCTGGCGGTCTTTTTCAGCATCCCGCTAAATGAGCTGTGAGCAGGGCCAGGAAAATATCCTGATCGCTGGTTTGACCCATCCTGCGTGCTGCGCCTCTGCAATCCAGATCTTGACCGAGTCTGCGACCTTGTCACGTTGAACTGGGTCGAGCGAGACCAGGATTACACTGTTTCCTCCTGCATAGAAGGATGACCCTTCCGTCGTTCCTGATTGCCCCGTTCCAGCTATTTGGGGAAATTCGGTATATGCGATGACCCCGGACGTCTGCAATAACTCATGGACGCGTTCTTTCAGTGCGGTGCGAAACACGATCATCAACATGTCCATGGGGTACCTCGAAGAGTGTGAGGGGCGAATATAGCAGGTTCTCGATCAATCTTGGAAGGCGTGGGTGAGAGCCGCCAAAAAGCTAAGGTGTCTTTGGCTTCCGCCCCCGCTCCCGTGCCCGCTTCTGCGCCTCAGCAATCTGGGCCGGCGTCATCTGTTTGGCGAGATCATTACGGTAGACAGCCGCGCCGAGATGTCCGTTTTCTGCTGCCAGGCTGTACCACATGTGCGCCTGAACTAAGTCCACGGGGCCGCCTTGGCCGAACGCAGACTGTAGACCGAGGTAGAGTTGCGCCTTCTCGTCGCCTTGGGCGGCGGATTTCTCGTACCACTGCCGTGCTATCGCATAGTCCCGCGGGACGCCGTCTCCATTTTCATAGGATAAACCGAGGTAGAACTGTGCGCTGGCGTCTCCCTGCTCGGCGAGCGGTCGCCACTCTCGCAAGGCTTTTGCGAAGTCGCCACGATTATAGGCCTCCATTGCTGTGTTGAAGTCCGCCCATGCAGGTGCGGCGAAACAGACAATCGACAGCACAAGGGTGAGGGGGAATCGAAGCGATATGGAGCGATTCCACCAGGCGCCTTCGCTTTGGAATAAGGCAGCATTGTATGAGACGGAGCAACGAAGGGGGATGTGACTCAAGGGTTGAATCGAGAAGGACATGTGATTGTATTCTAGGAGGGGCCTGAGGAAACTGCAAGGCGGAGCGCTGGGGTTGTATCCGAGACGGTCGATGCTTATTTGGGTTTTGGTTTCCACTCCCGCGCCAGTTTTTTCGCTTCGGCTAGCTGGTCGGAGGTCATTCGTGCGGCAAGCTCATCCCGCATGATGGCCCCAGACTTTCCTCCATTCGCTGCGCCCAACTTGTACCACATGTAGGCCTGGACATAGTCCTTCTGCACACCGTCCCCCCGCTCATACAGGAGGCCAAGTCTTCTTTGCGCTAAATCGTTTCCTTGCTCTGCTGATCGGCGATACCATCGCACTGCCATCTTGAAATCCTGTGGACCACCCCGAGCATAGTCATACAAGCTCCCCAGGTTAGCCTGGGCCTCCGCATGTTCTTGGGCAGCAGCTTTCTCGTACCACTGCCGCGCTTGGGCGTCGTCCTTTGGAATTCCCTGGCCATTGGCATAGAGCAAGCCGAGATGGTATTGCGCGGCGGCCTGTCCCTGTTTCGCCAGCGGTTGCCACTCCCGTAACGCCGTGGCGTAGTCGCCGCTGCGATAGGCCTTCTCGCCTGCTTTGAAGTCTGCCCACGCAGGTACGACGAAACAGACGATCAAAAGCACAAGGGCGATGGTGAATTGGAAGAACATCGGCCGACCGTCACTCACGGCACAATCTCCGTCGGTTCCTGTGCCAGCCGTTTCACGTAATGCTGAAACCCTGTCTGGGTGTTGATGTGGAAAAAACAGAGGGGCGGGAGTTTTTTCTCATAACGTGGAGGGGGGAGCATGGCAGATCTTTTATCGAAACCGTCGGGACCCTGTCAAGGAAAGATTTCCGACTCCATTTCTTTCTTTCTTGTCTCTCTCGTCCATCGAACCAAACAAACGAAACAAACCAAATAAACCAGATGAACCATATCCCCGTCCGGCGCTTAGCTGACAACCGCAACTTGTCTGATGGTAAAAGTTCCCACGCCTCGTGTGATGATCACCTTTCCCGTCCGGCTTAAGCGAGAGATCTCGTTGTAGATGTCGCTCGCGTTGAACTCAGGAGAGCGCGCCACTAAGGCGTCGAATTCGCACTCTTGAGCGCCTTGGAGCAGTTCGAGGATGCGGTCGGTAATGGGTTTCTGCGCTGACATGTGGGTCCCTCCTTACCGCGATGTGATCGTCCCGGGATAGTGTGCGGAGTGCGGTATCGGCGTTGGAGCGGCGGAGACTGGAGAATCGGTCGCGTTGGGAAGGGCGATGAAGCGCGAGAGATGAGACAGTCGGCGTGGCTGAAACGCCTTTATTGTGATGCTACGCGCCTAGAGGCCGCTCAGTCAAGCAGTCTCAGCGATGCATGCTCCTGTCATCGAATCAAACAGACGATAAGAAACTATCTGGGACTCCCATGCCTGTCAACGGCCCAACCTAATCCTTGTGAACACACCACGCTGCACTCCTTGCTGAAAAGGGAGCTTCTTCCATTTTCTTTTCTGCGCCGTAGTCGCTTGAGTTGATAGCCCTATTTGCACAAGGTGACTGCACCAGCCCACGTAGGCATTTGGAACCTCACAATTTCGCGCACGTAATCTTCACATGTGTCGAGCCTGGCACCTCTCATTAATTCACGGACTTAAAGCTCCGTTCCGCATCGGCATGCCTGTTGCCTAACGTGTGACCAATGCGTTTGGGATTGCGTTCTGTGTGAGTCGACGCACACGAACGGAAGATCTGAGTTTCTGGAAGGCACGTTCCGGATTGACAATGCAACAACCTGAGAGGAGTTTTATCATGGGCAAGATCTCTACCAAATTATGGGCCACCGGTAGTCCCGGTGACTCATTAAGCCGTAATACTCGAATCTGTAATAGTCCGGGGATAATCGACCGGGCCTGTGATACCCCATCATGGCGAGCGTTCCTGCATCCAACTCATATGGTACTCGCGGTCCTACTGACGGCACTCCCTTTGGCTCCGTCGTTCGCCTCCGCAGGCGAGGCGAAGTCAGACAAGCCGAAGTTCATGTTCGGGCGGATGTTCACCGACCTACCGCCCTACGTTGCGCCCAAGGACGCAGCGCTCGACGCGCTTACTTGCGGCCAGGATACAAATCCACCGTCGCCGCTATGCACCTTGCAGATGCTAGTGCCAGGAAACGCACTACCGGTGGGACCACTGTTCGATGTAAATATTTCTGAGCCAGTACCCGGAAATGACGACAACCCGACCAACGTGGCGTCGTTCTTCACCTACTTCGGACAGTTCCTCGATCACGACATGACATTGGACACGCTTCCGCTGCCGACGGAATTCGTGGATCCCACGACTATTCCTAACAACCGCGACCCGCGCCTGAACCTCGACACAGTGTATCGCGGTGGTCCGGATGCGAACCCTGAATTGTACGAGGCGGACGGCAAACACCTCAAGGTCAATGGCCGTGACCTCCCGCGCGATCCCTCCTGTGTAGTTCCAACTCCTGCTGCTTCCTCCAATACGCCCTGCGCCGCGATCATCGGGGACGGACGCAACGACGAGAATCAGGTGATCGCGCAGATTCATGTTGCGTTTCTGCGGGCCCATAACCGATTGATCGATCAGGGTTACAAGTTTGAACAGGCGCGCGAGCTGATGCGGTGGCGACACCAGTGGATCGTCGTCCACGAGTTTCTGCCGGAAGTGCTCGACCCAGGTGTGTATGCAGACGTGTTCCGTGCCGATGGGAAAATTCAGACCAAGTTCTACGATCCGAATAACGCGAACAAGGCTGTGATGCCGGTTGAGTTTTCAGTCGCGGCTTACCGCTTCGGCCATTCCCAAGTGCGCAGGGCCTACAATATTACTCAAGGCGGGGGAAGGGTGCAGGTGTTCAACGGTACAGCTGGCGACCTCCATGGTGGACGCCAGATCGCGACGGATCACACCATCTTCTGGCCGAATTTCCTCAGAGTTGATGGCCAGCCAACGACCGGCCAGCCAAACACCACTCAGCCGGTAGCGAACATCAGCCGCAAAATCGATTCGATGCTGTCGAGCGGCCTCTTCTTGCTGCCGATTCCAGGTGCGGCGACAGAGGGGTCTGCAATCCTCGCAAAGCGCAACATTCAGCGGGCGCGTGGGTACGGACTGCCGAGCGGCCAGGCGGTCGCAGCTCGTTTGGGAATTCCTGTTCTGTCGAATGCCGAGATTGCTACGGACAATAATATTCCGAGGTTGCGGCTCGCTTTAAACGACCCAGCTTACCAAGGCGAGATGCCGCTGTGGCTCTACATACTGGCCGAGTCGCAGATCGTCCACAAAGGTGCGAAGTTGGGCCCAGTCGGCAGCCGTATTGTGGCTGAGGTGATCGGCGGGCTGCTGGCGGCAGACAACAGATCCTATTACCGTAAGCACTGGACGCCCGAGGGTGGAGTGTTCCGCGCCCAGGATCTGTTGAGAGAAGCCGGCGTGCTGTGAGCTAAATAATCTACCGGCAGTCGCTGTGAAATCCCTCCCTCTCAAAGGGAGGGATTTCCGTCGGTTCTGTCGCAGGTTTTCTGTTGGAGTCGAGTTGGCCATGCTCTCGGCGCTTAGCTGACAAACGCAGCATGTCTGATGGTGAAGATCCCAACGCCCTTTGCGAAAATCGCCTTCCCCGCCCGGCCTAAGCGTGAGATCACCTGGTAGATTCGCTAGAGTTGAAACGTCTTGACTCTGAGGCTAGGCGCCCAGTGTCCACCCAGTCAAACGGTCGCAAGAGGGGTAAAGGGTGAGGCGAGATTAGCGTACGAGTCTGTTTTTATTTCTAAAATATTTCAAGTTGTTGGGACGGGTGAGGGCGTTCGCCCAGTGGTTTTTAAATGTGACTTCTTGATTTTCATGAGCGCGAACTGCTTCTCGGTCGGCGCATAGGGTCCTGACTTCCCTCCCGTGTAACGTTTCTCAAACTGCTCGATGAGCTGGAGCGCTTCTATCGCGCGTTCCTGCGCGGTTAAGAGTTCCACGAGGCGAAAGTACGTTGGTACGATCAGTGGCATATGCCGAATCTCCCTAGCATGCTCAAGCGTGTGGAGGTATTTGTCCATCGCGATACTTGGATTTGAGCAATCTCCCAAGACAGCCTCCAGCACATAGATGCTCAACCGGTCGGTGTTGGCGCTGATGCTCCGTTCCCAGGGACCAAGGACCATCTCCCCTAATTCGTCCTGACCCAACTGTATCGGTTCACGCTTGTGGGACAATTGTAACCGCTTGACGATCCGGTCTGCTTCGGGCCACGCGCCATATAAGCCAACAAGAAAGCCGATACAGCGTGCAGGGCTCTTACATGTTCCCTTGAGCGGTGAAAACTGAATCTTCATTACCTCACTCGGAGGGTAAACCATACCATGGGCCGAGCGGCAGACTTCGCATGCCTGTACATCGTCGGCCACGGCATAGAGATACATACGGGTGCCCGATCGGTCGAAAATATCGATGGCGAGGATTCGTCCCTTCATTGTTTGGATTTGATAGTACTGCCACAGGACAAGTAATCCAAAAATGGCCAGCAAGTAGGGGAGGAAATCTGGCAGGACCATACTGGAAACGGTTTCCATTGATTTCTCTTAAAGGATCGAAGGCTACGATGTTCTGAGGGAAAGTATAGCAGGAGATGCCAATAGCCCTAGAAATAGAGTGGTTTCTGAACAACGCAACGATGCGGGTTAAAATGAGGCAACCAATGATTGCACGAGACAAAACAGACTCATCGCAAAAGAGCCGTAGGCTGTCAGATAAGCAAAGGTGCGAACATGCTGAGGGCCCCACATCATCTTGACGACGGTGGGAAAATAGATCACCGATGTCCATTCCGGGGGATCGATCATCCAGCGCCACTGCTGCCTGAGTCCGTAGGCCAACACGGCGCCGTATATGACGCCGCCTGCGCAGACTAAAATTTCCATAATTTCAACGGAAGGAGCTTCTTCCATCCTGCTTCCCCAATCATTGACGAAACCAGCGCATTCTACTTTTTCTGCCTTGGCGGGTCTACGGTGGGGCCAGTGGAGCGAAGGGATCGGGGAAGTGAGAGGTTAGGCGTAAGGGAGACCCTGCGAGTCTATGCCCGGATGGCATGTGTTATGCCTATGACTACCCGGAAAAATTAGGATAATACCCGTTGACATATTCTGTTGAAGAGGAGTAATGATGAAACTGTTCGCACACTGGTTGATGTATTGTGAGATGCAGCGTGTGCGACTCCGCATAATCCCATCGTATCACTCCGAACCAAGGAGGAGGTGTAGATGGCAGACCTTAGTCCACCGGATCACAACGGCCCGTCGAGTTAAGGGCGAGGCTCCTCGTCAGTCATAGCTAGTCGGTTCTCCATTGGCTATCGCTTTCCTGCGTTAGGGAAACACATACCGATGAACCACCATTGTGGAGAACCATAATAAATAGGCGAGAGGAGTATCAAACGTCTGGGATCGAGTCGCATCGTTCCTGACGAGTCGCCTGTGAGCCCAATCCTCGCACGGGTCTTCAGGATCAGCACACAAAAGATACCATCGGCGTCCTAAGCGCCACACGCGGGCGACCTCCCACCTAGTGCGGGTCGCCCGTGCTGTTTCCATCGGGTACGAGGAAATCGATCTTCAGAAGTTCACGACCTGAGTAGTCAGGCAGGGGGTAAAGGGTCAGCTCCCCTTTTCATATCACCACTCCGCTATCGAGACTATTAACGTCGCCCATCATACCAAACTGACAGTTGCTTCTTATCTTGCAATGTTCGGCGTGGATGGAGAATAACCCGTAGGATCTGACCGGCGATCTCTCCCACGGAGTAAAGTGCCACCTTGCGGGCTGATGTCTCCAGCGGATGCTGTGTCAAGATGGTGAATTGGAGGCCGCGTTGCCGCCCCCACCGCTTGAGCTGCTTACTCAAGCGTATTTCCTCGGCAGCGTAGAGCTCTTGGGTGAAACCACCGACATCGCGAAACGCATCGCTGCGACAGACAAGCATTGCACCCGACGCCCAGTGAAACAGAATCGACGCGCCCATCCACAATTGCAAGATCGAGTTCGCCCACCATGGTATTCCTTGCATGCGGAGTGTGCAGCCACAACCCACGTTATTACCGTCTTGTATCATCCGCAGGATATCGCCCAGCAACTCAGGGGTTATGAGACTGTCGGCGTCCAGAAACAGCAACCAGTCTCCTGTCGCCTCAGCTGCGCCGGTATTGCGTGCTCGACCGATTTGATTGATCGGCTCAAATACGAGCTGAGCCCCTGCCTGTCTTGCCAGAGTGGCCGTGTTGTCGGTCGAATTATTGTCGACCACAATAATTTCTGATGTGAACCCAGACGTAAGGTTGGCCACGAGTGAGGTAGAAATAGATTGCAGACAGCGTTCTATCAGACGCTCTTCATTGAAAGCTGGAATAATGATTGAGAGATGCAAAGGAAAATGGATTCCGGTTTATGGAGTCGAAACATATATATAGTAACGGGGCTGTCTTATCTATCTCATCCGTTGAGCCGCGAAGACTCGAACGAGAAACGTCTTTTCTGGTGTGTCTGGAACAATCTTCGATTGTAGAACGACCCGGCCTGGACGGATCTCAAATCGCTGACCTGGTGCTGAAAGTATGCATGGATTGTAGTCTCGCTCAAGCCACGCCTGGATAGTTCGCATTGGGCATGAGGCGTCAGGATGAAATCAGTAATAGGCGCAGGTTTCATATCACGGTATTCAGATTGTTGGCGCAGGATACACTGGCCTGAAAGAATTGGAAAGGTTAGCGGAAGGGAGTTGAAGATACCAGGAGCCTAGATGAGCACGGTGAGGGGTGAGGGTAGAATACTCAATGTTGATGGTAGGATAAGCGGCGGGGGGAGGAACAGGGCGGAACGCGCCGGACCGCCATGCGCAGGGAATAGGTCCGCAAACAAATACTCCCGACCCCTTTGCTTTTTCCTAGAGTGTCTTCACATAGGAAACAAGCTGATCGAACGCCTTGCCCCAGCCGTCGTGGAATCCCATTTCCTCATGCTGCTTCCGACCTGCTTCGTCTTTGTGGATCACGAGTGCCGTGTACTTGGTTCCCTTCTGATGTCGATCGAAGAGCAGGATTGCCGTAAAGAGAAACGTGTTGCACGTTACCACGTTATCGGCGGGTGGGGGAGCCGGGCGATAGCCGGGCAAGAGGGCATTCGTCCACACGAGTTTTTCCGTTGGGATAATCTCAAGATAACAGCCGACGTTGGGAAACTCCTGCCCCTCAGGTGATCGCATCACGGTCCGAAACATCCCGCCTGGCCGAAGATCGATTTCGCAATCGACTGTTTTCCAGGGCACCGGAGTGAACCAGGGTTTGAGGTGCTCCGGCGAGGTCCATGCCTTCCAGACCAGCTCCGGCGGTACATCGACGATGCGTTCAATAACCAAGTCAAGTCGAGGATCGGGCTGATATTGCGAAGGCGTCATCGGTTGGTCTCCTTCATTGTATTGAGGTAGTGGTCGAGCTGATTGAGGCGGGTTTCCCAGATTGCGCGGTGCTTTGTCATCCACTGCTCAGCGGCTTTCAGCGCTTTCGGCTCCAGCTGATAGGTTCGAACCCGGCCGGCTTTGTGTGAGCGCGCTAACCCACAATCTTCCAAGACATTAAGGTGCTGCATGAACGACGGCAGCGCCATATCGAAGAGTGCTGCCAATTCGCTCACAGGAGCGGGCTTCTTGCTCAGCCGTTCGAGTACGGCCCGACGGGTCGGGTCTCCCAACGCGTAAAAAACGTGATCGAGCTTGATGGATTGGTTAGGCATATGCCTAACTATACGACAGGTGAACGCTTAGGTCAATGCCTAAGGAATAGAGAAAGGTGTCAGGAGCCATTGTTTACCAGTTCCTTCTTCGTCAGCTCTCGTTCTCGCAATATCGCATCCATGTTTCACTCCGCGATCCTCAGCTCACCGCCGTCAATTCACACAATGGTTCCTGACGCCGTTCTCTTCTCCTGCTAACACCTTTTTCTTCTTGCATCATTCTCTGACCTTTGTGGATTCCTCGGGCTAGAG
>ERZ1292633.5066-Hain-H41-02um-R1-5066-length-12026-cov-9_pt1 | contig 12026 bp, 7 predicted proteins | sample MGYA00564406_ERZ1292633 | MGnify/ENA primary metagenome ERZ1292633 (study PRJEB36523, sample SAMEA6512639) | groundwater metagenome | collected 2019-01-08 | study: AquaDiva: Metagenomics assemblies of 32 groundwater samples
AGGGGTATAGCTCAATTGGCAGAGCGTCGGTCTCCAAAACCGAAGGTTGTAGGTTCGATTCCTACTGCCCCTGCCACCTGAAAAGGTGGATTTTCAAGCCCGCTAGACCCTAGCGGGCTTCCTTGTCTGATAAGAGTCCTCTTGACGAGGGCTCAACAAAGGTTTCAAGCCGTATGGCAACGTCCGAAGTTCAAACCGTGAGTGCTGCTGGCGACAAGATGCGTCTGGCATTGGCTGGTGTATTGGTCATCGCTGCATTGGTGGCTTATTACATGCTGGCTGGGCAAGGCGGACTGGCCCAGTGGGCTGGTCTGTTGGTGGGTTTGGCGGCTGCTGTTGTGGTTTATCTGACTTCCGAGTCGGGTCGTCAGCTGATCGCGTTTGGTCGTGATGCCGTGCGTGAAGTCAAAAAGGTGGTATGGCCTGAGCGCAAAGAAGCCATGCAGATCACGGCCTATGTGTTTGCCTTTGTGGTGGTGATGGCCTTGTTCTTGTGGCTCACCGACAAAACTCTGGAATGGGTTTTTTACGATCTGATTCTTGGGTGGAAAAAATAATGAACGATGCAGTAGTCAACGCGCCGATGGCGGGCTCCTCCACCAACTCGGACCTCAAGTGGTATGTGGTTCATGCCTATTCGGGCATGGAAAAAGCGGTTGAGCGCAACATCATCGAACGCATCGCGCGCTCGGGCATGGAGTCCAAGTTTGGTCGCATTTTGGTTCCTACCGAAGAAGTGGTGGAAGTCAAGAACGGTCAAAAGCGCACCACCGAACGCAAATTTTTCCCCGGCTATGTGCTGGTGGAAATGGTGATGGATGACGAAACCTGGCACCTGGTCAAGCACACCAACAAAGTCACGGGTTTTGTTGGCGGCGCCAAAAACCGTCCTGCACCTATTTCTGAAGCGGATGTTCAGAAAATTGTGAGCCAGATGCAAGAAGGTACCGACAAACCGCGCCACAAGGTGGAGTTTGAAGTGGGTGAGTACATTCGCGTCAAGGAAGGCCCCTTCACCGATTTCAACGGAACCGTTGAAGAAGTCAATTACGAGCGCAACAAGATGCGTGTTTCGGTCACTATTTTTGGCCGTGCGACACCTGTTGAGCTGGAGTTCAGTCAAGTCGAGAAGACCTGATCACCCTGTTATTTTTCTGCTTGGCGCTTACCGACTCGGCGCTAGGCAATATTTCAGAGTCGTTAACCCCGGGGAGCCCAAGATTTAAAAATCTTGTGCGTTAGCACCCGAAAGGAGAAAAGCATGGCGAAAAAAATCGTCGGCTTCATCAAGCTGCAAGTGCCAGCTGGTAAAGCCAATCCATCACCACCTATTGGTCCAGCACTGGGCCAACGTGGTTTGAACATCATGGAATTCTGCAAGGCGTTCAACGCCCAGACCCAAGGCGTTGAGCCGGGCCTGCCATTGCCCGTGGTCATCACGGCGTTTGCAGACAAGTCCTTCACTTTCATCATCAAGACGCCACCTGCAGCGACCTTGATCAAGAAGTCGATCAAGATCGACAAGGCTTCGACCAAGCCTGGTCTGGAGAAGGTTGGCAAGATCACTCGCGCTCAGCTGGAAGAAATCGCCAAGACCAAGATGAAAGACCTGACTGCCGCCGACATGGATGCCGCTGTGCGCACCATCGCTGGTACTGCCCGCTCCATGGGCGTGAATGTGGAGGGCGTGTAAATGTCCAAGCTCACTAAAAAGCAAAAAGCCTTCGTTGGCAAAGTGGACAGCAACAAGCTGTACGCATTGACTGACGCTTTGGTCATCGTCAAAGAGTGTGCCAATGCCAAGTTCGATGAATCCATCGACGTGGCCGTGCAACTCGGCATCGATGCCAAGAAGTCTGATCAAGTGGTTCGCGGCGCTGTCGTGTTGCCTAACGGTACTGGCAAAACTGCACGTGTCGCCGTGTTCGCCCAAGGCGCAAAGGCTGATGAAGCCCGTGCTGCTGGTGCCGATGTGGTCGGTATGGATGATTTGGCCGCCCGCGTGAAAGCTGGCGACATGCCTTTCGACGTGGTGATCGCTGCCCCTGACGCGATGCGCGTTGTGGGTACTTTGGGTCAGATTCTGGGTCCTCGTGGCCTGATGCCTAACCCCAAAGTCGGTACCGTGACACCCGATGTCGCGACTGCCGTGCGCAATGCAAAAGCAGGTCAGGTGCAGTTCCGTGTTGACAAAGCCGGTATCGTGCACGGCACCATCGGTCGTCGTTCGTTCGACTCCGACAAGTTGCAAGGCAACTTGGCTGCATTGATCGAAGCCTTGGTAAAAGCCAAGCCTGCCACCAGCAAAGGTGTTTACCTGCGCAAAGTGGCTGTGTCTTCGACCATGGGTGTGGGCGTTCGCGTCGACACACAATCCATCGCAGCTTGATTGCGTGAAATTTGAGCCCGCCGTCAGGTGGGTTCGATGTGGTGGGCTGCCCTCTTTGTTAAAAGTTGGCAGGCCATCCAAGACCGTTGGTGCACACACCGGTGTGCTTAATCAACAAAGCCTCAGTTTGAACTGAGGGTTTGGGCCAACGCAGATGGCGATCCCGCTGCAGATGGATGAAGGTCCTGAACAGTTGGTCGCTGCAAATAGGCGTGTTTCAGGGGTGACCCGAAAAACACATATAAAGGAGTAGACCTTGAGTCTGAATCGCAGTGAGAAAGAAGCGGTCATTTCCGAAGTGACCGACCTCGCCGCTAAAGCTCAAACGCTGGTGATGGCGGAATACCGTGGCATCACGGTCGCTGACATGACAAACCTGCGCGTCAAAGCTCGCAGCTTGGGCGTTTCGCTGAGCGTGTTGAAAAACACCTTGGCGCGCCGTGCTGTGACCGGTACGCAGTTTGAAATTGTTGCCGATCAGATGACCGGCCCGCTGATCTATGGCTTCTCTGAAGATGCTGTTGCTGCCGCTAAGGTGGTGGCTGACTTCGCGAAAACCAACGACAAGTTGGTGATTCGCGCAGGTGCATTTGCAGGCAAAGCTCTGGACGTCGACGGCGTTAAGCAATTGGCAAGCATCCCTTCGAAAGAAGTGTTGTTGGCTCAGTTGTGTGGCTTGCTGATGTCGCCAATGTCCCGCACCGCTGTGGTGTTGGGTGCTCTGGCGGCCAAAAAAGGCGAAGGCGAAGCTGTTGCCGCTTAAGGCCAGCGTTCGTGTTTTAACCAATTGTTAGGAAATAAAAATGGCATTCGATAAAGACGCATTTTTGACCGCGCTGGACAGCATGACGGTCATGGAACTCAACGAGCTGGTGAAAGCCATCGAAGAGAAATTTGGCGTGAGCGCTGCCGCTATGGCTGCTCCTGCTGCTGCTGGTGGCGGTGCCGCTGCTGCTGCAGAAGAGAAGACTGACTTCAACGTGATGTTGTTGGAAGCTGGCGCGAACAAAGTGTCCGTGATTAAAGCCGTGCGCGAAATCACGGGTCTGGGCTTGAAAGAAGCCAAAGACCTGGTGGACGGTGCTCCTAAAGCGGTCAAAGAAGGCTTGCCAAAAGCCGACGCAGAAGCCGCCAAGAAAAAGCTGGAAGAAGCTGGCGCCAAGGCCGAACTCAAGTAATTCGGTTGCGATCCAAGGCTGGAGTGTCCGAAAGGGCCTCCAGCCTTTGGTGCTTGAAGAGCGCCCGGAAATACAAGCTGCAAGGCCTGATTTCCGGCGCTTTTCAAAACACCGGAAAGTGGATTTACACAAGTCTTCTTTCCCGTGTTTTCTGACCCGACTGCAGAAAACCCTTGGTTCGGGTTGCGTGCAATGCGCAATCGTCCGCCAAAGCTGGTAGAGGCCAGCCGCCAAGCCCGTTAAACGAGTCTGAAAGCTCGTGCAACACACAGTTCTGAAAGATCAAGCCCGGAGATCTCATGGCCTATTCATACACCGAACGCAAGCGAATCCGCAAAAGTTTCGGCAGCCGCGAAAGCGTGCTCGAAGTTCCTTACCTGCTGCAAATGCAAAAAGATGCTTACACATCTTTCCTGCAAGCAGGTGTTGTTTCATCCAAACGCACACATGAAGGCCTGCAAGCCGCATTTGAGTCGGCCTTCCCGATCGTGTCCCACAATGGTTTTGTGGAGATGAAATTTGTCGAATACAACCTGGCCAAGCCAGCGTTTGATGTTCGCGAATGCCAGACCCGGGGTTTGACTTTCTCCTCGGCTGTGCGCGCACGTGTTCAGCTCATCATTTACGACCGTGATTCATCGACATCGCAGTCCAAAGTGGTCAAGGAAGTGAAAGAGCAAGAGGTCTACATGGGCGAAGTGCCTTTGATGACCGACAAGGGCTCCTTCATCATCAACGGTACTGAGCGCGTGATCGTGTCCCAGTTGCACCGCTCGCCTGGCGTGTTTTTTGAACACGACAAGGGCAAGACGCACAGCTCGGGCAAATTGCTGTTCTCTGCGCGCATCATCCCTTACCGCGGTTCCTGGCTCGACTTCGAATTCGATCCCAAAGACATCCTGTATTTCCGCGTCGACCGTCGCCGCAAGATGCCCGTGTCCATCTTGCTCAAGGCCATTGGCCTGAACCCCGAGTCGATCCTCGCCAACTTCTTCGTCAACGACAACTTCCGTTTGATGGACAGCGGTGCACAAATGGAATTTGTGGCCGAACGTCTGCGCGGTGAAGTGGCCCGTTTCGACATCACCGACAAGTCGGGCAAAGTGGTCGTGGCCAAAGACAAGCGGATCACCGTGCGTCACACCCGCGAACTCGAGCAATCGGGCACCACACACATCAGCGTGCCAGAAGACTACCTGTTGGGTCGCGTGGTGGCGCGCAGCATTGTGGACACTGACACGGGCGAGATCATCGCTAAGGCCAACGAAGAGCTGACCGAAGCCTTGCTGAAGAAGCTGCGCACCTCGGGCATCCAAGATCTGCCTTGCATCTACACGAACGAACTCGATCAGGGTGCGTACATTTCGCAAACTCTGCGCATCGACGAAACCGTCGACGAGTTCGCAGCCCGCGTGGCCATCTACCGCATGATGCGTCCTGGCGAGCCGCCAACAGAAGACGCTGTGCAAGCCCTGTTCCAGCGCTTGTTCTACAACCCTGACACCTACGATTTGTCGCGTGTCGGTCGCATGAAGTTCAACGCCCGTGTGGGTCGTCCAGACTCCACCGGCCCCATGGTCTTGACCAACGAAGACATCTTGGCTGTGGTCAAGATTTTGGTGGACTTGCGCAACGGCAATGGCGAAGTCGATGACATCGACCACTTGGGCAACCGCCGCGTGCGTTGCGTGGGCGAATTGGCTGAGAACCAATACCGTACCGGTTTGGCACGTATCGAAAAAGCCGTCAAAGAGCGTTTGGGTCAAGCCGAGCAAGAGCCGCTCATGCCGCACGACCTGATCAACTCCAAGCCGATTTCGGCTGCGTTGAAAGAGTTCTTTGGTGCATCGCAGTTGTCCCAGTTCATGGACCAGACCAATCCGCTGGCCGAGATCACCCACAAGCGCCGTGTTTCGGCCCTTGGCCCAGGTGGTTTGACCCGCGAACGTGCAGGCTTTGAAGTGCGTGACGTGCACGTGACCCACTACGGTCGCGTCTGCCCTATCGAAACACCAGAAGGTCCAAACATTGGTTTGATCAACTCGCTGGCTTTGTACGCCCGTTTGAACGAGTACGGTTTCATCGAAACGCCGTACCGCCAAGTGATCGACGGCAAAGTCACGATGAACATCGACTACCTGTCGGCCATCGAAGAAGGCAAGTACGTCATCGCGCAGGCCAACGCCACGCTCGACAAAGACGGCAAGCTGACCGGTGACCTGGTCTCTGCCCGTGAAAAAGGTGAATCCATCCTGTGTGGTGCCGAGCGCATCCAGTACATGGACGTGTCGCCCGCGCAGATCGTTTCGGTGGCGGCTTCTTTGGTGCCGTTCCTGGAGCACGATGACGCCAACCGCGCGTTGATGGGTGCCAACATGTCGCGTCAGGCCGTGCCTGTGCTGCGTCCTGAAAAGCCCATGGTCGGTACCGGCATCGAGCGCGTTGCAGCGGTCGACTCCGGCACCGTGGTCACTGCCACTCGTGGCGGTATCGTGGACTATGTCGACGCGACCCGCATCGTGATTCGGGTCAACGACGCCGAAGCCTTGGCGGGTGAAGTCGGTGTGGACATCTACAACCTGATCAAGTACCAGCGTTCCAACCAGAACACCAACATCCACCAGCGCGCGATCGTCAAGCGTGGTGACAAGCTGGCCAAGGGCGACGTGATCGCCGACGGCGCATCGACCGACCTGGGCGAAATCGCCATTGGTCAGAACATGCTGATCGCCTTCATGCCCTGGAACGGCTACAACTTCGAAGATTCGATCTTGATCTCTGAGCGTGTTGTGTCGGAAGACCGCTACACCTCGATCCACATCGAAGAACTCGTGGTCATGGCCCGTGACACCAAGCTGGGCGCCGAAGAAATTTCGCGCGACATCCCCAACTTGTCTGAGCAGCAACTGGGTCGTCTGGACGATTCCGGCATCATTTACGTGGGTGCAGAAGTGCAGCCCGGTGATGTGCTGGTCGGCAAGGTCACACCCAAAGGCGAGACCACACTGACGCCAGAAGAAAAACTGCTGCGCGCCATCTTCGGCGAAAAAGCCAGCGATGTGAAAGACACCTCGCTGCGCGTGGACCAAGGCAGCTCCGGCACCGTGATCGATGTGCAGGTCTTCACCCGTGAAGGCATCGTGCGCGACAAGCGTGCCCAGCAGATCATCGACGACGAACTCAAGCGTTTCCGTCTGGACCTGAACGACCAGCTGCGCATTGTGGAAGCCGATGCATTTGACCGTATCGAGAAGTTGCTGGTGGGCCGCGTGGCCAACGGTGGCCCTCAGAAACTGGCCAAAGGCACCAAGCTCGACAAGGCCTACATGGCTTCGGTCGAGAAGTTCCACTGGTTCGACATCCGTCCCGCAGAAGACGACGTGGCCATGCAACTCGAGTCCATCAAGAACTCGCTGGAGCAAACCCGTCACAGCTTCGACTTGTCTTTTGAAGAAAAGCGCAAGAAGCTCACCCAAGGCGACGAGTTGCCAGCAGGCGTGCTCAAGATGGTCAAGGTTTATCTGGCCGTCAAGCGTCGCTTGCAGCCCGGTGACAAGATGGCCGGTCGTCACGGTAACAAAGGTGTGGTGTCCAAGATCGTTCCGGTCGAAGACATGCCTTACATGGCCGACGGCACACCCGCTGACATCGTGTTGAACCCGCTGGGCGTGCCTTCGCGTATGAACGTGGGTCAGGTGCTCGAAGTTCACCTGGGTTGGGCAGGCAAAGGTATCGGTCAGCGCATTGGCAACATGTTGCAAGCCGAAACCCAGCGTCTGGAAAAAGTTGCCGAATTGCGCAAGCTGTTCGAGCAGTTGTACAACAGCATGGGCCGCAAGGAAGACCTGTCGCAATTGACCGACGACGAAATCCTGGCCATGGCCAATAACCTCAAGGAAGGTTTCCCATTCGCGACGCCCGTGTTCGACGGTGCGGCCGAAGAAGAAATCCGCGCGATGTTGCACCTGGCTTACCCAGAAGACCTGGCCAAGGCCAAAGGTCTGACGGCCACACGCACCCAAGCCAACTTGTTTGACGGCCGCACAGGCGATGCCTTTGACCGTCCAACCACCATTGGCTACATGCACTTCTTGAAACTGCACCACTTGGTGGACGACAAGATGCACGCCCGCTCCACGGGTCCTTACAGCTTGGTCACGCAGCAGCCGCTGGGTGGTAAGGCGCAGTTCGGTGGTCAGCGGTTCGGTGAGATGGAAGTGTGGGCGCTGGAAGCCTACGGCGCCTCTTACGTTCTGCAAGAGATGCTCACCGTCAAGTCCGATGACGTGCAAGGCCGTACCAAGGTGTACGAAAGCATCGTCAAAGGCGAACACTCCATCGAAGCGGGCATGCCCGAGTCGTTCAACGTGCTGGTCAAGGAAATCCGTTCGCTGGGCCTTGACATCGAGCTCGAGCGTTCTTAATTCACAGGCAAAGGATTCAAAACATGAAATCACTACTCGACCTGTTCAAGCAGTTCACGCCCGATGACCATTTCGATGCGATCCGCATCGGCCTGGCATCGCCAGAGAAGATCCGTTCGTGGTCTTTTGGCGAAGTGAAAAAGCCGGAAACCATCAACTACCGTACCTTCAAGCCCGAGCGCGATGGTCTGTTTTGCGCCAAGATTTTTGGCCCCATCAAAGACTACGAATGCCTGTGCGGCAAGTACAAGCGCCTCAAGCACCGCGGTGTGATCTGCGAGAAGTGCGGCGTCGAAGTGACGCAGACCAAAGTGCGTCGCGAGCGCATGGGCCACATTGATCTGGCAGCGCCTTGCGCCCACATCTGGTTCTTGAAGTCACTGCCGTCGCGTCTGGGCCTGGTGCTCGACATGACACTGCGTGACATTGAGCGCGTGCTGTACTTTGAAGCGTATGTCGTGACCGATCCTGGCATGACGCCGTTGAAGAAATTCGGCATCATGTCTGAAGATGACTACGACGCCAAGGTCAAGGAATACGGCGATGAATTCACGGCCAAAATGGGCGCTGAAGGCATTCGCGAGCTGCTTGAAGGCATTGACATCGAAAGCGAAATCGAACGCCTGCGCGGTGACCTGACCGGCTCCGAGCTGAAGGTCAAGAAGAACTCCAAGCGCCTCAAAGTGCTGGAAGCCTTCAAAAAGTCGGGCATCAAACCCGGCTGGATGGTGCTCGAAGTGCTGCCCGTGTTGCCACCGGACTTGCGTCCGCTGGTGCCGCTGGATGGTGGCCGCTTTGCCACATCCGACCTGAACGACTTGTATCGCCGTGTCATCAACCGCAACAGCCGTCTGCGCCGTTTGCTGGAATTGAAGGCCCCCGAGATCATTGCGCGCAACGAAAAACGCATGTTGCAAGAAGCCGTGGACAGCTTGCTGGACAACGGCCGTCGCGGCAAGGCCATGACCGGCGCCAACAAGCGCGCTCTGAAGTCCTTGGCCGACATGATCAAGGGCAAGAGCGGTCGTTTCCGTCAAAACTTGCTGGGCAAGCGCGTCGATTACTCGGGTCGTTCCGTGATCACCGTGGGCCCAACCCTCAAACTGCACCAGTGCGGTTTGCCCAAGTTGATGGCCATCGAACTGTTCAAGCCTTTCATCTTTGCGCGTCTCGAAGCGATGGGCATTGCCACCACCATCAAGGCAGCCAAGAAGGAAGTCGAAGCTGGTACACCGGTGGTGTGGGACATCCTGGAAGAGGTCATCAAAGAGCACCCCGTGATGCTGAACCGTGCGCCTACGCTGCACCGTTTGGGCATTCAGGCGTTCGAGCCCTTGCTGATCGAAGGCAAAGCCATTCAGTTGCACCCACTGGTTTGCGCGGCCTTCAACGCCGACTTTGACGGTGACCAGATGGCCGTTCACGTGCCCTTGTCGGTGGAAGCGCAGATGGAAGCCCGCACCTTGATGCTGGCTTCGAACAACATCTTGTTCCCCGCCTCGGGCGAACCATCCATCGTGCCGTCGCAAGACGTGGTGCTGGGCTTGTACTACACGACCCGTGACCGCATCAACGCCAAGGGCGAAGGTTTGATCTTTGCCGACATCGGTGAAGTGCAGCGTGCGCTGGATGCGAATGCTGTGGAGTTGACCGCCAAGATCAACGTGCGCATGACCGAGTGGACCAAAGACAAAGCCACGGGTGAGTTCACCTCGTCGGTGTCGATGGTGGAAACCACCGTGGGCCGTGCATTGCTGTCGGAAATCCTGCCCAAAGGCTTGCCGTTCAGCAACTTGAACAAGGCGTTGAAGAAGAAAGAAATTTCCAAGCTGATCAACACGTCCTTCCGCAAGTGCGGTTTGAAAGAGACCGTGGTGTTTGCGGACAAGCTGTTGCAAAACGGTTTCCGTCTGGCCACCCGTGCGGGTATCTCGATCGGTATCGACGACATGTTGGTGCCGCCAGAGAAGCCCGCCATCATCGAAGCCGCGGAAAAAGAAGTCAAAGACATCGAGCAGCAATACGTTTCGGGTCTGGTGACTGCCGGCGAGCGCTACAACAAGGTGGTGGACATCTGGGGCAAGGCCGGTGACGTCGTCTCCAAGGTGATGATGGACCAGCTGCGCAAAGAAAAGACCATTGACCGCCATGGCAAGGAAGTCGAGCAGGAATCGTTCAACTCGATTTACATGATGGCCGACTCCGGTGCCCGCGGCTCTGCCGCGCAGATTCGCCAGTTGGCCGGTATGCGTGGCCTGATGGCCAAGCCAGATGGTTCGATCATCGAGACCCCGATCACGGCGAACTTCCGTGAAGGTCTGAATGTGTTGCAGTACTTCATCTCGACCCACGGTGCGCGTAAAGGTCTGGCCGACACGGCTTTGAAAACAGCCAACTCGGGTTACCTGACGCGTCGTCTGGTGGACGTGACCCAGGACCTGGTGGTGACCGAGATCGATTGCGGCACTTCCGATGGTTCGCTGATGCGCGCCATCGTCGAAGGCGGTGAAGTGATCGAATCGCTGCGTGACCGCATTTTGGGTCGCACGGTGGCTGAAGATGTCTTGCACCCTGAGAACCGTTCTGTTTTGGCCGCTGCGGGCGTCATGCTCGACGAAGACCTGATCGACGAACTCGAAGCCGTGGGCGTTGACGAAGTCAAGGTGCGCACAGCACTGACTTGTGCCACACGTTTTGGCTTGTGCGCCAAGTGCTATGGCCGCGATTTGGGTCGTGGCGGCTTGGTCAACAATGGTGAAGCGGTTGGCGTGATCGCTGCGCAGTCCATCGGTGAACCCGGTACACAGCTGACCATGCGCACGTTCCACATCGGTGGTGCGGCTTCGCGTGCAGCGGTGGCCTCCAGCGTGGAAGCCAAGTCCAACGGCATCATCGGCTTCAATGCCACGATGCGTTATGTGACCAACACCAAGGGTGAGTTGGTGGTGATTTCCCGTTCTGGCGAAATCGTTATCCACGAGCATGGCCGTGAGCGTGAGCGTCACAAAGTGCCGTACGGTGCGATTTTGGCCATCAAGGCCGATCAGACCATCAAGGCCGGCACCATCTTGGCCAACTGGGATCCATTGACCCGCCCGATCATCACCGAATTCGCCGGTCAGGTGAAATTCGAGAACGTCGAAGAAGGCCTCACCGTGGCCAAGCAGCTCGACGAAGTGACCGGTTTGTCCACGCTGGTGGTCATTGACCCCAAGCGCCGTGGTGCCGCCAAGGTTGTCCGTCCTCAGGTCAAGCTGATCGATGCCCAAGGCAAAGAAGTCAAGATCCCCGGCACCGACCACTCGGTGACCATTGGCTTCCAGATCGGTTCGCTGATCCAGGTGCGCGACGGCATGGACGTGGGCCCAGGCGAAGTGCTGGCCCGTATCCCTGTGGAAGGTCAGAAGACCCGAGACATCACCGGCGGTTTGCCCCGTGTGGCCGAATTGTTCGAAGCCCGCACACCCAAAGACAAGGGCATGCTGGCCGAGATCACCGGTACCGTGTCCTTCGGTAAGGAAACCAAAGGCAAGGTCCGCTTGCAGATCACCGATCCAGAAGGCAAGGTCTGGGATGAACTGATCCCCAAAGAGAAGAACATCCTGGTGCACGAAGGCCAAGTGGTGAACAAGGGTGAAAGCATTGTGGACGGCCCAGCCGACCCACAAGACATCTTGCGCCTCTTGGGCATCGAAGAGCTGGCCCGCTACATCGTGGACGAAGTGCAGGACGTTTACCGTTTGCAAGGCGTGAAGATCAACGACAAGCACATCGAAGTGATTGTTCGTCAGATGTTGCGCCGTGTGGTGGTTGAGAACATCGGCGACTCGAGCTACATCTCGGGTGAGCAGGTGGAGCGCTCCGAAATGCTCAACACCAACGATGCATTGCAACGTGAAGGCAAGATTCCGGCGACCTTCAGCAACTTGTTGCTGGGTATCACCAAGGCCTCCTTGTCGACCGATTCGTTCATCTCGGCCGCTTCCTTCCAGGAAACCACCCGGGTGCTGACCGAAGCGGCCATCATGGGCAAGC
>ERZ1292633.5069-Hain-H41-02um-R1-5069-length-12023-cov-8_pt1 | contig 12023 bp, 7 predicted proteins | sample MGYA00564406_ERZ1292633 | MGnify/ENA primary metagenome ERZ1292633 (study PRJEB36523, sample SAMEA6512639) | groundwater metagenome | collected 2019-01-08 | study: AquaDiva: Metagenomics assemblies of 32 groundwater samples
TGGAACAGCGATTTTAGTCTCGTTTGGGCTTTGGCTTTTTTTGGCTTTGTTTTCGGGCACGCTTTCGTACATAAAATCTCCATTGAATATCGCCGTTGGCGCGTTTCTTGCGGTGAATGTTATTTCCGCGATATTTTCTAAAATTCCATATTTTGCCATTTTTTCTTCCGACGCTACGGCGGAAAAATTGGCGGTCGTTATTTTTTATGTTCTTGCGTACTGGTGCATGATCGCCACACTAAAACAAAAAAAAGATTCAATTGTTTTCCCGCTTCTTCTTATTGGGGGCGGAACCGTGATGGCACTTGTTTCGTTTTTGCAATTCTTTGGAATATACATATTGCCTTTTGATTTTGTGAAGCGTTTTGATTTTAATGTTGTTGGAACTTTGAACGCGCTTTCTCTTTTTTACGGATTTTTATTGATTGTGGTTTTGGGATTTTTGCTTGGTATGAGGAAAAAAACGGAAGTTGTCTCGCCGTTTGTTCGCCGTGGATTGTGGATTTCCGCTGTTCTTTTTCTTCTGAATATCGTGGCAATTAATTTTATATTCGCGTGGATTGGGCTTTTGGCGGGAACGCTCGCGCTTTTGTTTTTTTTCATACAGACAAATGAAGACGCGGGTTCTTTTCGTGGAACGGCTTTTTACGGTCTTAGTATCGCGGTTGTGGTTTTTATTTTTTTCAGCTTTATTGGAGGGTCTGTGTTCTCACAAGCTACAAATGGAGGCATTATTTTTAATGCGGAAGGACGGAATTCCTTTTTTATTTTTAAGATTTTTACGCTTTTTTCTTTGGTTTCCGCATTTTGGTTTCTTGTACAGATAATCAGAGGCAGTGCGAATTTTTTTCGCAATACATATTTTTATAGTTTATTTGGGCTGATTGCCGTCTCATTGCTTTTTGTCTTTGTGCGGGTTCCTTTATTTTCATCTCTTGCGATGCCGATAGAAATTTCTTCCAGTGCGCAAGATACCGTCGCAATTGCTCGGAAGGTATGGGATGGTGGCGGGGTATGGGGACTTTTCTTTGGTACCGGTCCGGGTACATTTCAGTATAATTACGGGCTGTATCATAATCCATTAACAAACTTAACGAATTTTTGGGAGGTGCGTTTTGTTCAGGGGTATTCGTATATAACAACGGCGTTTTCAACAACGGGAGTTGCGGGAGTTCTGTCGCTTATGGCGATTATTGCTATTTTCTTTTGGACCGTCTTTCGTGGTGGGATTCAAAAAAAGATTGAACATCCTCTTTTCGGCGGGATTTTTGGAGGAGTTGTGTTTCTTTTTTTCGGTTGGTTTTTTTATCCTTCAAATATGACGCTTAATTTAGCGCTCTTTTTTTCCCTTGGTTTTATAACCGTTATAATAGGCAGGGCGACAGGAAACGAGGAACGATCTGTTGCGGGGGAGATTGGAGAAAATTCCAATGGCACTTTAGGGCGACCAAGCGAGAGCGAGGAAGCGCTGAGGTCGGGGGGTCCGAATGCGTGGCGATGGTTTGGCGAACGGAATCTTCAGTGGAAAAATCCTTGGGCGCTTTTTGGGTTTTCTATCGCGATTGTTTTTTTTCTTGCGCTGGCTCTCGGTGGAATTTACGGAGAAGTTCAGCGGTATCGCGCTGCTCTCAAGGTCAATGATGCAGTTGTTAATCTTCGGGGTGGAGGTAGTATTGAAACGACAATTCAGCTTCTTTCCGATGCGGTTTCTATTGATTATTTAAATGATCGTTACTTTCGTTTTTTGGCGCAGGGAAGACTTTTAAAAGTTCAGGGACTTATTAATGAATCGTTTAAACAAAATCCATCCGCGACGGTGCAGGCAGATTTTCAAAAAGAAGTTGAAAATACGGTCATTGCTTTTCAACGATCAATTCAATTAAATCCGATAGAGTCGTTTAATTATCGTACGGCAGGCGCTCTGTACGATAATCTTATTTCGCTGTTTATATCAGGCGCAGATCAGGCGGCGTTTGCTCATTACGCGAAAGCAATAGAATTTGATCCCTTAAATCCACTCATTTCAGTTGAGCTTGCGCGATCATATATTACAGCAGCTGATGTGAGGCAGGCAGTTCTTAATCGGCCTGGTATCGCGCGGGATCGCGCGCGCGAATTGACGAGCGAGCGTGAGCAAGCGCTTCAACGCGCCAGTGAAGCGCTTGGAGTGTCTATTTCTTTGAAGCGTGATTTTGCTTCGGCGCATTTCCTTCTTTCGCAAGTCGCTCTTCGCCAAGGAAAGCAGGGTGAAGCAATAAAAAACCTTGAAGAAGCTGCAAAATCTGCGCCACGAGATATTGGAATTATTTTCCAGCTCGGTGTTATGTATTATCAAAATCGCCAGTACGGAAACGCGGAAGAGGCTTTTGGATATGCGGTTTCTTTAAATTCGGATTATTCAAATGCAAAATATTTTTTGGGATTGCTTTTGGATAGGCGCGGAGAGAAAGAGGGAGCTATAAAACAATTTGAAGAGATTGCAAAGCTAAATTTGGATAATCAGGAAGTGAAACAGATTCTTGAGAATTTGCGCGCTGGTCGCGGTGCGCTTTCCAACATAAGCCCGCCTGAACCGCAAGATAGAAAAGATGTTCCTATTAGTGAGGGTGGCAAAGAAAAAACGCCAATTCGTAAACGGTAGTATTGTTGCGCATTTCTCCATTTAAGAATATATGATTTTATCATTGCTTGATAAAAAAATTTCAACAGTTCATTCAGCGGCGCTCATTTTGGGCGCCGCTGGGTTTTTGAGCAGGCTTTTGGGACTTTTTCGTGATCGGCTTTTGGCAGGAATTTTTGGTGCGTCCCGCGAGCTTGATGTGTATTATGCTGTTTTTCAAATTCCTGATTTTGTTTACTCCGTTTTACTTTTGGGTGCCGGATCAATGGCAATTTTACCGATTTTTTTTGACGCTCTGGGGAAAGGAAAGGAAGAAGCGGAAAATTTTATTTCGGAACTTCTTCGTTTTTTCTTTATTGTAGCGGTTTTTACAATCGGACTTGGTATGTTTTTTGCTTCGGAAATTATGGGACGATTGTTTGTCGGATTTAGCGCTAGCGAACTTTCAAACGCCGTTTTTTTAACGCGCGTGATGTTTTTAAGCCCACTTCTTCTTGGGTTTTCGGGAATTTTTATGAGCGTTTCGCAAGCGCATCATAAGTTTATTGCATACTCTCTTTCGGGCGTTTTATACAATGTTGGAATTATCGCCGCGATACTTATCGTAGTTCCGTTTTTTGGAGTGAGCGGGCTTGTTGTTGGCGTCGTATGCGGAGCTTTCCTGCACCTCTTAATCCAGATTTTTGTCTATTGGCGTTTAGGTTTTAGAATTATTGTGTGGGGGCGGGCGTGGTCGCCACGAATTCGGGAAGTTGTATTCATTGCTTTTCCGCGGGTAATCTCCCTTGCTTTATCGCAAATAACCCTCGCAATTCTTTTGGGAATTGCTTCAACGCTTTCGGTTGGGAGTATCACCATTTTTCAATTTGCGAATAATTTGGCATTTCTTCCTATGGGCGTTTTTGCCATTAGTTACTCAACAGCGCTTTTTCCGCGACTCGCGGAGACTGCGGCGAGCAATGACGGGGAAAAATTTTTTGGACATATTTTTTTTGGAATACGGACAATTCTTTTTTGGATTATTCCCGTGTCGTTTCTTTTGATTGTGCTTCGCGCGCACATTGTTCGTGTGGTATTGGGCACAGGGTCTTTTGATTGGTCTGATACTCGTTTGACCGCCGCTCTGGTTGCAATTTTTGCTTGTGCTCTTATTGCGGAGAGCTTAAATGGTTTTTTTGTGCGCGCATTTTATGCTGTTCGGATGACATGGCTTCCGCTTGGCGTGAATTTTTTTTCAATGATTGCCGCTATTTTTAGCGCGCATTTTTTTACACGCGCGCTTCAGGAGTCGTCTGTTGTTGCGGGGACGGTATACTCATTTTTTCGGATCGCTGATGTTTCTGGGGGAGAAATTCTTGGGGTTGCGCTGGGATTTGCAGTAATGAGCTTTGTAAATGTGATTCTTCAGAGTGCTATTCTTTTCATTTTTATTCGGAGATGGGTTTTAATAAGCAAAACTTTTGTTTTTTACAATGAGCTTTTGCGTCCGATTGGAAAAATTATTTTTGCGTCAGCGATCGGCGCTTTTATGGCTCGCCAAACAGCCCAAACATTTTCAATGTTTTTTTCTCTTGATACATTTGTTGGTGTTTTTTTACAGGGTATTTTCGCCGGAGCTGTCGGTATTATTGTATGGGGCGTTCTTCTTTATAGTATGAAGAGCGATGATTTTGACGCGCTTCTTTTGAGTTTGAGGCGAAAACTTTTTACCATTGATGTTTTGCCGCGTGAATGGAACGGAGATAAAACCCCCACTTAATTATAGGAAGTTCCATTTCCTATAATTACCGCATAATTTGATTATGAATATTAGAAATTTTGTTATCATCGCACACATTGATCACGGAAAATCGACTCTCGCCGATCGTTTTTTAGAATTAACAGGAACTATTGAGAAGCGAAAAATGCAGGCGCAGGTTTTGGACGCGATGGACTTGGAACGGGAGCGAGGTATTACAATAAAAATGCAGCCGGTGCGGATGCACTATAAGTTAAAAATGAAAAATGAAAAATTAAAAACTGGTGATGCAGAAACTTTTCACTTTGAACTTTTCACTTTGAATTTGATTGATACTCCGGGACACATTGATTTTACTTACGAGGTTTCCCGTTCTCTGGCCGCGGTTGAGGGCGCAATACTCCTTGTGGACGCGACACAAGGCGTACAAGCGCAAACGGTAGGGAACCTTATGTTGGCACGGAAAGAAAAATTGGAAATCATCCCCGTTCTTAATAAGGTTGATTTGAAGGACGCGCGGATTGAAGAAACCGAGACAGAAATTCGGAAGTTATTGCCTGAGTACACGGGAGCTATTCTAAAGATTTCAGCAAAAACGGGCGAAGGCGTGGAAGAGCTTTTGCGAGTAATAATAGAAAGAGTCCCTTCGCCACGAACGCACGCTGATAGAACAGAAACGAATGCGGAAGAAAAAAGAAAAAGTGGCGACCGAGCGAAGAGCGAGGAAGTACTAAGCGCAGAAGCGCAAAGACACGAGCCGTTTCGCGCGTTGATTTTTGATTCAAAGTTTGATCCATACAAGGGCGTTATCGCGTTTGTGCGGATTTTTGAGGGAACAATTCGCGGAGAAGAAAAAATAACACTGCTTGCGACGGGCGCTGAAAGCGATGTTTTAGAAGTTGGATATTTCGTGCCGAATTTGTATTGCGCGGACACGCTTTCATCTGGAGAAATTGGATATATTGCGACTGGCTTGAAAGAACCCGGCCTTGTTCGTGTTGGCGATACGATTACCCGAAGTACCGATATATTAAAACATCGCGCCATTAATCCGTTTGCGGGATATATTGAACCGCAACCAATGATTTTCGCGAGTATATATCCTGAAAACGCAGAAGATTTTGATAATCTTTGTGATGCTCTTTCAAAACTTAAATTAAGCGATCCGTCATTTTCTTTTGAAATTGAATCTTCGGACAGCTTGGGGCGTGGATTTCGAGCTGGATTTTTAGGGATGCTCCATGTTGAAATTATAAAAGAACGGCTATCTCGGGAATATAATCTTGATCTTATTTTTTCAACACCATCGGTTTCATATCGCGTGACAAAAAATACCGGTGAAGTGGAAATTATTCACGCTCCATCGCAAATTCCTGATTCGCATGCGCGACAGTATATTGAAGAGCCGTGGGTAAGTCTTGAGATTATTACGCCAAAGAAATATCTTGGAAATATTATGAAAATTCTTGAGGGTATAAGCGGAATTTTCGGAGCGACGGAGTATTTAGGCGAAGAAAGACTGCTTTTGAAGTATGAAGCGCCGTTGCGTTCAATCGTTATTGATTTTTACGATCATTTAAAAAGCGCGTCAGAGGGGTACGCATCAATGAGGTACGAGTTGATTGGATTTCGTCGTGGAGATCTTGAACGGCTTGATATTTTGGTTGCAGGAAAACGGGTAAACGCGTTTTCCATGATTTTGGAAAAAAGGCGAGCATATGACGAGGGAAAAAAAATTCTTGAAAAATTAAAAGAGCTAATTCCGCGCCAACTTTTTATGGTTGCGCTTCAAGCCTCAATTGACGGACGGATTATTTCGCGCGAGAATATTGCTGCTGCCGCAAAAAATGTGACTCAGCATATGTACGGAGGTGATCGCACGCGAAAAATGAAGCTTTGGAAGAAGCAAAAAGAAGGGAAAAAGCGTCTGCAAAGCGACGGAACCGTTGATATTCCGCAAGATGTGTATCTAAAAATTTTTCAAAAATAGCATTTTTCAAAACAGCATAAAAGGATCGTATTGTGCGTAGCGGGTAAAACAAAAAATCACATAAAAAATCAATAGAGCGTTCTATTGTGTAAGCCGTGCAAGTTTAACGGAGTTTGTGGCTAAAAGAGGCTGATGAGCGGAATCAAAAGAAACGCGATCATGCCAACGATGGTAGCCCATGCAACGCCTTGCATAATTCTATGGATAATTTTTGACTTTTTCATAGCGTATACAGTATAAGAAGGGTATTAGCTTTGCTGGTTCATTATATGAAATTTTTCAATTTTTTTCAAAGCGATTTTGATCATTCAATTAGACGACGCTTTATAGCGCTTATTCTTGTGCTTTTTGTTGGTGCATTTTTTACAAAGACGGTAATCCAATTATATCAAAAATCAAAGATTCTTGGTGTTGAGCGGGAGAAAAAAGAGTTAAAACTTCATGCGCTTATTTCGGAGCGTGAAAGATTGGAAAATGAAATTGATTTTTTAAAACGGAATGGCGCTATGGAACGCGAAGCAAAGGCTCGGCTTAATTTAAAAAAAGAGGGAGAAAATATTGTTGTTGTGGTTCCCGCGGAGAAATCTGTGGCGGCGGTTGCAGAATCATTGCCTGTGGAAATTTCGTTTCAAAAGCGATTTGGTAAGCTTATTTTGTGGATGTTTGGTTTTTAATTTTTTTGTTTTTACTTAAAAAATCGTGCCACAGGTTTTTCTGCCTGTTTTTTTGTCCGTATCCAGTGTATTTTGGGCGTTTTTTGATATTGCATAAACCACGTCATTTGACGCTTTGCAAATTTTTTAATGGCTCGCGAGAGAAGCGCGAGCGTTTCTTTTTTTGTACGCGCGCCACGGATATATTCTGAAATAAATCTATACTCAAGCCCAAGTTCATAGAGCCGTTTATATGAAACGCCTTTTGCAAGGAGACGGCGCACTTCAGCAATCAAGCCGTGTCGTATGCGAGTTTTTAGACGAATATCAATCCGACGATTGAGCGCACGCATATCTTTTGTAATGCCAATAATGAGTGGGTTGTAACGGTGTATTTTTACAAGCGGGGGAATTGGTTTTTTTGTTGCTATGAAAATTTCCAACGCTCGGATCAGACGGCGTTTATTGTGGCGGTCTATTGAATGCGCACGCGCGGAATCTCTTTTTTGAAGCATCAAAAAAAGAGCGTTCGCTGATTTTTTTTCAAGCAGTTTTCTTAATTTTTTATTTGGCGGAACGCTTGGATACGGCGCGCCAAAAAGGATTGCGTCTAGATACATTCCTGAACCGCCGACAATGATTGGGATTTTTTTTCTTGCGATTATTTCGTGTAGTGCTTTTTCGGCAAGTTTTTGATATTGAGCCACCGAAAAAATGCGTCGCGGATCGGCGACATCCAAAAGGTGGTGCGGTACACCGCGCATCTCCTGTTTTGAAATTTTTCCTGATCCAATTGTAAGACCTCTATAGACCTGTCGCGAATCGGCAGAAATAACTTCACCGGAGAATTTTTTTGCCAGAAAAACGCCTAGGTCAGACTTTCCAGACGCTGTTTGACCGATAATCACAATGATGCGGTTTTTTGACATTATGAGAATTTTGTTGTACTTATTGAGATAGTGCTTTTTACAAAATATCTACGGAGGATGCAATGCCCGATAAAATTAAAAAAAACGAGTTTTCGTGGCTTATCCTTCTTTTTGTTCTTTGTATCGTAGGTGGAGGCATAGTTTATTTTAATGTTCATAGGCCGTATGAACTGAGTGCCGACGAAGTTTTTACCATAGGTGACGAATCATTTTTTTATATAGAAGCCGAAAAATGGACGGATCGACGGGGTATGACGGCAATTCTTGAAGCAATTGCAAAATTTAAAAAAGATCATCCTGATTTTTGCATCCTGAATTGGCATCATGAGACGACAAGCGAGCGCGGAGATGATAGATTGTATGGCATTTGGATTAGCCACAAACCAAAACTTCCAAAAGGGTGCTGATTGTATTGAGGAACGCCTGTATACATCTCATCTCGCTAGAGTGTCATTTCGCAAAACGGATTTCAAAATCGGGATAATACACCGATATACACAAAACTCTTCGCATAGCGAAGAGTTTTTTAAAACTTCATTTTTTGAGGAGTGAGATCGGGCGAAATTTTTTGAATAAATTCTTCGGGTTTCATAGTGCCTAAATCTTTGCCTCCTCGTTCACGGACAGAAATCATTTCGGCGGATTTTTCTCTTTCGCCGACAATAAGCATAAATGGGATTTTATTCATTTCGGTTTCACGAATTTTTTTACCGATTGTTTCTGCTGTGGAATTGATCGCAACGCGAATTTTGTGTGATTCAAGTAATTTTTTAATTTCTTCACAGTAGCCTGCGAAGGAGTCGTTAATCGGCAGTATTGAAATTTGTGTCGGCGCAAGCCAAAGGGGAAAGGCGCCCGCATAGTGCTCAATCAAAAACGCGATAAATCGTTCGTGGGATCCAAGCGGAGCTCGATGAATTACATAGACGGGTTTTTGTTTTCCATCCGAATCAGTATAGGTAAGGTCAAATCGTTGTGTTGCTAAAAAATCCAGCTGGTTTGTTGAGGCGGTTTCTTCACGACCGATAACGCTTTGAATTTGAAAATCAACCTTTGGCCCATAAAACGCCGCCTCACCCTCAACTTCCGTAAACGGCAGACCCGATTTTTTCATCGCGGAACGGATCAGTTCAACGGATTTTTTCCAGCCATCAGGCAGGTGCACATATTTTTTTTTGTCTTTGGCGGGAAGCGAAAGGCGCATATGGAAATCGGTTATTCCAAAAATATCGCGGTACCAAAATTCGTGGAGGCGCATAACAGCGAGAAACTCTTCTTCAACCTGATCTTCGCGACAGTAAATATGAGCGTCGTTTTGTGAAAATCCGCGTACGCGGAGAAGTCCGGCAAGCGTTCCGGAAAGTTCATGGCGGTAGACCGTTCCATATTCCGCCAAGCGCAGTGGGAGATCGCGGTAGCTGTGCGGTTCGGAGCGGTAGATCATATGCGTATGCGGGCAGTTCATTGCTTTCAAGTAATAGTTTCCGTCATCAAGTTTCATTGGGGGAAACATACTATCGGCGTAATATGGAATATGTCCAGACAAACGATACAGCTCTTCTTTTGCGATATGAGGGGTTGCTACTCGTTTATATCCCAATGCTTTTTCAACTTCTTTCGCGTATTGTTCAATTTCATCACGAATAATCATGCCATTCGGGAGCCATAAAGGAAGTCCGGGTCCGACTTCAGGCGCAAATGTGAAGAGTTTTAGCCGTTCACCTAAAACGCGATGATCGCGTTTTTTTGCTTCTTCCAATTGCCAGATATGTTTTTCAAGCTCTTCTTTTGTCGTGAATGCGATGCCGTATATTCGCGTAAGTTGTTGATTTTTTGTTTCCCCGCGCCAGTACGCTCCCGCGATATGCGTTAACTTGAACGCGTCTGGATTTATTTCGGATGTATTGTCTGTGTGTCCACCACGGCATAAATCAATGAAACAATCCATAATTTTTGTACCTTTGACCGGCGCTTTCCATTTTTTAATTTCAGGTGGACATGTGGCATAGACGGTTAATTGTTTTTTTTCTTTTGAAAATTCTTGTATGAGGTCGGTCTTGAATGGTTGGTCTTTGAAAAGATTTTTTGCTGATAATGGCGTAATCTTTTCACCGAAAAAATTAAATTTTTTAATAATAAGTTCGCGCATGTATTTTTCAAGTTCAGGCAAATCATCGTTTGAAATTGATGCGGGGAGTTTGAAATCATAATAAAAACCGTTTTCAATCACGGGGCCGATTCCCAATTTTGCGTTTGGAAACTTTTTTAAAACCGCCATCGCTAAAAGATGCGCTAAAGAATGGCGAATTGAGGCAATCTTTTCAATGGGTGGTGTTGTTTTCATTGTTTATTCTATTTCACAAAAGCATAGCAAGAAAAATGAAATTCGTTTATTGACAAAAATTAAAATTAATGTTTCTTCTTATGTAGCTTGGGTAGCAATTTTTATGAATGGAGGGCTTTTATGAAGCGAGTTCTTGTTTTTGATTTTGACGGAGTTCTTGTTGACTCTAATGAATTAAAGCACAAAGCATTTTTTGAGCTTTTTCCTTCTGACGTGAAAATAGTACTGTTCATTAAAAAAATATTAAACGAAGCGCCTATCAACTGGACGCGATTTGATATACTAAGAGAGATTTTTGTTAATTTGGCACACGCGTATTCTAGTCAAGGGCGATCGGGAGTACTGGGGTATGCGTTTGAGTCTGTTCAAAAATTTGTGAACGAATATGAAAACAGGTATCGCAAAGCAGTACATGACCAAATTTTAGCGCAAGGCGTTATCCCCGGCGTTCGCGAGCTTCTTGAAGAGCATCAGAGAAACGGAAGGCGTTTGTACATTAATTCCGCAACTCCTTTTTTAGCGTTGACGGAGCTTGTTGATGGACTTGATATTAGAAAGTATTTTATATTTATGTATGGCAAGCCACCAACAAAAATTGAAAATCTGGTTAATATTATGAGACAAGAGAATGTGGTGGCAGGCGATTGCGCGTTTATCGGTGACGGAAAAGAAGATCAGGCATCTGCTGAGGTTTGTGGTATTTTTTTCGTCGGCATTGGGAACGAATGGAACGGCTGGACACGCGCAGAGCAGTTTCCGGTTGTAAGGAATGTTTTTGAAGCGATTGCGTGCCTTAAGCGGGAAGAAGCAAGATAAAAAATATTAAATTGAAATGGCATTCCGTTTTGCTTGTGCAAGGCGGTTTTTTTATTCCGTGAATAGCGAGCATTTTATGCAACGCCCCCAATGAGTTATTTTATCGTCCGGTGCGAGAGAGGACGACAACGATTGTGCGAAGGAGAATATCAAAATCAAGCGAGAGCGACCGGTGCTTTATGTAATAGAGGTCGTATTGAAGTTTTTCCATTGCGTCTTCTATGGACGCTCCATAGGGAAAATTTATTTGTGCCCATCCGGTAAGTCCAGGCATTACCATGTGGCGCATGTCATAAAATGGGATTTTTTTCTCAAGAAGTTTTACGAATTCAGGGCGTTCAGGGCGCGGTCCAACAAATGACATTTCGCCTTTCAAGATATTTAACAGTTGTGGCAGTTCATCAAAGCGCGTTTTTCGAAGAAACGTTCCGACGCGCGTAACGCGAGGATCGTTTTCGTCTGCCCAGAGCGCGTTGCCCGTTTCTGCGTTAGCAATCATTGAGCGGAATTTGATTATTTCAATTTCAACACCGCCTTTTCCAATGCGTTTTTGGCGATAGAGAATCGGACCGTTGCTTTCAAGCGCGATTGCCATGGCGATACACGGAAATAGGATTGCGTATGGGACGAAAAAAACAATCGTCAAAACGATATCAAACGCGCGGTGTACGCGTTCGTATAAAGTGTTTTTTATTTTGACAAAGTTTTCTAAAAACCATAGCTCGTTGATGCTATACACTGGAATTTTTCCGGTGATTATTTCATAAAAGACCGGAAAATCAATGACGGTAACTCCCAACGGCAGAATTTCAAAAAGTGCGCGCACTAAAATTTTGTTATCAGTAATCTCTTTTGATGTGACAATCGTATCAATGGAGAATTTTTGGACCAGTTCTTTCATGCACCCGTGTGAAGACGCTGGACGAAGCACTT
>ERZ1292633.5070-Hain-H41-02um-R1-5070-length-12021-cov-23_pt1 | contig 12021 bp, 16 predicted proteins | sample MGYA00564406_ERZ1292633 | MGnify/ENA primary metagenome ERZ1292633 (study PRJEB36523, sample SAMEA6512639) | groundwater metagenome | collected 2019-01-08 | study: AquaDiva: Metagenomics assemblies of 32 groundwater samples
CTCGCCTTGGCAAGGCGATGCTCTACCACTGAGCTATTCCCGCTCGATCACAGTCAGTCAGAGGGGTAGGATTTTACTGATGCATGAACGAAACTGTCAAGCAGTCTATCGGGCATCGGCAAGACCGGATCACAGGGGATGAATCGTGAAAGACGACAGGCAGCGGTCTGGCAGCGCCTGCCCGTGGAAGGCGAATGAACGCTTCCTGGTCTTTCGGCTCAGTCCTGCCTGCTCCTTCTGCGCACTTGACGCATCACAGGGGGTCCAGTAGAGTTGCAGAAGCATGCGGGCGTTCCTCCATTATAAGCTGGGGTATCCGGCGTGACCTCTAGTCAGCAACCATCGGTCCCATATGCTGCGCAAGCTATACCCTTCGACGAGTTTCTGGCTTCAGGAAAACTCCCGGACGGATACCTCGCCAGCGAGTATCTCGCCCAACAATTCGTCGAGCGTCTCGTGCACTATGTCCTCAGCGTCCCGACCGGCAGCTACACTATGGCTCAGTTGGGTCAGCTCCTGGAACAGATAAACCCTCGCGCCCAGATCCTCTTCTTCAAACGGTTAAAGGAAACCAGTCCCGAGAGCCTCAAAGACTTTGCCCCGCTCTATTACGGCTTCATGAACGAGTTCCACTCTCTCCTGTTTACCTAACCCTACAACTTTTTCCTTGTCGCCCTGGCATTCTCGTGTATAATCTAGTGGTTAATAATTTGTGTAAAGGAGTGCCATGAATCCAACCCTACAGCGAGCAGTGACCAGCTTCTATAATCTCATCTACGAGGCTCAAACATTTGCCACGACGATGTCACGGATTGACACCGCTGAGCAGGAGCATTACGCCGGGCGGATCGAAGGATTAAATTGGGTTCTTGATCGCTGCCAAGAGCTGGAAGACATGGATGCGAATTTGACTCCCTCGTCTCTTCAGCGGGTTCTCACCGAAGTAAAGTCAGATCTCGATCACGAGCTGTCGGTACAGCGGCGAGAAAAGGGACGCCGTGCGGATGGCCGGGAGGAAGCTCTCAATTTTGTCGCTGATTATTTGTCCAGCCTGATCACAGCAACGGACATTGAGTCAGCCAAGACGCCGGCGGCGTAACGCTCACGCCCTCAGAGGGCACCCGTACCAACTTCACCTGTTGCTTTCCATGCCGCGGACAGATCGATAAGATGATGCAAGAATGGATCATTTTCGCGCTTTGTCTGGGAGTCGGCGGCCACATTGCGCTCGGCGTCGTCATGCATGCCCCAGGGCTTTGGCCCTGGAGTACGACCGGATTCTACGGTTTATTGAGCGGACTAGCGGTCTACGGTCTCGTGCAAGCAGGGCGGGGGTTCTGGAAACTGTTCCGGCACGCTCAAAAATTTCCATCGAAGAACGGACCCAACGCCTCGTGCTGAGCAGGAACACATTCCGTGGCCAAATCTTTGGCACGAATCATCCCTGCCTCTTCTACGTAGAATTATTTTATGCCAGGCTTTCCGCGTAAACCGGCCAGCCAAACTTGGCCGATCGGTCTATCCCCCGCAAAAGCTCGACCATCAAGACCGGATACCTCTAAACAGCCGGACCAATTCAGATCGTTGAATGCCACGCTGCTCTATTGCCCTTCCTGTCGAGTGGCGACTCCGACTCGTGAACGACTTCTGCTCGTGCTTCCAGGAGGGAACCTGTATGAATATCTTTGCCAGCACTGTGGTTCGTCGACCGGTTCCAAGACGGACAACCAATAGGCGACTGCGCCTGCCGTCGCACCTCAATGACGATGGGGAGAACAGGGGCTGTCCCCCTCGTCACCCAGGTGACAGAGTGTTCAGATGAACATACGCTCTCAGTGTAGATGCAGGGAAACCGGCAGAACTGAAGATGTGTGAAGGCTTGCTCTGCATTGCCGAATCTGCGAATGCGGCAGAATCGCTAATGAAGAATGCGGGCTAAATCATTCCTTCCAGGGGGATGCCTTCTTCGATAAGCATGACAGGAATGTCTTCGCGAATAGGATACAGGATCTTGCGGTCGCCTCTGATCAAACCTCCATCGAGGGGTTCGGTGACCGGCTTATTCGCCCTGTTTTTCAGTTGCCCACTGATCACCGCCTCATTTAACTTGGCAATCAGGGTATTCTCAGCCAAACGCACTTCCTGCTTCGTGTCGGGGCAGCAGAGAATGGCGAGAAGATCCTTGTCGAGATTGACCGGACGCCTTGCTTCCGTACGTTCTGTCATAAAGCCCCTCCCTGTGAACCGGACCGACATGACATGGCAAGAATAGAGCACAGATACCGATGAGATCAAGCCCCGCGCGCAGACACTATTTCGGTTAGCGGCTTCTGCTACACTAGCCGCGCTTGATCATAGAGAAGGAAGCAAGCGGCGATGTCAAAGAATCTGTGGAAGTACTTCTTGGCCGGATTGTTGGCCCTTGTGCCGGCCTGGGCCACATTTTTGATCCTTTCCACGCTTTTTCATGCCTTCACCGAACTAATCCATGACTTATCGGGGAATATTGGAGCCCAGCAAAGGCCAGGACTCAGCCTCTTTCTGTTGCTACTCCTTGTTGTTATTGTCGGCGCGATTGCCACTCATGTAATCGGACGTCGCATCATCACCCAAACAGAACGGTGGATCCAGCGGATCCCACTGGTCAGCAGTGTTTACATCACCCTGAAAGGGATGACCGATCTTCTTAATTTCCGTTCTCGCTTCGGACGCAGCGCCGTGGTGGCCTTCCCATTCCCTCGCGACGGTCTCTGGGCGATCGGTTTTGTGATGGGGACCGCACCGACCGCGCTGCAAATCACACCGGCAAGTCTACTCATGGTCTTTGTGCCCACAGCCATCCACCCCTTCACCGGATTACTTGCGTTTATTCCCGAGTCACAGTTACGCCCGATCAATCTGTTGCCGGAAGAGGCCATCAAGATGGAGTTTACCGCTGGTTTGTATAAGCCGGGAAACGGATGGTTACAATCTCCCAAGTCAATCGAATGAGCGCCATGCCAAGCCTCGACCACTTGAATGTCCGACTTGCTAAGCCGGAAGATGCGGCGACAATTGCGTCGTTCAGTGCAGCCATGGCTCTTGAAACAGAAGGCCGCCGCCTTGATCTTGACCGTCTGCACGAGGGAACCCGTGCCATCCTTAATTCTCCTGAACATGGCTTTTTCATGGTTGCCGAGGTGAAGCAGGCCGACGATAGCCAACTGTTGGGGCAGTTGATGATCACCTATGAATGGAGTGATTGGCGGAACGGCGTATTCTGGTGGATACAGAGTGTGTATGTAGATCCCGCCTGGCGTCGCCAGAGCATCTTTCGTCGGATGCATGAAACCCTGATGACTACTGCCAAGACACGTCCGAACGTCTGCGGAGTCCGTTTGTACGTGAAAGAGAGCAACGGCATGGCACAAGCAGTGTACCGTAAAGTGGGACTCGCTCCGTCATCCTATGTCGTATTTGAAACCGATTTTATTCTGGCCCATGCAAAGGCGTAGAAGATTGTTCAACCGAAGCCTAGCAAAAGGAGTAATCGTGTTATTTTTAAAACCGCTGACCGGCATCGTTATTATCCTGGCTCTGATGATGACTCAAGGCTGTGCGTTCAGCCGAGGTACCATTGGCGAAGACATCAAATCTGAGTCCGTTGCCGAGATCAAGAAGGCCACAACCACGAAGGCCGAGGTACTTGCTCTACTTGGAGCGCCGGACCGGCTTCTTCAAGTAAACGGCCGTGATGTATTTCAGTACTACCGGTATGATGCCAAAGTGGGCAGCTTGCTTCTTATCCTCATTAATTTTTCACGCGTGTCCGTCAAGAGCGATGACTTGTTCGTCATCTTGAACCGTGAAGGGATCGTCGAGGATGTGATTTTATCGAAGCGTACAGAGGGACTGGCATTTCGATTCTGGCCCTTTGGAGAATGAAATGAAGCTCCTGTTGCCCAGGCTTTGCCTGATAATTCTATCCACGGTAATGTGCGTGACCGCCATTGGCTGCAATGTCGTTCGCATCACCCTGAATACCCCACTTACGCAAAATGATGTGGCCTTTATCGTTCCAGGGCACACCACGTTGGCTGATGTAATTACTAAGCTAGGGACGCCCGATTCCATTACCGAGTCGAATGTGGGAGTTGTCGCAACGTATCGTTTCCTTGACATGAAATACTCCCGTATCAATTTCGGATGGTTACTAAAACCCTTTTCGCCCATCGACTCGGATCTGATCATTTCACGTACTGGCTTTGGCACCGATGCATTCGAATTGCTCTGTGACTCCAATTGGGTTGTCACTCACCAGAGTTTTCTTCGCCGTCTCTCCGGCCCACGCTTCAATCCCTATCCCTTTTAATGCCCAGCTTTTCGCTCTCCCCTCCAGTGAATTGCTGCATTCTACTCGTCCCGCTATAATGACAAGCTATGGAGCCGGAACCATCCGATCGCACGTCACCTCTTCACACTGACAACACATCCTCTTCCTATATTCCAGCCGATCGCGACACGGAGTTTCTCCAGCGGGAAGAACTTCGTTCTATCCGCATCGGGCTGGAACTCTTGAAGCCAGAATTGATCCAGCGTGAACAGGGAATCCGGTCGACCATCGTCGTCTTTGGGAGTGCGAGATTGCTAGAAGAGGTTGCCGCGAAACAGGCGCTTCATATGGCTGAAAAGGAAGCGGCTCGATCTCCGAGCGATCGAACAGGCCAGCACAAGGTGGCAATTGCCCAACGACAAGTCGCTCTTTCAAAATACTATGACGTGGCGCGTGAGTTCGGCCGGCTGGTTTCGTCGACCTGCCAAGTCGAAGGCCGCTGCGACTATGTCATTGTCACTGGCGGAGGGCCCGGCATCATGGAGGCCGCCAATCGCGGGGCGGCGGATGTGAACGCGAAATCAATCGGCCTCAACATTACTCTACCGCACGAACAGCACCCGAACCCCTACATCACGCCGGAACTGAATTTTCAGTTTCGCTATTTTGCCATCAGGAAAATGCACTTCCTCATCCGCGCCAAAGCGTTGGTCGCCTTTCCCGGAGGATTCGGCACTCTCGATGAGTTATTTGAGACGCTGACGCTTCTCCAGACAGGCAAGACTGAAAACGTGATGGTCGTGTTGGTCGGACGGGACTTTTGGGAGCGCCTGATCAATTGGCAATGGCTCGTCGAGAACGGGCTTATCGTCCAACAAGACCTTCAGCTGTTTCACTATGCTGAGACGGCTCAGGAAGCCTGGGATCTGATCAGCCGCCAAAATGGAGTACCTTCATCATGAAACTCTCGTTCCATGGGGCCGCGCGTTCAGTAACCGGAAGCCGTCACATGCTTGAGATGCCGGGCTTCCGGCTGTTGTTCGATTGCGGACTGTTTCAAGGACGCCGAGACGAAGCCTATCGGCAGAATCGAAATTTTGGGTTCGACCCCAAGTCGCTCAATGCGGTCTTACTCTCCCATGCCCATGTCGACCATTCCGGCGCCTTACCGGTACTCCCGAAGCACGGTTTCTCCGGAAAAACATACCTGACCAGAGCCACCGCGGATTTGACGGAACTTATGCTCGAGGACTCAGCGCGAGTACAGGTGAGTGACTGCAGCTACGTCAACAAGAAGGAGCAGCGGAAGGGAAAGACCTGTGCCCTACCACTCTACAATATCGATGACGTTCGTAAGCTCGTCAGACGATTCGAGGGTGTGCGATACGGGGACATGCTCAAGATTGCCCCGCGCGTCGCGGCATCCTTTCACGACGCCGGCCATATCCTGGGATCGGCGGCCATTCGGGTGAAATATACAGCACGGGGCAATACGACCACCGTGCTCTTCAGCGGAGATCTTGGCCGTTCCAACATGCCCATTCTTCGCGACCCTGAGCTACCGCCGCCCTGCGACGTGTTGATTCTTGAGTCGACCTATGGCGATCGCACGCACGAAGCCGACCGGGAGATCATGAAACAGAAGGCGCTGGACCTCCTCACCCATGCCAAAACCCACAAGAGCAAGATTATTGTCCCGGCATTTGCGGTTGGACGGACCCAGGAATTGGTCATGCGGATCAAAGAACTTGTCGGCGAGGGGCGCCTTGATCCCATCCCGATCTATATCGATTCCCCGCTGGCTTCACGAGCCACGGAAGTCTTTCGCCGCCACCCCGAATGCTACGATGAAGAAACCACCCGTACCTTCACGTCCTCCGGCGACCTCTTCGCCTCACGCTATATCCATTTTGTCTCTTCGCCTGAAGATAGCAAGCGCCTGAACAGCATGAAGGGGCCCTGCGTTATTATCTCCGCCTCCGGGATGTGTGAAGGCGGCCGTGTCGTGCATCATCTCAAACATGCGATTCGAGACGAAGCGAACGTAATTGTCTTCGTAGGCTTTCAAGCTGAGCATACCCTCGGACGCAAACTTGTCGAAGGGTGGGATGTCGTGCCTATTTTCGGCGTGCCCACTCCGCGCCGGGCGCAGATCGTCAAGTTCAACGGGCTCTCTGCCCATGCAGATCGCCAGGACCTCTTGGCCTATGTGCGCGCAATCAAGCCGAGTCCGAGTAAGATTTTTCTTGTCCATGGTGAAGAAAAGCAGGCCCTCTCATTGGCCGCTGCCATTCAGACGGAACATCCCCAGATCGAGGTCACTGTTCCTCATGTCGGATCGACTCATGAGGTCTAACGGCACTGTCCGCCTGACAATCCCGCTGCTGATCCTGGCTATCGGGATCTGCTCAACCCCGCTCGTTTCTGCCCAAACCAGCGAGCCGGGAGAACCTCGATTGCGATCTCGCGCTCTTGGCATCGTCGTCGGCTCCTATACCCCGGGACCGTTCAACGCGATTACTGACGTGGCCGGCGTCACCGTGGGCCAGACCACCCTCATCTCCGGCGACGGGCCGCTCAAACCCGGGCTCGGCCCGGTACGAACCGGTGTGACGGTCGTCGTCCCTCGCGCTGATGTGTGGCACAAGAAAGTGCCGGCCGGGTCGTTTGTACTCAACGGAACTGGTGAGATGACTGGACTTGCCTGGATAAGCGAATCGGGCTTTCTCGAATACCCGATCGCCCTCACAAATACGTTGAACGTGCCACGAGTGGCCAATGGGGTCATGAGCTGGATGATCGCGCGCTATCCGGAGATCGGCATTACCGACGATACCCTGACGCCAGTGGTTGCCGAATGCGATGATGGGCGGCTCAACGATATACAAGGGCGACATGTTTCGGAGGCGGATGTGGCGCGGGCGCTCGACAGCGCCTCCTCCGGGGTCGTGCAGGAAGGGACTGTCGGTGCAGGAACAGGGATGGTGTCCTACGGCTTCAAGGGCGGTATCGGTACTTCATCACGACGATTACCGGAGACCGAGGGTGGCTATACGATCGGCGTGCTCGTCAATGCCAACCATGGGCGACGGCCTGAGCTCATCGTGGGCGGTATGCCGGTTGGCCGGCTTTATGAGGCTGTTCCTCCCGTTGCGCAAGCCCTTTCTCCCGGGCAAAGCGAAGGCTCGATCATCGTCATCATCGCCACCGATGCTCCGCTCGACAGCCGGCAGCTTACGCGGTTGGCGAAACGTGCCGCGCTGGGACTGGCGCGCACAGGTTCCACTGCGCGGCACGGGAGCGGCGACTTTATGCTGGCCTTCTCCACCGCAAACATGATCCCGCATTACCCGAAAGAGCCGACGTTTCAACAACTACACCTCGCTGATACGTATTTGAACCCGTTGATCACAGCGACGGTCGAAGCCACGGAAGAAGCCATCCTCAATGCCTTGACGATGGCGACAACGATGGTGGGTCGGGACAGCCATCGCATCGAGGCCATTTCTCTCGCCAAACTCCGTGCCATCCTCGATCGCCAGGCCAAGTAACTGTGAAGAATCGGTACCCTGCAGGCTAGAAGATTCCCTCACTTGCATTTCCCTCTCTTGCCTCGTTATCCTCTCGCGACTCTCTTGCATTTGGAGGATTAGCATGAACGAGTATCAACTCGGTGGTAGCGTGAGTCTCATAACCGCCCTGGGGAAAACCAAAGCGTTCGCCGAGTTTTTACAAACCCGCATGACTCATGCCGTAGAGACGGAAGACCCCGCAGAACTGCATTATCTCCTAGCCCAACTTGACGACTACCATTCTTACATGTGGCGCTACTATAAAAAATTGGCGAAGGACCGCCCGGAACGGATGGACCCAGGCGTCTAACAATATAGCGGCGCCGACAAGCAACGCGTTCATACCATGACGACTCATTACACAGGCACGACGACTCAGGCCACACTTCAATTCGCAACCGCACTTTCGCGCAAGACCGATACGGAAGCCGCCACTCGCGATCTCGCGGATGCTATTCTCATGCAAATTGGCACGGCCCCTATCGATCTGGTCTTCGTCTTCTTTTCTGCCCACCATGCGTCCAAAGCCACCATGATTTCAACCATGCTACAGAAGGCGCTACGGGCGAAAGTCTGCCTGGGCTGTTCCGGTGAAGGTGTCATCGCTGGCTCCCAAGAGATTGAAACCGCAGCAGCCTTGACCGTCTGGGTCGCTTGCCTTCCTGATGTCAAACTGACTCCACTCCAGATATCAGTGTCTCAGCTACAGGACCAGATCCGCATGCCCGGGTGGCCGGAACCGGGAATCGAAGATGCGACCTTTCTCCTCCTCGCCGATCCATTTTCGACACCGATGCAGGAGGTCCTTTCCCTCATAAACGAACGATACCCTCATGCCAAAGTTGGTGGGGGGCTTGCCGGTGGGGGCCAGGATTCTGGAGAAAACAGACTGCTTCTCAACGATCAGAGCTTTGACGGGGGCGTGGTGGGAGTGCAACTCACCGGACCGATTACCGTGCGAACTGTAACCTCGCAAGGCTGCCGTCCGATCGGCGAACGGTTTGTCGTGACGAGAGCGGAGCAAAACCTTATCTATGAACTGGGTGGGGTGTCGGCCTTGAAACGGCTCCAGGATGTTTTCGAATCCATGGAGGGAGTCCAACGCAGCGATGCGCATCGCGCGTTGCATCTAGGCATCGTGATCGATGAGCACGGGAGTCATTTCGAGCGGGGAGACTTTCTCGTTCGGAACCTCATCGGAGCCGATCAACAGGCCGGAGCTGTTGCGATTGGAGATGTCGTCCAGGAAGGTCAGACCGTGCAGTTCCACCTTCGCGATGCGAAGTCTGCAAGCGACGACTTGCACGTGCTTCTGGCTGCGGATCGAGCGAAGCATCAGAGTCCCCCACTCGGGGCCCTCCTGTTCAGCTGTTGCGGGCGCGGAGAGGGACTCTTTGGCCAACCCCATCATGACATCGGGGTCGTGCAAGAGCGGCTTGGTCCCATCCCAACGGCGGGATTCTTTGCCCAAGGCGAGATCGGTTCGGTCGGAGGACGAAACTTCCTGCACGGCTATACAGCGAGTGTCGTCATTTTCTCCGAGCCTGATTCCTGATAGCAACAGCAATGAGGGCAAGACGTTCACAGATCTCCCGATTAGGATCGTCGACTAGACATCGGTAGAAGATTCAGTACGCCGTATAAATCGTGGTTGAGTGACTATCGCTTAGGAAAGGAGTGGTCATGCCGTATCAGGAAGCAGGTGCCAAAGGGAATGAAGTCACGACGTCATCCGGATTACAGTATGTCGATCTCTCAGTCGGAACCGGCGCAATGGCAGAGGCGGGGCAGACCGTCTCCGTGCATTACACCGGCTGGCTGGAAAACGGGAAGAAATTCGATAGTTCCGTGGACCGGGGCCAACCGTTTTCTTTTCCTCTGGGCGCTGGACGAGTCATCAAAGGGTGGGACGAGGGCGTCAAGGGTATGAAAGTCGGTGGGAAGCGAAAGCTGACCATTCCTTCCAAGCTCGGTTATGGCGCACAGGGGGCAGGTGGCGTAATTCCACCGAATGCCACCTTGATCTTCGATGTTGAGTTGCTGGGGTTGCGCTGAACGTCGAAAAGTCATCAAGTATAAAGTCCATATTCTGAGGGACATTCAGACTTTCGACTTTCCAATTTTGGACCCTTCCTGATGCAACAGACTCCCCTCGTCCAGCAACATCGTGCAAGCGGCGCCAAACTTGTCGATTTCGCCGGGTGGGAGATGCCTATCCAATACAGCGGGGTCGTGGACGAGTACCATACGGTCCGTTCCCATGTCGGGCTCTTCGATGTGAGCCATATGGGGAGGATGCGAATTGCCGGAACTGGTGCGGTCTCTTTTCTCCAGCGGGTCACAACCAATGATGTGAGCAAACTCGCCGTTTCTCAAGCCCAGTATTCCATGGTCTGCAACGAGAACGGCGGCATCAAAGACGATGTGTTCGTCTATCGGCTCGCTACGGACGAATTCCTCTTGTGCGTGAATGCCTCGAACCGCGAAAAGATCCTGTCGTGGTTACAATCCCAGCTGGCCCAGGACAAGACGGTTCGCTTTGAAGACCGGTCAGTCGAATTGGCCCAGGTGGCCCTTCAAGGCCCCAAATCTCGCGAGCTGCTCATAAGTCTTGGCGGGACGGCGCTTGACGGACTCAAGCTCCATCACACCTGTGACGCCAGCATCGGCGGCCTGTCCTGCTTGCTGGCCCGGACTGGCTACACCGGCGAATTAGGCTATGAAATTTACATCGACGCAGATAAAGTTGCCCGTCTCTGGGATCTGCTGGTTGACAAGGGGGCGGCCTGGGGACTCAAGCCGGCAGGACTTGGCGCGAGGGATCTCCTCCGACTAGAAATGGGCTATCTGCTCTATGGCAACGATATGGGCGAAGATACAACGCCACTCGAAGCCAATGCGGACTGGACTGTCAACTTCGAGAAAGGTGAATTCATCGGCAGCCGGGCATTGTTGGCACAGAAACAAGCCGGAGTGGCTCGCCGTTTCGTTGCCTTCGAACTCGTCGAGAAAGCTGTGCCTCGCCATGGATTCAGAATCCTCGACCCCGCGACCTCCCTCCCCATCGGCGACGTCACCAGCGGTAATCTCTCGCCGCTTCTCCAGAAGGGTATCGGACTGGGCTATGTGCCAGTTCGATTTGCGGAGCCAGGCAGCTCTATCCTGATCGAAATCCGTAACAAGACGGTTCCGGCACACACCATCAAGCCACCGTTCTATCGGAAGCCGAAAGCGAAGAGCCTATAGCGTATGGCTAATGGCTGAGAGCAGGAGTAAGACAAGATGAGCCCCTTTTCCACTTGTGCTATACGCTATAAGCTATAAGCTCCTCATGACCAAGTGTATTTATACAGGCATCGTCGTGAATTTGAATATCGACACCGTCACGTTGCCCAATGGCTTCACGGTCGATCTAGAAGTTGTGCGCCATCCCGGAGCGGCAGCGGTGGTGCCGCTGAAAGACGATGGAACGGTCATCTTGATCAGGCAGTTTCGCCACGCGGCAGGAGGGTTCATCTACGAAATCCCTGCGGGGAAACTTCATCCTGGTGAGGATCCCAGCGCCTGCGCGGCACGAGAACTTGAAGAAGAAATAGGTTACCGAGCCGGCCGGCTTGAGCTTCTCTCCAGCATCTTCACCGCGCCGGGGTTCACCGACGAAGTGATCCACATCTACAAGGCAACCGGGTTGATACTGGGGCGGCAACAGCTCGATCGTGATGAGGTCCTCGAAGTGATCGAGATGCCCCTGTTGGAAGCGATCAGGATGATTGAGACTGGAGTGATCAGGGATGCCAAGTCGATTGTGGGACTACAAGCGGTCTATCTTCGGAACAGCACCAGGTAAGAACGTACAAGGGGCCTCCCGCTTTAGGCAGGAGACCCCTTGGCTAGTTAGCCTCGCAGAAGAAACGGATTACTTGCCGTCCTTTTTCTTCTCGTCCTTCTTCTCTTCGCCGAACGTATCGGTGTAGCCACCCTTCTTCTCGTCCTTCTTGTCTTTCTTCTCTTCGCCGTACACGAGGACGTGGCCGCCCTTCTTCTCGTCCTTCTTTTCCTTCGGCTCTTCTGCGAAAGAAGGGGCGCTGAACGTCACTGCCACTGCCACTGCCATGATTGCCATCAACATGCTCTTCA
>ERZ1292633.5072-Hain-H41-02um-R1-5072-length-12021-cov-6_pt1 | contig 12021 bp, 8 predicted proteins | sample MGYA00564406_ERZ1292633 | MGnify/ENA primary metagenome ERZ1292633 (study PRJEB36523, sample SAMEA6512639) | groundwater metagenome | collected 2019-01-08 | study: AquaDiva: Metagenomics assemblies of 32 groundwater samples
CCCTCCCCTTTCCAAGGGGAGGCGAGGAGGGGTTTGCCGTCCTTTGCGACTCGAATCGTTCAAACCGTCACGCGTGCTCAAAGGATGGCAAACCCCCTCTAACTCCCCCTTGGAAAGGGGGAGGAAGCGAGTCATGAACAAACCCAAAATCCCCACCACCGCCCCCAGCCACGCCGCTCTCGAAAAAGATAAAACTAGCCCGACTAAAATTATCGACTGTCCTAGGGTTAATAAAATTTTCAGCAATCCCCGCTTGGGCGGGGTAGGGGTGGGTTGGTTACAATAAAGTATCAAACCTACTATCAAAACAATCGCCAGATACCCGCCCAATATATTCGGCGAGCCGAAGCTGCCGTACGCGCGTAGCCAGCGTTCGGTGGCGGATTCTATTACCGAACTTTCGAGTTGTGGGGCCTGAAGAGCGAGACCAAGCCACTTATTGGCCATCACGCTTTGAGTAAAAAATTGATAAGCGCCGAATAAAGCCTGAACGATTCCCCCGCTCCAAAAGGCCAGCAGTAATGGCCGGCGTTCTTTTTCTTCTGACAAAATTAAAAATATACACAGCCCCTCAAGCAGGTGAAAGAAAAAATTATACGAGATGCCGATGTCGATGCTGTGTAAAACTTCGACGGCGAGGAAAAGAAAAAACGCGAGCGTGAGAAAAAGAATTAGCGGCGACAGGACCTCACCCCGCCTCTCCTTAGAGGAGAGGGGAAACGCTTCCTTCTCCTTCAAGGAGAAGGTTAGGATGAGGTCTAGCAATCGATCGAAGACAAATAAAATAATTATCAGCCAAAGCAGAATTTCCGTGCCATAGAAACTTGAGCTGCCGTATTCCCAAAATTTCCCGTTCAAATATGCCGGCTCAAAAATCCAGCGCGTCTGCCAGGGCAGAAGAAAGAGAAAAATTAATAGTAATAAACGCCAAAGTTTTGATAACATATACTAATTGTCATTCTGAAGATTCCCCGCTTGGGCGGGGTCGGCCTCAAGGCCGGGGGTGGGTTCGACAATGTTAACCAACCCACCCCTACCCCGCCCAAGCGGGGAATCGAGACCTACGATGACAAGACACTTCTCCAACCACTTTTTCCGGATCTGCTCGCGCGCGTCATTGCTGTGAAATTTCAAAATTCCGTCATTCAGGACAACGTCAACTCCGCCGACCTTCGCGGACTCCAATAATTCCGGACGAAGCCGAGCCATCTGCCAATTTTTCAAATACTTTTCAAATAAATTTCCAAGCTGTATAGGTAGTCCCCGCTTGGGCGGGGTCGGCCTCAAGGCCGGGGGTGGGTTCGACGACGTTGGCCAACCCACCCCTACCCCGCCCAAGCGGGGAATTAAATTCGCATTGGGTAAAAATTCATTTACCCAGATATTTTCACTCTGAATTTTTTTATAAATCCTTTGCCCTGGATCATACACCGGCAGCAGCTGCTTCAGCCAGATCGCCAGATAAATATCATCATCGGCGACGCGCCATGGCGCCAGATTCAGATTTTTTTCAGTGGCAAAAAATGACAGGCAGATATGCCCGGCACTATGGCCGGCATGAGTGCGAAGGCGGAATAATTTCAAAAATAAGTTTGTAAAAAAACGCACGAACCAGATCCGGCCCTCGGCAGTGACAATGAATAAATCAATGTCGCTTTTCACTACCGCCATCTCCGCCGCCACCGAATTACAAACAAAAATCGCGCGGACAAATGGCAGCCAATCAATCAGTCGGGCGCAGAATTTCGCTTTGCGAAGTCTCTCCTCCGTCGGGACCACCGACTCCTGCCGGCGCTTCACGTTTGCGGATCGTCCAGGGAGAAAATAAAAACTGTCTCTGGTTTCGATTGAATCTTCTTCGGCCAGGCGGCGTAGAATCCCATAGCAATCCTCCAACGCTGAATTATTTTTCCAAAGGAATTGAAAAATTTCCTCTGGGGTCAGAGCAAAGTCAAAATTATCGAAATAGACGATAGTTGAGAGAATGGCGGACTCGATTTGCATAATCGTAGTATACACTACGAAAATCACAAATAACAAATTACAAATTCCAAATAAATCGCAAATTCAAAATGTGTTTTGAAAATTGTAATTTTGGTGCTTGAAATTTATTTGGAGCTTGTAATTTATGATTTGGTGCTTTCACCAACTTGGTCATTGGTCATTGGAGTTTGAGATTTTCGGAAGACATACCACTGTTGCAAAATCATCAGCAAAGTACTGAAGAACCAATACAGTGATAGACCGGCCGGAAGTTTGAGACCGATGAGCACTGTCATCACCGGCATCACATACAGCATCTGCTTGTTCATCATGGCGGCCATATCTTCATCTTTCGCGCCGGCGCCGGCTTCCTTCGGCGGAGATTTCCTGCTCATCATTTTGGCCTGGACATATTGCGCTCCACCAGAGAGTAATGCAAGAGCTATATTTGGTATAGCGAGATTAAGAAAACCGAAAGACATAATATTCAGTGTCCCGGGATTCCCAACAAACGAATAAAGATTCTTCGCAACATCCTTCGAAGCCAGCCCATCCTGCATCACCCAGAACAATGCGAGGAGAAGCGGCAGCTGCACCAGCATCGGCAGACAGGAGGTAAGCGGATTGATTTTATTATTTTTGTAGAGCTCCATCGTCGCCTGCGCCTGCTTCTGTTTGTCATCTTTGAATTCTTTCCGAATCGCATCAAGCTTCGGCTGAAGATCCTGAAGTCCTTTCTGGGCCTTGATCGAGGCGGCGGTGAGCGGATACAGAAGAATGCGGGTCAAGATTGTCACCGCCAAAATAACAAGCCCTAGGTCATGGCCCGGCAATACATTATATAGTCCAATAAATAAATTGAAGAGTGGCTGGTATAAAACGGTGTGAAATAGTGAGGCCATAAATTCATTAAAACATTAAAACATGAGAACGCTAGAACATTAAAGCAATTACGATTGTTCTTTTGTTTCTGTGTTCTCTTGTTCTTGTGTGTTTTGTTCTTGTGTGTTTTGTTCTTGTGTGTTTTGTTCTTGTGTTTTCGCCGGTTCAACAACATTGATCTTCCATCCGACAAGTTCGGAAGCAAGGCGCACATTTTGTCCGCTTCGGCCGATGGCGACCGAGAATTGATCGGACGCAACTTTTACTGTCGCAACTTTCTCCGCCTCATTCAACTCAACGGACATAACCTTCGCCGGAGACAGAGCGTGACTGATATATTGGACGGCGTCATCGCTGTATTGGATAACATCGATCTTCTCTCCGCCCAGCTCCTCGATGATAGTATTGATACGGCTACCACGCTGACCGATACAGGAGCCGATCGGGTCGATGGAGGTGTCGCTAGTCGCCACCGCAACCTTGGATCTGAAGCCGGCATCGCGCGCGATCCCCTTCACGGTGATAGCGCCGGAGGAAACCTCCGGGATTTCCTGTCTGAAAATTTCTTTCACCATCCCCTTGTCACTGCGCGACAAGAGAATTTCCGGCCCTCTCGTGGTCATCTGCACCGAGACAACAAAAAATTTCATCCGAGCGCCCGGTCGATAGTGTTCGTTATAATTTTGTTTATCAGACGGCATCACTCCGGTAATCTTCCCAAGATCTACCAGAACTTTGCGCCCCTCCACCCGCTGGATTGTGCCTTGGATGAGCTTGCCTTCCTGGCCTTTGAAATCGCCAAATACCAGCGTGCGTTCCGCCTCGCGAATTTTCTGGATGATAACCTGCTTCGCGGTCTGAGCGGCCATGCGTCCGAAGTCGTGCGGAATTTCAAGTTTTATCTCGAGCACTTCGTCGAGCTTGGCTTTTTTATTAATCTTCTTGGCTTCCGCGAGCATCAGCTCGGTCTTCGGATTGAAGCGCGGCAGATGAGCGAATTCCTCATCGGTAAGTTCGCGCTGTTCGGTGCGGGCCTTCTCGCGAAGCGCCGACAATTCGTCCTGCGCTTTCTCGAGTACCTCCGGATCAATATCCTTCACGACAATTTTCACGTCCCACGCCTGCATATCGCCCGTCTCCGGATCAAATTTAACTTTGATGTTCTGCTGTTTGTTTCCGAAATCTTTGCGATAAGCCGCGGCGAGCGCCGCCTCGATGGTCTCCATCACCGCCTCCAGACTCAGATTTTTTTCTTCGCACAGCGCCTGAATTGCTTTTGTTATTTCTGACATATTAAATAAAATATTTAAATGTCATCCTGACGACACAGGAAGGATCTCTGGCTCACCAACTGTAGCCAATGTGCCAGAGATTCTTCACTTAGTTCAGAATGACAATTTTTTTTTGATTAAAAAATAGCACCGATATTAAGTCGTGCTATTACTGTCAAATAGTATATATGTAAATAGCATGTTTGTCAAGCGTAAAATAAAAAAGAAAGCGACGGCAGGGGGTACCTACCGTCGGTTTGGCGACTCTATCGCCCGTTCTATGTGCTTACGCGGTCTTCAGCCGCGTGCACCGTACTTTCATGTCGTCCTCCTGGCGCCGGTCGGCGGAGGTCAGCAGCTCGAGATCATGAATGATTGGGTGCTGGTGCACAGCATCTGCTGCGGGGGTCCGGTCGTCATGCGTTCCTTTGGTTTGCTGGTCGGTCTATTCCGGCCAGCGATTTAGCCTCCAAATAAGGGCAAATCGCTAGTCGAATCAACCAGACACAACTGTAGATACTACTCCTTTTACAGCCAATTGTCAAGGTCAGGGGGTGTGGATAACTTACCGCACCACGATATCGCCTTCAAGATCAGTCCGCCTTATCTCTGCGCCAGCGCGCTCGAGGTGGCGGATCGCGCGGAGGGTCGGGTGACCGTATTTATTTTTCCCGACCGAGATGACAGCGATCTTTGGCTTTACAAAACTAAGAAATAATTCGCTGGAAGCACCGTCACTGCCGTGATGACCGACTTTGAGGATGTTGGATTGCAACGGACAGGTGCTAGACCTCATCCTAACCTTCTCCTTGAAGGAGAAGGAAGTGTCGTTTCCCCTCTCCTCCAAGGAGAGGCGGGGTGAGGTCTCGTCGACCACCGACGGAGTGAGGTCTTGGCAATATTTATTAACCAACAACCTCTCCAGCGGCTCCTCCATATCCCCCGTAAATAAAAAATTTTCATTATTATGCATCAAACGAAAAACAATTGAATAATTATTATTATCATCTTCCTTCACCGCTAGCGGCAAAGTTGGATCAGGTGAAATAAACCGCAGAGTGTCGCTCGAGATCGACCAAGCTACCGGTTTATCAATGACTGCCAACTCGGCGCCGCTCCCCCGCCTCGCCTTGTCCCACTCGCGCCAATACGAATCAAATTGTTTCTCCCTGCCATTCGTAATTATTTTTTTCACTTGATAATTCCTCACCACATCAATACAGCCGCCATAATGATCAAGATCGGGATGTGTGGAAAGCAAATAATCAATCCTCCGATCATAAAATGCCATATTCCTCCCGAGCGCCGACAAAATTATTTTATTCGGCCCACAGTCCACCAGCATTTTTTCTCCGTTCTCAAATTGAATCAGCGCCGCGTCCCCTTGGCCGATATTTAAAAAAGTTACTTTGAATTTATGGCGTTCATTTTCCGAGTAACGATAATAAAAAAAACCAAAAGCAAAAATACAAAACATAATAAGTACAGCTAAGCTCAACTTTCTTATTTTTGATGACTTTTGTAATTCGGCTAGATTTAACATAAATTTTGCCCTGCTTCGCACCCCGTAGCCTTGCCGTGCCCGTCCGAAGCCTTTGGCGAAGGTGGGGCGTAGGGGTGTGGATAACTTTCTCTTTTTGCCCTTGACGACATTATCTGCTAATGGTATTCTTTATTCATCAGGAAACACTAGTTGAATGGTAGCAGTCGCAACTCACAGTTGCAACCAAACCTTCTAAACCCCTTTCCCTTCCTGATCGAGAGACCCTTAAAAGTCTCTCTTTCTCTTTTTATATAAAATTTTTATTTCCGCGCTAGGATTATCTGATTCACCCATACATCATTTTCCTTTACAAAAACTTTCTTCTCAATCCCAAAAGCCAAGCTTTCCAAAATTTCCCGCACCTTCTCCGGCCGATGATAAAATGATTCGATCACAATCTCTCCTTCCTTCGTCATTATTTTCGGCGGATCCTTCTGGTTTATATTCGTCACCAGAAATATTCCTCCCGATTTCAAAACTCGATAGGCTTCATCAAAAAAACTTCTTGGATCTTTCAAATGCACGATCAGAAATGCCGCCACGACGATATCGAAAGTCTCGGCCCTGAACGGTAAACTCTCGGCATCGCCGACAATTGTCACAATATTTTTTCCTCCCAAGGCGGATCCGCCTCTGGCGGAGTTCTTGCGTTTAAGTTCCTTCAGCATTTCCTCCGATACATCCAGCGCTGTCACCTCGGCTCCAAGTTTGGATAATTCTATCGCAAGACGCCCTGTCCCTGCGCCAACATCAAGAATTTTCCTACCGGTTAAATTGCCTAACAACGGTAAGAGTTGTTTCTTTTCGAAACTATCGAGATAGGCTTTCTTCTTATCATATTCCCTTGCCGCCAGATTATACCCCTCCGCCGAATCAAATACTTTTATTTTTTTCATAATATCTAATTCCAAATATCAAAATCGCATACATAATACCCATCAACCAAAGTGGAATCGGCGCCGTGACGTGTGACCAAGACTGCTCACCGAAAAATTGCACCACCATTATAACATACGAGAGGCCAAAATGCGTGACAAAAGCAAAAAATTGACCAACTGGAAATAATATCATGCCGACTCCGATGGCAGCCGCACCAGCGAGCATGAGCCAGGGAACAGTCCACAATATTAAAATATTAACTAGCGGCGCTACCAGGGAGAGCGTGCCGAATTGATACAGCATGAGTGGCAAGGTGGCGATGATGGCGGAGAGAGTAGAGATAAGTGTTTCACGCAAAATTTTAAGTTTCGCCCAATTGTCATCTCGAGGGGTAATTCCCCGCTTGGGCGGGGTAGGGGTGGGTTGGTCAACATTGGCGAACCCACCCCCGGCCTTGAGGCCGACCCCGCCCGAGCGGGGACTTTTGAAATGACAATTTATAATCAAATTAATCACCGGCGCTATATATATGAGTCCGAGCAGCGCCAAGAACGAAAGCTGGAAACCAACATCCCAGATCAACAAATACGGATTAATAACCTGCATCATAGCAACCGTGAAAATAAGCACATTTGCAGTTGCCGATCCCCTGCCGACTTGCTTGGCAACCAAAACCACGATCCCCATAACGGCGGCGCGGATCGCGGAAGCAGTAAACCCGGCAAAAATAACAAACAAAATTATTGTTGCGACAACAATATAGAAAGCGCGCTGGCGATATAAACCGAAATATACCAGCAAGTTCATAAGCACCACTGCGATAATGGTGATATTAAAGCCGGAAACGGCCACGATGTGCGAAACTCCCGTCCGACTAAAATCGTCGACGAGATATTTCGGCAAACTGCTCCGCGCGCCATAAAGAAGTCCAGACATAAGACTGCTCTCCGGCTCTCTCCAGAGCAGATTTACTCGGCTATTCAAAAATGATTTGAAAATAAATATTTTCGCGAGGACAGGATTACCGACGCCGGATGAAATTTTGTCCAGCGTAGCATAATTGCACGATGACCAGACTCCGACGCGCGCGAGATATTTATCATATTGAAATACACTGCCGGGCGGACTATACGGCTCAGCCAACCGGCAACTTATTTTCAACTGATCGCCATAGGAAAAGGCCGGATACAATCTATTTTTCAAAATTGCGCGCCCTGTCGCCGACGAACCATCCACCGAACTGACACTTACAATATACGTCATACCATCAATCTTCTGCTGAGGCTCATCGGCCACTATCCCGACAATATCGACCGAGCGACCATTGTAATAACATAGTTCCGAAGAATTGCGGCAATCAGGAATAGTTAACGAGAAACGCCACAAACCAAAAGTTAAACAAATTATGCCGAAAATAATAAATCGAATCCGCAAATTGCGCCAAAAAAATATCAGGATGGAAAAATAAAGGAACAAAGACAGATAAAGATAATACGCGCTGCCGGCCGGAAACGCTGACAACGACGCAATTCCGCTCCCGGCTATAAAGCAAAAACAAAACGTGAGGAACGTTTTGCTTTTTGATTTTATTATTCTTTGTAACCAATCATTCATAGCCCCTAAACCACCACGCTCACCAGCTTCCCCTTGATATAAATTATTTTTTTCGGTTCTTTGCCTTCCAGCCATTTCTGAACCTTTTCACTCTTCATTATGAGTTCCTTCACCGCCGCCTCGGAAATTTCCGACTCCACTTCAATGGTATCGCGAACTTTACCATTAATCTGAACTGCTAGGGTAAAGGTCTCAGATTTTGCTAATTCAGAATCATATTTTGGCCACACCTCAGTGAAAATTGATTTCTTATGACCAAGCGCTAACCAAAGTTCCTCCGCGAAGTGCGGGGCAAACGGGGCGAGGATCTGAACGAACAAGGCGAAATTTTCTTTGGAAATTTTTTCCTGCTTCGACATCTCATTGGCAAGTTCCATCATCTTTGCGATGGCGGTGTTAAACCGCATCTCCTCAATATCGTCGCTAACTTTTTTTATCGTCTGATGGAGAACGGTTATCAATTTTGAATTTTGATCCTTGGGATTTGTTTGGGATTTGGAAATTGGGGATTGGGATTTTGGGGACATTCCCATATCTAATTTATCTTGAAGATGCCACACCCTATCCAGGAACCGACGTGCTCCGATTAATCCCTGCGTGCTCCAAGCGACCGCCTGCGCAAAAGGCCCCATGAACATTTCATAGATGCGAAGCGAGTCAGCGCCATACTGGTCGATGACGTCATCCGGATTGATGACGTTGCCCCAGCGCTTACTCATTTTCCGCCCATCCTCAGCCATGATGAGGCCGACGTTCTGCAGACGTGTAAACGGCTCCTCGTAATTTACTGCGCCAATATCAAATAAAAATTTATGCCAAAATCGCGCGTAGATGAGGTGGCGCGTGGCATGCTCAGCTCCTCCGACATAGAAGTCCACCGGCGACCAATATTTTTCCAGTTTTTTATCTACCAGAGCTTTGTCATTGGACGGATCAATATAACGGAGATAATACCAAGAAGAACCTGCCCATTGCGGCATCGTGTTGGTTTCGCGTTTCGCCGGACCGTCGCATTTCGGACATTTAGTGTTAACCCATTTTTCAATATTTGCGAGCGGCGACTCCCCCGTGCCGGTTGGCTCGTAATTTTTAACTTTTGGCAATTCGACCGGCAAATCTTTCTCCGGCACCGGTACGGCGCCACATTTCTCACAATGAACAATCGGGATTGGCTCACCCCAATAACGCTGACGCGAAAATACCCAGTCGCGTAATTTGTAATTTATTTGTTTTTTGCCGGAGTTATGTTCTTCAAGCCAAGTAATCATTTTTTCTTTGGCGTCCGAAGTTGAGAGGCCGTTCAAAAAATCAGAGTTAATATTTTTTCCGATTTCGGTATAAGCAGCTGAATTTACATCTCCACCAGCGACCACTTCTTTCACCGGTAAATTATATTTTTTTGCAAACTCAAAATCACGTTCATCGTGCGCCGGCACCGCCATCACCGCGCCGGTGCCATAATTCGCGAGGACATAATCGGCGATCCAAACCTGAATTTCTTCCCCGGTCACCGGATGTTTTACAAAAATACCTTCGAGTTTCACGCCGGTTTTTTCCTTCTGCAATTCGGTGCGTTCGAGATCGGATTTAGTTTTGGCTTGCTCGAGATATTGTTCAACCTCCGACCAATTTTTTATTTTAATTTTTAATTCGCCAACCAATTTATTCTCCGGCGAAATGACTACGTAGGTCACGCCGAACAAAGTGTCGGGACGAGTAGTGAATACTTCGATGACTTGATTGGCCAACCCACCCCTACCCCGCCCAAGCGGGGAATCACTGAGAGGAAACTTAATTGACGTACCTTCGGATTTTCCGATCCAATTCCTCTGCATCTCTTTGATCGCAGTCGGCCACTTCGGAAGTTTGTCGAGGTCGTTCAACATCCGATCGGCATACTTGGTTATCCGGAGCACCCACTGACGCATCGGCCGACGTTCAACCGGACTGCCACACCGTTCGCAACAACCATTCTCCAAATCCTCGTTCGCGAGCACGGTCTTATCGACCGGGCACCAATTTACAGGCTCGTTTGATTCATAGGCCAGACCACGTTTAAACATCTGGAGAAAAGTCCACTGCGTCCATTTGTAATATTTCGGATCGGTCGTGTTAATTTCTCTTGACCAATCGTGGGTAAAACCAATCTTACCAAGTTGTTTTTTAAACGTTGCAATATTTTTGTCCGTGGCAACCTTCGGATGCACTTTGTTCGCGATGGCGTAATTTTCTGCCGGCAAACCGAAAGCGTCCCAACCCATCGGATGAAGAACGTTGGATCCCTGCATCATCTTCATGCGCGCCACGACATCGGTCGCGATATAACCTTTCGGATGCCCGACATGCAATCCCGCGCCGGACGGATACGGAAACATATCCAAAATATAATATTTCGGCTTGTCAGATTTGTTGTCAGTTTTGTTTATCCCCTTCTTTAACCAGAAAGATTGCCAGCGCTTCTCTATTTCTTTAGGATTATATTTTTTCATAAATGCGAATAATAGAATCAGTTTAGCCAAAATTAAACAAAATGGCAAGTCAATTAACCTTGTCAAATATATATACAAAATTAACTAATCATTCCAGAGCCAATACTCCGCCATCACCTGCCCTCGTAACCTAAAGCTATTACCATGTCCGAGTAGACCTAAATACGACTGCAGGCTTTCCTTGCTAGCCGATTCCTTAATCCATTTAAACATCCGCTGTTTCGTCGTATTTCGCAAAACCCTATGATCCGGGAAATGTACCCACCCCAAAAAATCCATGCCAGAAGCAAATGTACTGATAAAAACCTTACCAGGATGCAACGATAGTTTGAGATTATCTTGTAAAAATGCTTGAATTTTTAGCAAAGCGGCCTCCAAACGAAACTTATCGCGGGAAAGAAAAACAAAGTCATCGGCATACCGAACGTAATAATGTGATTTCAGATTGTGCTTTACCCATTGATCAAACTTATTCATGTAAACATTGGCAAAGAGTTGGGAGGTCAGATTGCCGAGCGGTAACCCAACGCCTGAATTTGAATCGGTATGAAAACTCTCAATAATGTTTTTCAACAACCATAGAATATCCTTGTCAAAAATATATTCCTTTAAGATGCCGAACAAAATATCATGGTCAATGCTGGCAAAAAACTTTCGGATGTCGCATTTTAGGACCCAACAGGTGCGGGTATGATTTTTACTCACCCGATAAAATAATCCACGAAACCGATTAATCGCCCTGTGTGTACCTTTCTCATTTCGACATGAATAAGAATCGGCGATAAAAGTTTTATCAAAAAAAGGATACAAAATGCGGTAAATCGCATGGTGAAGCAAACGGTCGCGGACACTGGCTTTGTGAATGTGGCGGCGTTTCGGGTCATTGATATAGAAGCTTTCGTAGCCGCCGTGTTGATAGGTTTTGTTTACTAAAGATTGATTAAGCTCTACAATGTTATCCATCAGGCTACGACTGAACTTAATTACATCTACCCTCTTTGTCTTACCAACTATAAATTCCTCCCACGCCAAACATAAATTTTCTAAGGAGATAATATCATTATATTTATGACCCAGCTGCCTTTTTCCTCCGAAAATTTTACTAGTAACCCCCCCCCGTTCGGATTGAAACCGATCTCCCGATTCTCACCATTCTCAAGGATAGTTATTTGCTTTGGCATAGTTTTCTACCGCACGTGCCGCGCCTGACGCGCTACACCATGGGCGTTAAGATAGATAATCTGTTTATTGAATTACTGGAAATTACGTTTACAGCCAAGTATGCCAAACGTGAAGATAAACTAACTTTTCTAAAAGAACTAAGCAAGAAACTCGATAATCTAAAATTCTTTATCACGCT
>ERZ1292633.5073-Hain-H41-02um-R1-5073-length-12020-cov-6_pt1 | contig 12020 bp, 13 predicted proteins | sample MGYA00564406_ERZ1292633 | MGnify/ENA primary metagenome ERZ1292633 (study PRJEB36523, sample SAMEA6512639) | groundwater metagenome | collected 2019-01-08 | study: AquaDiva: Metagenomics assemblies of 32 groundwater samples
TGATGATGGAGGAAAGACCGCGCGGCAACATCGCACAGGATTTCATCACCGTCGCGGCGCACATCAAGCCGGTCGAGCGTTTTGACAGGGCTTGCCGACTGGCAGTGTGCCGAGCGAAATGTGGTGAAGTCATGCCGCCCGACCAGGCGCTGTGCTGCGCTGTGCATTACATTTGTATCAAGCGCAGCAGACACGCGCCAAGCCAAGCCAACATCAAACGTAAGCGGCGCACGACGATTGATGATTCGGTAGCGATAACGTCGCTCGGTGCAACTAAACCGCGCGTGCCAATCGTCGGGTACGATTTCGCAAGAGAGGATTGCAATCGGGTGCGGACGGATCACCGCGTTGATCGCCTCCATCAAACGGAATGGCATGATTTCGCGTGTGACATCCACATGCGCCGCCATCGCAGTTGCGTGAACGCCCGCGTCAGTCCGGCCAGCACCGTGGACGATTGCGGTTTCGCCAGTGATCGTAAGGATCGACTCCTGGATCGCGGCCTGAACAGTAGAACCATGCGCCTGCCGCTGCCACCCCATGAACGGGCGACCGTCAAATTCTATCGTCAGCCGAAAGCGCGTCATATGAGCTTTGCGCCCGCCGGGATTGCAAAGCCGCGCAGCAGATCAGCGGTGGGCATTGCTGCCTTTCCCGCACGTTGAACCAGCGTTGGGCGGATGACGCCGGGGTTGCAGGCAATGCCGAGGTGATCATCAACGACGGTTCCGGGGGCCACGCTGCCGCTAAGCTCGGCAGTGGCAGCGAGAATGCGGAACCGCTCGCCATTCAGTTCAAAAAAGGCTCCGGGCGTTGGCGCAAAAGCGCGGACTTGGCGCTCAAGCTGCGGCGCGCTGATCATAAAATCGAGCCGCGCCTCGCTTTTATCAATCTTTGGCGCATAGATCATCCCTTCGACGGGTTGAGCAACGGGCGGGAAGGCGTGAATGTCAGACAGCACCCGGATGAGCAGATCCGCGCCAAGCTGGGCCAGTTCTGCGGTCAGCACGCCGACATTTTTATCGGCAATTGGCGTTTCAACAGTGGCGCGCATCGGCCCGGTATCAAGCCCGGCCTCCATATTCATGATCGTGACCCCAGTGCACGTGTCGCCAGCAAGAATCGCGCGGTGAATGGGCGCCGCGCCGCGCCAACGGGGCAGGAGCGAGGCATGAATATTGATGCAGCCAAGCGTGGGCGCATCAAGGATCGGCTGCGGCAGGATCAGGCCGTAAGCTGCGACGATGGCGACATCGGCGTTATATGCCACAAACTGCGCCTGTGCCTCGGCATTTTTGAGCGAAACCGGCGTCATGACATCAACCCCAAGTGCATCGGCGCGGGCGTGAACGGGCGTTGGCGTCAGCGTCTTACCACGTCCAGCAGGGCGGGGCGGCTGGGCATAAACTGCAATAATTTCGTGTCCTGCGCGTGCCAGCGCATCAAGGCTCGGCACCGCAAAATCGGGGGTTCCCATAAAAATAACGCGCATAACTCTCTCAACCCCTTGGCATCGGTGAACGCAAGCCCCTATCATGAATTTCATGGCCAGCCACGAACTTGAAACACTTGCCTCAGCGCTTGCGACACTCCCCGGATTGGGGCCGCGTTCGGCGCGGCGTGCGGTGCTGCATTTGCTCAAGAAACGCGAAACCGCGCTCGCCCCGTTGCTCCGCGCGCTTGAGGTGGTGAATGATCGGCTGTCAACGTGTGAAACCTGCGGCAATATTGATACGGTAAATCCCTGCCAAATCTGCGCTGACCCACGCCGCGACGCCCGCGCTCTGTGCGTGGTTGAGGATGTGTCAGACCTGTGGGCGCTAGAACGGTCTCGGCTCTTTCCCGGCCGATTTCATGTTCTTGGCGGCCATCTTTCAGCACTTGATGGAATACGGCCAGAGGATTTGGCGATTGATACGCTTGTGGCGCGTGTGGCGGCGGGCGGGATTGATGAGGTTGTCCTCGCGATGAATGCAACGCTTGATGGGCAAACCACCGCGCATTACATCGTCGAACGGCTTGAGCGCTTTCCAGTGCGGCTAACCCAGCTTGCCCACGGACTTCCGGTGGGCGGGGAGCTCGATTATCTTGATGATGGCACACTTGCCCAAGCGTTGCGTGCAAGACGCCCTGTCTCTTGACCATTACGGCGGCAATTCTTAACTAGCAATTATGACCATTCTTTCGATTATCGAAGCTCCAGATGCGCGACTGCGGCAAATTTCCAAGCCCGTTGAGGCGGTGGATGATGGCATCCGCGCGCTAATTGCCGATATGTTTGAAACAATGTACGCAGCGCCCGGCATTGGCCTTGCCGCAATTCAGGTCGGCGTGGCGAAGCGTTTGCTCGTGATTGATTTGCAGGAAAAGGATGAGGAAACCGGCACCACCATCCGTGTGCCGCGTGTGTTCATCAACCCCGAAATTACCCCGCTTGGTGAGGAATATTCGTTGTATAATGAGGGCTGCCTGTCAGTGCCCGACCAATACGGCGATGTTGAGCGCCCCGCCAGCATCCGTGCAAAATGGCTCGACGGCGACGGCAAGGCGCATGATGAACAACTCGACGGGATGATCGCAACCTGCCTGCAACATGAGATGGATCATCTTGAGGGCATTTTGTTTTTTGATCATCTGTCGAAATTGAAGCGTGATATGCTGCTTAAAAAGCTCGCGAAACAGAGGAAGTTGGCGGCTTAATTTTTCGCTTCCCTGTGTTTCGTGTTCAGTCTATGTTCCGAATATGGAAATTTTTTGGATCATTGCGCTGGCGGTCTTTACGCTCATTGTCGGCGGGTCGCTTGGCTGGCTGATCGGTGGGCGCGGGGCTGCGGCGCTGACCGTTGAGCGCGACCTTCATCTTGAGAATTTTAAGCGTAGTATCAGTGACTTGAATGGCGCTGTTAAGGAGCGTGATGAGGCGCGCATGCGCTTTGCTGCGCTTGAGGCCGAACAAAATGCGCGCGAATCAGGTTTTGAGGAGCGACTCGCCGAACTGCGCGAAGCCAAGGATGCGCTTTCCGCACAGTTTAGTGAAATTGGCGGAAAACTGCTCGGCCAAGCGCAACAAGCGTTTTTGGAACGCGCTGACGCGCGCTTCAAGCAGTCTGAGGCGACATCGGGTCAGGAATTAAAGGCGTTGCTCCAGCCCGTGACTGAACGGCTTCAGCGTTATGAAGAGGCGGTTACCAAGGTCGAGTCTGAGCGACGGGAGGCGTATGGCAACCTTCAAGGGCTGATGGAATCGATGCGCGTGAGCAACGAATCGGTGCGCAGTGAGGCCGCCAAGCTTGGCAATTCGCTGCGCAACGCCCCCAAGGCGCGCGGGCGCTGGGGCGAGCAGCAGTTGAAAAATGTCCTCGAAATGTGCGGCCTCTCCGAACATGCCGATTTCCAGACCGAGGTGAGCGTAGAAGGTGAGGAGGGGCGGCTGCGCCCCGATGCGATTGTGCTGGTGCCCGGCGGGCGGGCGCTGGTGATTGATGCCAAGGTGTCTTTGAATGCGTATCAGGACGCGTTTGGCGCAACCGATGAACGAGAGCTGGTGGCGGGGCTCACCGCGCACGCCGCCGCGATGAAGGCGCACGTTAACACGCTTGGGGCCAAGGCGTATTGGAACCAGTTTGAAGCAGCACCTGATTATGTCATCATGTTTGTGCCCGGCGAGCATTTCCTCACCGCAGCGCTTGAAACCGACCATAGCCTTTGGGATTATGCGTTTGAAAAGAAGGTGTTGCTGGCGACGCCGACTAATCTGATCGCGATTGCGCGGACGGTTTCGGCGGTATGGCGGCAGGAGAGCTTGGCCAAGGAAGCGCGGAAAATTGGTGAACTTGGCAAGGAATTGCATGAGCGGCTCGCGGTTGCGGCGGGGCATTTGCGCACCGTTGGCAGCGGGCTTTCGACTGCGGTCAATAATTACAATAAATTCGTCGGAAGTTTTGAGCGTAACATCCTGAGTACAGGACGAAAATTCAAGGAGCTCAACATCGAAACCGGCGCGCGCGCGATTGAAGAAGTCCCCGCGATTGAAGCGCTTGCGCGCTACGGTGATGAGAGCGCTGTGTTGATCAATATGGCTAACGCCGCGCCTGATTGAGCACCTCATAGGCCATCACTGCGGTTGCAACGGCGGCATTGAGGCTATCGGCTTTGCCGCGCATCGGCATTTTGACGAGGAGATTGCACGCGGCCTCATATTCGGGGGGCAGGCCTTGCGCCTCGTTCCCCACGAGCAAAAACGTCGGTGCTGCGTAGCGCGGGGTTTGGTAATCAGTGTCGGTGTTAAGGCTGGTGCCGACGAGTTGCCCCGGCCCCGAGCGCAGCCATGGCAGAAATTCATCCCACCGCGCCGCCGCAACGACTTGTGTGAAAATCGCGCCCATGCTCGCGCGTATCGCCTCGACTGAGAAGGGATCAGTGCAATCATCGATCAGGATCAGTCCGCCCGCGCCAACCGCATCGCCGGTGCGCAGGATCGTGCCAAGGTTTCCGGGATCGCGCAATCTTTCGGCGACCAGCCAGATTGGCGCGGACGTCCGGTCTAGGGTGGCAAGCGGGGTAAGCCGCTCCCGAAAAACGCCAATCACAGCACCCGGATTATCCTTGCCCGAGAGTTTGGAGAGGATGTCAGTGCTGGTCACAAACACTTCGCCGCCCGCCGCTTCAACCGCTTCGGTCAACTGGATGACCAGCGGATGCGCTGCACTGTCGGGCGCGTGCCAGATCATTTCGGGGAGGATGCGTGATTCAAATGCCTCGGTCAGGATGCGCAAGCCCTCGGCTAGGAACAACCCTGTCAGCCGCCGGTGCTTCTTGTCACGAAGCCCGCGGACCTGTTTGACGAGCGGGTTGGAAAATCCGGTAATTTCGCGGGGCACTGTCTATTCCTCGCCGAACTTGGCCTCGACAAGATCAACCAAGGTTTGCACTGCATCCTCGGCACCATCACCGCTCGCACTGATAACAATCGAATCGCCCATCGCGGCGCCAAGCATCATCAGCCCCATGATTGATGTGCCGACAACCTTAGACCCGTCTTTTTCCACTTCGATCGTCATGCCAACACCGCTTGCCACGGTTACGAATTTGGCGCTTGCCCGCGCGTGGAGTCCACGCCGATTGGTAATTAGGGCGATGCGGGAAACCAAGCTCACGCTGCGGCTTCGCCGAGCACTTCAGAAGCGACCGAGATATATTTGCGACCAGCCTCACGCGCTGCAGCAACGGCATCAACAACATTCATAGTTCGCCGTGCGCCCTCAAGCCGGATTAGCATTGGCAAATTCACCCCCGCAATCACTTCAATCCGTCCAGTTTCCATCAATGAAATTGCCAAATTTGAAGGGGTGCCGCCGAATAAATCGGTGAGGATAATGACCCCGCGACCCTGCTCTACGCCTGTGATCGCTTCGGCGATCTCTGCGCGCCGCACCTCCATATCATCCTCCGGGCCAATACAGATGGTTGCCATTGCATTTTGTGGCCCGACTACATGCTCCATTGCAGTGACAAATTCGACCGCAAGCCGGCCATGCGTCACCAACACCAAACCTATCATTTCCACTCCACCCGCTTGCCAAAAATAGTCACGATGCTTCTCGCGGTCTTTCTTCAACGGCATCATCGGCCATCGTTGTCAAATCACGGTGCGATACCGTGGGCGAAAAACCCCCGCTGCGCAACTGCGATGATATAGTCTCTGTAACATGAACTGATCGATGACGCCCCCCCGTACATCCAAAAGCAACCGTTATATATGATTTTCCTTCCACTTTGTAGCGCGGGAGCAACAGAAGAAGTAAATCCGCGATCCGCGAAACCACCTCGGTATAGGCAGGGTCGGCCCGAATATAGAGGCCAACAGGTTCATCGAGGCCAGTCATCGGGCGCAACTTGGCATCCCAGTGCGGATTGCGTAGGAACCGCATATCGAAAACAAGATCTGCATTGCGGGGGAGCCCCCGTGCAAAGCCAAAGGACATAACCGACAAAATCGGTTCGCCGCCGCGATCAACCTCAAATCGGCTACGAAGCTCCAGCCGCAGATCATTGCTGGTGCTTGCTGTTGTGTCGAGTACATGATCTGCCCAGCGGCGAAGTGGTGCAATCAACTCGCGTTCGCGGGCAATCCCGTCAGCAGCGGGGCGATCAGGTGCAAGCGGATGGCGGCGGCGTGTTTCGGAATAGCGGCGCTCAAGTTCGGCACCAGTACAGTCGAGAAATAGCGTTGCGATGTTTGCGCTTTCGGCATCGCGCATTCCCATGATCCGGTCGATAATGGCTTGCGCTTTGAAACCACGCGTTCGGCTGTCGATGCCAAGCGCGAGCGGACGTGCGCCGCTTGCCCCTTCGGAAGGGCGCGTCGCCAGTAGCCGGTCGAGCAAGCTGAAGGGCAGATTGTCAACGGCTTCCCATCCCATATCCTCAAGTGTTTTGAGTGCAGTAGATTTCCCCGCGCCCGACATGCCCGTCACTAACAATATCCGGTCGGGGCGTGTTTGCGACATCATCCAGTGCTCAATTGTCGTAACGCAAGCTCGATCTTGATGGGCGTGGAAGCCTCAAACGGGGCAAGAGCGATTGTGGGAAGAATTACCCCGGCGATATTCTGGTCATAGCGCTCAGGCATCCGCGTCGGCGGTACATCAATCTGGACGATCAAAGCAGCCTGCGCTGGTTCATCCGCTTCATAATCAATAATGCCAAGGCCGCGCACTTCGAGCTTTCCTTTGATCGTAGCTGGCGAAGAGGCCATCAATCGCGTCCCAACCCGTGTCAACAGCGTATAATCATCGCTTATGAGTTTGGCCCCACGATCAATTAAACGCAAGGCGAGATCAGATTTTCCACTTCCAGAAACCCCTGTAATCAGAACCGCTTGACCGTCAATCGTAATGGTTGACGCATGGAGCATTTCGGATGAAGCTATTGTCATGAGATTAGGGCGTCCTTGGCAAGCGAATGATAAAACGCGCACCTTTCCGGCCAGTTTCACTAGGTGCGACCATGATTGCGCCATCATGGCCGTTGATGATCGTTCGGGCAATCGCAAGGCCCAGCCCACTATGTTTACCAAAGGCCTCGCCTTCTGGTCGGTGACTGTGAAACCGCTCGAAAATGGCTTCGCGTGCATTGTCGGCGATGCCTGGCCCCTCATCTTCGACAGTGACGATCACAGAATCAGAATTCGAATCTGTGCTAACACGAACAATGCTGCCCGGCGGCGAAAATGAAACGGCGTTATCAAGCAAATTTTCGATCACGCGGCTCAACTGTGATGCCTCGCCAGCGACACAAAGATGTTGCTTGGCGGGGTTGGCGAAACTTACCGCGACATCACCCGATTTTCCGCGTGCCCCGCGTAGTGAAATCAACCCTTCGATGAGCGTGACAAGATCGATCCGCTCAAACGCTGCACGCGAAAGCCGCGCATCGATCCGCGAGAGTTCGGAGATATCGGTAATAAGCCGGTCAAGCCTGCGGACGTCGTCGCTGATGATATCCTGAAGCTGCGCACGGAGTTCCGGTTTGGTCACTGTGCGCAGGCTTTCCACTGCCGAACTTAGCGAAGCCAATGGATTTTTAAGCTCATGCGCGACGTCGGCGGCAAACATCTCAGTTGCATCAATCCGCTGGTGAAGGGCATGACTCATATCAGAAACTGCGCGGGCGAGCGTGCCGATTTCATCAACCCGAGAAGGCAGACGCGGCACTACAACCTCTCGGTCACGCCCCATACGGACGCGGGTTGCGGCTTGTGCCAGCTGTTGCAATGGGCGAACGATTGTGCGGCCGAGGAACAGCGAGAGAAAGACCGAAAACAGCGTTGCAGCCAAGATGACATAACCAAGTCGCGAACGCTCCGAACGGACGATCCGGCGGATGTCTCGTGCGTTTCGATCCATTAGTAGTATCTGGCTTTCAGTGCCGCCCAGTCCAGCTTGTGCCGTCAGAATATGGGTTCGATCCGGCGCAAGCTGCAGTTTGACCGGTTGTGACATAAGGTTGACGCCACCGAAGCCCACAAAGGTTGGGGGAATATCTGCACCCACCACGAAATCGACTGCCTCATCAAGTGCTCGGGCAAAATTGCGCTGCCAGCTTTCTTCTTTGGGGTTGTTGAGCGAAAATGTCGGGCTGTGCGTTTGCCAACTGTCGGCAATTAATTCGCCACCGGCATCAAACAGGCGAAACCGCGCGCGGCTTTTGGCACCAATATCGCCGATAAATTGCGGTCTGGCAGTTGGATCAACGCTTTCTAGCGCGGAAGCCGCAAGTGCTGCCTCACTTGCGGCCTGTGTAATCCGTTCTTCGATCAGCCGGATACGAAGACCGTCAAGATAAAACAAACTTCCAGCCAGCAGGCCGAGCACAAATATGTTTACCGCCAATATCCGCCGCGTGAGTGTGGCTTGCCATGGCCAGTGCCAACGCAGGTCGACGGGATCACTCACCGGAATAGCGATAGCCCGCGCCGTATAGCGTATCAATTGCATCGAAATCCGGGGCAACCTGGCGGAACTTGCGGCGAAGCCGCTTTATATGGCTGTCGACCGTACGGTCATCGACATAAACATCGTCCTGGTAAGCAGCATCCATCAACTGATTGCGGCTTTTAACGACACCAGGGCGCTGCGCCAACGCTTCAAGGATCATAAATTCAGTGACAGTAAGGGTAACAGTCTTACCGTGCCACAAAACTTGGTGCCGCGATCCATCCATTTGGAGAGGACCACGGTTAATAGTTTCGGCCTTTTCGTCGCTGACGCGGCCTACTTGGTTGCGCCGAACATCGGTGCGGCGCAGGATTGCCGCAATCCGGGCAAGCAGCAGCCGCTGCGAAAATGGTTTTGCAATATAATCATCGGCGCCGAGTGATAGGCCCAGCTCCTCGTCTGATTCATCGTCCTTCGACGTCAGAAAGATAACCGGCATTGCAGATTTTTCTCGCAACCGCCGAAGCAATTCATGTCCGTCCAGTTTTGGCATTTTTACATCAAAGACGCCAAGGTCGGCAGGGTTGTCGACGAGCGCCTTGAGCGCCAGATCACCATCTGAATAGACCCGTGTCCGGTAGCCCTGCGATTGGAGCATGATCGAAACCGATGTCAGAATATTGCGGTCATCATCGACCAAGGCAATCACACGGTCGCTCAATTGGGGTTCTGTTATATCCATAGGTTTATCTACTATCTGAGCCCATCAAATGGCGCAACACAACGGCAAACGATTGCGAGTCTGCTGTTCATGGTTGATAGGTTTGACCCGTCGCTTGCGCTTGGCTATGCGCGGCGCGACTCTCAACGTATACAAATGCTTGGGAAACCATTTCAGTTCCAAATGGAGAAACACAGTGACTGATCGCGCGTCAAACAACTCGCTTGAAAGCCAGGGGATTAAGACCTCTGCTACTCTGCTTTGGAATCAAGGTACGGCGCAACTGGTTGAACAAGCGATCGCGCGCGGGGAGGGCGTTCTTGCGGCCGATGGGCCATTGGTCGTTGCGACGGGCAAGCACACGGGCAGGTCGGCCAAGGACAAGTTTATCGTCCGCGATTCTGAAACCGAAAACAGCGTATGGTGGGGCAAAACCAACGCTTCAATGACACCCGCGCATTTCGCCAATTTGAAGGAAGACTTTCTGGCGGCACTGGCAACGAAGGAAACCCTCTTCGTGGCGGATCTCTTCGGCGGGTCGCAGCCTGAACACCGTGTGAACGTGCGTGTGATCAATGAACTCGCTTGGCACAGTCTGTTTATCAAAACGCTCCTAGTGCGACCAACGGCTGATGAACTCGCTGGCTTCTTACCAGAATTCACGATTATCGATTTGCCAAGCTTTCGCGCCGATCCAGAACGCCACGGCTGCCGCAGTGAAACCGTGATTGCGGCCAACTTTACCGAGAAGCTTATCCTGATTGGCGGCACTGCCTATGCGGGCGAAATGAAGAAATCAGTGTTCGGCATTCTCAATTATAAACTGCCACTTGACGGCGTCATGCCGATGCACTGTTCGGCCAATATCGGCGCGGACGGCACCTCGGCGATTTTCTTCGGGCTTTCGGGCACGGGCAAGACGACGCTTTCGGCAGACGCGAGCCGCACACTGATTGGCGATGATGAGCATGGCTGGTCTGATACCGCAGTCTTCAATTTTGAAGGCGGCTGTTACGCGAAGATGATCCGTCTTTCGCCCGAAGCAGAGCCAGAGATTTTCGCAACGACCAAGCGTTTTGGAACAGTGCTTGAAAATGTCGTGATTGATCCTGTCACGCGCCAGCTTGATTTTGATGATAATAGCCTCGCCGAAAACAGCCGGGGCTCTTACCCGATCGATTTCATTCCCAACGCGTCGGAACATAATATGGGGCCGGTGCCAAAGAATATCATCATGCTGACCGCCGATGCTTACGGCGTGCTGCCGCCAATCGCGAAGCTGACGCCTGATCAGGCGATGTATCACTTCCTGTCGGGCTATACCGCGCGCGTTGCGGGCACCGAAATTGGTGTGACTGAGCCCGAGGCGACCTTTTCCACTTGTTTCGGTGCGCCGTTCATGCCGCGCCATCCAAGCGTTTACGGTAACCTCCTGAAGGAACGCATTGCCAAGGGCGGCGTGAGCTGCTGGTTGGTTAACACCGGGTGGACAGGTGGGAAGGCGACGATGCCGGGGATTAAGCGGATGCCGATCAAGGCGACCCGCGCACTGCTCAATGCTGCACTTGATGGCTCTCTCAATAATGCTGAGTTCCGCAAAGACCCTAATTTCGGTTTTGAAGTGCCGGTTGCGGTCGACGGCGTTGATAGCGGCATCCTTGATCCACGCGGTGCGTGGGCAGACAAGGCCGATTATGACGTGACAGCGCAGAAACTTGTTAGCCAGTTCATCGATAATTTCGCGGAATTTGCCGATCATGTCGATGAGGGCGTGCGTCAGGCCGCGCCGAAAGCGGCGTAAGCAATAAGTGGTTGAGCTAAATCGGCTCAACCAAAACCGCGCCGCCGTCCATTGCGATAATCCGCACTTTTGCGCCGACTACCGTATCCGGCCCTTTGGCGCTCCAGACGCTGTCGCCTATTTTGACGCGACCGCTGCCGGCTTCGATGGCTTCGACGACGGTCACGACTTCGCCGACCATCCGCGCGCCGCGATCATTGAGTTTTGGGTCGGCTGACTCAATCGGATTGAGCTTGAACCAGCGACGCCCGGCGTAAACCGAAACGACCGCAAATACGGCAAATGAAACAAGTTGGATCGCAATGGGAATCGGTAACAACAGTGCGATCAAACCCGTCGCAAATGCCGCGAGCGCGAACCAGATCAAGAAGAACCCCGGCACCAGCACTTCGGCTGTGGCAAGTGCTGCTGCGAGGATCAGCCAAGCCCAATGCGGCGAAAGCGTTTCAATCCAGCTCATCTTACTTACCCTTCCCAAGCGCATCCTTGGCGAGTTCACCAATCCCGCCAAGCGTCCCGACCAATGCGCTCGCCTCTATTGGGAAAAGGATCGTCTTAGCATTGGGGGATGTGGCGAATAGGCCAATCGCCTCAACATATTTCTGCGCGACGAAATAATTGATCGCCTGTGTATTCCCGCCTGCAATCGCGTCCGACACCAGCTTGGTTGCGGTGGCCTCTGCGCCTGCCGCACGTTCGCGCGCTTCGGCGTCAAGGAAGGCTGAGGCTTTGCGCCCTTCGGCTTCAAGGATTTGCGCTTGTTTGAGGCCTTCGGCGCGGTTGATCTCATTCTGACGTGCGGCTTCGGATTCAAGGATCGTCGCGCGCTTTTCACGTTCTGCCTTCATCTGGCGCGTCATCGCGTTGACGATATCGGCAGGCGGGCGAATGTCTTTCAGCTCAATTCGCGTCACTTTCACGCCCCACGCTTCAGTCGCGTTATCGATTACCGAGAGCAATTGCGCATTGATCTGATCACGTTTGGATAGTGTTTCATCGAGATCGAGCCCGCCCATCACGGTGCGCAGGTTGGTGGTGGTGAGCTGCATGATCGCGAGGT
>ERZ1292633.5074-Hain-H41-02um-R1-5074-length-12019-cov-26_pt1 | contig 12019 bp, 14 predicted proteins | sample MGYA00564406_ERZ1292633 | MGnify/ENA primary metagenome ERZ1292633 (study PRJEB36523, sample SAMEA6512639) | groundwater metagenome | collected 2019-01-08 | study: AquaDiva: Metagenomics assemblies of 32 groundwater samples
GTTATAACTATCTCTGCTATATCTTTAAGTTTCTTGTTTTCCTTTTGAGATTGGGCCTGCAGAAGCTTGAAGGCCTCATCCTCGGAAATATTCAGACGTTTCATGAGTATGCCCTTTGCCCTTTCAACAAACTTTCTTGTCTCCATCGCATGTTTTAAGTCAACAACCTCCGTCTTGAGCGCCTTAAACTCATCAAACCTGGCAAAGGCAAACTTTATGGCAGGAAGGAGGTCTTTTCTTGTTATTGGTTTCCTGATATAGGCAACTACGCCGCTTTCTACTGCCCTGTCAACCAGCGGTCCTGTGGAATAGCCTGTTATAAGGATTATGGGAACAGGCAGGCGACTGGTTATGATCTTTGCAGCTTCGATGCCGTCCATCTTTGGCATCTTAACATCCATGATAACCAGATCAGGTTTAGATTCGTCATAAAGGGCCACAGCCTCTTCGCCTGTGGCCGCTGCGGCAACAACTTCAAAGCCGATGGCCTTAAGCTGGGTTGCAAGGAGCTTTCTGGCCGTTGCATTGTCCTCTGCAATGAGGATGCGAGTGCGGACTGCTTCAGGCTTTACTTCAGGCTTTACTTCAGGCTTTGCTGTCTTTTTTGTTGTTTTTGATTCCATCTTTAAAAAAACTACCACAAACGAAATATGAGGTCAACACAAAACATACTTACTCCTTAATCTTGCCCTTTCTTTTATTCATATACTCAAAAACCCTGTCAAAGGCTAAGCTGAACAGGACAAAAAAACCAACAGACGGCAGGTAGAGCCTGTGCTCGAAGATAACATCTATTATAGGAACAAAACTGGAAGTGGGAGATAGGATAATAAAAAACCAGAGAATGAAAAAGGCAATTAAGCGGCCGTGATGCAAAATCCCCCCTTTTCCCCCCTTTTCTAAAGGGGGGGAGGGGGGCTTTATAAGAAGATACAAGGCAAATCCGATTATAGCTAAGAGAATAATGAGGGATACAATGGGCGGCGGAAGAGGAATGTTTAATACGGTTCCCGGATTTACTACAGGGGCCTCAAAGAGCCCCTTTGATACAGGAAAGTCATAATCAAGGTTCTGATTTACAGGCGCAAACAGCAAGGTAACATAATAGATAAGTACATTAAACTGGGTAAAGAGATATTCCTTTGGCGTTATGCTTTTAACGCCGAAACCGGCGGATGGAGTCTCCACAGACACCGGCACGTCGGCGCCGGGAGTTTCCTGCGGATTTGATATTATTCCCTGGGCGCCGGCGGATGGCGCTTCGCCGGGAGTTTCCTGCAGACCGGAGAATGTTGGCGCGGCGAGAAAGAATAATATTACAAGCAGAACCCCATAGATTGGCCAGCGGCCGACGAGTTTTTTAAGGTTCCCCTCTGACAGGAAACAGTAATCATAGAGTATTATAATCGCAGGCAGCGTTATGGCGATCTCTTTGGAATAGAACCCGAGAAGATACGAAGCTGCCACTGCTATGTACAGAAAAACCTTTGCAGCCGCTTTTGATGTCTCTGTGCCTTTTATAAACAGCAAAAGACCGATCAGCATAAACATAGATGCAAGTGACTCCATCCTCTGAATAATGTAGGTCACTGCCTGCGTCTGAATAGGATGCACGGCAAAAAGCAGGGCTGTATAGACGGCTATCTTTTTTGCGATGCCCTTAAAACCGTCAATGCGGTTAAGGGTAAGGAAGATCAGAAAATAAACAAGTATGCCATTTGTTATATGTATGGCAAGGTTTACGATATGATACCCTGTAACATTCAGTCCGCCCACGGCATAGTTTAAGGCAAAGCTCAGCATTGCCACACCGCGCTGCCCTTTCAATATATCAAGCCAGTTGCCTAAATTTCTTATGCTGTAGTTCTCCACAATGTGTGGAGTATCGTCAAAGTGGAAACCGGCATAAAACGTGTTGGAATATACCAGAAATGTCGATATTGCAATCAATAAACCTGCAACAAGATGAAATCTTCTGCCTTCAAATATCTTTTCTATATTCATCTTTCTCTCCCTCCTAAAAAAATGCAAACCACAGAGGACACAGAGTTTTTTTTGGGATAAAAAAACCTTCTAAACCTTATCTTCTCTGTGTTCTCGTGACTTTGATTCTAAAAATTATAGGGCTTTTAATAACTCACCTTTTGAGTGCACAGAGAAAAGATTTAAACAAGGTGTTTTCTTTCGGTATTAAAGGGTTTCCTCTGAGTCCTCTGTGGTTAGATTGCAGGATTTAGGTCCCTTTATATTTTGTTCAAATAGTGTCTTGAGTATTGCAATCTCCTGGGCAAGCCTCTTATTCTTTTCGCTCAGATCAGATATCTCAACAGAATAGTGGAGGACTATCAGCAGAAGAAAAAGGAAAGCGATAAAAAAAAGAAGCGCCGGCGGATATTCAACCCCTGCAAGACGGGATATACTGTGAAGCAGGTCTCGCCATAAGGAGAGGGCCAGAAGAATGATTGCTGAGGGCAGCCAGAGCAGTGCGTACCTCTCCTTTAACTTTTTCCGCCTTATCAGGTCTATGACCCCGATGAAAACAGCGACGCTGAAAAGAATTGCAATGAGCTGAATGAACTGCATGTCGTTTACCTCTCAACCTTTTTCATAAGGTCTATCAATACCGCAAGAGATACCTTTACCATGTAATAAAAGGCCCTGAAATAGGTTATTGAGGATTTGCCCCAGACCCTTGCCTCCATCCTGACCGGGACCTCAGTGATCCTGAATCCGGCCTTATGGAGCAGTGCAACTGCCTCAACCTCAGGATAGTCCTCGGGGTAGTCCCTGGTATAAAACCTTATCACGTCCTTATTGACAGCCCTGAAGCCTGAGGTTGGGTCAGTCACCTTCTGTCTCGTTATCACGGACAGCATCCGCGAAAAGGTCTTTATGCCGATGCTCCTTGCCAGGGACGGCACATAATCTCCTTCGCCGAGAAACCTCGAACCTATCGCTATATCAGCCTTTCCTTCAAGGACAGGGGAAATGACCCTGTGAATCTGATCCGGAGGATGCTGTCCGTCTCCGTCCACCTGTAAGGCAATATCATAACCCTTGTCCGCAGCATATATATATCCGGTCTGCATTGCAGCTCCTATCCCCATATTATAGGGAAGGTCTACAACCCGTACTCCAAGGCCTTTGGCAACCTTACTTGTGGCGTCGGAAGATCCGTCATTGATTACAACGATATCTGCATGAGGGACCTCCTTATTAATAGAAAGGATTACACCCTTAATATTTTCGGCTTCATTGTAGGCCGGTATGATGACTAATATCTTATTCACAACTACCCCGTTAAGGCTTTCTCAGGACATCATCGTGAGGTCCGATACGCCTCAAGAAGTAATAATCTTCATGGATTTCGAACGTAAAGCGGTAGAACATATCAATACTCGCTTCCCAACGATTCAGGTGACCCTTCATCTTTTTGACACGGAGCGAAGGATGATGGATGTTGGATATAAAGAGAACGATCTTTTTATCGAATTTTTCCTGGATAACTTTGGGCAGTCTTTTATAATCTTCCTTAAAAAAGTCGGTGCGGACAAGTTTCATTTTTTGAGATCAGCAAGGAAGGCCTTTGCATCATCAAAGGATTTTACCTTGCCTTTCTTTACGGCTTCGTCTGCTTCCGCCTCAGCCTTCTGCCAGTCAAAATCCTTGAAATAAGGGGGGAGAGTTAGAGCATACCTTAAAAGGTCAATTATGGTTTTAGATCGTGACGGTTCCTTAGCAATATCCTTGTAATGGTCTATTTGTTCAACTAAATTATCCGGTATGTTTAATAATAACTTTTGTGTATGCACAGCTATTGCCCCCAACTGTTAAGTGGCTATGAGTCTAACAATTAAATTATGAGGTGTCAACTGGGATGTATCCCCGATATTTTCTGCCTCGTTGTAAGCAGGGATGATGATGAGGAGCTTATTGGTTGTTAAATTCTCAGTCACTAACGACCTCTGTTGCAGAAAGTCCATACCTTCTAAACCACTGTCTGACCTCACTGGCAGGAATAACCCTTTTTTTCTGCACAGTCGTTCTCTTCCTTAAGGTTGCCGGCAGTCCTTTTACGGCAGACATTAAGGCGCTGATAAGGGCAAAAGCCACTTTAGATGGAGAGACCTCCTTGATATATTTTGAAGTGGCTCCCTTTCCGCGAATCAGGTTGTTTGCCTGAACCAGCCAGCGCCACAATGTATAAAAAGGGGTAAGGGCAAGCATTGTAACAGGAAAATTCTTAATTGCCAACCAGAGATGATTCCGTTCCACAAGAAAGGCCTTTGTCTCGGAATACTTTCCCGTTGAACCTGAATAATGGTGGTAGACTACGGCATCAGGGACTGAAACGGCATTCCACCCCGCAAGCCTTGCCCTGAATCCAAGATCAGAGTCCTCGCAGTAGGCAAAGAACTCCTCATCAAAACATCCAACCTCATCCAGCATATCCTTGAGATAAAGTGCGCTGCACGCGCTCGGGAATAATATATCCTCCACCCTGTCGTACTGTCCCCTGTCTTCCTCTGATCTTCCCCGCCCTCTGGCAATCCCGTCCCTGTACATCAGGAGACCGCCCACTGAATCTATCCTTGTTCTTTCCTGCATGGAAAGGATCTTGGGCGCCCACATCCCTACCTTCTCGTCGGACGACGCGGCTGCCTCGACAAGGTTTTTAAGCCATTCTTTATCTACGACTGTATCGTTATTCAGTGTGGCAATATACTTACCTCGTGCAATCTCTATTCCCTGGTTATTCGCCTTTGCAAACCCAAGGTTGTCCTTATTTTCTATAATGATGGTATCCGGGAAGTTAGATCTGACAAACTCTACGGACCCGTCTGTGGAACCGTTGTCAATAAGGATCACCTCAAAGTATTGATAAGACTGGTTGTCGGCGGATGAAAGGCAATTGTCAAGGAACCTCAGGCCGTTCCAGTTGACGATGATGACGGATACAAGAGGCACGGGAAGGGAAGCTTTACGGTTCAAGCTATCCTCCGGCAGGGCAAGCTGGTGAGCAGTTGGGTTTTTATTTAAAGCCCCCAAGAGAAATATATTTTTCTATCTCTTTTATATACTCTGGATATAATTTTTCTGCCGTCCTGACAGCATCAAGCACCATCGAGTGTTCCAGTAAATCATATTCATGTACAAGCCTGTTCCTGAGGCCTGCCGAGGGAGCAAGCTTCTCTGCAAGCTCAATTGATACTACCTTCAACTCCCCTGCCCTTATGAAACTCTCATAGTAATCATCCGGCACAGAATTGCCGGACTGGACAATGATATGGGTATTTATATCAATGGCAGCCTCTATTAACTCCTGCAAAAGCCTTTCAGTGGCCTTCCTTTTATATAAATCCTCGATATATTCCTCGTTGGTCATCTCTTTTATTGGATCGAGGGCTTTGAGATTCTCAATGATTACAGCAAGTTTTCGCCTGACAATTTCTGTTTCTACAGGACTCATAAGACCCCCCTTGTTGCAAGAAACTGATTGATTGCTGTTGACCGCAGATCTCGCAGCTTTTTTGTATCAACATATCTCCTGAATGCAAGAGAGAAAAAAGTGTTAAACTCGCCGTTTGACCTTTCATAAAGGAGCTTGCAGTTTTTGGCCGCAGAAAACTTTAATAAAGGATTAGCATGTCTCAGATCAATCACATCCACATTGTCAGTATGAAGGAGCCTTATAACGCTATTTGTAAGATACAGAATGTCCACAGGCCTGTCAAAAAGGAATGCTATATCAATATCGCTCTTCTTGTGTATATTTCCGGCAGCAACAGAGCCAAAAAGCAGGACAAGCTGCAACCCCCGCTCTTGAAAGATAGGGGTAAGCCTCTCCTTTATCTCATCTACAGACAGTATTTTAAATGATTCCACCATACAAAGCTATTTTTTCATAATATGATTACAAAAGCAATCTTTCTCAACAACTCAACCTCCGCATAACTCTTCATAAATTTTTATTCTCCGCTCAAACAAGCGGTCGTCGCTGAACCTGTCCATGGCGAAGCTCCTGCCGTTAAACCCAATTTTCCTCTGGAATTCAGGGTCTTTAAGGAGCATTAATACCTTCTCAGCAAAATCACCAGGTTCGTCTGCAATAAAAATGTCCCTCCCCGGAACAGCCTCAATCCCTTCATTCCCAATGGACGTTGTAACAACAGGGAGACCACAGGACATTGCCTGAAGATTTTTGACTATTATCCCGCCGCCTACAAGCATGGGTGAGACAAATACCGTGGTCTTAAAGAAGTATTCCCTAATATCTTTGACAAAACCTGTTACGATGAGACTTGGGTCATCTTCCGCCATCTTAAGAAGTGCATCAGGCGGATTCCCACCCACCACATAAAACTTAACGCCTGGTATTTCTCTTCTTATAATTGGAAAAACCTTTTGGTAAAAATAAAGCGCCGCATCAACATTTAGGTCCCTTTGCATAGCCCCCACAAAAAGGAGAGAAAGAGGTTCTCTTTTTACATCAAACTCCCTTCCAAAATCCAACCCATGCGGGTTCGTAGAGACCTCAACCGTGAGAGCCTTATCGAGAGAAAGAAGTATATCCCTGTCTACCTTGGACATGGTAAGGACTATATCGAACTTTCTCGCAATAAACCGCTCCGCTAATTGGAGTGCCTTCAATTTAAGAAGATTAAGGAAACCCCTTGATGCCTCATATCTTCTCATGGCTGGCTTTATAATCACATCATGCGCCACAAGGACAGACGGGATACCGGGCCTCCTGAATGCAATCCCTGTCTCCGTAAATTCCACCTGCACCAGGTCAAAAGAATTTGCCTTTATCAAGCGGTTGGCCTTCAAGCCAAGGGTTATGTAAGAGGCTATTATGGATATTGGGTTCCTGTTTGCGGGTGTCTTGAACGGATAGAGATGGACCTCTTTGCAAAGGTTCTTTACATCGTCTATATGTTGAATTTCAGACGGTTCAAGCCTTGCGAGCAAATATACTTCATGCACCTGCGAAAGACGCTTTAAGTTTTCATATACCGCAATACCACCGGCATGGGGAACGCCGGGATAGGGTAGAAAAGGAGTGACTATTAGTATCTTCAACTTTAAATCCTCAAAGACTTCTTGCAAACGATGACCCTGCCGTTTGCGATCGCGTGCCTTTCATCGTTTATGACCCTGAGGTCCAACTCAAATCCAATAGACTCAAGCCTAAACCGGATGTCCATTCCATAATTCCTAAAGGTCAGTACCCTGTTCTGTCCCCTTATTCTGTCCCCATGATATTCCGGCGGAAGTAGATGCTCAACTCTTCCATCTTTTATAAAAGCCCGTTCAACAGTCTTTTCTGAATCAGACAAAGGCACTGTAAATATAAAGTATCCCCCCATTTTTAAGACCCTGTATATCTCTTTAAAGCCTTTGAGGTCGTCTGGGACATGCTCAAAAACCTCGGTGCTTGTGACCAGATCGAAAGATTCGTTTCCAAAGGTCAGGTTCTGGACATCCTGGCATTGAATCCCTTCTTTGGAAGCGCCAGGTATGACATCCTCATAAAACTCCGAACAAGTAAAATCTTTATACCTCCTCCTCATGAATCTAAATAAGGCTCCACTCGAGGACATTTCGTAGACGCTAATCTCCCCCTCCGGGATTATCTCCTGGATAATCAGCCCTATTGCCCTGTGGATATAGGTTGATCCGCATCCCAGGCATCTGAGCCCAAAGACGCCCTTGTAGATCTTGAGTACCGGAAACCCGCATAGATTACATTTTTTCATCGGGAAATATAGAGAGTAAAGGGGCCACATCTTCAAATATCAGTAATTACCCTTTGCACTTTCTCTCTCATACCCTCCTCATTTATCGCCGATTTTATTGCGTAGAATACAGTTTCGACTGATATAAGTTCCATGCAATCAGGCACAGGGCAATCAGAATCAAATCCCCGTTTGTAACATGCCTTGCATTGGACATCCGGCTCTATTATAATACCGAGCCCATAGAGATGGAATTCATGCCTATTAAAGATATTGTTCAATAGGACAATATCTTTTTTCAAAGCTATCAGTATGTGAAGCGCCATTGTAACGACGGTGACACCGATGTCACATAGGCTCACCAGCCCTATGAATTCTTTAAAGCTTTTAACCCCTTCATAATACGCCCCTGTCTCTTTCGCAAGCCTTAAGTTCTTTTCATGCTCATCAGGTCCGCCGAGCAGAAGCACATCGTAGCCTCTTTCTTTAAGCAGCCTTATTAAAGAGGCCCAGTTTCTTTCAGGCCATATCCTTGTAGGCCAGATATTGCCTGCACCTGTATTAAGGCCCACAAGGACCTTTCCGTCCTTTTGGAACGAAACCTTGGGGATTATGTAATCTTCAAGGATATATTCTTCTCCCGACCATTCCCAGCCGCATATCTCAAATATTTCCTCGACATAGTGTTTAGTATTGGCCTTCATCAAATCGTCAAAAACGCCGGTGAGCCACTTGCCTTCGGCGTCCGTGTCAGCCGGGATTATCCTCCCGTTTTTATCAAGGAGGAAGCCCTTCTTTTTTCCTGCCTCGATCCGGTTGGCCAGAGCGCAAACATAGTGCTCCTTGTCAAGGCTCAAAAGGAGGTCAAAGCGTTCCTCCAATAGAGTCTGTACGTTTTTCCAGTCGCTCTTAATAACCCTGTTCACAAAAGACCTTGGGATGAAATCTGGGAAGTCCGTCAGCCAGGTTATCTCTGCGTCAGGGTGGAGAGCCCTGAGCTTGTGCAATATCGGCGTATTGCGTATCACTTCCCCTGCGGCCCCTAACTTTAAAATGAGCACCCTGAAATTCGCAGGCCTCCATGCTTTGCAAGTTCCGCAGATTACGCCAGTCGTTTTATGCGGCTTGCATGGCTTATAACCATCAAAAAAGATACAATTCATATGAGTTATCCTGCTCATCTATCCACCATAGAGATCATCTATCTAACGCTCTCATGCTGCCCTGCCTGTTTCACATTTAACAGCAAGCACCATGTCGTTATTTTATTATAACCGCAGTTCCACACGCATCGGGCAAGGGAAAGAATCCTATATCATGGTCACGACAAAATTGCCTAACCGCATCATGCGCTCCCTGGTATTCGTCATTGTTGTAATCATGCACGAACAGACAACCGCCCTTTACCAGCTTTGGATAAAAATAACATAGGCCGTCATAGATAGGCTTATACAGGTCGGCATCAATACTGACAAATACAAATTCATCGTGAACGTCTTGTGCCGTATCAGGAAAGTAACCCTGCTTTACAATACAATTTTCGGGGTATTTCATTTTGCTCAAGACAAGCTCGATGCTTGTTTTTGAGAATTCCTGATCTCCAGATGAATAAGATTGCTCCTGCTCGATGCGGACATCCCGCGCATTAAATCCTTGAAAGGTGTCGAATAAATACAGCTTACTGTCGGGGAAAACCTCGTTCATAATTTTCGCGAAATCGCCGCGGTAGACTCCCAGCTCGGCGACGCTGCCCGCAAGTTGCCTGGAATTGATTTCATGGGCCATAAGCTCCAAAGACGAATTTCTCACGTAATCGCCGGCATAAGCGGACAAGTCTATGTTCCTGGTTCTGGTAAGATATCTTAAAACTTGCGTCAAGACAACTCCATGACGCAACAGGAATTTTTGAATCATTTTTTTAGTGTTCATAATGAAACCGCTGTTCAAAGGTCAACCTCCCGATTTTTACGAAACGTTAAATAGATAAGATGGGTTTATCCTTCGCTGATATGAACGTTTTTGTTATAACATCTTCATACTCAGCCACCACCCTGCCTATTTCGCATTTAAAAGCAAGCCCCATTCCATTATCCACCAGAGTTTCCCGCAACCGATTATCCTTTATATCGGAAAAATCCGGCCCACATACCTTTGACCGCTATTATTTTCAGCACAATTTCTTTTTTATTTCCGAGTCGCATTAGGAAACCGATGATAGGGCTTAGTATTAAATATTTCACAGCGTTGAGAAACATCATAAGGCTGAAGTTGCATAATAATTGTTTTTTAAAAAAAGCGCCAAAACCCAGCGCATAATTGTAGGTCCTCTTTTTTAAAAGGTCGATATCCTGTGTTTGAAAATCTGGATGAATAACCTTAAGAGCCGGCTCATAGTAGCCTTTTTCCTTTTTTTTAATTAATTGATAAATAAAATCCGTTTCCTCGGAAGAACCGAAGGTCGCTCCAGCACCGAACTTTTCGTCAAATCGTATTTTTCCGATCGCTTTAGTTCTGATAAAAATAGAGACTGATGAAAAAGTATCAAACATATTCAAGTATCCGATTCTCACACCGTTATCTTTCCATCTAATACCGACGCCCTTTCCTGTTGTCCGATCGACTACCTTTGTCGAAATAAATGAGTAATCCGGCTGCTCCTCGAAAAACAGATGTACTTGTTCAAGAAGTCGCTCCGTATATTCACAGTCGTCATCGGGAAAGCAAACGATCTCCCCATCTATCATATCAAGACCGATGTTCCTGCCTCTCGACAGTCCTTTTCCCGACCGTAAATGGCGGATGGACAAAAGGGCTGAAAACTTGTCTATGATCGGCTTGATCCTATCGTCCGAATTCTGGTCAATAATAAACAGTTCGAAATCCTTATAAGTCTGGCCCACTAAGGATTCCATAAGTTTTTCCAGTTCAACTGTTCTGCCTATAGTGGAGGTTACCAATGAAAATTTCACGTCGTTGTTTCCTCAAACACGGGCATTTATGCTGTTTCACCAATGGGACCAAGAAGGAAAACGCCTATTCCGTTTTCCTGGATTCTCCTCAAGCTATACCTCACGATTGTTCTTAAGCCAGAACCTTAAATAAATCAGGTTATCTGCAATAAAACAGAGGCAGTCAAGCTTGTTTTTTGTTGATGCCCCCCTGAGATCATGAATGCAGCATAAGAGTTTAATCTTCATAGTGGTCTTTTTAGAAAAAATGATCTAAACCATATCCATGTATAGATTGCATTATCTATGAAAAACATTTTAATATCAAAACCTCCGGACTTGCAGGCCATAATCCAGTAATATAACCGTTTAATAGGATTTATATTTGCCGCTGCCGGGATAAGAGATAAGAATGCCTCATAACTTATTTTATTTTCCTGTGTAAAACCTAAGAATGCCTTATAAGAATTGATTAATTGCGATCCCCTGTTTGAACTACTTACATTCTCGAGATGCATCCTATAATAAAGCAAATAATCTTTTATATTAAAAAATTCGGTCTTATCAAATAACCTTAACCATAATTCATAATCCTCGGCATGTTTAAAATCTTCATTATATCTATTTTCCCTTAAAAGTGCAGTTCTGACCATGACTGTTGGATGGACAAAGGGCGATGGCCTCCAACACATTCTTTTAATAGATTTACCTGTTAATGTTCTTATTGTCCCCTTTATGTTGCCGTTTTCGTCAATCACCTTTGCCCATGTTCCGCAAACCCCTATTTCTGGTGATGAATCCATTATCGCTATTTGTCGTTCGAGCCGTACAGGGAAACTGACGTCATCACAATCCATTCTCGCCATGTATTCACCGCGCGCCAGGTCTATCCCCTTATTCAAGGTAGCTATTAATTTTATGTTCTTCTCATTATGTACCAGCCGGATGCGGGAGTCCTGGTAAGACTCGATGATTTCAACACTCCAGTCGGTGGAGCCATCATTTATTATCAGGAACTCAAAATCGGTGAAGGTCTGACGGAGGATGCTGTCAATAGCTTCACGGAGATACTTCTCCCCGTTATATACAGGCATTAAAACCGTGACTCTTGGGCTTTGTGACATTATATCCTTATCCATTTTTCAGGTATCAGGTCCCTAGTATCCATATCTTCCTTCCTGAACCATCTCATAGGGGCAATGATGATCTTTTTAGGGTTCCCGCACAGCCAGGCGCCCCACCAGCTGGGGGGGCGGGGGGGGTCAATTCTTTATAATTGACATTCTCCCTTCAATCCTCTTTACCAGTTGCCGAATAGTCCCGTCTTTAAGT
>ERZ1292633.5075-Hain-H41-02um-R1-5075-length-12019-cov-9_pt1 | contig 12019 bp, 10 predicted proteins | sample MGYA00564406_ERZ1292633 | MGnify/ENA primary metagenome ERZ1292633 (study PRJEB36523, sample SAMEA6512639) | groundwater metagenome | collected 2019-01-08 | study: AquaDiva: Metagenomics assemblies of 32 groundwater samples
TTCTGCGTGCCGCCGGCGCCGGGCATGATGCCCAGGGTCACTTCGGTCAGCGCGAAGCGCGCGGTTTTCACGGCGTAGGCGAAGTCGCAGGAGAGCACGGCTTCGAAACCGCCGGCATAGGCGTGGCCGTTGACCGCCGCGATCACCGGCAGCGGCAGGTCGGTCAGCGCCCAATAGTGGCGCTCGAACAGTTCGTGCTGGCGCAGCCACTGCTCCTTCGACATGCCGTTGCGCTCTTTCAGGTCGCCGCCGGAGCAGAACGCCCTGTTGCCGGCGCCGGTGAGGACGATGCAGCGCACATTCCCCGCGTCTTCGGTCAGGCGCGTCCACAGGTCGAGAAAGTCGCGGCCCATCTGGGTGTTGAGCGCGTTCGCGACCTCGGGCCGGTTGAGGGTCACCAGCAGCACATGCGGCGCGGCGATCTCGGTTTTGAGGGTTGCATAGTTGGGCAAGTCCATGGGTTCATCGCTCCTTAGTCTTGAAAATCTGCTCGGTGTGTTCGCCCAGCCTGGGCGGGCGGCTGCGGATCGGAGGCCGTGTGCCGTCGAAGCTGATCGGCAGGCCGACGAATATGGTCTCGCGGACCGCGGCCACCGCGGCCATGAACGGTTGATGCCCCTGCAGGCAGATGCGCACTCCCCTGGCGCCGAGATAGTCGCGGTCGCTCAACTCGGCGCCCACGCCGCCGAGCACGATCGGAATGCGGCAGCCGGCGCTGATGGTCTCCAACTGCTCGCGCGTGCGCACGCCGAGAAAAAACATCGCATCGACACCCGCCGCTTCGTAGGCCTGCGCCCGCTTCAGGGCATCCTCCACGCCGGTAACCGCCATGGCGCTGGTCCGACCCACGATGGCCAGGCGCGGATCGCGCCTGCCCGCCACGGCGGCTTTCATCTTGCCCACACCCTCTTCGATCGAAAGCAGCTTGATTGCGCCGCCCGCGCCGAAAGCCTGCGGCAGGGCGGTGTCTTCGATGGTGAGCGCCGCAATGCCGGCGGTCTCGAGTTCCTCGACCGTGCGCATGACGTTGAGGGCATTGCCGTAGCCGTGGTCCGCGTCCACCAGCAGCGGCAGCTTGCCGGCGCGGCAGATGCGATGGGCCTGCGCGGCGAATTCGGTGAGCGTAACCAGCGTCAGGTCGGGCGCGCCCAGCACGACCAGGGAGGCGACTGATCCGGCGAACATGCCGAGTTCGAAGCCGAGGTCTTCGGCGATGCGGGCCGATAGCGGATCGAATACCGAGGCCGGATGAATGCAACCCGGGCCGCCCAGGATGGCGCGGAAACGTTCACGTCGTTCAGTCCATTGCATGTTGTGTAGTGCCTTTTCCTTGTGCTGGGATTGCGGGTGCGCGCGGCGCACGCTACCTGGCTTTTGCGCCCAACGCTGCTCAGTAGAAAGACTTCTCCTCCAGCGTGAGCAGCGGGAATGCACCCAGCGTCCGGCCCGGATCGACCGCAGGCGCCGGATGCAGATAGGAGCCGTCGAGTTCCGACCAGCACGTGACGCCCAGCAGGCCGAGGCAGGTGCGGACCTCCTGTTCCAGAATCTCGAGCACGCGCACCAGGCCCGCCTGCCCGTCTGCGGCCAGCCCCACGCACTGCATGCGGCCAATCGCGACAAGGTCGGCGCCGGCGGCAAGCGCCTTGACGATGTCCGTGCCGCGGTTGAACCCGCCATCGATGATAATGGGCGCGCGGCCGCCGACCGCGGCGACGATTTCCGGCAGGATGTCCATGGCGCCGCGGCCGTGGTCGAGCTGGCGCCCGCCGTGGTTCGAGACGTAGATGATGTCCACGCCGTGCGCGAGCGCCAGTTCGGCGTCTTCCGCGGTGGCGATCCCTTTCAATATGAGCGGGATTGCGAACTTGGCTTTGAGCCGCGCCACGTCGTTCCAGGTGAGCTTGGCCTGAAATTCCCTTCCCGGCACGTTGTCGCGGCGGATATTGCGCTTCGCGAGGTCGCGTTCGCGCCGGCTGTAGAAGGCGGTATCGACCGTGAGGCAGAATGCCCCGTAGCCCGCTGAGATGGCGCGCTCGGCCACGGCGTCGACCCAGCCGGCGTCGCCATGAACGTATAGCTGATAAATGCGTATGGCGTCGGGCGCCGCCTGTGCCACGGCTTCGAGACCCGGTTCGCAAACCGAACTCAGCATGTGCGCGATGCCGAACTCCTCGGCCGCCTTGGCTGCAGCGCCGCCGGCTTCGGGCGCAAAATGCTCCAGGCCGCCGACCGGGGCAAGGACAACGGGCAGGCGCAGCGAGCGCCCCAGGAACTTGGTCGAGGCATCGATGCGGCTCACGTCGCGCAACACCCGCGGCCGAAAGGCGATCGAATCGAGGGCGAGCCGGTTGCGCCTGACGGTGGTCTCGGTTTCGGCGCCACCGACGATATAGTCCCAGTTGTCGTGATTCAGTTTTTGCCGAGCCTTCTTGATGAGCTCATGCAGGGTCAGAAACTGTGATGCCGGCATCGTTGCCTCGTCGAATTCTTGCACGTTCGCAGTTTAGCGCAATCCGGAAATACAGCGTCTCGGCTCAGTTGCGCAAGCTATCCATGGAAGTATTTCAAAAAGGGCGCGGCTTGTCGATGCCAAAACCCTGGGCGTAATCGACCTCGACGGCGCGCAGTCTTTCCAGGCTGTTGTCGCTCTCGACCATTTCGGCGATGGTGCGGATTCCGATTACCTTGCACACCCTCTGAATTGCGCGCACCTTGGCGAGCGCCTCGGGGACGCGCAGGATCTGCAGAATGATGCTGCCGTCGATCTTGAGGAAATCCAGCGGCAGTATCTTGATATGGTCGAATCCGACGCCCAGGCGACCGAAACCATCGAGGCTGAAGCGGCATCCCAGCGGCTTGAGTGCATAGGCAAGACGGGAGGCCTCGGCTAGGCAGGCGACCGCATCGCTGTCGGCGATTTCGAAACACAAGGTCGCGCCGGATACCCCGTTTTCCTGCAGCGCGCGCGCGACGAACTCGGGGAAGGACTGGTCCTCGATGCTGGAGCGTGCCAGGTTGATGCATAGCACCGGGAACGAGTCCGCGCCTGCGGAGAGACCCGCCGCCACCCGTGCCGCGATGGCCTTTCTGACGACGAAGCGGTCGATGTCGGGCATCATGCCGAAGCGCTCTGCGATCGGCAGAAAAGTGCCCGGGGGCACCAGGTTCTGCTCCTCGTCGCGCATGCGAATCAGCAGCTCATGCATGAGCTTGGGGCTTGCCTGCGCCTGCAGCGCCACGATGTCCTGGACGTACAGGTCGAAGCCGTTGGTCTGGATTGCCTGGCGGATGCGCTCGCGCGGATTGCCCCAGCCGCTCAGTTCTTCCGTGAGCGAACTCAGGTACACCGCATTGCCGCTCTCGTCGGCAACGACGAACTCGGTTACGCTGCGCTCCGCTTCGTCGGCCGGGGCCTGGTCGCTGTCCCGCGGCGCGGCTGCGGCCGCCTGCGCCTGCTTGATCTGCACCAACACGCCGCTGACCTGGCCGGCGGCGTCGCGCTGCGGCAGGTAGTCCACCTGAGTGTGTTGCTCGGTGCCGTTGCGCGCCGTCAAAATCACTTCGGCGCGCCCGGCGCGTCCGTCCAGGGCATCCAGCAACTTCGGCCGCAGCGCCTCGGCGTCGCGCGCCGGCAAGGCTGCCTCGAAAGCACTCCCATCTATGTGCGTGGACGGCACGCCGGTCCAGGCGGAGAAGCGTCTGGTGTGAAAGCGGTAGCGTCGGTCGCGATCGACATAGAAGGAGATCTCATCCAGATGCAGTTCGAGCATGCCGAGCAGGCTCTTCGCATGGAGCTTGTCCTTAGCCGCGAGCCGGTGCGCTTCGATTTCGCGGGCGAGGCGCGTGCGGTCCTGCTGGTGCAGCGCCAGCTCGCGCTCCAGTTGCTCCCGCGCGCCGCGGTGCTGCTCGATTTCGGCATTAAGGCGTTGCTTGAAATGGGCCGCCTCGGCCGTGCGCCGCGCCATGCGCCAGCTGCTTTTCCAGGTAGCGCTGATCAGCGACAATACCGAGGCGAACAGGATGCCGGTGAGGAACGTGATCCACTGCCAGTCGAACTCGGTGAAGAACATCGTCACCACCAGCGTCACGATCAGGATCAGCGTGAACAGCGACGGCAACAGCACGCGCCACAGCGGGCCAATCTTCATTCGATTGCGACGCCCGGGCAAGCTGTCGTTCATGCGATTGTGTTCATGCGATTCTCATAGTGGCAGCGTCAGGCACCGCGGTAAGCGCGTTCGTCATGGGTGTGTGACTATCCTCGGCTGATTCGACCGCAGCATTGTAGCGTGCGCCGGGCGCGCGCGAAATTCCTGGTCCGGCCCCAGGGGAATCGCCTGGAAATGCCCGTGCTTATTGCCTCAAGGGGGTTCCAACCCCAGGCACAGCGCCAGCGCCGCGGCTTCGGCTGCGCCGGCGCCGCGTTCGGCGTCTATCGCCAGCGTGTACGCGGCCTCGTCCGCGGCAAGCGGTTCCTGGTTCGCGAGCTGCTGCAGGAGCACGTCCGGCCCGGCTTCGGATGCATCGCTGGCGGCGCGTTGGCGCAGTGCCACGCGCACGCGCAGTGTGGCCGGCGACGCCGCGCACGCCGCGATGACGAAGCTTGCGCCTGCGCCGCGGGCGAGCTCGGCAAAGCGGTTGCGCTGCGAGCGTTTCAGGAAAGCCGCATCGACGATGACCGGGTAGCGCGCCGCCAGCACCTCGCGCGCGAGCGCGGCCAGGCGCTCGTAGGTGCGCTCGCTCGCGCCGGGCGCGTACAAGCCCTCATCCAGTCCCGAACCCGAGCGCGCCAGCGGCGCCAGGCCGTGGAGCCGCTTGCGCTCCACGTCCGAGCGCAGGCGCACCGCGCCCAGCGCTTCCTGCAAGCCCTGGGCGATAGTGGTTTTTCCCGATCCGGACAGTCCGTGCATGATCAGCATCGCCGCGTGCCCGGGAGCGGCCAGCCGCTCGGCCAGATACAGATGCCTGCGGTATTCACCTTCGATATCGCTTTTGGCCCGCGCCGCCATGCCCGCTTGATGCGCGCGCAGGCACGACACCTTGGCGCGCACCAGCGCGCGATAGACGAGGTAGAAGCGCAGCACGCGCATGCCGGCATAGTCGCCGGTGAACTCCAGATAGGCATTGAGGAAACGCAATGCGAGCCGCGGCAGGCGGTGATCGAAAAGATCCATCATCAGGAACGCGACTTCGCTCATGACGTCGGTCCAGCGCAGATCCTCGCTGAACTCGATGCAGTCGAAAGGCGTCGGCACGCCGTCCTGCAGCGCGATATTGCCCAGATGCAGGTCGCCGTGGCATTCGCGCACCCAGCCCGCGCGCTTGCGTGCATCGAATACCGCGGCAAGCGATGCATGCGTGCCTGCAGTCCAGTCGCGCAGCCGCGCCAGCAGCGCCAGCTCCGCTTTCGCCCTACCCGCACTTGGGCGGGTTACTTGCCTACCCGCGCCCGGGCGGGTTGCCTGGCTGGTCAGCGCCAGCATCTGGTCGAAGTTCTGCAATGCTTGCGCCAGGATGCGTCCGGGGGATCCGAATGCGCCATCGGGGCCGGTGCGCTCTATGCGCGCATGAAACCGGGCCAGGCCCGAGGCAAGCGCGTCGATGTGTTGCGGCGTGAGCTCGCCGCGCCGCGCCATGCGGTCGAGCAGGGCATCCTGTTCGAAGCGCCTCATCCTGAGCGCGTACTCGATGACGGGTTGGCCCCCGGCCAGTACCGGCGCCGAGGCGCTGCCGCCGATGGGGATTACATCCAGATAGAGCCCGGGCGCGGTGCGGCGATTGAGGCGCAATTCTTCTTCGCAATAGTGCTTGCGCGCTTGCAGCGTGCTGAAATCCAGAAAGCCGAGATTCACCGGTTTCTTGATTTTGTAGGCGTAGTCACCGGCGAGCAGGATGCAGGAAATGTGGGTTTGCAGCACTTCGACCTCTTGCACCGCATGCGGATAGCGCTCGGGCGCACGCAGCGCGGCGATCAGCCGGTCCAGGCCTTGATCTCCGGTCGTGCTTGCCTGCGCTGAAACCCGGCTGCGGCTGGTGTGCAAGACAATGCTCCAAAAAAAGGAATTACTTCCTCCTTCTATACGCGGCGACTTAAATCGCGCCCCCCGTTATTGCGGGGTTGCGATGTTGCGCGGACGCAAAAACCGTCCGCGCGGATCGCCGATTGCGCACGGATGATAAAGCCATCCGTACGCAATCGGCGATCTTGTATAAAAGCAACCCTAAACCGTCTTTGTTTTTATCCATAACCGTGTTTTCTGTACGGATGCTTTTTATCCGTACAGAAAACACGGTTGGCGCGCGCAGCGCGCAAGTCCGCTGGTGGCATGCGACAGTACTTAAGACGCCGAATATAGATTACTCCGGCAGCCTGCGTCGCCATTGAGAAAGATCAAGCCTTCGCCGCCAAACAGCGCCAAGCTTGACCTTGATCAAAAGCGCCTGCGCGGGCCGGGATACGTTTATAGTATGATTCGTCGCTGGGGCGTATCGCCGCCGTGCGCGGCCGGCCCCTCAGCCAGCCCCGAGGCTGGCACCAGCGCGCGGAGGCGCGCAGCCTCGGGCAGAGTTTTGCGGCGGCGCGACGCCGCACAGGGCGCGGTCCGGGCCGTGCGACGCAAGCCGGCAGCGGGTGCCGCAGCAGCGCTTGAGCGCTTCCATAAAAGAAAACACGGAGAGGAATCGGTATGGCCACACGAATGGCAAGTGACGAAGTGACCGATGGCATCGCCGCCATCGAGATGCATCGGCAGGGAACCGAACAGGAGTCCGGCCTGGCGGCCTCGTGCAGCGAGGCGCTGCGCAAACTGCACGAACTTCTGGCGCAGGAGAAAGAAGCCCTGCAGCTAAATGGCCCCGATTCAGTGTCTGCGCTCGACGTCGAAGCGGTGGCGAACGAAATCAAACGGGTGCAGGCGATGGGTGGCGCCAAGGGCCCGCGTCCGATGCCCAACAACGCGCGTCCGCGGGACCGGCAGCTGCCGCGGCCGGAAAAATCGCATAACTCTCCCAGGAACCGGGGCCGCAGGACCATGGGCCGGACCGGTGGCCGCAGCGGTGGCGGGGGCGGCGGCGGTTCCGGCGGCCGTTAGACCACCCGCATACCCTGGTATCCCGCTGGAGGAAGCATGTCCGATACGATTGCCCTGTGGCAGGCCGAGCACAAGCATTTTGCCCGGCTGCTCGACCTGCTGGAGCGGCAGGTGGTTGCTTTTCATGCCGATGACGGGCCGAACTACGAGCTGATGCTCGATGTGGTCAGCTATCTGCGTTATTTTCCCGATCGTTTTCATCATCCGCGCGAGGACGTGGCATTCGCGCGCCTGGTCCAGCGCGATCCCGCGCTGAAGCCGCCGATCGACCGGCTGTTGCAGGAGCATCGCGTGATCGCGGCCGCGGGCACCGAGCTGCTCGCGTACCTGCAACAGGTCGTCGATGATGTCGTGGTCGAGCGCGCAAAAATCGAAGCCGCCGCCGCAACCTACCTGGTGTACTACCGTTGCCACCTGGCGCTGGAAGACCGGGACATCGTGCCGCGCGCCGAAGCGCTGCTGACGCGGCAGGACTGGGAGGCGGTCGTGGCCGCCATTCCGGCCGGCGCCGATCCGCTGTTCGGCGAGAATTTCGAACCGCGCTACCGCGAACTGCGGCGGCAGATCGCGCTGGCAGCGCCGGATAGCTGAGCGTTTTTCAGACCCTGAACTGGTAGTGCCAAAATGAACCCGCCGCATGCATTGCCTTCCTATCTGGAGCCGGCGGGCGTCGGTTCCTGGGGCGTGTTTCTGCAGCAGGTCGAACGCGCGACTTCCTCGCTGGGCGAGCTTGCGTACTTGGTCGAAACGCTCAAGCGCCCCAAGCGCATCCTCATCGTCGATGTGCCGATCAGGCTGGACGACGGCTCGGTCGCGCACTTCGAGGGTTATCGCGTGCAGCACAACACCTCGCGCGGCCCGTGCAAGGGTGGCGTGCGCTTCCATCAGGATGTCTGCCTGTCCGAGGTGATGGCCCTGGCCGGCTGGATGAGCGTCAAGAACGCGGTCATCGGCGTGCCCTTCGGCGGCGCCAAGGGCGGGGTGCGCGTGGACCCGCGCAAGCTGTCCGAACCGGAGCTTGAGCGCCTGACGCGGCGCTACACCAGCGAGATCGGCATCATCATCGGCCCCGACAAGGACATTCCCGCGCCCGATGTGAACACCAACGAGAAAATCATGGCCTGGATGATGGACACTTACTCGATGATGCACGGGGCGACCTCGACCGCGGTGGTGACCGGCAAACCTCTGGCGCTGGGCGGAAGCCGCGGACGCCGCGACGCCACCGGGCGCGGCGTATTCGTCTGCGGCCGCGCGGCGGCGGCCAAAATCGGCTTACCCATCGAAGGCGCGCGGGTGTGCATCCAGGGCTTCGGCAACGTGGGCAATGCCGCCGCGCGCTGCTTTCACGCGGCCGGGGCGAAAGTGATTGCGCTGCAGACGGTCGAGGGGACGGTGCACCATGCGGCCGGAATCGATGTGCTCAAACTGACCGCGCATCAGGAAGCAGGCCGGCCTCTGGCCGATTTTGCCGGAGCGGCGGTCATTCCGGATGCGTCGTTTTGGGAACTGGAGTCGGAGTTCCTGATTCCCGCCGCGCTGGAGCAGCAGATCACCGCAGCCAATGCCGGCCGCATCCGCACGCGCGTGCTGCTCGAGGGCGCGAACGGCCCGACCACGCCCGAAGCCGACGATATCCTGAACGGCAACGGCATCCTGGTGGTGCCCGATGTGATCGCCAACGCCGGCGGCGTGACGGTCAGCTACTTCGAGTGGGTGCAGGACCTCTCCAGCTACTTCTGGACCGAAGAAGAGGTCAACGGGCGGCTGGACAAGATCATGAGCGACGCCTTCAACGCGCTGTGGGAAGCGGCCGCGCAGGCAGGCGTGACGCTGCGCACCGCGGCGTTCACCCTGGCATGCAGGCGCATCCTCGAAGCGCGGCACTTGCGGGGCTTGTACCCCTAGAGGTGAGATTGGAAGATATTTCCGGTCATCGGCAAAGTCCCAGTATTGTGTATTATAATTGCGTTATATGACTAATATTGCTATATTACGCAAAATATTTGTAAGACTGCCCAGCCCCGATGACTGCCTTGAGTCTGTCTGTAGTTCTGGATGCCGCCGAGCGCGAAGGACGACTGAACGTGCATACGGCGGCCCTCGCCGCCGCCTTGCCTGAGGTAAGCCCTGAGGCGTTGCGTCAGGCGCTTCATCGTCAGCAGACTCGGGGGCGGATTGTTCGCCTCTCCCGGGGCTCGGGGCACTGGCTGATTGTGCCGCTGCAGCACGCTGTTTCCGGTGCCCCGCCGCTGGAGACCTGGCTGGACCGCTACCTGTCGAAGACCCTCCAGACCCCTTACTACGTCGGACTGTTGAGCGCCGCCGAGACCTACGGTGCGTCCCCTTACGCGGTCATGGTCACCCAAGTCATGGTGCCAAAGTCACGGCGGTCGATGACGGTTGGCCGGCACGAGCTCGTCTTCCACACCCGGGCCAACATCCAGCGGATGCCGGCTCGGTGGCACGAAACAGCAGAGGGCAGATTCAGGGTAAGTACGCCTGAACTGACGGCCTTGGAACTGGTGCAGCGCGAGGCGCAAGTCGGCGGGATTGCACGGGTGCAGGAGGTCTTGCGCTCACTGTGCGACTCCTGCTCGGCCGAAGGATTGCAGGAAGCCCTCGAAGCGGCGCGAGAGGTGCCTGCCGCGCAGCGTCTTGGGGCACTGCTGTCTGTGCAAGGCAGGACTGAACTGGCACAAGGCGTCCGGCATTGGCTGCAGGGCCGCAAGCTACGCGCTATCCCGCTGGAAAGCGGCTCGGTTGTCGGCGAAGGGTGTGGCCTCGATGCCGTTTTCAAAGTACGCCTCCCATCCGTTCTTGAGAATTCGAACGGATGATTCAACAAGCGCACCTCACGGCATGGCAGAGCGAAGCACCTTGGCCGAAACGCAGCCAACTGGAACAGGACCTGAGGCTTGCCAGAGGTGCTGCGGCCATATTCACTGACCCGGTACTCAACGAGCATTTGGCAATGCGTGGCGGCACCGCGCTGCACAAGGCGCATCTGGCGCCGGCGGCGCGCTATTCAGAGGATATCGACTTGGTGCTGGTCAAACTGATGGACACGGATATTCTCGACCAGCACTTACGCCGAGTATTGAAACCCATACTCGGCAACCCTACGGACTCGCTCATCGCCGATGCCTGGCTGGCACTACGCAACGTGATGCAGCCGTCCAAAATTCTGCGTACGGCGTACAAATTCGTACCGCTAGGCTTGTCGCGAGAAGAAACCATTAGGGTCGAAGTCAACCTTAACGAGCGTGCCTCACTGTATCCGCTGGTCGATGTGGAGATCAGACTGTTGGACGATGACGGCGAACTGACCACGGCTTGCGTGCGCTCGTACGATATCAACGAAATGCTTGCAACCAAGATGCGGGCGCTGATGCAGCGTCAACAAGGTCGAGACCTTTTCGACCTCTGCCATGCCTGGCAACTGAGCCAGCAAGGGCTCACGAAATACGTAGTCGATGGCGCTCGCGCCATGGCGGCGTTCGAGTGGTACCTGGAGCAAGAGGGGGTCCGTATCGGGTTTGCCGAGGCGAATGCAGCTCTGGACCAGCGCTTGCGCAACCGGAGGTTCTGCGACGACATGAACACCCTGCTGCGACCTGGGCTACCGAAGTTTCATGCCGGAACCGGCGCCAACGTAGTGCGAATGGCTTTCTTATCACATCTCAGGGGCTAGTCGGTTTTAGGAGGCTGACGAAGATCATTCCGGCAGCAGCGGGTGCAACGCCCGCCATCGCGCCGGAAGCTGCGGCAAGACAAGAAATTCCGCAATAGAGGCGGCACCAGCGGCGTGCTGCTCGCGCTGTGAGCCGGGGCATGCTCGCGCGTGTCCAGCGCTAATTGCGCCAACTTTGATAATTGTCAATACCGCCGCACGCGACCAAAAACTAAAGTTCCCTCAGCTACAAGTTACAAGTAATTACTGATGCGCAGATGAAAATAATCTATATCAGTCTTGGCGAAGGCCGTGGAGAAAAGGATGAAGCGATTGCATAAAGCGGTAATTAGTCACAGTTTGATCTAAGTCAAAACCGCTCCCCCAAGCCAAAGCTAAAGTTCGCGTGGAAATCCTGGATTCTTATTTCTTGGAACGACGAAGTTTGACGAAGAATATTGAGAATAACGGCGAATCGTGCAATCAAGCTTTACCGGAGACCAATCAAGAACAAGGAAATTCCAAGAAACAAGAATATTTGCTAGGCCGTACGGGTAATTTCTAATTCACAGATGAAAATAATTTCAATCTTGGCGAAGACCGTGGAGAAAAAGATGAAGCGCTTGCATCAATCAGTGACTTTGTGTGCGTTCATACTTGCTTGTGGCGCAGGGGCGTCCGCTGTAACCGCGGCCGAATCCGGCGCAACGGCAAAAGCGGCGCGGGCGAAAGATGCCGTGTGCACCGCCTGCCACAACGAATCCTGGCCCACGCCGGTGTTGTCGATCTATCAGACCAAGATGGGCAATAAAGCCGATCCGCGCACGCCTAGTTGTCAGGACTGCCATGGACGGAGCGATACCCACCTTAAGAGTCCCGTAAACACGGTGGACGTCTATTTCGGGGCCATTAAGCCCGCGGCTTTGCCGTCGGATACTTGGCCAAAGACCCCATCCACGGCGGAAGCGCGAAACGGCGCTTGTCTCGCCTGCCACGATAAGGATTCGAAGCGTACTCACTGGAAGGGCGGCGCCCACCAGGTCGGTGACGTAGCGTGTACCTCGTGCCACCAAATCCATACGGCGCACGATAAGGTACGCGACAAGAAGACGCAACCCGAGGTCTGCTTTGCCTGCCACCAGGAACAGCGTGCGGATATCGGCAAAATTTCTCACCACCCAATCGGTGAAGGCAAGGTTCAGACCTCCTGACATAGACCCCTCCGAATTTGTCCGCTTTTTGCGTCACGGAG
>ERZ1292633.5076-Hain-H41-02um-R1-5076-length-12019-cov-7_pt1 | contig 12019 bp, 4 predicted proteins | sample MGYA00564406_ERZ1292633 | MGnify/ENA primary metagenome ERZ1292633 (study PRJEB36523, sample SAMEA6512639) | groundwater metagenome | collected 2019-01-08 | study: AquaDiva: Metagenomics assemblies of 32 groundwater samples
CAACGGCACTTGGAACTGCGCATAGTTCGGCAAATCCTGATCCAGATTGGCAAGACTGTTTGGATCCGCGCTCAAATTCTCATAGATGACGCGATATTGATCCCCGACGCCGCGACGGCGGAACCGCGCAAGGTCCACGACGTAAATCGCGCTGATAATGTACGGCTTTCCGCGGAGATGGTCGTTCCAATATCCGGAATTCCAAAACCGGAAACCCATGGTTTCATTGCGGGCCGCTTTCTGGCAAAACGGAGTGTAGGCTAACGCGTGGCGCTCGAGATCCATGTTGTAGAGTTCGTGGAGATCACTGTTGACAATTTGGTCAGCGTCGACGAAAATGACCTTTTCAACGTCGAGTGGGAAGAGGACGTCCAGGAAGAGCACCTTGTACGCCCAGATCATGCGCTGCTTCTCTGACTGCCGCCGAAGCCAATAGGGCCACTTATATCGGACGAATTCATACTCGAAACCGTACGCCGCCGCCATTTTGGGAATGAACTGGCGGAACTTTGGAGATGTTGGATTCTCGATGAGCCAAAATTTGATGCGTGTGGTGTTGGCGCCATGTCGATCGTGGCTCGCGTTCATGACGGTGTGCATCATCATTCTGAGGAACCGTTCGTACAAATGGCCACTCGCGAGCGATAGAATGTTGAGGGTGGGTCGCAAGGGTTTCGCGGCGCGATCGCCAGCGGGTGTCGGGGGCCAACTCGCGGAGGCGTTTTCTTCCGCAACGGTCTCCGGAGGAAAAAGGGGCCCCTCCCCGATGCGTCGAATGGTCACGGTGATGGGATCTGGCGACAGCGAGTCGACGATGACAGGAAATTGCCGACGGTGTTGGCCGGCACCCACGGCCCCTTCCGTGGCCGTTGTGTTGACCTCCTCGCCGCCGACGACGGATTGGATGTCGAAAATATCCCTTCCTCGGCCCTCGCCGATGTCGAGGGACCATTTGCCGGGGCGAACGTGATGTTGGAAGTAGCCCAGGTTGGCCATCACGAGCGTGTCCCGGCGTTCCACGTGACCACGGCCGTCTTCGTCGCTCGTGAGAACGAGCGGAAGGCCTTGAGGAGGCACGCCGGCCGCATCGATGCAACTACCACTCAAAACAAGACTTTGCAACTCGTAACGTGCCATCACGTTACCGCTCTCTAACTTGATATTGTCCAGGTCATTGGCGGCCTCGCTTGCGAACACCAGCCACGTGTCCGGGTCATCGATGCCCAGCGTTAGCACCGCTGTCTTCGGCAGGCCTGTGAATTCAGCTCGCGGGGTCAGGCGTTTCCCGTGCCGTGAGTATTCGATGTCGTTCAGCACAAACCGGTAAAAGTTTTTCACCGGAACGCTGGAAACCTTGGAGGGAACCTGCAAGAAAATGCGGCATGTGAGGCCGAAGACGTCCATGACGTATTTCGTCAAGGCCACAATTCGTTGCGCGTTGCGTGAAATGGGGTCCAACACGACTAGCAACTCAGGGCCGGCAGCTGCTCGCTGGCGCAGTGTCGCCTTGGTATCTTCTTGCCCCTCGTCGTTGATCACACCGTCTGATGGCACTTCGGTCGACGACGCCGATCGGCTAGTTCGACGATGTTTCACGTCTGCATTCACGTCAAAAAACGACACCATGGACTCCGTTTTCGGGTACGTATCGGAGTACCGGATGCCTCGCGTCTCCACGTCAAATGCGACGGTGGACGCAATCAGGAAGAGTTTGTTGGAATAGTACTCGCTCGTCATTTCCTCCGTGTCGATGAGATGGGCCTCATGCGCGAGAGCGTTGAACGAGATGCCGTCCGTCAGGCAATCGCGCAGGGGGCCAGCCCGCCGGCTGCGCTCAATGTCGCCAAGTTTCAGAATATCGGATGACGTCAGCGACGGATTCGAAGACGTCACGTCGAGACTGATGACGCGGCCATTGGTGATGAGCGCCATGTTTGGAACCTGCCCGGCGCCATCGCCAGACTCCGCATTATTCTGAGTGGCACGACACATCGTGTCGAACGAGCCCATTTTCATCGAGCACGCGGAGTCGCAGTCGAACACACTGCGTCCGCCGTCGCCCCCGCCACGCATGGCCAGTGCGGGCGCACTTCGAGCTGCCTTGAGCAGCTGGTTGAAGAGGTCAGGCGACGTCTCGACAGGGTGGTAGTATCGTGGTTCCAGCCAATCTAGCACCGAGAGGAGCAAGGGAGCACGCCGTTTTTCCGTGAACGACTTTGCCGAAATCAAAGCTGTCTGCCACAGAGTTCCGAAGACTTGATCCTTCTCGCTGACCAGGTTACCACATGGAAGGATGGCAAGACGTGTGGAAAGATCGGATCCAGACGCCCGCGTTACCGTTGTGATCAACGAGCGGACGGTGTTGAGTCTCTCAGGATCACCGAGAAACGAGCCTCCTGTTTCGTTGAGCCTCAAAATGTGCGACACCGTGGACACTCCATAGTCGTGCTCCGCGGGATAAAACCACGTAAGGTTGTGGAGCACCTCCGCATCGAGGCGACGCGTCCACGGAGACACGACGACGTCGGTCCCCAAAATAGCGGGATGGTAGCGAGTGCTTGCACCGCGCTTCGTCAACATGAAGGCGTACACGTCGACGATGTCGTCTGTCAGCGTGCCGTCTGACACGGCTTGCCGGATCCACATGAACTCCGAGTTGAATTGCTGATAAACAGCGCGATCAAGGCCCGTTGTGGATGCGTCCAACAGTGCGCCGTTGAAGAACGCGCGAGAGCCGCCGTCACCCAACGGAACTCCCAGGCCGTCGAACCACGCCTTCGTCTCAGCACTAACACCGGTGCCGAGTCGGACAAGGTCCGCGAAGGACAACTTGGATTCGGACAAGATGTTGTTCGCTACCTCCATGATGCCCTCTTCGCCCTCGTCACCGCGGAGCGATGCGATCAAGGAACCAAACGCCATGGGCTGCGAGCGGGCGACCTGGGAGAAGAGACCCACTCGCGCGAAGCTGAGATGCTGTGCTTTCAATCCATCCGCATCCGTCGACACTTGACCATCCGCAGAAAATTTTGCCGAAATTTCTGCGTTGTCGGTGGTCTGTGAGAAAAGGGCAACACCGATGCGAAGGGGCGCACCTTGCTCCACCATCATCCACACGTTCGCGGCTTGGGCTAAAATACCAGGCTCATCCGGATTTAAGACCAAGACGATGGAGAACGCGTTGCGCCGCGCGAAGCGAGGTTGACCGTAGAACCCAGGTTGCAAGTACTCCCGCATTCGCTTCGGTAGATTCGCGTACATGGGGTCCGTTTCGATATTGTTGAGCCATGCAATGGAATCATGCGTCGAGTCAATGTAGAGTCGCAAGGCACCGTCGCGATTACCCTTTTTCACCCCGGCGCACGATAACATGTATTGCGCGGCTTCGGACAGGGGTGGATTATTCGTCGTAGGAATGACGCCCAGCACGTCGGCGGCCAGCGCGCGACCGGCACGTTCCACCGACTCGAGCTCTTCGCGTATTGAACGGATGAAGCCAAACGCGTCCAAGCGCTCTTTTCGAATCGGTCTTCCGAACAAGAAAACGCGAGCTTCCTCCGACACATCGCCGAAGTGGGCGCGCGTGATCATATTGTCGTGCTGAATCGCTGTGATGTTTTCCGGCGCGACCGATCGCTTCGAAACTTTCCCCACCCGCAAAGGAAAGTTTTCGGTCAAGTCGGTGAGAGTGTCGAAGGGTGTGGAAGAGGCACTGCCGGACTGCTGTTGATCTCGCCCCACGATGTAGTCAACGGCCTGATAACCAAGATTCTGTATCTCCCACACCTTGAAGTCGTTAACGGTGCTGCTCGATTTGGACTCGATCGCAACTTGAAAGGCCTCGAGGCCAGCCTTGGCCGAAGGATAGCGGCGAAGGAGCCGGCGGATCAATATACCCTTGAGATTGTTTGACGCATCGCTGACATCTCCGTCGTCCCCTAAGGCAGCGTCCTGCCCCGGAGCAGCGGCGCGATCATCGACAGCTTTGTACTCCATGTTTTTCATGTCGACTGTGACGCCGTAACCCTGGAGGGGAATGAGGGGTGGCTGTGCCGCTGAACCCGAAGCGTCGACGGCTGGGACGACGGCGAACGCGATTTCGTCGACTGCGGCGGTGTCGCAGTGCTTGACTAGGGCAGAAAGGTGCGAGCAGACGCAGTCGTCCGCGACGTCGTGGGCAACCAACACGAGGCGGCGAGTGGCAGGGTTGAGTCCACTCCGTTCGGCGGAGGAGGGACACATCATAGTCGCTAGAGCACCCTCGACTTGGCCGACAGGCTGCGTCCGTGGAGTGTGAACTGGGAGATTGGCCCCCACGACGAATTCTGTCTGACCACCTTTGTGTTGCAGTGCCATGGCGCACTCACTCTTCCATCGTGGCTCTTGCTTGAATGCCTTGAATGCTTCTTGCGATAAATAGTCTACACGCGGCGCTCTGGTGCGCAGCGAAAGCTCTGCGCGAAGCAATGCGCTATGCGCATCGCTGAACGAGCGCTGTGTGATATTTGTCGCGATGGTCACCGCGAATTCGTCCGTGCGATCCGACGACGTCGGGGCTTGGCACCATCGCTGCAGCCACTCGAACGCGAGCGGAGCGGACAGGTCGCCGAGGGACGAGACGACTTCTGCGGCTGCCGAAGAGAAGAAGCGGCCCTCCACGCGCACCTCAATGTTCGAGGCGTGCGCGACGATCGATCCGCATGCGAGAGCCAGCAGCAGCGCCGCGATCGTTCGCATGTCGTTGACGAGTTAAAAAAAAAGAGAAGGAAAGAATGGCTAGTTAGTTAGAGCGGACGCTTCTGTTCATGCGATACATAATGAATCAAAGGCAAACAACAACGCAATGCGAAAGAAGAGCAACCATTGAAACGAAACGCAGAGGACGAAGCGTGCCGCGAGTGATCGGTGGTGAGAGAAAGAGAAATTCTCAGATTTTCACAATTGAACTTGAGTACCTTCTTCGACGTTTTTTCGGTCGTGGAAAAATGGAAAAAATTGTGAGGATGGGGAGTAGGCTACTTACTCTGCCTCCCCGGGATCAATTCATCACGCCGCCGCAGCTTGCGGGACTGCTCTGCAGCACTTTCGGAAAGTATCCTTCCTGCACGCTCTCCACAGAGTCAAAATAGTTTCGCCAATAACGAATTCTTCGCGAATGGGATGGAGCCTCGTCCTTCTCCGACTGCGAGGATACGACTTCGACATCCGTGGCACCAATCGGATCCATTAATTCCATGACGGCGATGTCGCGGTCGGTGCCCCGCGCTCCAGTGCGTTTATTTGTACACGAAAAGTTTTGCTCGACCACCGCGAACGTGGAACAATTGTCGTCGTAGAGAACACGAACCGGGGACACATCCACGTTGTCAAAATCCTGAAAGAAACTCGACACAGCAGTGACCCACGCGCTAACGCCGAAACGCAACTCCCAAGGTGGACAAATCACGACGTCCGTATCCACGACCGCGCTGAGCGCTGCGGGTTGCATCGACGTCCAGGCACGCCCCAAAGCGGATGCGATCGCTTCGAAGTCGCGCCGACGGGCTGGAATCGCGTCGTCCGACACCCGACACTGTGGACGCCACGGCTCCATGGGGATAGGGTGGTAGACGCTCGCGACCATGCCGCTCCGAACAAAGTCGAAGCGAAGCTCTCCATGTTGAATCAGAAGCGACGAGGAGCCGTCGGCTGTAGACGCAGGGCCCACGTCAAGAACGAGAATTCCAAGCAGTTGAAGGACGACCCCGCGACAAGCAGCCGAGGCACCTGTTGTCGGCCACCTCACAACTGATGCCGACAATGGAGGTTGCGATGCTGGAGAAAGCTTTGGTGATTCTGTCCCATAGCGCACCAAGTTAGCGATTCGAGGGAAGTACCGTTTCATGGTGAGATGCAACGTCTCGGCGGTGCCGGCGGGGACGGAGACCCTCAGCACAAACTCGGCGGCGATGGCGGCATGCACCTCATCGAAGATCCACCTTCTCGTCACCCACCGGCACGCCGTTGCGTCGGGAACGAACGATGCAACGGCTTTTTCCAACTCACCGGCGTCACCTAGCGCGACACTCACGCCTAGCGGGCATGCCAACGCGGCCGATGGCGCGCACAAGGCGGCGATGGTGCTGAATTGACGATCTTCCAATGCAGACACGAACGCTGAAAAAAGCTGAATGGCCGCTTCACGCCTTGGCGGCTCGGCTGGGATGGACGCATTGGCTGCGGCCTCTCCTCCGGCGGTTGTGGCCATATTTCCAATACTATACCAACCCAATACCGCCCGACACACACTAGACGACGAGTGAGTGGCAAATTATATTGACCTTTAAAATCGCACGCGATTCGTTACAACAAACACCCGCGCATCTTGAGATCGCCCCTCCACCCCCCGCCCTATCGTAAAGATGCGGCGTTAGGGGGACCACAAACCCACAGATTCGTGCAAACACCCCCCGCGTCACACACACTCGCGTGGCGCTGAAGACCCCATGAGTGTGCCTCACGAACCCTCAGGTCTCTTTGATTTCGAGGAGCTCACAGGCGGCGATGCAATCCCTCCTGCGCCTTTGCTGCCGCTCTCCGCTGAGGTTGACTCGCCATGACCACCTCCCCGCAGCAGCGCTGCCTGCTGCTTTTCAAGACCCTCCTTGACGAGCTCGAGATGCTCTTGCACTCCCTTGAGGACTTCGACCGTGGCCAGGCCGTCGTGAATGGCTAGCAGGCTAACGAGCTCGATGACGGTTTCACTTTGCTCCGCCAAATCAGCGAGCACGAAGAGGATGATCGCGAGGCGAAGTCCCACTCGCATCGACCAGAAACTCCGACCAATAAAGAAAACGCGCCAAAATGACGGCGTCTGCGTTACGACCACTCGCCGAGCGGCTACATCGGGCGTGCGGTGGTGATGCTGCTGGGGGCTTCTCGCGGTGGTCGTCACAGGCATCGCCATGCCGTTCCAAGACGTCGAAGTGGAAGCAGCGCCCCCTGCTGCCGTCATCCATTGAGCGATCGATGGATAATACCGGGACCAGTACCACGCAGCGTAGTCGGGATGAAAGAAATTGATGGCCCCGTTGCTGCTGCTTTGACACGACGATGGCGGAGGGGGAGTGCCGGAGGCCAGGTAGTAGCGCGGCGGTTGTTGTGACTGGGGGCTGATTGCCGAGGAGTTGTCCGCCGCAGCCGCGGACGCCGCTACCTCGGACGGCGACCGTTCAGAGAGACGGACGGCGAGGAGGGGGCGCAGGACGGCGGCGCCAGGCTTTGCAGCTCCAAGCCGCGCTGTCCGCAACGCGGAAGCCATGCTGGGCCGCGTCGCCCGGAGCATGGCTAGCGTCGTGCTTTGCTTGGCCGGCATTTCCAGAACTGGGGGAAAAAATTGACGAGAGCACTTCTCTATTTGTGCGATGAATTGACGCAGTTGCGTTGTGAATCCAACCTTAGTGCGATGAGCCAAGGAAAGAGAAGCGGAAGGAAGGAGTGGGAACGTGGGGGAAAAAAAAACCCCTCGTTGAATGTGTCATCCAATCGGGGGAGGGTGGTCACCGGACGACATTGCCTTGGCCATCCCGGCAACCAGCGAAAGTCGCCATCGTCTCCGTCTTTTCTTCTTTCTGTTCGTCACGGGTAATAATTGCGTCTCCAAGCCTTCGGACAAGGCCGACTTTGAAACGGTTGCATCAGAGTGTCCGTCGTGGCGTGAAAACTGTACGGTGCACCCTCCTCTCCGCAGTCGAAGGATCCCCATTTGCACCGCAGCAGGCTGTAGTCGCGCTGCTGATCATACGCCGTGGCGTTGAACAGGAGCCTCCAAAAGTGCTCGAAGTACATCGACAGGTCGCCGTCGAGAGGGACTATGAGCGATTCGTCGTTGATTGAGGAACGGTTGCTGCTATTATTACCGCGGCTGCTGTTGTCGCTGCGGTTGGGCATGACGGAGGTGGCTGGTTCATCGTGTAGCGACGAAGGCGAAGAAGAAGAGGGTGCCTGTGTTGACCCTTCGCCGTTGTAGCAGGTGTAAAAATCGCTCAAGTACGGTTGGGCAACCGTTTTCCGCAACAGGGACAGCGGAAGTCCCGAAGGCAACGCTGCGAGACCTTCCCGCGTCACCACGAACGATGCACAACAATCGCGGATAAACGCCTCGGGGATCGTCGGTCCCAAGTACTCGCCGAACAGATAATCGAACGCGAGGCCAAATCGCGCCGACGCCTTGACGCTTTCCTTTCGTAGACGCGCGATGTAATGGCGGTGCTGGTCCAGTGCTTTCCCACTTAGAGGAGGCGCGGTGCGGAACATCGGTCGGCCCCCACCGGCCGCTCCCTCGCCGCGTGGACGCGTCGCAGCTAACGATGCACCGCTGCGATTCACCCGCAGTACGGGTTCATCCGCGGCGCCGCGGCTGCCGCCGGCGTCATCGACGTCGTCGTTACTCCTCGATTGAGGCCGTCGAGGTGGTGGCGGACGCTGCCACGCCCGGCGCCACGGCTTCACATGCTGCTCCACTAACGGGTTGCTCTGCATGCCACTGACGCACTGGAAGACGAAGGCCACGCTAGGATAAGTCAGCGTGCGATACCGCTCACGCTGTGTGTCGACGCATAGACAGCCCAACTGTTCGATGATGTCGAGCGAGTGCCAACTCGACCGGTGACTGTGGACGAAGATGACCGCTCTTCGTTGGGACCGAAGCCGTCGACGGGATGCGCCGCTTTTCGGCGCTTCTTCGGGGTTTGGAGCGGAGTCGGTGGTCGCCGCTGGGCCGTCAAACCAACGCTCGAGCTGCGCGTCTGCCAAGAACGACAGCACACCAGTCGCCTCGTCGCCAACGTTTGGAATCTCGATGATCTCCACCCGGCTTGCCAGGTCTGAGGTCCATGTCGCGACAATGTCGCGTAAGCTGGAGCGAAAACACTCCGAAGTCGACGCCATGGCGTTCAACGAGGACCTGTTCGTCGCGCAGGGCCGAAGCGATGCGCCGTGCTCTGCGTTAGCAGAGGGCGATGCATCCGCCGCGAAGACCCGGGGTGGCTGCCACATGCTCTGTCGTTGCCGCAGCGGGGCGCTCGACCAATACTGCCGCTCTCGCGCGCACCGTTCGGCAATCGGTAACTGCTGATGGAAGACAAACTTCGACGCCTGCATGCCCGTCTCCGCGAGATTCCTGGTGCGGCGATACGACCGCGTGAGGTTGCTCTTCACATAAAGTGACATCGTGAGACCCGCGCCGCCGCTTCCGGTGCCCCAACGAAGCGCCTCAAGCATCCAACCCAAGCCCTCCTCGTTGAACTGCCCGTACACGTTGCGCCGATGCGCGTCGCTGAGTTTCGCATCATCCGGTTGTGCACCGGCGTCCACGACAGCGGAGGTCCCGGTTTGATTGTTCCTTCCCGGTAGTCGTAGTTCGTGACCGTGCAGCGCGACGTCTTCTTCGGTGAGCGTGATGACGAGGTGGAACGCGCCTGGCTGTCGACGGACGCACACAACATGGTCGTGCTTGGCAGACGAAAGGTTGCCTGACTCGGGGTTGGTCAGCCGACACGCTTCTAGGGCTGTCATCTTACTCGTGGTATCACTGTCAGGGGAGACTCGGCCGCTGCCCCCGGCGTCATCCTTGGAAGCGCGACCCCCACCAACAGCGGCGTCGTTGCGTTCATCCTCCTCCTCAGGAAACGGATTCACGGCGACACGGCGGCGCGGCAGCAGCACCGGCGGCGGCGACGTACCGACAACGACGATGCCCCTTCCTCCTGGCGTCAAACGCGCCGGCCGTTCAGTGGTTGTGGGGGCCATCATCAGGATCGGCGCGGCCCGATCGACGCTGCTGCTCTGCGTCCGCTGCATCACCACGCGGTCCCACGACGCGGTCAACAGAAGGACCACGAAGAGCACACCGACGCCGATGGCCAGCAGCGCCCGCTCGCTCATCCGGGCCCACCACCAACGCCAGCGACGCGGCGATTGACCTCCTCGATGATGAAGGACACCTTCGGTGGCGACTCCCATACAGTCCTTGGCTGCGCCAGGTCGTCTCCGTGAGGAAGCCGAGGAGGCGGCATCGGTGAACATCGACGGTATTCACGACGGTTGACGAACGACGGTGGACAGCTTTTCCACCTCCACGCGGCTGCCAGGAAAAAAATAGCTGAACTGTCGACTCTCTCTCGTGAGGGGTCAGGTGGTCAAGAGGGAGAGCTCGAGTCAATTGGAGGGACAGAAGGTCGCCTTCCAAGTTAGGTGTTCGCGGGTAACCAATATGTCATGCCTTACAGGGGAGCGGACACATGACAGAGCGAGCTCATCATACGAGTGCCGCGTGCGGCCCATCGGCACCCCCCGCGCCCGAACCAACCCGCCCCATGACGGCCTGAAACAGCGCTTCGCCTTGAGACTCGTAGCCTTGCGTGTGGGTCATTGCCTCCGCGTAGCGCAGCATGAGATTGACGGTGTCGCTGTGCATCGCCCCAGGTTCCTTGTCCAGAGATGGCCCGACCCAATCCATCACTTGAACGCGCTTATCGCAATCCGAACGGTCGGCATCGGTCAGAGCAACGATCGCTGCTGCCGGCGACGGTGACGACGGCGACGCGCAGCCATCAGTAGATAACGGGGGCGGTTGCTGTGGTTGCCCAGAGGTCCGAAGGCGAGCAAGCATCGCGTGCCATGCGGCCACAGCACGGTGACCTTCCGAGAGAACGTAGTTGACGCTGTCCTTCCCGACCCCGGCGGCCATGTACGGCGCCAACGACTCGCGCAGCGCGGACTCCGCTTCAAACTCTTCCAAGACGGCATGCACCAACGCGAGGCCGCAACCGACTTGAAGGACGTGGGGATGGGACGGTCCGAGGCTCGGTTTCACCGCCGTGAGGTGTTCCACCAGCAGCTGTCGGCTGGCCTCAGGCTGATCAAGGTAGCCAAGCGCTCTCGACAAACAAAGGACGGTTTGACACGTGCCCATGTGCGACTCGCCCAACGCGCGGCGAATTCTCGGTAGCAACGCTTCGAGCAGCTTTCGCTCCTCCTCGTACTGAGACATGAAATGATGGGTGCCCGCAATGGCGTGCACGAGCGACAACGTGCACTCGTGTTCTGCACCGAACACCGTGGCAAACTTTTCTTGTAGGGCGGTCAATCCTGCAACGGCGGCCTGGGGGTCACTATCCCTGGCGGCCGTCAGCCGGCGGGCCCGCACCATGAGAGAATTTGCATGCAAATCTCCAAAGAGGCGGATCGCGAGGGGCTCAAGTTCCTCCAGTGTCTTGAGCTCGTTGCCCCTGTCCCCTGCTCGGTGATAGACGGCTGCCAGCCGATTGAATGCGTCCAGAATTAACGGATGGTCGTCCTGTCCGTTGCTATCGCGCTTTGCCTTGTCTAGTAAGGTGCGGGCGGCCTCAACTTCCGCAAAGTATCGTGCTCGTTCGCTCGGCGGTTGCAACTCCGGGTCGAACGCTGGCGGAGGCGAAGGCGGCGGTGAGGTGGCTGCCGAACTGACCCCGGCCATCGACAGCGTTATCAGCGGGACGTGACTGACGGGCTTCGTAACAGATGGATGTATCAAGCGGTTGGTACGCGAGACCCATCGCATCTCCATCACGGGAGGCCGAAGAAACGAACACCGTCGAGACGGCGTGAACGGAACAGCCCATGACGTGGCAACACAGGCCGTCGGACACTGGCCGCCGCGGGACGCCTTCCAGCATGCCATCGCTACAGCACGCGTCATGTCAGCTACTAGCATCGCCAGGGGCTATGAACCGTTAAATGGGGAGCGGAAAAAAAAGCCCCTTGCGGACATGGAAAATGCAAATGATGATTGAGTGCCATTGTCAAATAGCAGCAGCAGCAGCAGGAATGGGGGAGCGCCGCTGTCTCCACGAGGAGAGGGAGTACGACCCGGGCAGTGCGTGATTATGAGAAGACGCTCATCTCCATCGGCTTATCGCGCGGTCCTTCCCATCCACGACCAGCGTCCCAAGTCGCATCTGAGAGTGCTTCGTCGGATCTTGGAGATAGCCACACGCCC
>ERZ1292633.5077-Hain-H41-02um-R1-5077-length-12018-cov-5_pt1 | contig 12018 bp, 12 predicted proteins | sample MGYA00564406_ERZ1292633 | MGnify/ENA primary metagenome ERZ1292633 (study PRJEB36523, sample SAMEA6512639) | groundwater metagenome | collected 2019-01-08 | study: AquaDiva: Metagenomics assemblies of 32 groundwater samples
AAAAAAGGATTACGCATCGGCGGCGCGCCGGACACATTCCTGGGCGGCGGAATCCAGACCTGCCGGAAATTGATTGATGACGGGCAAATCGGCCAACCGCTCGGCGCCGCGGCCTTTATGTTATGCCCCGGACACGAAAGCTGGCATCCGGACCCGGATTTTTATTACCAACCGGGCGGCGGTCCGATGTTTGATATGGGACCTTATTACCTGACCGCGCTGGTTTCGCTTCTCGGACCGGTTAAAAACGTCGCCGCCTCAGCCCGGATAACCTTTCCGGAACGGCTGATTACCAGTCAGTCGAAACAGGGAACTAAAATCAAGGTCCGCACGCCGACCCATATCGCCGGCATTATGAATTTTACCAATGGCGCGGTTGGAACTATCACCACCAGTTTTGACGTCTGGGCGAGTGAACTGCCCTTTATTGAAATTTACGGAACCGAAGGCACGTTAAGCGTTCCGGACCCGAATTGTTTTGGCGGGCCGGTCCGGATTTGCCGCCGGGGTTCCTGCGAATGGAATGAAGTCCCGCTGACTCATATTTACACCAATGAAAGCCGGGGCATTGGAGTGGCGGACCTGGCTTATGCCCTTATCTCGGGACGCCCGCATCGGGCCAACGGCGTGATGGCTTATCATATCCTGGACATTATGCATTCATTTCTTGAATCATCAAATACCGGCAAACACGTTGAATTAAAAAGCGCCTGCGCCAGACCGGCGCCGCTGCCATTGGGATTATCCGACGGAAAATTGGATGAATAGTTTCACCCTGTCTTAGCCTATTGGATTATGTTTTAGGCGACTGGTATTCCAGTAGAGCCACCCAACGCAGAAAGCCCCGCCGATAATGTTGCCCAGCGAAACGACGGAGATATTTTTACATAATCCCAGCCAGGTAACCGTCGCTGGATGAGGCAACAGCAGAGCCAGCGGCAGGAGCGTCATATTAGCAACACTGTGTTCAAAACCACAGGCAATAAAGGCGAATAAACACCAGAAAATCAGGATACACTTTGCCGCATCATTTCTGGTGCGACTTGAGGTCCAGATGGCGAGGCAAACCAACCAGTTACACAAAACGGCCCTGAAAAAAAGTTCGTGCCAGGGCAATTGCATTTTAAGCCGGGCAACCTGAGTTACAAAATCCGCTTTTGAATTCATTACGCCTGAAAATAGCACCAGAATCGCCAGACCGATTGAGCCCAGAAAATTACCAGCCCACGACCATATCCACACGTTCAAAAGATCTTTCCAACCGACCTTCTTTTCCAGCGTACCTATCATCATACACAAGTTATTTCCGGTAAAAAGTTCCGAACCGGCAAAAACAACCAGCGTCAGGGCGATTCCGAAAGAAAGACCCATTACCAGATTTACAATCGGGGCGTTTGCAGCGGCCAGCGGAGACCCGACACTGAAAATTAAAATTATCCCAAAGCCAACGTAAACGCCGGCCAGAACACTCTCTGTCAGATAAGAAAAAAAAGATTTTTCAAAATGTGTTTTTTTGGCAATGCTTAATGCGGCAAAATTATCTACGGTTTCGTAATACATAATATTATATAATTACCTCAATGTCCGTACAAATACGGCGGTTCGTTGATATGTTTGATTAATTCCTGATACTCTTCGGTGGAAATGTTATTTTGCCAGACGCCCGCTAATCGCGCCAGCATTGTGCCGCACAAAAATATCAGCCCAATAATTATCGCGTAGAGCAACGGTTTTAAGCGGAACTTATTTTTTGTTACCGATAAATAAAGAGTGTCGTTTACCCCGCCCTTTTGGATAGTACTGCCACGGATAGAATTCCCTTCTTCCCTGTAGAACAGATTGTACATCTGGTTGCCCAAAAGAGCGGGGTTTACCGGACAGACATCCACGCATTGCAGACAGGCATTACATTCGTCCGACCACACCACCGCAGAATTGTGAACTTGCACCCGGGCCGGACAAACCTTCGTGCATTTCTGGCAATCAATACACGTTTTTTTATTACGATGTATCTTAAAAGGGCTTAACCAACTCAAACTCCCCATTAATGCTCCATAAGGACAGAGATACCGGCACCAGAAATGGGGAATGCCGATGCTGAGAAATCCCAGGACAAGTAAAACAACGCCGGTGGTTACTGATAATCCGGTAAAAAATTTCAGCATCCGGATATCCATCACCTGATGGTAAGGCCGCCCCATAAAATTTTCTAGGTCGGTCAAGTTCATCTGCACCATAATATTCCAGACAAAAAAAAACATCAAGAAATATTTAAAACCGCGCAGGGGATAATCCAGCCAACGGGGTAAATCCCGGCGTTTTTTGAATAGGAACGTATGGATTTTCGCCAGGTATTCTGAAAGTAATCCGAATGGGCAAACCCAACTGCAGAATCCTTTTTTCAGGAGGAGCGCGCTCAGCAAAATAAGCAGAAGTAAAACCAGTCCGGCCGGATGAACCGGATTAAATACACCGGTGACCAGCCAGTATTTTAAACTAATCATAGCCGCAATCGGTAAAAATCCCTCTACCCCGGGCGGACGAGAGACGGTGGGCGTTAACCCTTTTTCTAATTGATGGACAAAAATAGCAAACTGGATACCCGTCAGTAAAATTATTGCCAGGAATCCGAACTGTCCCAGCTTGCGGTAGGGCTGGATCCGGAATTTGCCAGATTTGATTGTTCGGTTACCTGTTTTAATACTTTCCATTTTAGGTAGCGAAGTCCCGACCCCGCCTTGGCGTGGTCGGTATCGGCAGAGTGTTCAAGAACAATTTATCAGAGGTAGCCGCGACCCTTGCGAAGCGACAGCGGAGTTCCCCGATGTAATATCGGGGGGTGGTCGCCTTCAGAAGAGGCGGGGACAATCCGCTCCGCCTTCCGCCTTAGGCGGAGCGGAAGGCGGACCGCCGCTATAACATAGGGGAATTTATCATCATCCCGAAAGCATTCAGGGTAAGTTGCTTCATTTGACTAAATAATTACGTTATTTTTTGTCCTTATTTTTTGCTGTTGGCTCATCTGGTCCTGATGGGGAAATTCCAGGCGGCGGTTTTTCGCTGAGCGCTTTTATATCCTGTCCCAGACAATACTTGGCGTATTCGCACCATTCCGCGCAGCCAAGATCAAGTTTGGGATTCCGGAAATTATGGCCGCACTTTTTGCAACGCCGGTAGGGTTCATTCTTCCAAAACTCAACCTTAGCCCGGCAGTTCGGGCAATCCACTTCGTAAATATCGTCGGGTTTCCAGAATTGAATATCTTGGCCGGGACATTTCATAATAACCTCTTCAGGGCGTCCAAAAACCCACGTTTGTTATCCGGACTGTGTCATAATCACTTTTTGGACAGTCTGTTTTATTCCTAATCCACCGCTTCCACATTTTTAACCTGCGGTACGGCTTTTTTAAGCCGCTGTTCTATTCCTTGCTTTAAGGTCATTTGCGACATCGGACATCCGCCGCAGGCGCCGGTTAATCTTACTTTAACCAGACCGTCAGCCGTTACTTCAACCAATTCTACATCACCACCATCGGCCTGTAAAGCCGGCCTGATGTCTTCTAAGGCCTGGGCTACTTTTTCTTTCATTTTATTAACCCTCATTTATGGTTATTTAATCCGTGTAGTCTGTTCTTAAATCTGTGTAATCAGCGGGTTAGATTCTTTTTATTTTCACCGACCAGTCTTTGGGTCCTTTCAGTTCATATTCCCATTCATATTTACCTTTTTGTTCGGCTTCAAATTGATAATGCAATGGCCGGGGGTCATGGTCGTTGATTATTTCTAACGTTTCTCCCGGTTTTAAAGTGTCCCAGATTTCAAATATTTTCTCGTGCCTCTCAAACGGCGGCATCGGCCGCAAATCCAGAGTCTGTATTTTTCCGTTCATATTTTTATCTCCTTTCGGCTGGTCAGCCGGGGTAAAACAACAATACCCGATTTTATCACACTGCCGTTTAACCTCCTTCCATTCTTCTTCAGTCAATATCTGAAGGGCAATCTGGTAAAGGATATTGTCTTCCTTGAAAATATGGCTTTCCAGTTCCTTCGCAATGAATCCGCCTAACTCCGTAACTTTATTTTTAAATTCGGCGAAATCGTACTTCTGGTGGTTATGGGCTATCTGGTATAATTCTTTTTTTCTTTTCCGGAATTCCACGTGGTCCAGTTCCATAATCTGGGGCGGTTCAACCACATCATGCGCCTTTAATTTGGGAAATAAGGCCTCTTCCTCCCGCTGGTGGTGGTTTTCCGCTTCCACCAGATGATGGGCAATATCTTTTAATTTTTCCGTCTGTTCTTCCCCCAATTCCTTGAAACTTTTAATCTGCGGTAATTTCTTCAAAAATTCACCCAGTTCTTTTAAATTTTGAAGAATGACTTTATGCTCCTCCATCAGGGTATGAACCGGATGCGGCGCTGGTACTTCAATTTTCTTATTCACTAGAGCATCGCGCATGGCTTCCAGATGAATGTCGCATAAACTGCTCCGGATTTCATCATGGGAAACGCCTTCCCTGATTAATTCCTGTTCCACCGCTCCCAATGTTCTGGCATCGATCCCCTGCAGGAATTTCTTGGCTTTTTCTTTGGTCTCAGCGGAAACCTGGCCGTCTTTTAACTCCTTTAACAGTTGTTTAAATTCCGCTTTCTGATTAACCGCCGGTGCGGTCCGTTTGACCTGTATAATCCATTCGGCGGGTCCTTCTTTTTCAAAGGAAATATCAAACTCATTGCGCGCCTTAAGCATATAAACCAGCGGCAGCGGATTAAACTCAAAAATAAGCCGGAGCGCCCCGCCTTCTTTAAGACCGTTTACCGCCGGGAAAATTTTCTTTTCCTTTTCTTCGTGTTTTAATCCCCGAACATCAATGGTATTAATCTTATTCATATTCTCTACCCCCCTATTTAGAGCGTGTAACAAAATGAGGTTTGCGTTCGTCTTTGTCATTCCAGCCCCGAATCAGAGTCCGGGGTAAACTCCAGCGGGAATCCAAATAAAAAGGGCTGGATACGGTTTAGGTATTATCTCATTTCGTTACATGTTCTTAATTGATTCTACTTTTAACCAGTTTTCAATTCCTTTTTGTTCCACCAGCATCAATTTAACTTTTCCGACCCAGAGGTCCTGGAATTCTTTTTTCTCTTCCGGCGAAGCGGCTTCCCAGAGGACTTTTTCCATCAGTTCACCCATTCTGGCTGATTCCGGTCCGGATGAAGGAATATTCCGGTGGTTAAGTTTCACGCGAACCGCTTTATTGTTATCCAGCCGTCTGAATTCAAAACACATTGTCTGAGGGTCTATTTTGCCTGCCTCGTCTATCGCGGGGTCAGAACTGAATTTAAGCAGGTCCTTTCGTTTGAATTTAGGACCGAGCCCGCGGAACCCGGAAGCCGGCGCGGCACCGGTGAGGAAACTGAACACCTGGCCAATTACCCCGTAAACCCCTTCATCCGGTTCGCCGTAAACGGTAATCGCGATGTTTCCGCGAACAGGCGTTTCGCCGGGATACAGTTTTTCCAGCGCCTTTTGGCAGGACAGATACGCACCCGCCACGGTCGGACAGGCATGGCCGGCCATTTTGACCGTTTCCGTAAAACTGTATTCTAGAACCGTTCCTTCATTTTGAAAGGCACCCAGTGTTTCAGCCAGTGGTTCTTTGAATTTAAGTGGTGGCACTTCCGAAAAAAAATCTCTGAACCCCGTTACTTTATCAATCATAAATTTTAATCGCTGAAAGCGATTTATACCCATTCTTCTTTCAGGATTTCTCCCTGCACCCCGACCACGATATATTTAATGGGTACTTTTCTCTTGGCCGATTCCGCCGCCTGCTTGGCCAGTTGTAACAATCCCATACAGCAGGGCACCTGCATAATCAATACGGTCAGGGTATTAATCTTCGCATCTTCAATCCAGGATTTAATTTTTTCCACGTAAACATCCTGCCCTTCATCCAGTTTCGGACAGGCAATCCCGATGGCCTTGCCTTTTCCGCCAGAAGTGGATCCGCCTTTAGCGGACAGGAATTCCGGGTGAAATCCCCCGAAAGCATAAGCCACGCAATCAGCGCTTAAAAGCACATCGGCTCCCTGGTAATAAGGGGCCATCGGCGAAATCAAATGCATCTGGATCGGCCACTGCCGCAACTGGGACGCGACTTTGCCGGCCGGCGCATCTCCTCCTCCCTCATCTTTACCTCTGAAATCAGCCATCCGCGAACCCGGACATCCTTCAAACTCGGCCATTTTGGTTCCTCCTCTCTAACCACGGATTTCACAGATTACAACTAATTGCGCTGATTTAAAGATTCAAAATCTGTGTAATCTATTCTTTAATCACTGTAATCAGTTGCTATTTTATTAACAAATTCTTCATATTTTTTAGGCGCCTGGCCGAATTTAAGATCGGTTTCGTTAAATTTGGCAAACATCTCGCCTATCTGGGTGGTGGTTAATTGTCGGTCCAGCCAGGGGTAAAGGATTTCATCCTCTTTTTTAATATGGCCGGTTAAAAGTTCCTGGTAAGCCAACAGGTGTTCGGCCACCGATTTTTTATCTTTTTTATTGACTCCCTCGACAATAGCCCGGACATGGGCCCGGCCGGTCTCGTGGTCTTCGTACATCACCTTAATAATATCCAGATTGGCGTCAAAATACTTAAAAAGAATATCTTCTTCTTTGGCGTGATGGTATTTATCCGCATAAGAACGGATAAAATCAACACCGTCCATAATCAGTTGGCGGCCCTCCGGCGATTCCAGATTCATATTTTTAATCACCGCCGGAATCAGAGCAATCCAGCATTTGATCAGAACGTGTTCCTCAACTAATTTTTTGACCGGCGGAGAATATTTTATTTCTTTTATTTCAGTTTCCGGTTTTTCTTTTCTGGCCGGCTGTTCCGCCTGAGCCGGAATTTCCTGTCCCGGGGAGATCACCCGGCTGATTTTTGCCATCAGCGATTGTTCGTGTTCAGGCGAAAGATTATGGATCTGAACGATATCCTTCAGCAGGCAGGTGCCGACGCTGCAGGGAACGCAGCCGATATCATACTCATTCAGGATATCAGCCACCGGCGGAAATTGCTTAATAACTTCTTTGATGCCTTTATTGAGATATTCTTGCATAATGGCCTCTTTTTTCATTTTTTGCTTTTGGCAGCAACGATGCCAAAGTAATGGCTTTTAATTCGGTCATTACATATTGTTCTATATTTTCTATTTTTTTCTTAAGCGGGCAGGTCCGGATATCCGGGCAGATTTTTTTATTAAAGACGCATTTGTTAAATTTCGGCCGTCCGTGAAAAATTGTCACCAGGTCATTCAGGGATATTTCCCCGGGCGAACGAACCAGGCGGAAGCCGCCGCCGGTTCCTTTTGACGAATGCAATAACCCTTTTTTGTTCAAGATTTGAAGGATTTTCCTTAAAAACGGCCGGGGTGTTTTTAATTTCCGAACCAGTTCCGAAACCGTAATAACATTACTGTTATGATTATTCTGCGCCATAAACGAGAGCGCTCTGATAGCATAATCAATTTCTCTGGTAATCAACCGCATTTCCAATCCTTTCCGACAACCGAAAAGACCCGCTTTCGTTTACAATGATACCAAATTAGTATCATTTGTCAAGAAAAAAAATATTATTTTTAAAAAAATAATTTTGATTGGACAAAACAAGACTGGTTATTTATAATGCTGTTATGAGGAAGAAATCAAAAATGGCCGGGTTGGTCAGCCGTGCCTTATTGGTGCTGGGCGTGAGCATCTTAATCGTTTCGTTTTTCGCCCCCTGGGCCTACGGCCAAGGTCTGCTGGGACTCGCTTCCAAAACGATTTATCCTTACCAGGATTCCTCGTTCCGGCTGGTGCTGGGTTTACTCATTATCATTATCGGTGCCATATTCTTTTCGATGCTAGCCCGCTTTTACAGCAGTTTTATTATTTTTTTGTCCGGAACCGGAATTTTATTTCTCGGGTTTTATCTCTGGAGGGAAATAGAAGCCAGCGACCTCCATTTTTTAGGACTGGCTCCGTTAAAACTGGCCGAGGCCCATCCGGATGTCGGGATATTTTTATTGATCGGAGCGGGAATTTTTTTGATACTATCGGCGGTATTATCGGTATTGGGTAAACAGAAATGGTAAGTTATTTGTGGTAACTTACCCCGCTCCCCGATGTCCATCGGGGGTGGGCGATACTTTCAACCATTATAATTAAACCCTATTTCCAATGCTTTTTTGCCGCGTTCAAATTCCGGCGCGGAACTCATTTCTTTAAAAGCCAGAATCAATTCGTCTAATGAAATAATCCGGCTGGTGCGCGCGGTAAAACCGGTGATAATCAAATTGGCCAGACCAGCATTCTTAATCTCGTCACGGGCGATCTGGAGAGCCGGAAGCAGGGAATGATGGAATACCACGATTTTATCGTGGGAAAAATGCGGCTTTACCAGATAAGAGTCTATGATAATAGTTCCTTCGCGGGAAGTTTTATCGGCCCAGGCATCATAGCCGACCTGATGCATGGCGACCAGGATATTGGGTGATTCGGACTGGGGGTAATCAATGGGGTGATCCGAAATAACCACTTCTGATTTGGTTAAAGACCCGCGGCTTTCCGGTCCGTAACTGGCTGAAACCGCCACGTGGTGTTTTAAAGCGGCCGTTCGTCCCAGTAATTCGGCCGCGTAAACAACCCCTTGTCCGCCGATGCCGGCCAGACGAATTTCTAAACGGTTATTCATAATTAATTAAAGTATATCACAGGCCAAACTGGTAATCCAGAAAATTTTGATCACGAATTCCATGGATAATATTGCAAATTACACGGATTAAAACAATTTAATCTGTGTAATCCATTCCTTAAATCTGTGTAATCAGCGACAGGCTTTCTTGACATAACCGGATTATCTGTTATACTTTTTCATATGCAGACCAATCGTTTTTTTTTAATAATAATAGTTTTATTTTTAACCGGCCTGCTGAATTGCCGCGAGGAACAAAAAACAACTCCTCCGGCAAACAAAATCACCTTTGGGGCTTATTATTACCCTTGGTTCGGCGGTCCGGGGCTGCACTGGAACAAGAAAAACTTGCGCCAGCAATTAATCCCGGCGCAGGCGCCGGTTTTGGGTGAATATGATTGCCGGAAAGAATCTATTATTAAACAACATCTTGAATGGGCTAAAGAAAGCGGGATCGATTTTTTCGCGCTATCCTGGTGGGGGGAAAACACTCCGACCGACGTTACCATCTCCAGGCATTTTGCTCCTTATTTAACTAAAAACGGCAGTGATTTTAAATTTTGTATCTCTTACGCCACTCCTTTTTTTATCAAAGCCGACGGAAAGGGCCAAATCCCCCTGGATAAAACCGCCCAGGAAATACTCCTGAAGGATTTTCTTTATCTGGCTCGGACTTATTTTGCCCACCCGAATTATTTGAAAATTAATAACCGGCCGGTGGTGATTCTTTACCTGACCAGAATTATTACCGGCGATTTTGAGAAAGTGATTCCGGCGGTAAAATCCATTTTTAAGCAACAGACCGCTTATGATCTATTTTTAATCGGTGATGAAGTCTTCTGGGACGAACCGAACGAAAAAAGAATCGTCGTTTTTGACGCGATTACCTCTTATAATATGTACGGCCGGCCGTTACGTTATGACGGCTACCCGGATGCCACTAATTTTTTTGAGGATTTAGAACAAACCTGCCTGGAATACCGGAAAGTGGCCCAATCTAAAAATGTAAAATTTATACCTAATGTGATGCCCGGCTATAACGACCGCGGGAGCAAAAAAGAAGCCAAAAATTTTATTTTACCGCGGGAACGTAATCACCTGCTTGAAAACCAGGGCAGTTCTTACCAGAGGCATTGGCTGGTGGCGCAAAAATGCCTTGACGCTGATTTAAAAATGGCGCTGATTACTTCGTGGAATTCCTGGGATGACGATACCCAGATTGAGCCGGCCGTGGAATCGCATACGCCGATTAAATATCCGATGGAACTAACCGGCGGGTATAATTATTTCGGGTACGGAAAGAGGTACTTAAAACTGACCCGGGAAGCGAAGATGTGGATGGAACAGCAGGATAACCAGTGAGAACACATTAATACTACTCGGGGCAATAGATACTTGAGATTCTCAGAAACGCTCCAACTTGCTTGTTCTAACGAGATTGTCACGCCCTGAACCAGTAGCGGTTCAGGGCTCGCAATGACACCGTAAAAATAGGGTTTCAACTGCCCCTTTATTTCAAATATTTATTCTTATTCTGACCCCACCATTTTTTAATCTTATCGATCTGGAGTTTGCGGAAGTCGTCCGGGGCATCCGGCGTAAATTCTATCATTACCTGCGTTATCTGGCGTAAGGCATCAATTGATTTTTCGCGAATTATCTTATCCTGGTCGGCCAGGATTTCAATCAATTTATCCATTACCCGTGGATTTTTTAAATAACCGAGAGAACTAATCGCGTTTAGACGAACGCTCCGGTCTTTATCTTTTAACAAGTTCAGCAAAACATCAGCTGTCGAATCCTCATTAATATATTTTAAGGCATCAATAGCCTGAAGTTTCAGTTCCTGGTTGTTTGATTTCAAGAATTCCAGCAGTTGCGGTTTGAGCGGCGCGACTTCGCTGCCGAAAAAGCATAATCCTCTTAAAAAAACAGCCGCGGCCGCTTTATCACTGCTGCTTAGTTCCTGTTTAAAATAAGGAATAATTGCCGGGCCGATGGCGGTTAATTCCAGCAGAGCGGTTTCCCGTTCGGCCGCTTCGGTCGAAGTTTTAATCAACTTAATTTGCTTTTCTATCAACTGTTTGGTTTCCTCGGAAACGGCCGCTTCCGAAGGACGGCCGCTTAGCGCCGGCGGACGGCTTAACCGGCCGATATATATCCGCTGGAAACCGAGGAAAGCCATCTGTCCGTAAAAATCTTTTTGAAACTGAAGTTTTTTCTGCTCAATCTCGGCAATCAGATTGGCTTCATCTCTGCTTTCATGTTTAATATGGCGGCCGCAAAGACTTGAAAGATGAACAACATCATCAATCAGTTTTTTGAAATCCCGGTAAAAATCACCTAATTCTTTGGTAGCCGCCTTGGTTTGCAATTCCTCAACCTGTTTTTTCAAATCCGTTATTTTATTATTCCAACCGCCTCCTGCGGGGGTGACAAAATCATTCCATTTATCGCCTGTTATCTTCTGCGCCAGGCCATCCTGATAATTATTAACCAAAGCCCGGTAATAACCCTCCAATTGACGGAAATACCCCAGAATAACATTTTCATCGCCGATACGCTCCTTCAATTGAACGGTCACCTGCAACGGTTCATAATAAGACCAAAAAGCCGTATCGGCTTTATTCACGATACTCTCCGTTTTTATTTTCCGGCCGGTATGAACGTCAATAATGCCGCCTTGGCTTAAATCTTCGGTCAGTTCTTCGTAAATCCGGCGGACTTCCTGGATAAAAGAGAGCATCAGATTGTTTATTTCCGGAAAGATATCCGACAGGTATGTTTCCTGCCGGCCGGTAATAGTCTGGCGATGCTTATCAAGAGACCGCAAGCCAGCGGTGAATTTCGGTTCCCAGTCATTCATATTAAAATCCTGGGGCGGTTTTGATTTTTCGTCAAGATAAGCCGTTTTTAAACTATCATATAATTCTTTGCTGTCGCTTAAAACTTTCTTGAAAAACTCCAGATTCTTCCGGCGTTCCTGCTCCACCTGTTTGGGCGCAGCGGTAAAAACAGCCAGCATAAATGTTTCCTCGGAAAATTTTTGTCCGCCCGGTATTCTTGTCACGGAAGCCGGTTGGCGCTGGGGCCAGAAAATTATTTCAATATCGTAAGCCGTCGGCAAGACTTTTTTATTGGCCGGAATGCCGGTCTCAAATTTTCCGTTAGTTACAGATTCCCGGTTAATCAGCAACCGTTCGCCCTGATAACCAATCGCAATATCCAAACGGGTGTTATCCGGATATTTGGCTTGGCCGGAGACCTTAAA
>ERZ1292633.5078-Hain-H41-02um-R1-5078-length-12017-cov-11_pt1 | contig 12017 bp, 9 predicted proteins | sample MGYA00564406_ERZ1292633 | MGnify/ENA primary metagenome ERZ1292633 (study PRJEB36523, sample SAMEA6512639) | groundwater metagenome | collected 2019-01-08 | study: AquaDiva: Metagenomics assemblies of 32 groundwater samples
TGATTTTAGGGACTAATGTTTCGTATTCTTCTTTGGTGTATTGTTTGTTGAGGATACAGTATTGCTTGTTTCGGAGAGAAACACAACCAAAACAATTCGCGCAAGACGTACAAGAAAAACAATACTGCAAATCACGATTATTTGGCCAACACATTGTACAAAATTTTAAATTATTTACACCTTCTCCAACTCCAGAACATTCATAAATAAGCTGTGCGTTATTCCCCCATCCAGTATAATCATATGAATCTTTGGTTTTACCAAGAGACATTATAGTGAGCCATTTACTATCTTCCACTTCTACCACGTCATACATATTGCGCGCATTTTTTGATTGATAAATATAATCACCCGTTGAATTATAATTATTTCTGCCATGAATAAACTTTTTAGGATAATTAAGCCAAAAATCTATTGTTTTAGATTTTAATTCTTCAATTGTCCTATATGATCCTAAGCCAAATTCCTGAATTTTTTGTTCATACTCCGCTTTAATATATTGCTGATTTAATATACAGTAAGATTTATTCCTCAAACCGCTACACATAAAACAATCACTACAACCTATTAAATCTTTTGAAAAATAAATATTATGACAATTTTCGCAATCTTGCGAGAAAAATGCCTTATAGCATTTATTTATATCAATACTGCCATAAGAATTTTCGCTGTGTCTTCCCCATAAAATATCAATAGAATCTTTTATGTATGCGAGGTAGCGCGAGTACGAACTATTTTCGCAATAATCCGCGTAAAAAACCAAATAACAATTTTTTAAGCCACCGGCCGCGTTGGCATAATCACTGTTTATACTATTATCGCTGACAGCCAAACTCATTTGAGGAGTATTATTTATCAATTCATGTACCTGATTGAAAAACGGCTTTGTAAAATCATAATCTTTACCATATTGCATCGCGTCCCATTTATCAGACCACCATATTTTATTTTTATAGACTTTGATAGGGCTGTCTTTATGGAATATTGATATTATGTCTTCGCCTGTAAAATCGCATTTGCGTTTATAAATGCTATTTACGTTATAAAAAATCGCTCGTCTCGCTAATCTGCACTCCGGGCAAAATGTCGGCGCTGGGACTTTGATTTTTTCGTAAAACAAAAAATCTTCGGGTTCTATGGTAAAATTCTTTCCACAATTTTTGCAGGTTTTAATTTCTGATTGAGCCATAATTTTATATAAAATCAACTGTTATGGTTAACTATAACACTGTATCAGTCAACTGATACAGTGTGTCGATTAACTGACACAGCGTGTTAATCAAAAATGATATTTTATAATTATATCGTAAGTCGTTATTTTTTTTCTTCCTCAAAAATCGGCAAACCGGCCGGCGGACCCATTCTCTTACTCTCAGCTCTTTTAATATGAGGCGCGGTCAAAACCCCTTCAGCCGGAATATGATAAAGGGTTGCTAATTCCGCGGTGTTTAAAATAAAACTTCTTGATTGAGTGTTGAAATTTAACGGATGAGAAGTGTAAGCTCTGCCTAATTTTAATTCTTCCGGCATTTTTCTGTTGCGAAAATTATATAAAAGCCGCTGTTTTCTGGCTTCCACTCTTTTTTTCACAAAAAGATAAGGGAAATAAACCCAACGACTCCGGGTCTCAACTTTATTATTCGCCCTAAAAGAATTCAACCCTTGCGAAGCGTATTGATTCATGGCGCCAATAAGTCCCCTTCTGGCAAAATTAGTGCTAAAAATGGAATTTGGCGCGTAATAGAGATAACGAATCACCGTTGCAAAGCCGGGTTTTGAAATTCCGTCTTCAATCGCTTGAATAATATCTTTTTCGCCAGGCGTCATTTTCATCATTTGCAAATCCAATTTTTCTTCTTTGCCTTTTTCTCCTCCGGCCCATTTAGGATGCTCAACTGGCGACATAAACACGTTTCTCGCTATGTCAGAAAGCGTATCACCGACCGTAGAATCCTTTTTTGTTTTCCGACCAACAAGTTTATCAACCAATTTTTTCCCTTCTTCCTGCCACTCGGAACCGAGCGGCCGAATAAGAATTTGGAGATAGAACTTCTCTTCTTTATGTATATTAGACAAAACTTCTAAAAGCGCGGAAATTGGGTCAATTGCCATTTCGTCCTTGCTTAATTCAAAACGCTCATAAGTGGTAATCGGGTAAATGTCTGCTTTTTTTAGAATAAGTTCTCCACCGAAAATATTATTCCCTTTTTGATAAATTTCTCTGGTTTCTTTGGGAAATTCATCCATATAATCCTTTACTTCAGACATCTCTGTGTAAGGATACTGAGCATAAAGTCCGGCTTCAATCATTTTCTTGTGTTTTTTTGGAGTTCTGATATAAAAATGAATTTCTCCTCCAAAACTAACCATTTCCAAACTCCACCAAAGAGTCACTTCGCCGTCAACATATTTTTCAAGAAGATTGCCTGCAGCGTTCCTTAACCCGTGAACATTCATAAAAAATTGCTCCATTGCCAGTGGTGTTCTCAAAACTTCGCGAGGAATCTTAATTTCCAAAAGAACCCATTCTATCCCTTGTTTAAAAATTGATTGTTTGTAAAAAAGCCAGGTCTGTTCAAATATTTTTAATAAAAATATTAATAAAACAAAAATCTCCAACCATTGAAAAATAGCGGAGTTTACTTGGAGAAACTTAAAAATAGGAGAAAGGGGCTCGATAAAGGGCTGCATAAATAAATTGCTAATTGCTAATTAAAAAATTAAAAGATTGATCTTTTGATAAACACAATCTTTTAATTAGCAATCTTTCAATTAGCAATATTTTTTCTTTACGCCAAATAATATTTTCCTTCCGGTAATTTCTTGAAGTGTTTTTTATTTGAGAGATTAAGAAGAATAGTACCTTTTTTAAGAACTCTTTGCTGTAAAGTTAAATCTATCACGTCTGAAGGCAAAAGAGGCCCTTTGGTCTTTAATAAATTCGCGATAACTTCTTTGGCTGTCCCCGGCATTAAGCCGAATTCTTTAAGCCCGTACATTCCCCTTCCAACTAAAATAAATTGAGGGTCCTTGATTAATTCATTGTGAATGGTTTGAGGCAAAGCCGCTCGCTTGTCAAATTTAACCTTATTGATTTCTTCGGTAATATGCCGGAAATGCATCGGCTTTTGATATTTTTTAAGAACCAAATACGCCTTAGCTCTCATTGTTTTCGGCACGATTTCCTCCCAATGGCTCAATCCGAAATCGCCGTAACTATTGGTGCCGAACTTTTTGGAAATTGAAATGTAATTTAAAGCAATGGTATCCCGCAAACCGTTGGACTTAACGGCTTCTGCGAAAAGCTTGTCAAATTTCTTGTGAGTAATCAAGTCCTCTTTTTTGTTGCTTAAAAATTTCGCCAATTTATCTATAAAATTACTAATCTTTTTAAATATTGTTTTGTCTTTATACCAAAAACTGCGAAAGTTTTTATCCTCAATGCGATAATAGGGATGACCGGCCGCTTCAAAAAGAAACCTAAGATGCCAAACGGTTAAATTTTTGTCTTTTAAAGATTTTTTTAGGTCTTCAACCAAAAAATCCTCTTGGCGAGCATTACCGATTTTTTCAAGTTCATTATCCGCGACAGCTAAAATTTCAGCCGCTGGACCGGATTTAATCTTCTTGGCAACCGACTTTATGGCCTCTTCTTCTATTTGTCTCACCCGTTCCCGAGTAAGTTCATATTTTTCTCCTAAAGCCGCCAATGTTGTTTTACGGCCAGTTTTTAATCCAAATCTCCCTTCTAATACCTCTTTTTGCCGCGGAGTCAAATCGCTGATTAAATTGTTGATAATTTGAGTGATATCCATTATATCTATTTTTTATCAGATTTCCGCCAAATTGTCAATAGCGATGAAGCTACAAAAATTGACGAATAAGTTCCTATAATCGTTCCAATCAATATCACTAAAATAAAATACTTCAAAGAAATTGGTCCTAAGAAAAACAAAACAAGCAACACAATCGCCAAAGTTAACGAAGTGTTGATGGAACGCGCCATTGTTTGATTAACACTTTGATTAACAATTTCTTTTAATTCAAGACGATTGCGATTAATTAAAAGATTTTCCCTAATCCGGTCAAAAACTACGATGGTATCGTGAACCGAAAAGCCCATAATCACCAAAAGCGCCACGATAAAATTAGTATCCAACTCAATACCCATTCGCCAGCCGAAAATCGCCAAAAATCCGATTGGAATCGCGACATCGTGGAAAAGTGTGATTAAAGTAATGATTCCATATTTCCATGACTTGATCGGATAAGAAACTTTTCTAAAAGCAAAAGCGATATAAAGAGAAATTCCCAAAAGCACGAAAATAATCGCCCAAACGGATTTCCCCCTAAGTTCTTTCCCGATGGTCGGCCCGGTTGTTTCAAAACGCAATTCTTCCATTCCGCCGAATTTCGCGTTTAACGCCTGAAGATATTTTTGATGCTCGGCTTCGGAAATATGACCGAGTCGAACCAAAAAACTTTGGCTGCTCGGTTCCGGATAAACAGTTGAATTTTTTATTCCCAAGTCCTTTTCAAAAAACTCGGTAATGTCGTTAGTTATTGGTCGTTGGTTGTTAGTTGTTGGTTTAATTTGCCACAAAGTCCCGCCAACAAAATCAATTCCCGGCCTAAGACCAAAAACCGCCACGGCAATGATGCTCGCTAAAACCAAAAGTCCTGATATAGATAGAAAAATATTTCTTTTGCCGATTATATTCATAATTTAGGATTTTTAACGAATACTCTTAACATCGTTCTTGTGACCGTTATCGCCGAAAACATTGAAATCAAAACTCCAATTAAAAGCGCCAGAGCGAATCCCTTAACAAAACTAGTGGTAAAATAATATAAAATAATCGAGGTGATAATAGTGCTGATATTAGAGTCGCGAATTGACAACCATGCCCGCTTAAATCCTTCTTCAATCGCCGAAAGACGAGAAAGGCCTTTTTTTACTTCTTCTTTGGTTCTTTCAAAAATCAGGATATTGGCATCAACTGCCATTCCGATGGAAAGGATAAATCCGGCAATACCTGACAAAGTCATGGTAATCGCCAAGCCCTTAAAAACCATCAGAGTCAAAGCAATATAAATCACAAGCGCCAAAGAAGCGAAAATCCCGAATCGCCGATAATAAAAAAGCATAAAAATCATTACTGAAAGCGTTCCATAAACGCCGGCTTTTACGGCCTTTTTCAACGACTCGCTGCCCAAACTGGCTCCGATGGTCTGCTGACTTACTAAATTAATCGGAGCCGGCAAAGCTCCCGCGTTAAAACGTTCAACTATTTTTTTGGCTTCATCAACCGTGAATTTTCCCGTGATTTGCGCCCGGCCGCCGGAAATTTTTTCCCTTACCATCGGCATTTCAATTAATTCATTGTCAAGAAAAATCGCCAATGGTTTCCCCACGTTCTTTTCCGTTAAGTCCTCAAAAATTTTCGCGCCTTCGCTATTAAATTGGATATTAACCTGAGCGGCTCCGGTTGTATTATTAAAATCAATCTGAGCTCCTTCCACATAACGACCCGTAAGATTAGTTGGAGTAAACTGAATCTTTCCGTCAGAAATTGTCTGCGTCTCGCGAAAGTCCAAAAACGGAGTTGAACCGATTTCTTTTACCGCCTCGCTTACGTCCTTAATCCCGGCCAATTCAACAATTAAACGATAGGACTCTCCGACTTTACTTGCTGTCACTCTTGGCTCACTGACACCGAATAAATTAACCCGTTTTTCAATCACTTCTTTCAAACCGTTGATTACCGATTCCTTGTCTCCTTTATTTATTTGAGACATATCAACCTCGTAAATCAAATGGCTTCCGCCGACTAAATCCAAGCCCAATTTCCATGGACGAAACCTGCTTATCTTATTTTGAGGATAGACAAAAAAACCGGCGGTAAGCGCGAATAGAATAATTACGACCAATAATATAACTGAATATTTCTTGCTCACAATTCTAAAATAACAAATTATAAAAATTTTGGCAACCCCCTTGATAATTTACGCGCACATCCCCCAGCTGCAAGACGGACATTTACGGCAACCTTCCTGACGAACTAAAGCGATTTTACAATTAGGACAATCTTTAATTTCATTCGCCTCAAAGGAATTATTATTAATGGCTGACGACAAACCAAGAGAATTAACTCCTGTTTTTATTCCGGCCTCATGATAAATGGCCAATCCCCTGGCCTTTTCGTCTTTAATAACGGAAAACTTGACGCTGTCTTCTTTTAAAGGTTTTTTCTTACTTCCGCCGCTTACTAAAACTTGCGTATGTAAAGATTTGTCGCGGTAAACCGTAACGCCTTTGCAACCGAGTTCGTAAGCCAAAAAATACGCTTCTCTGATATCGTCAACCGTGGCTTCGGCCGGGAAATTATTTGTTTTAGAAATGGAAGAATCCACCCATTTCTGAAAAGCGGCCAGCACTTTAATGTGATCTTTCGGAATAATATCATGAGCTGTCACGAATATCTTTTTAAGCTTTTCCGATATGTAAGCGATATTTTTTACGCTGCCGTTCGCGCTGGCGACATCTTTGATTAAAGCCTCGTCCATTAACCCCTCCTTCATCATTCTTTCTTCAAAAATTGGGTCAATATAATAAAAACTGCCAATAGCCACGTTTTTCTCAAAAACTAAACTGTAAACCGGTTCAATTCCCGATGAACAGCCGGCTATCATTGAAATTGAACCGGTTGGCGCGATAACCGTGGTAAATCCGTTGCGAATACCGTAACGTTTGATGTCTTTGGAGATTTTTGACCAATCAAGACGCCAAGATTTTTTATCCTTAAATCCGGCGATTGGCAATTTCCCTTCTTTATAAAATGATTTGTCAAAATATGGCATTTTCCCACGCTCTTTGGAAAGTTCTATTGAAGCCGATTTGGAATGATAATTGACAAACTCCATCAACCGCTCCATAAAATCCAAACCGCTTTTTGAATCATAGGGAATTTCCAATTCGTATAATAAATCGCCGACGCCCATCACCCCCAAACCGCTTTTTCTGGTTTTTAGCGTCGTTTCCTCAATTTGAGGCAAAGGATGTTTGCTGACATCAATTATATTATCCAAAAATCGAGTAACAACCTTAACGACTCTTTCTAATTCCGTCCAATCAAAATACGGTTTTTTGCCACCGTTTCTCTTGACAAAAGACCAGACATTAATAGAAGCAAGATTGCAGGATTCGTTCGGATACAAAACGACTTCTCCGCAAGGATTAGTTGATTCAATCGGGCCTAAATATTTTAAAAACGGATTATATTCGTTAATCCGGTCATAAAATAAAACGCCGGGTTCGGCTGATTCCCATGCTTGATAAATTAATTTATCCAAAAGTTGTTTCGCGTCAGCGTAAGCAACAATCTTTTTATTTCTAGGGTTAATCAAGGGATACGGCTTATTGTTTCTATAGCTTTCCCAAAGTTCCGGCATAAGCATAACCGAAATGTTAAAATTCCTCATCGCCTTATTTCCTTCTTTGGCGTAAATAAATTTTTCTATGTCAGGGTGATTGGAATTTAAAATGCCCATATTCGCCCCTCTTCGAATGCCACCTTGTTTAATCACTTCTGTCATCTTGTCGAACATTGACATAAAACTGATGGGTCCTGAAGCAGCTCCGCCGGTGGTTTTAACAAAGTCCCCTTCAGACCTAAGTTTGGAAAAATTATAACCGACTCCGCCGCCGGATTTAAAAATAATCGCGGCCGCCTTCAAAGTATCCATAATGGAATCAATGGAATCCTCAATGCCCAAAGCGAAACACGCCGAACCCATTCCCAAAAAATTGCCGAAATTAGCCAAAGCCGGAGTATTAGGCAAGAACCGGCGATTAACCATTAAATTATAATAATCAAAAATCTCTGCTTCGTATTTTTCAAAATAGCCGTTTTTCAATAAGTTTAAAAATTTGCTCCAGGAAACTTTAATTTTCTTTTCTTTTGCCAAACGGTCGTAAACTCTTTTAACTGCTTCCAGATGAAATTCATTAAGTTTGTATTTACCGATAAAAAATTTGCCATCAAATTTCTGCGGCTCGAATTCTTCTAAACGATGCTCCGCTCCGCCTCCTTGTTTTTTATAAATTTTAGAATCATAAAAAAGCGACGGAATAGTATTATGAACAGCCACCCTCTCAAAAAGCTCCTTAGGCGACTCGGTTATTTTACCTTCGTCGTTTTTCCTGAGATAACGCGCCGCCAAAACCCTTAAAGCGTTAATGTCGAATTTTTTGTCAACTTCATCAATTTCCTCCTTATTAAGAATTTGTTTTTTCTCGTGGCGAATCTCCGCTCTGTGTTGCCGATATAAAATATACGCCTTAGCAATACGGGCATATGTAGCATCAATTAAAACATGCTCAACCGTGTCCTGGACTTCTTCCACTGTCGGAATAACTCCTTTTTTAATTTCTTTTTTTAAACGATTAACTACTTCCTTAGCCAAATTATCGGCTAATTGCCAATTTGTTTCGCCAACCGCGACAGAAGCCCCATAAATAGCTTGAGTGATTTTTTCAATTTTAAACGGCGCTATCTGGCCGTTTCGTTTTCTGATATTCCTAAACATAATATAAAAATTATCTCCCTTTTTTTCTCCTTAAAAACGTCGGAATATCCCAAATATCGTCCGATTTCTTCTTGGATTCTATTTTCTCCTTTTTCTTTTTTTCTTTGTCTCCAATGTTCTCTTCGCTGTCTTCTTCTGCTTTTTTATCATCTGATAACAGAAAAGAAGCAACGGAAGGTTCTTGACCGACCGAACTGAATAGCCCGTCAACATTATTATTTCTGCTTAAAATATTGTCAAATCCAGTGGCAATAAGAGTTACTTTAATCTTTCCTTTTTTAATTGTCCGGTCATTATAAGCGCCGAAAATTATCTTGGCGTTTGAATCAACATTCTCTGAAATCAACTTGGCGATTTCGTTAATTTCATTCATTTTTAAATCACGATGCCCGGAAATACTGAAAAGGACTCCTTTCGCTCCTTCAATTGATGTCTCCAAAAGAGGAGAATTCACAGCTTGACTCGCGGCGTTCAAAGCTCTTTCTTGACCGCCGGCCAAACCGATACCTATAATCGCCGAACCGCCTTCCTCCATTACCGTCTTAACGTCGGCAAAATCGACATTAATAATACCGGGGTTCATTATCAATTCCGCTATCCCTTTGACTGAATTATTTAAAACCTCGTCGATTTTTTCAAAGGCCTTAACTAATGATGTATCTTTGTCAATTAAAGAAAAAATTCTGTCGTTAGGAATAACAATCAATGTGTCAACTTTATCTTTGAGCTTTATTATGCCTTCTTGAGCGATTTGATTCCGTTGGCTACCTTCAAAACTAAACGGCTTTGTGACAACGGCTATTGTTAAAATCCCTAGATCTCTTGCTATTTCGGCGACCACCGGCGAAGCGCCTGTCCCAGTTCCACCGCCGAAACCAGCGGTTATAAAAATCATATCCGCCCCTTTGATGGAATTCGCGATTTCAGAACGACTCTCTTCGGCAGCCTGACGGCCTAAATCTGGATTCATTCCTGCGCCTAAACCTTTAGTCACATCTTCTCCAATATGAATTTTCTTTTTGGCGTTGCAATAATTAAGATCCTGGACATCCGTGTTAATAGCGATTAAATCAACTGCCCGAGGAAAATTACTGTTCATTCTCGTAATCGCGTTGCCACCTCCGCCTCCAACGCCGATAACTTTAATTTTGGCAAGAGTGTATTTGCCAATTTTATTTGAATTTTTGAGCATAGTGAAAAAATTTAATTATAAAATTGAGCACCGAGCACTCAGTATTATTTATCATATCATACTTAAATCTCATCGCTTAATTAAATATTATTATAATATTTGACAAACAATACTGAGTGCTCGGTAAAGGTTTTGTATATAAATTTTCTGCGACTTCGTCTTGAAAATTTATACAAAGCCCTTTAGGGTTTGAAATATTTAAAAATATTTTTTAGCGAAAACTTTTTAATAGGAAGCCAATTGCCGTTTTTGATAATCTGGTTATTCCCCCAAAACAGCAGTCCAACCGCAGTGGCAAATTCAGGGTCTTCAATCTGACTGCCAAATTCGGCGTTAGTTAATTCTAATTCATTCGTCTCTGGAACGCCAATTTGAACCGGCAGTTTTAATTCCCTTTTCGCCAACTCAATGATTCCCGGCATTTTTGCGCCGCTACCGCACAAAACAACGCCCGCGGGCAATTGCCCGGCTTTACCGATAAGTTTTAACTCATTATTAACAAATTCAAAAATTTCAGCCAAACGAATTTCAATAATTTCAGAGATAAATTTACGACTCGGCGACGATTTAACGCTCTCATCTATTTGCCCAATATCAATTTTTTCTTTACTGGAAATTTCCCTGGCTAAAGCGGAACCGAAAGAAAGCTTTATTTTTTCAGCTGTTTCAATCGAGCATTTTAATCCAATCGCCAAGTCATTGGTAATGTTGCCTGTGCCGACCGGAAAAACAGAAGCATTAAGAAGATTGCCTTCTTCGTAAACAGCCATACCGGTAGTTCCAAAACCGATATCTATTAAAACCACTCCTAAGTCTTTTTGATTTTTCGTTAAAACGGAACGGGACGCGGCCAAAGGACCGTAAATTAAACCGCCCAAACTTCCGCCGACAGTTTCAATGCACTTTATAAGATTTTTTATAACCGGAGTAAAAGCGTCAATAATTAAAGTATTCACCTCCAAACGAGTGCCAATCATCCCCAACGGCTCTTTAATGTCGTTAATATTATCAATTATAAATTCTCTCGCAAGAGTATGGAGAATCATCCTGTTTGGAGAAAGATTAATGGCTTGAGATGCCTTCATCACCCTGTCAATATCATCTTGACTAATTTCGTTATCAGCCCGAGAAACCGCGATAATCCCCCGCGAATTGTGAATTTTTACGTTGCTTCCGCCAATATTAACAAAAATATTTTTAAGGGCGGCTTTATTGAAATGTCTTATCTCCGCTAAAGCCGAGTTTATTGAACGAGTGGCGTCTTCAATACTGACAATTTCGCCTTTGCGAATTCCTTCCGAAGGCGTTTTAAAAACTCCAACTAAAGCCAATTTGCCGTCTTTCCGCGCTTCGGCTGTCAAAGTTTTGATTTGAGACGAACCGATATCTAAGGTGGTGATATACATAGTTAAGGAATTAGATATTAGAAATTAGAAATTAGAAATTTTTCTTTCTTCTCCATTTTTATTCTATCATCTTTCTTATTGTGATGATAGCCGAAAAGATGAAGAAAACCATGCGCTAATAATTGGAGAATTGAGAATTTAGATGATTGAGGATTAATATATATCTCCCCTATTTTTTTGGATTTTGACCCGCCGTCTAACGGAGGATAAATAAATCTTTTTGGCTCGCAAAAACTCAATACATCGGCTGTTTTATCTTTACCCCGAAATTTTTTATTCAAAAAACGCATTTTACCATTTCCAGCCAAATAAATGTCCGCTTCAATATTCTCTTTTTTTAAAATCTTTAATATCCTTTCAGCAATAATTTTAATACTTTTCTCAAATTTTTTAAATCTCTTTTCTAAACTTACAATCGATATTTTATTCATACGATATTTTATCTTATTTCAATCTTATTATTTATCCAAATCTTAATTATATCTCTATGATTATAATACTGTATCAATCAACTGATACAGTGTATCAGTCAACTAACACACCCTACTTTGGACAAATTAAGATTAAACCACCTCTTGCTGATAACACTTTTCGCCATAGTAGTAGAACTTTCGGTTCACTACGGGGCTTCGCGTTGCTTTTTTATACGACCTCCTGTTGATAGCACTTCTCGCAATAAACGATTTCAGGACGCTCTGGCGCGTAAGTCGTCTCAAACTCATTCGGACAGGGTTCGTTTCCGTGAAAATGTTGAATTGTGTTTTGATAAACTCCATTTGATGATTTTTCTCCGTTACATTGACATTTTCTTTTCCATAATTTCAAGGGAT
>ERZ1292633.5080-Hain-H41-02um-R1-5080-length-12015-cov-5_pt1 | contig 12015 bp, 16 predicted proteins | sample MGYA00564406_ERZ1292633 | MGnify/ENA primary metagenome ERZ1292633 (study PRJEB36523, sample SAMEA6512639) | groundwater metagenome | collected 2019-01-08 | study: AquaDiva: Metagenomics assemblies of 32 groundwater samples
GTCCCGGTACTAAATGCTGAGCAAATGAAGAATAGGCAACTACAGCTATAACTAAAAATACGGATAATTGTTTCATATTTTACCTCTTTGTTAAGCACGAATATACCAGAACTGAAGAAAACAAAAAGATGTCAGAATTTTTGACAGTAAGAATTACCGCGTTAAGATTTCATGAGATGAACTCTTACCCCACTAAATGTCACTTCGCAAAACAATTGATCAGTCTTTTTCCTGATCTCCAATTAAATCAACTTACAGTCTGGCATAGGCTTCGCAGACTAGATTGAATCGGAGGCTTTATGACAAAATTCAATATCCTGACACTATTATTTGCTGCCCAACTCCTTGGTTGCGGCCAAGCTAAAGTCATGCTGGATGATACAATTTCCGCTATTGCAGATGGCAACTTAACAAAGGTTCAAAAACAGTTAACAGGAACAGCGCTTGAGCAAATAAAAACTCCGCAAGATCTGGTATTTTGGACAGAAATTGTTAAAAAAACACGTCGTCTTGAGTTTTCAGTAGATAGTCTTCATCGTTATATTAACGGTAAAGTTTTAGGAACTGCCTATGGTGCCTTTGAAATCAGAGATTCCGAAATTATCTATGTACAATTTAAATTAGAATGCGATGAACTCGTATCTATCTCAAGCGATCATGCATTTCCTAACGATTGTAAAATTTCTGAATTTGGAAAACCTATTGTGGTGGCCACCTCGTTTGAAAAAATTCAAATTTTGCTTTATGCTTACAGCTGCGCTAGCCCGCACTATCAGAAGCTAATGTACGATTTGCTAAATAAAAACAAGAGTATCAGTGTCAAATCCCCGGCATTTCCTGATGGCCCACGGGCTATCGACGTTATCGAAACACGCATGCCCAACGAAAGTGGCTCTGCGTATTGTAAGGATTCTTATCGCCTTTATCGCGATAAATAAAACTGCTACTTAACTATCTTGCCATTATTTATACGAACTACGTGCTGAGCTAAAAATTCGACATCTTCTTTATCATGCGTAACTAAATAAACGGGGATGTCGAGCTGACCTACAACTTTCTTAAGCATTTGGCGGGCTTCAAAACGCAAATCTGCATCCAGCGCTGAAAAGGGTTCGTCCAAAAGCAATATTCGCGGGTTTGAAACTAAAGCGCGTAATAGCGCCACCCTTTGTTTTTCACCGCCTGATAATTTATCGGCCAAGGTTCCCCAGCACGAATCTAGATTTAATACTTTCTTAAATTGCTCCAGTTGTTTTTTGTTCTCGTCATAGTTTTTCTCTGAACTCCTGGCTTTTAAAATCAATAGGATATTATCTTCAGCCGTCAAATGCGGAAATAAATCATAACTTTGAAATACAACGCCGAGGCGTCTTTCACTTATGCTCAGCTCGCTTAAAATTTCTCCTTTGTAGGTCCACCGCCAATTTTTAGGCTGATGCAGACCAATCAAAGTTTGTAAAAAAGTAGTTTTTCCAGAGCCGGAGCTACCGACAATAGCTGTAACTCCTTTATCTGGCAAAATGAGCTCTGGAATATCCAGTTCAAACTGATCGAATTTAATATATAAATTTTTTATAGACGACATAGACCACCTTTAAAATTAAATAGACCATTACTACGGCCACCAGCCAGTAAACTAATATGTAAAGACTCATTAAATAGGACAATGGCAACCGATAACTACTTAAAAAACTTTCTGTAAGCAGACCCAGTGTTTTGGTTTGCACGCCAAGCGAGCGTAAAATGGCGTACTCGCTGATAAACCAGACTATCATAAATGAAAGCCACAACCACAACTGCCTAGAAATCTGTTTAAAAATAATTTCGAATATAATCGTTACTTTTGACAAACCATAAATTTGCGCAATTGAAATTTGTGATTGCAAGCCTTCAATGGCTTTTTGTAAAAATAATTTAAAGAGTGCCGGGAAAAATAAAATACTTACGGCCAGTATAATTTTAATTATGTCATAGTTTTTATCAACTGGCAGAGCTAAATAAAATGAAAATCCAACGAGCACAGTGGAAACCGAAATCAGATTAATCGCCAAACTGAAGCGCCCATTTTTTAAAAAATCAATGAGCCATAAAAATAACATTAGAAAATTTAAGATTAAATAAATCAGCAGGGCACGTGTGGTAAATAATGTAGCCGCTAACAACTCTTGTGCATATTGAAAAATAAAATCAACATGACTAAGCGATTTAACTACGCCGACCACATAACCACCTAAATAAATAAACAGATAGACGATTATTAGTGCACTCCCCGTGTAAGATTTTAAATACTTGCCGCTACTAAAAGTCTCCACCTTGTTTTTTTTGTTTCTAAGTACATAAAAACTTAAGAAAAAAATTAATAGTGTTTGAAATACACAAAGTGTAAAAGCAGAGGACCAATTCTGCTCGACGAAAATTTTTTCATATATCAAAACTTCTAAATTAGCGCCCTTACCACCACCTACCAACAAGGGAATCGAAAAGCTTGAAAAACATAATATAAAGACTATAAAAAAATTCGTAATAATGTCTGAACGAAGCAAAGGAAAGAAAACTTTTCTATAAAAATTAACTCTACCTAACGAGTAAACCTCACTGATAACCGCCAGATTTCCCAATTTTTCACGTATAGCCGAATAAGTCAAAATCGCAGCAAACCCCAAGTTAACCAGAACTAATAAAAATACAATGCCACCTGTACCCATCGGAAATGGATTTAAAAGCGAAAAAGCTATTAGCACTGAAAAAAGCGCCGGAAAAATCACCGGAATAATGAGTAGACGAATGAGCAGAGCTTGAATTTTGTCTGGCAATAAAAGCAGACCCTGGCTCATCGGAATACTTAAGGACACTGTAATAGCCGCAGTTGCGGCTGATTGTACAATCGAGTTCTTCAGCACCCAGAAAAGCTGACTGAAATCCACAACAAATGAAAAATCATAGTAATTTAAAAATATAATGTAGGGGATTAAAAAATAAAACAGTAAACTTAACTTAAGTGCGCCAGAGCCCAAAACGGATTTGAAATTAAGTTCCTTCATTCTTGCGGATTTCTGTCCAAACATTTATCCATTTTTCTATTTTATTCTGTTCATAAAACTTAATCGGGCGCGTTTTATAAATCTTGATGGCGTCAAATGGAGTGGCCTCTTTTACGTGCTCGATTACTGGTAGCATATAATTCTTAGACATAATAATTTTCTGAGCTTCGGCCGAAAGCAAAAAGTTAACAAACATTTCTGCGGCCTCGCAGTTTTTACAAGTCGAGGGAATACCTGCAAACTCTACCTGCATCGGCAAAGCCTCTTGTGTTTCGATACTCAAATACTGGTCATCTTTTTCCTCAAGCAAGTGGTAGATTGGAGACGTTACATAAGAAAACACAAAGTCAGCTTGATTGTTTTTGAATAAGCCGTAAGAAGCCGACCAACTTGGAGAAAAACTATGCGCCTGTCTCGCCATCTGCTTCAGATATCGAAGGGCTTCTTCAGGAGAATAAGACTCAAATACCCAAACTAAAAACTGCAATCCCGGAGAACTGGTTCTGGGATCTTGCAATGCAATTTTTCCCTGGAGTTCAGGATTCAATAAATCCTTTAACGAGTTTATATTATTTTTTTCGTCCCTTCGAGCAATAAAAGACATCGGCGCCCAATCATATGGCACAAACGCTTTTTCTGATGCCACCGGCTTAACATTATTCACAAAATTAATTGTCGTGCTGCGCTCAATGTCCCGCCATTTAATTTTATTGGCGACACGAACCATATCAAACTGATCGATACCCAGAATCACATCTGCAAGTGAGCTTTCATTTTCAAAATTAATCTTTTGAATTGTCATCGCCATATCCGATATCTCGATGAACTCCACTTTGAAAATATTTTGCTTTTCAAAAATTTCTTTTAATATAGGTCCAGGGCCCCATTTAGCCACAAATGAAGATGAGGCGTAAACATGAACTTTTTTATCTTCGATATTTTTTGTTTGATCGTCTCTGTAATAGTACAGAGACAACAACAAAGAAAAAATGAGCCCAACAAAAATTATAAAATGTTTCAAACTGTTACCACCACAAGCCACGACGACGCTTGTAAAAATAATAATCTAAACCCAAACAACGTCCGGCCCCAACCCAGGCGAGCATAATGTGACATGATATAAGTAATTTAAAAAAAATCTCGCTATCAATCGGGTAAATGGCCAGATAGTTCAAACACAAGAGCACCGCCAATATTGATACTGGGCGCACAACATAACCGATGATGTAGGATACACCCACGGCTAATTGCAATCCGATAATTGTAAAGGCAAAGACCTGCCAGTGTGGAATAATTTGTTCACTCAATAGTAAACTGTACCATGCCGGAATCTGAGGCTTATTCAATGCTTCTACAAAAATATCGGAATATCCCCCAACTCCGATAATAAATCGCTTCCAATCTTTAAAAACCAGATCAAGATAGAAATATCCCAAAAAAATTCTCAAAAAAGACATGGGTAACAAATGACCGACGTATTTTATACTTTCAAAATAAGCTTGTAGCATGTACTTACCCCAATTGATAAAGGTTACCTAAACTCCCAGCCTAGGACAAGCATCCTGAAGAAAACAGGTCTGACACTTTGGGCTTCGCGCTACACAAACGGCCCTTCCATGCGCTATTAAATAATGCGTCAGCATAATCCAATCCTTCTGCGGGCACATTTTCATAAGTATACTTTCAATTTTAACGGCATCCTTGATTTTAACCCAACCCAGTCTATTAGCTAAACGTGTAACATGGGTATCTACAGCAATTCCTAATGCGATATTATAAGCATTTCCCAAAACCACATTGGCCGTTTTACGTCCAACACCTGGTAGTTCAGTTAACTCTTCCATTGATTTAGGAACAAGATTCTTGTGCTTTTGAGTCAGCAACTCACAGCAGGCTTTGATATTTTTAGCCTTATTCCTAAAAAAACCGGTAGACTTAATAAGTTCTTCAATTTCTTCAACTGAGGCCTCGCTCAAATTTTTTGCATTGGGATATGTTTTAAAAAGCTCTGGTGTAACCTTATTAACTCTTTCGTCAGTACATTGAGCAGATAAAATTGTGGCTATCAATAGCTCAAAAGCATTTGAAAAACTCAGCGCACAGTGGACATAGGGATAGTTTTTTTTTAAGAGCTTAAATGCTAAGTCAAACTCGACCTTAGCCTTGGTTTTCACTGCTTCCATTATCGCCGATGGCTTCAACGGGACAGCCGTCGAGTGCATCTTTACATGCCGCTATTTCATCTGGGGTTTCTGGTTGTTTAGATACAAAAGCATGGCCATCTTCTTCATGCATTGCAAAATTTTTAGGTGCAATTAATACACAAGAATCACAGGCAATACAAGACTGATCCACAAACATCTTGCCGACTTTATTTTCTTTCCATTTTTGTGATATATCAGCCACTAAAACCTCCCGAAGACCACCAAATACAGACTATAGCAAAACTCAGCCTAGTCTATCGTTATATATGTAAAAAACTTCTAGTCTTAAGTCAATTTCATCTGTTCTGGATATATCCTACCGGCACATAAAACAGCTATCATAATATATGGCTGATAAGGCTTTTGGAGGCACTATGCAGGGACCGCGCTCGCCCGAGACACATGAATGGACTCAGGTCGTCGATTTTTTAAATGTTAATTTAAGACAAAACAATAATTGGACTATTGCAAGCGAATACCCGACCGCCTTTGCTGCGAACAATATCCACAATATGAGCATTATTACTGAAGACGAAAAAATAGTCTCACATGCTGTTTTAAAAACCCTGATCGTAAAAACTCCGCACGCCATCTTCAAGGTAGGCGCCATAGGTTCAGTTTTTACCGATCCTGAACATCGTCAAAGAGGCCATAGCCGCAAAAATATCGAATACTGCATGGCATTGGCACAAAAACAAGATTGTGATCTGGTTATTTTATGGACTGACCAGTTTGATTTTTACAGAAAAATGGGTTTCGAACTTGCCGGCTTTGATCATAGCTATTTACTTGAAACCAGTTCACCCATCAAAAATAAAAATTTGCGATTTGTAAGCGGTAATAATGTTGATCCTGCCGCATTACAAAAGCTTTATGCACAACATACAGTTCACGCCATCAGAACCCAGGATGATTTCAAAAATTTTATGAAAATACCCAATTCGAATTTATTTACGGCTTGGGATCAAAATAATCAACTGGTGGCCTATGCTGTTGAAGGCAAAGGGGCAGATCTGATCAACTACGTGCACGAATGGGCCGGCGCTGTTGATCCCCTTCTGGATTTATTTCAATACATTCGTATGCAAAAAAATAATGTTATTACAGTTATGACGCCGGTTCATGCAAAAAACCTAAGAAATAAAATCAGTAACTTTGCTAGCCTATCGCATCAAGGATACTTGGGAATGCTGAAAATCGTCAATAAAACAGCACTGCTTGGTAAAATAAAAAAAGCATTTCGCGAAGAGGGCTTTGATAAAATAGTACTTGAACAGCAAAATGAGCATGTTGTTTTTGGTTTCGGTACTGACCTCTACACTCTGGAAAAAGAGTCGGATCTGATTCAATTATTATTCGGGCCTTTAGATATTAATTCTCTTGATTTCGTCTCTGTTGAATCAAAACAAAAACTATCAACTTTACTTCCCATGCCACTGTGGATTTGGGGTTGGGATTCAATTTGAAATACGCCCCAAAAAAAACTGCTATAACACTGTTTGTTTTCACTTTGATTTTTTTCGGAGCTTCTTGTTTAAAAAAACAGAATCTTGAGGTAGAAAATTTAGGTTCACCCGTTCCACCGGAACAAATAGCAGCTGCTTTGAGTGATGGGTTCGGGGTTATCAACTACAGCGACATCAAAGTGAACGAGCAAAGTAGTATTGTGCTGTCGCAGACGATTCAGGACGGAGCAACTCAAGTACTGGAACAACAAGACGTCACAATTCAAGCCGTTAATAACAATAGCGCCACACTTGAGCTGAATGTTTTGGCTAATACCCTCAAATATTCTGGTGGAAACACCACCCAGAGCACACGTATCTGGAATAAAGTTTTTACCAAATACAGTGGTTATGCATTTTCAATGAATCAGAACGCAGACCAAAATGCACAAACAAACGCAGCCACAGATGCTGAGGAACCAATGTATATGTTTCAGGTGATACAAAACCTGGCCTTGGGCTCATGCTATGACGATGGAAACTATCCCGAAACTTGCCACAATCTTGTAACGTCCGAAATCGACTATAAAGTTCCACCCGGCGCCGCGCATCAACATGCGTGTTTGGATATTTATAATTGTTTTATCAAAGCCAAAAAAATTGAATTTGATCTGATACGAAAATATGATCTCGAATCTGATGGGAAACCAAAAAGAATTCATTATACACTTATTCTGACTCAGCAAACTCCTTTCCTATCGAAAGTATTGCGCTACTGCACCCGTTCGTTGTACGACATACCGGGAGTACCGCAAAAAATTCTGGCTGATTTGTGTTATAATGTTAATAACTACAGCTTCGGCCAATAAAATATGTAAGGATTTAGTATGAAAAAAAAAATCGCCCTTGTTTTTGGTGGACGATCCGCCGAACACGAAGTTTCACTAGCCTCAGCTCTTAATATTTACGATGCACTTGATAAATCACTTTTTGAGCCTATTCTTCTGGGAGTTTCTAAAGAGGGCAGTTGGTATTATTTTTCAGAGGCCGATGTATTTAAAAAATATAAATCCTTAAAGGATTCAGAACTTTCGTCACATCAGGTTGTAAGCCTGCTTTCATATCACGAAAAACCCTATGTTCTGATATTAAAAAACCACGAGAAAATCAGCATCGATTGTGCCTTTCCGATTATTCACGGAACACTCGGCGAAGATGGCACGCTTCAAGGTTACTTTAAAATTTTAAATCTACCATTTGTGGGCTGCGGAGTTTTGAGCAGCTCTATCGGCATGGACAAAGACTATATGAAAAGACTTCTAACCGGAGCCAAAATTCTGAACTCGAACTATATTGTTCTGCATAAAGAAGAAGATCCTTCCTATACCGACATTGTTAAAAAAATCGGGAGTCCGTTTTTTATTAAACCCGCTAATGCGGGATCATCCGTTGGCGTACATAAAATTAAATCAGAAATAGAGTTTCTAAAAAAAATTAATGATTCTTTTTTATATGATCATAAAGTGATTGCTGAAGAATTTATTGAGGGGCGTGAAATTGAATGTTCTGTTATGGGTCTCAACCATCACCCGAAAGCTTCACTACCGGGAGAACTCATAATTCAGCATGAGTTCTACTCCTATGAAGCCAAGTACATTGATGTCGCAGGAGCAAAAATCGTAATACCCGCCAAAGTTTCCGATGCACAGCTTAAAGAAATTCAGGCCCTTGCTGTAAAAACATATAAAGTCTTGGGTTGTGACGGGATGGCTCGTGTTGATTTCTTTTTAAAATCAGATCATACACTTTATGTAAATGAAATTAACTCGCTTCCTGGCTTTACACAAATTTCGATGTATCCAAAGATGTGGCAGGCTTCAGGCTTAGAGTACTCAGAGCTGCTAACGCAATTAATAAATTTGGCATTTGAAAAGCATGCCACTGATAACCAATTAAGACGTAGCTTCTAACATGTCTACTCTATTTCATTTTAAAAAAATATTATTTTTCTTTTTAATACTAACACTTACAAAAGCAATCGCTACACCACAAAGCTCTTTAGAGTGGTTTAACCAAGGTGTTGCTTACTATAATCAAAAACAATTTTCTGCGGCAAAAACATCCTTCAACAATTCTCTAGCCTTAAAAACTAAGCTAACCGATGCAGCTTTGTATTACAGCGCACTGTCTACGTTTAACCTTGAACAGTATGACGAAATACCTCCGTTAATAAGCAAAATTAATAGCACCTCGGTTTTTTATAAAAATGGCCAAGACTTATTGACCGCTCTTAAAAACAACTCAGACTCCAGTTTACAGCAGGCTCTGGCTGCTTATCAGGATTATGATTACGAGTCGTGCCTTGAATTGATTGAAGATTCAATTTTTGTAGACCACCCACAAGGGGCTAAACTTCGCGATTCTTGCAAAGAAGAAATTGAAGACGAAAAACCTGAACCCCTGAATATAGAAGGCGAAGAATCCCAAGAAGTTAAGGAATCAACTCATCAATTTAACTATTACGCCGATCTAAACACCGGCTATACTAATAATTTATATTTAGTCAACACCGCTACCACAAGCCGAGGAACCTACCAAATAGCTGCAGGCGCAGACTACATCATACAAAATACAATTGATTGGGGTCTTGGAGTTAATTATTCATACAACAACGTTGTTGGGTTAGCAAATTCCAGTGATTCGTTAATTAATATCTATATACCACTAACCTACTACCTGACAGATTCAAATCTAGTACTAGAAGCTTATTTAAACTCAACACAGAATAATTCCGCCACCTCTTATCGACAAACAGGAGCCAATGCAATTTACAATTATTATCTATCTAATTTTGTGATTGGCCTAGCTGTAGACGCTTCTGTTAAAAAAGCAATTTTAACCACTTACAACTACGTTAATGGAAATTACACCATTATTAAGGGTGCTTTGGGTTATGCTTTTAACAAAAATAATTTTTCAACTTACATCCAAGCAGCACGAAATAATTCAGAAGACCAGGCTGTAACCGGCGGCAGCATCCCCTATGCCAACAATGAATCTCAAGTTGGTGCTACATTAAGTTTTTGGGTGAGTTCTTCTTCCCGATTTATTGCCAAGGGAGCGTTGACGAGAACAAACTATTTAAACAAACTCTCTGCCAATAATATTTTAAGAATTGATAGTGAAAGTCTTTTCAAGCTTAAATTTGAAGAAGCTCTGAGTAGCAATATTAAACTTTATGTTGAGGGTTCTATTACAGACCATAAATCCAATTATGGCGATTTGGAACTGGCTAATAAAAACTACAAAGAAAATTCACTGACACTTGGTCTTTTTTTCAATAACTGATATGAAAAATCCTGCATTACATGATTTTATTATTCAATACCAAGCCGATGTCTTTCGGTTTTGTTTTTATTTATGTCGCAACGAAGTTTACGCCCAATACTTAGCACAAGAAACCTTTATTAAGGTGCTCGTTAATTTCGATAAAATTAAAGACAATCATAAGGCCTATTTATTTCAAACAGCAAAAAATCTGTTTATTGATAATCAAAGAAAAAATAAATATGAAAAATCCTTTTTATCCGGCCAAATTGAAAGCCAAACGATCAATCCGCCTGACTTAGAGATTTGGCAGACATTATTCAGTCTTGATCAAGACGAACAAGAAATCCTTATTTTAATTGATCGAGAGGGCTTGTCTCTTAATGAGGCAGCTGACGTATTAAAAGTATCCGAAAGTGCGCTCAAATCGCGTTTAATGCGTGCTCGTGAAAATTTTAGAAAAAAATGGAATATTTGAGTCCTTTTTAATTCTCGTTCGTCTTATTGATAATGAAAGATTCAAAAGACCATATAATAGACCAGCTTAAAAATCTCAAAGGCCCTCAGCCAGATCCTTACTTTGCTAGCCGGGTTTTGGCTCATCATCAATATTCTGATGAAAAAAAGAAGGTTTTTGTATGGAAACTTATTTCGGGTCTCTGTTTAACCCTAGGTTCATTTTTTAGCTTTTATTTTTTTCAAAAAAATACCCCTTACAAGTTTGATTATCAAAAAGCCCCAATTCATAAATCGATGATGCTTGTTTTAACAGAGGTTCCTAATGATTACAGAATTGCTTATGTTTCTTTGGAAATCGATGAAGGCATGACTTTTGACATTGCTAATGCGAGTTTGCGTAGTAAAAAAGAAATTACCCTAGCCATTGATAGTGACTCCTTAAAACTAGGCCGCCTGCCTTTCGTTTTTATGGCTGTACTGGCGGGTAAAAAGAATGTAAAAGTTAAATACCTTGATGCTGAATTCGAGGTTGTTAAACATGAGACCTATTATTTAGATTTTTTTGACCTAAACAATACTAACAAAAAACCAAAAAAGGAGATCCAAAATGAAAAAGTTTTTAGTGGCACTTTTAGCCCTAAGCCTATCGCATCTTAATGCTTTTGCAGTTGAAATGGCACCCGCCACAACTGAAGATTCAAAACGATTTGAGTCTGGTGCTGAAAGACACGAGCAAGAAAAAAAAGAAAGAGAAGCCAAACGTGAAGAACGTAAAGCCGAACGCAAAGCTGAGCATGAGAAACGCAAAGAAGAGCGCAGAGCCAAACGCGAAGAACGTAAAAACGAAAGTGAGGCTCAACGTGAAGAACGTAAAGCCTAACGTAAAGCCGAACATGAAAAGCGTAAAGCCGAAGGTGAAGCTAAACGTGCAGAGCGTAAAGCTGAGCATGAAAAGCGCAAGGAAGAACGCAAGAATCGTCGTGAAGACCGACGTGAGGACCGTAAAGAAGATCGTCGTGAAGACCGACGTGAAGATAGCAGCGGTAGACCAAGTGGTGGCGGATCAGGTGGCGACGGACCAGGTACCGGCGGCGGCAACTAAAGTTTAAGCTCACAGTTCCCATTTTGTACTGCATCACAGCACTACAAAATGGGAACATATTCCAAAGTTCTTACACGACTTCCGCCTGTGTCTGTAAATTGCATCTAACTGATTTTCCCCCTCGGTGAATTAGGAGTTTGCAATGAAAGATATCTGCTATTACGAAAATACAAGTTCTGCAAATCAAAAGGCCTACTTAAAACTTCAATGTAATTGCGTCTTATGTGGCACCACACTTGAACTTAGATTCGAAAATACAAGTGAGGGTGTAATAAAAGAAGAGGCCACCTGCCCCCAATGCGAAATCAGAGCCCGCGCCAAAATTCATTCGCTACAATAGCTTTTATGTTATTTTTTTGACGTTCGAAAAAAAAGCGCCAAAACTTTGAAAATCCTGAAGACCATAGCCAGATTGTTTGACAGCCGCAAAAGCTCCG
>ERZ1292633.5082-Hain-H41-02um-R1-5082-length-12010-cov-6_pt1 | contig 12010 bp, 8 predicted proteins | sample MGYA00564406_ERZ1292633 | MGnify/ENA primary metagenome ERZ1292633 (study PRJEB36523, sample SAMEA6512639) | groundwater metagenome | collected 2019-01-08 | study: AquaDiva: Metagenomics assemblies of 32 groundwater samples
ATGTAGTTGCAAGCAAAATTTTGCCATCCTTGATAGTCATCACAATTGATAACTGTCGGTTGAACTGTGGGAACATATGTTCCTGCTGGGAATGGTTCTGTAACAAACCTCATGCACGAGAGTATTTGTATTTGAACATCATTTCTTGTTCCACATTTTTTATCCCAATTGGCATCATTAATATTTACAGTTATACCAACTGAAGAAACAACCTCTCCAATATGACCAATGCTTGATGCTCCACCACAATTTGCTTGCCAAATTATCAAGTCACCTTTTTGAGGCGTTTCGTTTGATTCTCTGACGCGAATTTGCATCAACGGTCCAGTTTTTGGTGGATCATTGTATGGAGTTTCTTTTTCAGCATTTACAAGCACGTCTAAAGGTGTTGAATCACCTGTACCAGTTGACCATCGATTCATATCTGGTCTAAAACCTTCATCTCTCATCAGTGTCATACATTGAGGTTCACACCATGCTTCGACACTGTTTGCCTCAGCTAAATCACATGCAAGCCAGCCAATTAACCACCAACTGCAGTAGAATGGTTCTTCAATTGCAACTGGTTCAATTGGTGCTTCGATCAATGGTTGCGGCGTATCAGTTGGCAGAGGTACCGATGTGGCTGAAAACGTGGGAGTGGAAACACCTTGTTGTTGAGGCACCGTCGGATTGCAGGGAAGAAAATACTTATTTTTGATTTCCCAGAATTTATCAGGTTCTCTTAAGATATCTGGAATATCAGGTCCTCGTGGAACACCAAGCAACTCTGATTCAGGTACATCCCACATATTTCCCTGTAAATCTCCACTTACACAAATAGCCTCTGCTGTTTCGGGATTTGGTATGAGCCATCTTTCGTGCCTCTTACTGTACATGATATAGATATCTGACCCTATTCTTGCAGGATAAATCTGATGAGCTGTTCCAAACACTGCAACTTGTCCTGGGTAAAAGTAAGAGATGTCTTTCAACTCATAGTCCATCTCTGTGACAATTGGATTATTCCAACCATTGTCACCCAATTTTGCAACCTCCAATCTTATCTTGTATATATCTGGAGAGTATTCGTTTGTACAAAAAGTTCTTTCAAACTTTAATTCAGAACTCTCCTGCCAGTCACTATCTCCAAACCTTATTCTCATTGATCTGAAATTAGGATCCGGACTGACTTCAGCTCCAATTGTGATACATGTTCCGACCATTTGCGGTGATGTGTTTGGAATCAATTTGAACATCAATGGAACTAATTCACAATTTTCACAATCTGATGGTATCTCGTTCGGAATTCCAATCGGCTGTGTCGAAACTGGATCGGGAACTGTAGGACTGTTTGGTATCATATTATATTCACCATTAGGTCCAACTTCAGCACTCCATCCATCCTTTCCTTCCCATCCAACTTCGAACCATCTGTAACCTCCATCACAGATAGGTCCAGCAATTATAGTGACATAGGTGTATGCAGGAATCTTGACAATGATTGATTCATCTAATCCTGGGAAAACACGTAAATTAAGTGTTTCGCCATCACCAACTGTCACTACTGCAATATCAGCCTGCTTTAATCTTGCAGGTGAACTAGGGCAATTTCCATCCTGAAGTTTAGGTACTGGCACGGAAAAAGCAGATGCAATCAAGGAAGCCAAGATTGCCACAAACAACAATTTCTTGAACATTTAACACACTCCTTTCCTCTATTAAGAGGTCTAATATGGATTATTAAGTCAAAGAACGACTCAAAACTATCGGGTGTATTGTAACACAAAATAAGGAAGATTTTAAGCCTGAAGATCCTGAAACCCTAGCCCATCAAGTTGCTTTGAAATTTTAATTTTTAAATTATTTACAGAATTACTACCAATTGCTCTTTCCTTTTCACTTTCAGTAATATCCATTACAAAAACATTAATTCCATTTCTATCAACAGCATCCTTTAACTTTCTATTTTTATTAAACTCAATTTGTTCGTATTTTGAAGAAAATATCAGTGAGCCAATATTAGTTAAGTCATCCTCAGTTACATAATTATGATTTTTCAAAACTCCACCATTTGAAGCTATATAACCTCTTTTGTCTAATTCCTCTCGAATATATTTACTCCTATCACTTCCTGCATAACAAACAGCCAAAACCATCCGTTTTTTAAAATCTTCCGTTCCAGTATCCTTAAATTCCATAATTTATTATACCAAAGAAAATTTGCCACTGTCATGGTAAAATACGTCTCATGTCAGCCGATCAACCGAAATTTCCAAAGCTAGTAAATTGCACATATTGGGGCGATGGTGTTTGTGTAGGGACAGGATGTGCAGCACAAACATTGATGGAAAATTCGGTAGACCTAGGAGATAACCCAAAAGCAACTAAAAGAAGAAATCAAATTGAAAGGGATGCAAAAAAGGCAAAATGTGGAACAACTCCACTTGTTAGACCAACTTTTAAAAAATCTTAATCTTCAAATTACTTCTCTAGTTCAATCTTAATTAAAAAGTAGTAAAATAACTTTACATGTCTTTAATTGATAATAAAAACCAAACACTACAAGATGCTTTAAAAAACGCATTGGTAACTGCAGATAGCGTTGATATCGCTGTAGGCTTCTTTTATTTTTCAGGTTTTGAGGCTTTAGCAAAAGAATTTAAGGATAAAAAGATTAGAATTCTAGTTGGCCTTGAAGTCGACCCAAAGCTTATCTCAGAAATTTCTCAGAAGGCCAAAGATGGAGATGTTGATTTATCAAAATATCAAAGTAGAGATTCAATAAATTCTAGAACCGTTAAAAAATTAAATTATATTGATACTTTTGTTGGTTTTATGAACGATAGTGATGTATTTGATTCTGACAAAGCCAATGAGCTATATGAATTATATATACAAAAAGTGAAAGATGGATCACTAGAGATTAGAAAAACTGTTGATGATTACCATGGGAAATTTTATTTAGTTCACAATAAAAAGGAATCTTCTCAAGGTGGTGATTTTCCAGGAACTGTATTTTTTGGTTCAAGTAACTTGTCTTATAGAGGTTTGAGTGGACAAGGTGAATTAAATCGTTCTAGTAGAGAAAAGAGCGAATTTGGTGAATTCGTAGGTCAATTTTCTGAAATGTGGAATGATTCAAAATCAATCTCAATTGCAGACATAAACACTAAAGATGATTTTATTAAAGCAATTATGCCTCGTGTTTGGAAATATATCTCTCCACTTCCTTATCATGTTTATATCCGTGTTTTATATGAATTATTCCATCAAGAAGAATTTAATTCTCTCAAAACTCCAAAAGTGATTACAAACGGACAATATATTGACTTAGAATATCAAATTGACGCCATTAAAATAGTTATAGATAAATTGAATAGCTATGATGGTGCAATTTTGGCTGATGTTGTAGGTCTTGGAAAAAGTATTATTTCCTCTGCGGTAGCCAGAAATATGGATATGAAGACAGTTATAATTTCTCCGCCACATCTTATTCCACAATGGGAAGAATATAAAGAGCAATTTGGAATTAGAGGATCAAAGATATTTAGTTCAGGAAAAATTCAAGAAGTTTACGACAGATACCATGAATCCAAAGATCCAATTTTGTTCATACTTGACGAGGCTCATAGATACAGAAACGAAGATACAAATGACTATAAATTATTACACCAAGTTTGCCGAAGTCATCCTGAAAACAAAGTATTATTATTAACAGCTACTCCATTTAACAATGATCCAAAAGATGTTTTTGCACTGATTAAATTATTTCAAACTCCAGGCCAGTCAACTATTCGTTCAGTTGATAATTTAAGTTTAAGATATAGGGATCTTATTCAAAGATATAAAAACTTACGAAGGGAAATGACAAAAGGAAAAGACCAAGAATCAATAAACAGAGAAGCCTCAGAAATAGCAACTGAACAAAGAAGGTTAATCGAGCCAATTATAATTCGTAGATCTCGTCTTGATCTTAACTATATAACTCGTTACAGAGAAGATTTGGTTAGACAAAATATTTCATTTGCAGAAGTAAAAGGTCCAGATCCACTTGAATATGAATTGGGAGAACTTTATGACCCTTACATAAAAACATTGGATTTAATTATCAAACCTGATAATGCTGGTTTTATCGGTGCAAGATACAAGCCAACTTCAGAAAACTATATGAACGATGAGAATCGTAAAAAATTTATTGAAAAATATAAAAATGAATTTGACGATGTTGAGGATATTAGAATCGCTCAAACCAATTTGGCAAAATTCATGAGGAGACTTCTAGTTATGCGTTTTGAAAGTTCTAAAAATGCTTTTAGGCTAACACTTGAAAAAATGATTGAATCAAATAAGTTAATTGAGAGGTGGTGGAATCAATTAGGAGTAATTCCAATTATGAAAAAGGGGCATCTTCCAGATCCTCAAGAGTATGAAGCTGAAGATGGTCAATTTGATTCTTTTGAGGAAGAATTGGAATTATTAAGAACAAAAAAGGGATTTTTAGAAATAAGTAAAGATATGCTAAATCCTCAATTTATTGAAGATGTAAAGCACGATACAGTTCTTTTACAATCAATTCATGATGAATGGTATTCAGATCCTAAATATGCAGATTTAGATCCTAAACTTGATAATGTTATTAAGGAAATTAATAAATTGCTTAAAGAGAACGAAAATAGAAAAATAGTTATTTTTTCAAGCTATAAAGATACAGTTGATTACTTGTACGACATGATGGTTAAGCGTGGTTTTGATCGAGCTACAAAATATACAGCTTCTGAAGGTACTGATGCATATAAAAAGATAATTCGTCAAGAATTTGATGCTTCAATTTCTGAATCACAACAGACAAATGATTTTGATGTTTTGATAGCTACAGATGCTTTAAGCGAAGGTTTTAACTTGCATCGAGCAGGAGTTGTTATTAACTATGATATCCCATATAACCCAACTAGAGTTATACAAAGAGTAGGTCGTATCAATCGTATTAATAAAAAGGTATTTGATTTTCTAAATATTTATAACTGTTTCCCTACTGCGATAGGTGAAGAAGAAACAAAAGTAAAAAGTATTTCAACCTTAAAAATGAAACTGATTAATGCAGTTGTTGGAAGTGATACAAAAACTTTAACTCAAGACGAAGAATTGGTTAGTTATTTTAAAGATGAATTTGATAAGGCAAAAAAAGAAGACGAGAGATTATCGTGGGATACTAAACATAGAGAAAACTTTGATATTGCATCAAAAGATGATGAGCTAATTAAAAAAGTTTTAGAATTGCCTAGAAGAAGTCGTGTTAAACGGAATGATAGTAAAAAACTTGGTACGATAGTGTTTGGTAAAAAGGGACAAAATACTATTTTTACTTATGGACTTACCCCTGAAGATATTAAGGTAACTTCTGCTGAAGATGCTCTACCAATATTTGAGTCAAAACTAAACGAAAAAGGTGTAACAGTCGATGATGATTTTACAAATGTGTTCAATTTAGCCAAAGACAAATTGTTTGCAAAACACGAGTTACCTCAAATTAAAGGCAGAAGATCGAGTGCTATCAATGTGCTAAAAACTATATCTGAAAAATTACCACATGCCAAAGATTATTGCGAAGATATTATATTAATAATTAAGACACTAGACGATATACCTGATGGAACATTAAAAGATATCTCACAACTAAAGGTAAATAATATAGAAAACGCCTACAAACAATTATTACAAATTGAGCCAGAAGCATCAGTTCGTAACAGTTTAGAAAAAGCTAAAAATACTGAAGATGCAAAGGAACTGCTATTATTTGCTGAACAATTAGAATGATAGAACTTAAAGGAGAATATCAGAGAGATGAATTTTTAAAATTTATTAGTGATGATTTTTTAAGCGATTTTAATCGAGACATAAGACAAGTAAACACAACTGGGTTAACTTCAATACAAAAGGCAAGTTATTTAGGTGAAAGCAAAAGTTTAGATTTACAAGTCTTCGAATTTTTTTATGATGGATCTTCAAATAAAAGAGTTGCATTAACTAAGGATGCTTTTTCTGTGATGAGATCAAGTGCAATATTTAAAACTTTGGCAGTTTTTAAATCAACCGACAGTGATGATTGGAGGTTTTCATTGTTAACAGCAACACCAGAAGCTACAGAAAAAGGAAAAGTGGCAGTTTCATATTCAAATCCTAAGAGATTATCATTCTTTCTTGGTCCCAACGCAAAAATAAATACACCAACGAAATTTTTAATTAGTAAGGGGAAAGTTGCTGATTTTGAAGATCTAAAAAGTAGGTTCTCAATTGAAGTTGTTAATAAAGAGTTTTACAAAGAAATTTCCCATGCATTTACAAAACTTGTTGGAGGGATGCTTATGCTTCCTGACTCAACAGATAAAAGCCAGACTAACTTAGAATTTGCAGTCAGGTTAATTGGCAGAATAATATTCTGTTGGTTTTTGAAAGAAAAGAAAAGTCATGCAGGTTTAGGACTTATGTCTGATGATCTGTTGTCAGTTGAGGCGATTAACAAAAATAGTGATTATTATCATTTTATTCTTGAACCAATATTTTTTGAAATTTTAAATAAGCCACTTAATGATAGAAATATTGAAAAGTTTAGGGTTGAGCCATATTCACTAATACCCTACCTCAATGGTGGTTTATTTTCTAATCAACACGAGGATTATTATGAGCTGGAAAGAAACGCAATACAAACAATTTATCACAATATATTAATCGTACCCGATGAATGGCTCAAAGATTTTTTTGCAATTTTAGAAACATATAATTTTACAATTGATGAAAATACAAGTTATGATGAAGAGCTTTCGATTGACCCTGAAATGCTAGGCCGAATTTTTGAAAATTTACTTGCTGAAATTAATCCAGAAACTGGTGAATCAGCAAGAAAAAGTACAGGAAGTTATTACACCCCAAGGATAATAGTTGATTATATGGTTGATGAAAGCCTGCTTTTATATTTAAAACAACAAACAGAAATTAAAGAGGAAAAACTAAAAGCAGTAATTAGTTACGAACTAACGGATGATGTAGATAATCCAATAACCTTAGAAGAAAGAGAGAAAATTGTTAATGCTTTAGAAAAAGTTAAAATTTTAGATCCTGCTTGCGGATCAGGTGCTTTTCCAATCGGAGCATTACAAAAAATAGTTTTTATATTACAACAAGTTGATCCTGATGGAAGTTTATGGTTTAAGAAACAACTTGCAAAGGCTTCTCCTGAATTTAGAAAAGATATCGAGAAAAAGTTTTCAAACAAAGAGTTTGATTTTTTAAGAAAACTTGGAGTAATTAGAGAATGTATTTATGGAGTTGATATACAGCCAATAGCAACAGAGATATCAAGACTCAGGTGCTTTCTTACATTAATAGTTGATGAACATATAGATGATGAAGAAGAAAATAGGGGGATAAAACCACTTCCAAACCTTGATTTTAAATTTGTAACTGCAAACAGTTTAATAGGGTTACCAAAAATTGAAAGTAGTGATGTAGAACAACAATCATTATTACCTGATAACAAAGATGATATAGATGAATTAAAAAATATAAGAGATAGATATTTCACTTCTTCAGGAATCGAGCGTGAACAACTAAAGACTGCTTTTGCTGAGCAACAAAACATCTTAATTAAACAATTTTTTAGAGACTTTAATCTTGCTGGAACTGTAAAAAATGATTTCATGCAGAAAATTACAGACTGGAAACCATTTACACACCAAGCAACAGATTGGTTTGATACTGAATGGATGTTTGGACTAAAAGAAGGTTTTGATATTGTAATTGGAAATCCTCCATATGGTACTTCTATAAAAGATCAAAATAGAGAGTTTGTTATAAAATCCCTAGGGAGGGTTCCTGATTATGAAATTTATTATTATTTTCTAGAAATAGCTAAAAAATTATTGCGTAAGAATGGTATTAACTCTTATATTATTCCCAATACGTTTTTGTTTAATGTATTTGCAACAGAATACAGGAAAGGAATATTAGAAAATTGGTTTGTTAATATTATAATTGATTGCACTTCATTTAAACTTTTTGAATCGGCAACTGTTTACAATGTTATCGCCATTTTTTCTAAATCGATAGACTCTAATTTAGTTGGTTATAAAAACACACTTAATGCCGAACAATTTGAAGATCTATTAAAACGAGAAACATTATTCATTTCCAAGGAGATGCTAATTTCAAATAACACAAATTGGGGATTGGTTTTTAAACTTTCTCAAAAAACACTAAATTTAATCAAAAAAATAAAATTTAATTCTCAGAAGACCGATAGTGTTCTAGATATTTCTCAAGGATTTATTCCATACAGGAGAAGTGATTTAATAAAGGAATATGGAAAAGAATGTGGCAATAACATTGTTGATGAGAGGGCTTGGCACTCAGATACAAAGAAATCAACAGAATACATCCGTGAAATATATGGTAAGTCTTTAGGTAAATATTCCTACAAATTAGAAGAGTCCTTTTTTAAGTATGGTAAGCATATAGCTTCATATGTAGATGAGAAATTTTTTAAACAGAGAAGACTGTTAATAAGAGAGATAACTAATCCATATATTATCTCATGCATTGTTGAAGATGAGGCTGTAAATGATCCCCAAATAATAAATGTAATAAACAAGAACAATACCGACAGGTTAAATTTAATGTGCGGTATATTAAATTCAAAACTAGCAACTTTTTATCATTTTAATTCCTCACCAAAGGCTACCAAGGGGGCATTTCCAAAAATTCTTGTAAAAGATATTAAAGAATTTCCTTTTCCCAAAATTGAAACATTAACACAAAAAAAGATAGTTATTCAAATTGAATTTTTAGTAGACCAAATTTTAACTCTCAAAAAACAGAATAAAAACGTAGATACCAAACAACTTGAATTACAAATTGATCAGATGGTTTATGAATTATACGGATTAACTAAAGATGAAATAAAAATCGTAGAAGGGAGTAATAATTGAAAAAATATATTTTTATAGGTAGAGTGTTACCATATTTACCAAAAATAATTAACTACCCCGTAGTAGCAAGTTTAAACCCATCAAAGAAAGGGTCATTAGGTTTTAAAATACAAAAATCTATAGTCACAGCTGAACTTGAAATTGATCACATCGAGAGTGAGTTGACAGCACTTAAATCGGTTGAGCAAACAATCCAAGGTTTAGTGGATGCCTATTCCTTTTTATCAGGAGATAGTTACGAGGTCAGAATGGAAGCTATAAAACGAGAAGATAAAATTGACGTCTTTAAAGGACGAGAGTTTAGAGAATTTTTACCTAATCTAACAGATGATGAACTTCCAAAAGTAGAATTCCTGATGTCTTTTGCAGTAGAACATATGAGTCTTCGGTTTGCCCTTAGTAATTTTAAAAATGCAAAGCATTACACAGCATACACAGGTTTATACATTTACTTAGTAGTGGAGAATATAAAAAAGTATTTTTACCCAATTGATTTAAAGAATGAAGGTAAAGAGTGGTTGGGATTACGACAAAAATTGTCTTTGAGCCGAGAAGATATAGATTTTGTTAAAACTTTTGCTGATCACGTAAGACATGGTAAATATCAAGATATTTCGGGAAAAGATAACACAAAAATTTTAACGCTTGGGGCAGGGATTATTTATAAATTTTATAAATATCTATTAGATTTACATAATTATGATAATAAAATCAACTGACAATAATGCTACAGGAGCATTTTTAATGATGGCTAGTACTGGAGCTATGGCTACCTATAACGATATTAACTTAAATGATTTAGACAAGATGTTTGTTATGTGGCAAACTGGGGGAAGTTTAGCCACATTTTTAAATGATAAAAATATTCCAGATCATGGTAAAGAAGAGAAATTGAAAAAGATTGATTTTTGTAAAAAGATGATTCTCAAAAATTATTTTACAGTTACAACAATTTTTGGTATGCGGAAAAATGAAACATCACCAATTGTAATTACGGATGGGATTCACCGTGCAATTGGAATCTACAGAGCAATCATGGAAGACCCTTTGGTAATAGAAAAAATTACACTAAAAATATTGCTTTTTACAGGTGAAAAGATTGCGGAATTACCTGATTACATAAAGAGTATTGAAAGTAGTAATTAAACAATGAAACATGACGAAATCACGTTAAAGTTGCTACATTTTTATGAAAAGAAGAATTAAGGAATTATTTGCTAATTTCAAAAAGTATATAAAAAGACTTCTCTTTCCACTTTATTTATTTCCAATTAAACTCCTAACTTATTCAACTTATTATTTTTTGAAGTTATTGTGGAAAATTATTTCTTGGCCGTTTAGGAAGTGGTCTAACTTTTTTAAAACTATTCTTTGGACTTTTATAACAACTTATATTTTACTTTCTTTTTTAGTAATCATTGATTATTTAAGTAGAGAATATGGAAATTTAGACAAGATATTTTGTGGTGCGGGTGTTAAGGAAAAACTTAGAAATTCAGTAGTTCGCATAATTGGTGGCTACGGCGAAGGATCAGGGTTTTTTATATCACCAACTGAAGTTGTAACAAATTTCCATGTAATTTCTGATGAACCGAGTCCAAAAGTAGTTTTTCCTGATGGTCATTTTGAAACACCTGAAAAGATTGTCGGAGAGAAAAACATGGATATTGCAGTTTTAACTTTAAAAAATTCATATCCTGATTTTGTATATGAACTACCCACTGGCTTTAGCTTAGTAGGTAATGAGCCACTACTTTCTGCAGGTTACCCTCTAGGGTCAGAAATTACAGGTGACGTAACAATTGTAAAAGGAAACTTCATAGATTTTAGAAGAAGTAGAAAGGATGTAATTGGGTACTTACAAACTAACATTAGTTTAGTTAAGGGAATGAGCGGTGGACCACTTATAGATCAATGTGGTGCAGTTGTAGGCATTAATACCCAGAGTTTAGCTGGTATATCATTTTTTATCACTGCTTCAGATGTAAAAGGTAATCTTAACAATCTAACAGATCAGGAAATTACGAAAATTGAAGTTGATCCTTCAAAATCTCCAGAAGAAGCTGTTTATGCTTTTTATACCTACCTTAAAGCAAGACAAATGGAAAAAGGATACGATTTATTAAGTACAAAATATTTAGAAAAGACAGATTATTCTGAATGGACAAGTAGATTTACAGATATTTTAGATGTTGATGTTATTAGCACTGAAAAGTACGAGAATACTGATGATACTGTTTTTGTTAAATTTACAACAACAAACTGGGTGGATGGTGAAGCAGAATATCATTATTATGAAGGAACTTGGGAAACTGTAATTGAAGAAGGAATATACAAAATGAACAAAAGTAAAATCAAAGAAGTTGATAATCCTGAATGGGATTGGTTTTATGAATAAGCGAAGCTTGTTCACAAACTTGTTTATGAATAAGCGAAGCTTGTTCACAAACTTGTTTATGAATAAAGGAGGTAATTAAAAAATGAAAGATGATAAATCTATTAAATCTGAAATGATAAGATGCGGAAAAAGAACTTACTTTTTTGATGTTAATTTAGCTTCAAATAAAGATAGGTATTTAAAAATTACAGAAACAAGACTTTTGGAAGAAAATGAACCAAGAAGAAGAAGTAATGTAATGATTTTCCCAGAAGATATTGACCGTTTTAAATCAGTATTTAATCAAATATCTAAATTATTGAAGATATGAAAGAAGAAAAAATATTTCAAGTAAGTGAGTTTAATGAGTTTATAAACATCTACTTGGGTAAAGTGGGAGATGTTGTAATTGAGGGGGAAATTACTGAATGTAAGATAAATCAGAATAAATGGCTTTTTATAACAATCAAGGACGATACTTCGAGTGTTGAAGTTTTTGGTGTAACTTTCCAAATCTCAGGATATAGAGTTCTAGAAACAGGAATGTTGGTACATGTTTATGGAAGTCCGAGTCTTTATCCAAAAACTGGTAAATTTAGCGTTCATGCAAAGCAAATTGTTCCTGCTGGAGAGGGTGCCTTAAAACTTGCCTTTGAAAAGTTGAAGGAAA
>ERZ1292633.5083-Hain-H41-02um-R1-5083-length-12008-cov-7_pt1 | contig 12008 bp, 6 predicted proteins | sample MGYA00564406_ERZ1292633 | MGnify/ENA primary metagenome ERZ1292633 (study PRJEB36523, sample SAMEA6512639) | groundwater metagenome | collected 2019-01-08 | study: AquaDiva: Metagenomics assemblies of 32 groundwater samples
CGTCTCGAGACGAGCTTGTGGGAACCCCTTTTCGGTCGCTTGGCCCAATCGCTTCGCGGCTCAAACGCCGTTGCACAAAATAATCCACGCGTTCTCATCGCTGATGATTTCAAACGAAGAATTCCGGCTAGCGACCGTCGGCCAATCGTTCGGACTCGCGGACCACCGCGTCGGGATCATTCAAGCGGACATTCAAGAGATCCAGCGCGCGTTGCGGAGCGTCGTAAAGACCGGCTCCGACCTCGTAGTCCGCTTGCCCGGGCATCGCGCTCAGCGTACTCTTGACCAACGCGGTCAAATATTGGAACCACCCGCGAGGCATCGCGCGGCCGCGGGCGGTCATCGCCTCCGACATGACGCGGGTGAGGGCGCTCAAGTTCTGCGCGCTGCGCTCGGCCGCGGCCGCGGTTCCAAACGTCTTCGACGCCGAATCGGAGACGCCCCCTCCCGCAGGCAGGTCATCGACAACATCGGTCCAAGTGACTCCCGGTTCCTCGGGAGTGCCGCGGGAGGAGTAGAACTGCAGGCCGGCCCCGCTGGCCGCGGCGACGACGACGGCTTGGCCGCTCAGTCCGGGAAGAAGCACGGTCCCCTGATTGGGGCCGGCGTTCCCGGCCGCGATAACGACTCCCACGCCCTCAGAAATCAGACCTTTGATCAGCTCGGACAAAGGCGTCTGCCGCGCCGAATCCGCTCCCCCTAGGGACAGCGACACGATCGTAGGGCCCTTTCCTTTAGATGCCTCGGCGACGGCCTCCAACACCGCCATCACGCGCACTTCGGACACCCCCTGCCCGCTGCGCACGCGCACAAGCGAAAAGTCCGCCTCGGCCGCTATGGCGGGGTGGTCGCCCCCCTCGCCGAGCTCCAAAGTCAAGCCTCCTTCACGGACGGGAAGAGAGGTCGACAACGGATAATAGGGTCGCGAACGGCTCACCGCGTACCCCTGGTGCCGCAGCCAAATGCTCAGGGCATACAGTTTATGTTCCGGCACCGTGACCCACACCCCTCGCGACAACGGCAGAACGCCGCGCGCCGTCGCCTCAAAGCGCTCCAAAATCTGGGGCCCGACGCCTAGGGGAGCTCCGGACGGCGGGACGACGAATAGATCCACCGGACCGATCTTGTCGTCGACTCCCAGGATGCCGGCCCCGGCGGGGTCATGCACCCCTATCGGCATATCCAGAGCTATTGCGACCGCCTTGGCCAGCAGCGCGACCATCTCGCTGAGCGCCCCCAGCTTGCCGATCGAATCCCGGTTTCTGACGACGAAATCCGTGACGATCGGCTTCAGGGGCTCGGCGCGCAGCCGCGCGACGAACGCCTTGCTTCTCAGCGCGATGGGAAACACCTTGCCGATCGTCCGGGTCAAGGCGAGATTCTCGGTCCCAGACGCGTCGAGCAGTTCGATGACGACGCGATCGCTCAACGCCTCGTCGGAGACAGCGGCCAGGTTCGACAACGAGGCCGCCGCCAGATGCCGGAGATAGCCCCTTTCCGTCCGATCGCGCACGCGCGACGACAGGCTCTCCGTTTCCACGGCGCCGACGTCGCGGAGTTGGCCGAGCAGCCAAGCCGCGGTGAATCGAGCGCGCTTATCGGGATTGCCGAGCTCCTTGAGAATGCGCGAAAGAGCCGAACGCTCGCCGTGCCTGGCGAGGGCATACGACGCGTACATCCCCACGTCCCACGCTTCGTTGGACGCCGCCTTTTGGAGCAGGGCATCGACCGAATGCGTCGGAATTTCGGCCAAAGCCAGGAAAGCGGTGTGGCGAACGCGAGGATCCTCATCGTGCAGCGCCGCCTCGGCCAACGGCATCGCGGCGACGGGCGCCCTCATATTGAATAGAACGGCGGCCGCGCGCTGGCGCACCAGCCAAACGGGATCTTTCAGCGCCTGCAGCAAGCCGGGCATTTCGGCGTCGCGGGCCTCGTTGAACCGGCGCTGGTTTTCACGGGCCGCGGCGTTGGGATCCTCGATGAGGTCCTGGGCCTGATCTGTCTCAGCCTCCTCGCCATCCTCATCGTGCCGTTTCTCCAGGAATTCATCCTTGGTCAATTCAACCACGCGAAAAATCTTGTCTTCGACGTCCTTGAGGGCCTTCAAGCGTTTCACCCAATCCCATCCCGAGGAGAGCCATGTCGATTCGAAAACCCGCATGAGCGCGTCCCAGGCGTGGACCAGACCGGCGCCTTGGAACCACCACGGCTCGCCCATATCCCGCGCCGAGCGCATCAAAACGGCCCTGACGACGAAGGGAAGGTGCTCGGACACGAAACCCTTGATGGCAAAGCGCATGCGCATCCCCAGCTTGATGAGCAGGGCGATCGCGGCCGCGGCGGGGTTGGACATCGAGCTTCCCGACATGGCGGTTTGCTTGCCCCCCTCGATGTCGGCGGGACCGGGGGGTGAATCCTTGGACTTGGCCGCATACACCCCATTCTTGTACACGTTGTTCGACCCAGGCTCGGTGGTCACATCTCCGCCTATCGCCGTGATATCCGGCTTGAAGCGCACGCGCTTGATCGCGTAGCGCCGATCCACATCCGGCCCCACGGAACTGTAAAAGGCGGTCTCCGGAACTCCATCGTCCTTGCTCTTGGCCGCGGCCGCCACCGCCAGGACATTTTCCCCCGCTCCCGGCTGGCTGAGCGTCCTGTCGAACGGTCCCGAATTGCCGTTGCTGGCGGTCACGATCGGGCGCTCCCCGGCGATGTTCTCCAACTCGGTCAAATGGGACATGAATCTCGCCAAATTGTCCGCCGAAGATCCCCGGCTGCCCAGGCTCAAGCTGATGACATCCGAGCCTTTTTTCAATGCCGCGCTGGCCGCGGCCATGATATCTCCGTCCGAAGCCCCCGCCTGGTCGCGTGAAAAGACCTTGCCCATCACTCCTTTAGCCGCTTTCGCCATTCCGGGAAACAAGGGATTGCCGGAAATTGAAATGGCGGCGACGACCGTACCGTGGCCTTGCCAGTCCTCCGTCCCTTCATTGACCATATCCAGGACCTCGAGCCGGTCGCCGAAATCGCCGTGCGTCGCGTCCGCCCCCGTATCGACCCAAAATATCGATCCGGCCGCGCCGGTGACGCCCATTTCCCAGACCGGCTTGACGGCGTGAATTTCCGCCGCATCGGCGAGCTCGGTCGCGAAATCCGAGCGCGACTTCGTGATATCGACTCCGGCGCTGACGAATTTGCGCATCGCAGCGGCGTTGCGCCGGGGCACGGTCACATAGATCTCTTGCCGTCCCCGATCGGCGCCGAACACATGGCGCACCACGACCTCCATCTTTTCGAAGAACTCAAGCTGAGACCCAAAGCCCGCGTCCTCAAGGGATTTGCGAGCCGCCGCGCGTCCCTCCTCGCTTTGATACGCGTTCTCCACCGAGGTTTTAATGAAACCGCCCTCCACGGAACGCATCCATAAGCCGACGCGCGCTTCCACCTTGCGCAGAAACAGCAGGTGCCCGCCGTCTTCAAGATCGACGCGAGTCACGCGGAATTGGCCTCCATCCTCGGCTTCCCAGTAACGCAGCAATTTCTCCCATTCCACGACCCCCTTATCCTGGGGACCGAACGACAGGAACGCGAAGCCGCGATCGGCCAAGGCGCCATAGAGGCCATCGATGGTCTTGGAGACTCCCACGCGCCTCAATCTCATGGAGAAGATTTGGCGCCAAAATTTTCTCACTTCCCTTTCGAACACCTTTGTCGCGCGGGGCGATCGATCCTCGCGCAAACGCCGAGCCCGATCGATCAAATCCTGCCACGCGCCCGTTTCGATGCGGCCCTCGAACGCCCCCCCTTTGGCGACAAGCCGCGTCGCCAGCAGGTGAAGGCTGTCGAGCTTGCCGAGCACCATCTTCAAGCGCAGCGCGTCCGGAGATCCCGGGCGCGGCAAGACGTCCGCGGCGCGGCCCAGAATGATCGATCGATAGCGGCCGCGCAGTTTGGCGAGCGCCTCGTGCGGCCGGGGAAGGCTGACCACGCTCAGGCGCGCCGCGCCGCCGGAGACGTTCTCATAGAGCCGGCGATCTTCCAAGTCTTTCGATTCGGCGTTGATGACCAAAACGTCGAAAGGGCGGGAAAGGCGCAAGGACGTTTGGGTGTTCAGCAGACCGCGCTGCAGGTTCGAAATCGTCAGCGCCTTGAGGGCCGCCGCCCCCCGGAACTCGGACAGACGCGAGCGTATTTCCGACAGCACGGAGCGCAGCGCGGAGGCAATCACTCCTCGAGGAGGACCCCGCGGAGAGGCGTGGACGATGTGATGCAGTTCGTGCAGGAGGATGCGCCGAAGAAGCCACGGCGCGGCCGCGAGCTCCGGACGCACCCAAATCGCCCCCCCCGAGGCAAAAGCGAACGTCAAATCGGCATAGCGTTTCTCGGGACGGTAGGGCCTGACCAAGGCCGCCGCGTTGGCGTCGAGCCTGCCGTCGAGCACCTGGGCGCGCAGCCAGGAGGCGAACTGCTCATCGGTCACTTCGCGCCCGCGCCGCATCGCCCAGACAAAGACGGCGGCGTCGATCGCCGCGACGAGGGCGAGGGCTCCGCTCAGAACGCCCGCAACCGAGGCCGCTCCGGTCAAAATCGGAACCCAATCGTTCAGAGCGTTGACCGAGCGCGCCCCCCAATGAACCAATTGCATGAGGCCCCACAGGCCACCGGACGCGGTCGCCAGGCTCAACGGAAAAAATGCCGATCGCTTCTCCCCCAAGGGAACGGCCGGGGAAGCCGCCGGACGCGGCATCGATCCGGCGCGGTGCCAGCGCCCGAGAACGCCAGGGCGGACAGTGGCCCCGCCGCCGGAGTCGGGTTCGGCCGCGCCCGGTTCCATCGGACCCTGCTCAACCGACGACAGCTCCTCGCCGCTGAGGCGGCGGGCGAAATCCTCGGCGGCGGCCGCTCCCGCGGCCTCCGCGGTCTCCGGTTTGGCGGAGGCGGCGGCGGGCAGAGCGCTCGCGGCGGCGACGGGGACGAAGGTCCGAGGCAAGGGTGCGGGACTCGTTTTCGGCATCGCCAGGGGCGGCGTCGCCGCCAATGGAGCGATGTCGAATGTTCCCGCCAGAACGCCCGGCGCAAGGCCCCGCGGGGAAACGAGAACACCCGCCTTCAAGCGTCCGGAGGCGATTTGCTGGGCAAGGCACGCCGCCGCTCCGGGACCCCAGGAAGACAACAGCATGGCGGCGCTCAGAACGAACCGAACCGGCTGGTGCAACCGTGTCATCATTGGATGAGGTTCAGGTCCTGCGGCTCGTCGTTTGGACGAGTCGGACGATCAACGCGGCGGGTCTTGTGCTCCGGGCGCGCCGGCCTCCCCTCGGACCGCCCCTTTTTATGGATGAGCCGGCGGCCGCCGATCTCGAAGGGCAGGGCGAAACCGGCCTGTGCGATGTAGCTGCGATACTGCAGCTGTCCCAAGGCCTTGATCTCGCCGTTGGCGAACACGCTCCACGTCGGACGGACGTACTGCAAGCCGCAAATCCAGCGGCCTTGGCTTTGCTCGGGGTGGTCGCTTCCTTCGGCGATGATGTCCGAGATCAAGAACGTCTTCGCTTTAAGCTCCAAGCGTGAGCGAACCGAGCCGGTGGCGTAGTTGTAGCCGAAGCCAGCGAACGGCGTCCACGCGTCGTAACTTTGGTGGAGAATGGCGGTCAAGCCGAAACTGTTGATATCCCACTCGATGGCCCCGTTGAGCTCGCTGTCGGCGGTGAAATTGCCGTCGATGTTCACATTGAAGTTCCCCCTCAAGTGAGTGCGCCCGCGGACGTGATTGTAATGGGCTCCGAGCGTCACCGTGGGCCGATCGCCGCCCAACAGGTGCCGGCGAAAACCCGCTCCGTAGGAGTTGGTCTGAACCTGGGCGGTCATGGTCGGGGAAATCTTGTATCCCGGAGGGGTCGTCGCGTCGGCCAGGCGCAGGTAGGCGTCCGCCCTCCACGGCAGGCCGACGCGCAAATGCAGGGTGAAATTCGGAAACAGAACCTGATTCGGGAAGATATTGGCGCCGCCCCTCTCATTGAGAGCGGGAACCGTTAAAGCCGGAAAATTATTTTTGTTGAACGGGATGCGGCCGACCCCCAGGGACACGTCGGGCTGCAACGAGTAGCCCGTGATTTCCCGCGGGGGATCGAAGTTGGAACCCGCGCTGAAGGCCAGGCCCTGCGCCATCTCATGGCTCAGCCACTGGGTCATGGCGCGAAAGTCCTCGGTCAAGCTGGGATTGGCCCGAGCCTGGATCGCGGCACAGAGAACCGTCGCCGCCCATAAGGCGCGACCCGATCTCAATGCTTGATGACGAGGCGCGACCGGCCGCGGTTGGTCGTCCAATGGTAGGCCTGGGCCAGCGTTTCGAAAGTCAGCGTCGTTTTCAGGCGATGATCGACTCCTGAACGGGATCGTAAGCCGTGCTTGCGCCCATTGGCGGACAGCGTCTTTTTCATAAGGTCTCCTGCCAGGATGGTAGCAGTCGACTTGTCCCGAGTGATGGGTCGGAGGTCCCAGCCGCGCAGCGGCAAAGGTCCCAGCGCGAAAGACCCTAATGACTCACGAAAAAGATCAGGAAATCTTGAAGATCCTGAGAACGTCGCCCTGGCGCAAAATGCCCACGCGTTGATTGCGAAACATCGAAAAAACGACCATCTTGTCTTCCACCGCAAGCTCGGCGGGCATCAAGAACACATGAATGGACCCGCCCTCATCGGTCAAGATGAAGACCATGGTCTTGGCGCTCTTATCGACGAGGCCGTCATTGATGTCGTCGATATAGAAGACCCTATACGTCTGATCATTGACCTTGACCTCGTCGCCCATGGGAAGGACGGCGCCGAGTATTTTCTTGATGCTCGGGGCGACCCGATCCTCCTCATTGGCGATGTTTTCCAGGATGATTTCGCTTTTGAGCGGAGAAAGGGGTTTGGCGGACAAGGAGAGCGCGTAGGTGTTGGCGCCGATGGGAATCTGTCTCTCCTGGGTCAGCAAGGATTTAATGTTGAAGAAACGGGCTTCCGAACCGCTGACAAGGATCGAAACGTACGCTCGCTGCGCGCGGTCAAAAGCGGCGCTGATCCAAACATCCGTGCCTCCCAAAGCGTATTTCAGAGAGGTTTGCTGCTGCCGGTTCAGAAGCAGCGGGAGATCGAGGGCCGCGACTTCAACGCTCTCCGTCTGGACGGATTCCTCCAAGGGCGTTACCGCTTGCTTGCTGAAAACTTTATCCAAAATGATCGCGTCCGATATCGACCCGTTGGCCTTCGCCTCCCCGTCGGAGACGCGTGTGACGTGACGCGCAAGCCTCTCGAAGGCGGGTTGGACAAACGCGGTTTGGGCTCCGGCACGAAGAGCCTCCATGGTCGCCTGAGCACCCGAAGGTGCGAACAGGCCGGCCAAGACAATCAGACAGAGTAACTTTCGATCGTGTAACATGACTCCTCCGCTCTCCGTAAAACCCGGGCGCCCTGCGACGCCAACTGGTGCGGACTCCGGTGATTCTAAAACATGAGGCCCTAAAATACAAGCAACATCCGCTACTGGCCGAAGGCCAGGCGCAAGGCTGAATATTCCGGAAGGCCCGCCGCGCGTATTTTCTCCTGCACGGCGGCGATGTCGTAAGGAACTCGAACGATGCGAAACGTCCCCTTTTCGGAATCATAGACTCCGCAAGAAGCGCGGTTGTCATGATCGCGAGGCTGGCCCACCGAACCCGGGTTCAGCGCGATGGGAGCAAAACGACCATCCTGGGCGCGAGGCAAGAGTTCCTCAGCCTCCTCCAGAAAACGATTGTCGACGGCAGAGCCCTCCGTCATCGAAAAGCGGAAGAGCAGCGGCATATGACTGTGCCCCACGAACAGGGGCCAGACGCCCACCAGCGGAACGTTGTCGCGAAACTGTAGGGGGCTGAGCATGTATTCTTCGACGGGGTTGCGCGGAGTGCCGTGCGTCACGGAGAAATGAGGGGTTTCCAAACGGGTCGAGAGGCCCTGGAGAAACGCCTTATTGGCCCCCGAGAGATGGTCCCGCGTCCACAGAATGGCCGCGCGGGCATACTGGTTGAACCAGTTGAGATCCACGCTGTCGAGAACGGCCAAGTCGTGGTTGCCGGCGATGGCCGAGAGTTTGCCCAGAGCTCGGATCCGGTCAAGACAGGCGTCGGCATCCGGACCGTACCCGACCATATCTCCCGGGCATATCCAACCCTCGACTCCCAGGGCGCCGAGATGATCAAGAACGGCGCTTAAGGCCTCGTAATTCGAGTGAACATCGGAAAAAACGCCGTAAATCAAGCTACTCGGAAACTTCGGCGCCGCCGACGGGGTCGACAAGCGCCGCCGCCTCGGGCTCAGGCGACGCGAAGGGACCCTGCTGGGTGATGTTCGTTTTCGGCAGTTCCGCGGCCGGTCCCGCCTTTTTTCGGAAATCGACGGAGACGAGAAGGCTCACGCCCTTCTCCTCCATCGTCACGCCGTAAATCACGTCGGCGGCCTCCATCGTCCGCTTGTTATGGCTGACGATGAGGAACTGGGTTTTATTTTGGAACTCGCGCAGCAAAGCAACGAAGCGCTCGATGTTGGCGTCGTCCAGCGCCGCGTCGGCTTCGTCGAGCATGCAGAACGGGGAGGGCTTGACCATGAAAAACGCGAACAACAGCGCGATCGCGGTCAAGGTTTTCTCGCCGCCCGAGAGCAAGGTGATGCTTTGCAGTTTCTTGCCCGGGGGCTGGGCGACGATGTCGACGCCGGTTTCCAGGATATTCTCGGGGTCGGTGAGGATCAAATCCGCCTCGCCGCCTTCGAAGAGGACCCCGTACAAGCGGCGGAAGTGTTCCCGGACCTCGACGAATGTCTGGCGGAAGTTCTCGCGAGTCGCGTTGTTGACTTTCACGATCGCGGCTTTGAGGTCCTCCTTGGCCTGGATCAAATCCTGTATCTGGGACTGAAGAAACGCCTGCTTCTGGGCGAGGGCCTCGTACTCCTCGGGGGCGGCCATGTTGATGTTGCCCATGTTGGAAATGCGGCGGCGAAGCGTTTCTATTCTCTCCACGTCGGCGACGATGCCGGCGTATTTGGTCTTCGCCTCCTCGGCGGTCAGCTGCCACTCGTCCCAAAGCCTGGTCTTGAGCAAATCCTGCTTGGATCGCAGCGCCGAGGCGTGCACTTCGTGCTGGTGAAGGTTCGACTGGGCCTGATCATGCTCGGCCTGAAAACGCTTGATGTTTTCCGCCAGCTCGTCGATATTTTTCTGCAAATCCTGCAGGCGTTCGAATACCGATTTGGCCGAGTTTTCATGCGCGGCGAGCTCGACCTGCTGAAGCGCGATATCGGCGCGCATGCGCTCCTGCAGCTCCAAGGCGTGGGTCTTGCGCCGGCCCAGATCCTCGGTTTCCTCGGACAAACGGACGATCGCGGTCTCGAGCGCGGTCCTTTCATCGTTGAGGCGCTTTTGGCTCGAGAGATGCGCCGCCAACTCCTGCTCGACGCCGCGGCGACGGTCCTCCTGCCCCTGATACGCCGCGCGTTTTCCCGCCAACTCCTCGCGCGCGCAGGAAAGAGCGTCCGCCGATTCGGCCTCCCACGCCCGAGCCGTCGCGACCCGGGTCTCGGCTTCGGCGCGGCGCGCGCGCCTGCCCAGAATCTCCTCTTTGGCCAAGGACGCTTCCGCCAGGGCCTGGATGGACTCTTCCGTGGACAACTCCACGTTGCGTTCATGGTTGGCCAGCGACTGCTCCAAATGAACGGCCCGCGCTTGGAACCCATGATGCCGCCCGGACTCTTGAGACAACGCCTGAGCGACGAGCCTGGCCGACTGAACGGCCTCGGTCAAAGCGAGTTCGGTTTGAGCACGCCGGGAGGACATTTGCTCTGCGCGAATCTCCAATGTCGCGACGCTTTGCTTCAGCTCTCCCAAGTCCGCCAACATCGGCTGAGGCCCGTCCTTGGGAGCTGCCCCGCCGAACACCCAATGCTCGCCGAACAATTTTCCATCCAACTCATAGGCCTCGGCGAACAAATGACGCACGGCTTTCTCATGGGACGGCTCGTAATCAAGCCGGGCGAGCAAGGACTTGGCGTCGTCCGGGAAAGAACGCTCCGGCGCCGCGACGATCGCCGAAAGCACCAGAAACCGGGCTCGCCCCGCGCCCGAAGCCTGCAGAAGCTCCACGCCCAAACGCGCCGCCGTCGAGTCTTCGACGACCACGGCAAACAGACGCTCTCCTAAAAGATCCTCGAGAACCGGTTTGAGGACGTCGTCTGCCCGGAACAAGCCGCGCACGGTCCCGACCACCCCGGGAATATTCGCGTTGAGCACGGCCTGGGCCCCGACCCAATACGGGTTGCGCCCCCCCTGCTTCTCGAGAAACTCGACGCGCGCCGACGACTGAGCCAATGACGCGTGCAGGCGCACCGTCTCCTGCGACAATTCGCCTTGAAGGCGGCGAAGCTCCTCGACTCGGTCCTCGGCGGCGGCGCAGGCGGCCTTGGCCTCGCCCAACGCGGCTTGGGCTCCCTCGGCCTCGCGGCGAGCCTCCTCCAAGCGCGCCCGAGCCTCGGCCGAGCCCGCCTGATCCCTCTCCAAACTCCTCAGCGCCGCGCGCGCGCGGACCTCGGCGTGCGAAAATCTCGACTCCTCCGCGGCCAACTCCCGGCCCAACTCATACGACTCCTGAATCTTGGCATGGACGTCGCGGCCAAGGGCCTCTTTGTGCGCCTGAGTCTCTTGAACGCGCGCCTCCATGACGGCGAATTCCCCGTGAGCCGCCTCGGCGCGCGCCTTGGCCTGCGCCAAAGCGACCTCGGCGGCGGCGACCGACGCGGCGACGGAGGCGATCTCCGGCTCGATGGACGACACGCGTTGGCGGTCGGCCTCGGCCTCCGCGCGGCATGCCTGCGCACGAGCGTCCATGCCCTCGACGGCATGCGCGCTGCTTTGAAGCCTTTCCTCGAGACGTCCGATCGCGGTTTTGACCTCGGCCAGTTGTTGGTTGGCCTCGATAAGCCGGTTCTGCTCGCTCGTTTTCTCGAGATTCAAGGCGGCGAGATTGGCGCCTTCCGCGGCGATCTGAGAGCGCCTCTCACCCAAAATCTGTTCGACCGGGCCAATGCGCACCTGCATGGCCGCGAGCTCGGCTTCGATGGCGCCGGTTTGCTCGATGATGTGAGCGGCCTCCATCGCCGCCAACTCCTCCTTGTACTTGGCGTACAACTTGGCTTTGCGGGCGTCGCTGTCGAGTTTTTTGACCTGTTCTTCGATCAGCACCACCGAATCCTGCAAGCGGCCCAAATCCATGTCGACCCGGTCAAGCTTGCGCAGGGCCTCCTCGCGCTTGGCGTTGTATTTGGCGACTCCGGCGGCCTCCTCGAAAAAGGCGCGCCGTTCCTCGGGCTTGGCGCGAATCATCTGGTCGACGCCGCCCTGATCAATGATCGCGTAGCCGTCGCCGCCAAGGCCCGTATCGAGGAACATTTCGCGGATGTCGCGCAGTCGGCACTGAGTCTTATTTAGGAAGTATTGAGACTCTCCGGAGCGGAAGAGGCGGCGGGAAATCGTCACCTCGGAATACTGCAAGGGCAGCAGACTTGAGGCGTTATCGAAGGTCAGGGTGACCTCCGACATCGACAAAGGCGAGCGCTTGGTCGTGCCCGCGAAGATCACGTCCGCCATCGAATCGGCGCGCAAGGACTTCCACGACATCTCGCCCAAGCACCAACGGACCGCCTCCATCACATTGGACTTGCCGCAGCCGTTGGGCCCGATCACGCCGGTAATGCCGGGCTCCAAATCGACGCGGGTTTTGTCCGCGAAGGACTTATAGCCGACGATATCTATTGATTTGAGATACATGGAACCTCGGCGCAACGGTATTTGTCCATATTGTGTTATCTTTTATCTTCCCGTCGCTTTGAATGGGCAAGGAGTATAGCATTTCTCGTCGAGGAAATCAAGGCGCGGCCATCAGCGTGTCAAGGCCGTTTAGAAATGTCCTGTAGTTAAGACGCATAGAAATGTCCGGT
>ERZ1292633.5084-Hain-H41-02um-R1-5084-length-12006-cov-7_pt1 | contig 12006 bp, 11 predicted proteins | sample MGYA00564406_ERZ1292633 | MGnify/ENA primary metagenome ERZ1292633 (study PRJEB36523, sample SAMEA6512639) | groundwater metagenome | collected 2019-01-08 | study: AquaDiva: Metagenomics assemblies of 32 groundwater samples
CATGCCGGACGACCTCTCCGCGCCGCGAGCCGATGGCGATGACGATCTCATCGACGTGATGGCGCTCGAGCACGTTGCGCAGAACCCGGACCCCGCCGAACACCGGCAGGCCGTGTATGCGCTTTCCCCACATTCCTGGGTCGTCGTCGATAAAGCCGACGACTTTATAGCAGGGCGCCTTGGTCTTGAGCATCTGGCGCATCAGGCTCTCGCCCAGGTCCCCGGCGCCGATCAAGAGAACGCGGCGGTACTTGCCCGAGTCGCTGCGCGGCATATTTAGATAGTTTTTGGCGAGACGGATTCCGAAACGGACCCCACCGACTCCCAAGAAGGCAAGAATCGGATGAAGGAGAAGCACTGACCGAGGGAACAGGCCTTGTCGGGTGAATAAGATGATGACGGCCGTCGATATGCCGGCCACGACCACGGCCTTAGTGATGTTCAGGAGATCCGAGAAGCTCGAAAAATAATAGATACCGCGATAAAGAGAAAAGGCCCAGAACGACGCTAAGTAGGTCGCCAGAAAGAAGAAAGTCTGTCGAATGATGAGGAGATTAGTGGGCTCCAGCTTTAAGTCGAAACGAAGCATGAAGGCGAAGAAGTACGCGCCGATGACGACAGCGATGTCCAAAAGGACGACGCTGAGACGTCTGAAGCTAAAATAAGACCTAAAAGGCATGGAGTGTATATTTTACAATATGTCGCGAAGTGGGGGGCTCATTGTTACGCGTGTGAGGATGATCGGGAGCGATTAAGAGCGCGCAATTCAGTGCTGACCGTAGCGACGACCTCATTCAAGCGGTCCTCGATGCCTAGCCATAGTGGTAGCCGGACGATACGGCCACTCAGATCTTCTGTGTGCTCCATCGAACCGTGTACGCGACCATATTTTCGGCCCGCAGGAGAGGAATGCAGAGGCACATAATGAAAAAGGGCGTTGATTCCCTTTGAGCGGAGCTGCTCGAGGAACGGGGTCCTATAAGCCGTGCTGTTGAGTAAAAGGTGATACATATGCGCGTTAGGAAGACAGTGTTCAGGCACAACTGGGCAGCGAAGTAGCCCTTCTCGTTCCAGATCGGCGAAAGCGTCATTGTAACGATTCCAGATTGCTCGCCGTCGCGCAGTTGTCTCATCAGCGTGTTCAAGCTGGGCCCACAGGAACGCAGCATTGATGTCGCTTGGCAGATAGGACGACCCAATATCAATCCAAGTGTATCGATCCCTCTCTCCACGGAAGAATTTCTTGCGATCTGTTCCCTTCTCCCAGATGATCTCCGCACGTTCGATGAAACGAGAATCGTTGATTAGGAGGGCCCCGCCCTCGCCGGCGATCACGTTCTTAGTCTCATGAAAGCTCAAGGCAGCCAATTGTCCAATGGAACCGAGCGGGCGCTCCTTGTACTGGCTCAGGACGCCTTGCGCCGCGTCCTCAATGACCACCAGACCGCGGTTGCGCGCGATATCAATGATGGTGTCCATCTCGCAGCCGATGCCGGCATAGTGGACCGGGACGATGGCCTTCGTTCTTCGCGTGATCGCGGCCTCGACCTTTTTTTCGTCGAGATTAAAAGTATCGGTGCGGATGTCGACGAATACAGGAACAGCTCCGCGTAAAACGAAGGCATTGGCAGTGGATACGAAAGTGAACGATGGGAGGATGACCTCATCTCCCGGGCTAATGTCGCACAACATCGCAGCCATTTCCAACGCGCCTGTGCATGAGTGAGTCAGTAGAGCCTTGGCGCATCCGATCCGACGCTCAAGCCACTCATGGCAACGGCGGCTGAAGGGCCCGTCTCCTGAGAGATGGCCGATGGCATGCGCTTCCTGGATGTAGTGCAATTCCCTTCCCGTCAAGAAGGGCTTATTGAACGGAATCATTTCATGTATTGTTTGCGCGCAATCGTCTCAATTGCCTCGGGTTGGCGTCGGAGAGAAAAAACGAAGCACTGACTGAGATTGAGTGGGATCGCGGGTTTGATGAAGGTGTCAAGAAATAATCGCCAGCCGCGTTCTGTTTCGTTAAGCTTCCCATCGGGGCGTTTGAAATACCATGCAATATGATCCTCGCCATTGTATCCCTGAACGCCGGTCACATCTAGTTGGGATTCAAGAAAGACCTGGGTCCACTCATTGATCGTCTTGGCGGTGGTCACGCCTTCTTGTCCTTGATCTTCTCCCTCACCATAAGCGAACGCTCGCCAGATATTTCCAAGGTAGAATTGGTTGGGGACGATGACCAGCGCTTTGCCCGTGGGTTTTAAGACCCGTCTCACCTCGTCCATCGCCCGGCCCGGTGCGTCGAAGTGTTCGAGGCTTCCCAAACTGACGCAGTAGTCGAAGTGCGCGTCGTCATAGGGGAGTGCGTAGACCGATCCCTTCGCCAATTTTGTCCGCGACACGCGTTTTCGGGTGAAATCCAGCGCCACCTCGGAGAAGTCAAGACCGTGAGATTCCAATTCAAGGGCCGAACGTTCGACCGCTTCCAGGAAGAAGCCCTGGCCACAGGCGATATCGAGGAGTCGTAATCCTTTTCCATTTCTTGGGATGTTGAGCCACTTGGCGAAGGTCGGATAGTCTTCAAGCGGAAATCTGAGCTGATCGTGCTGATGCAGCTGATTATATATCGCCATTCTGCGTGTTTCTTCCGTCGCATCAATCTTTCCCATAGGAACCCAATATTACCTTATGTGGATTTGTTTCAAACCCAAGTGTGGAACATTAGAAACTCAACATATACGGCTTGAATTCAGGACCAACATTGAAAATAAGATCAATGACGGAAACATTGTTATGGAAGGTTGAGGTCCAAAGCTGGGGATAGGCAGTATATCCATCGTAACTCATCCATTCCAGCTTGATATTTTCAGCATCGAAGACTTTCTCGGATAAATATTGCTTTGCCTTGGGGCCGGATATGTAGGTTGTAGCCCTTATCTTTTTTACAAGTTCGATGACCCGCTCTTGTTTGCGGTATCGCAATTCATATGGCCGCGAGTCCCCAAATCGAGTCTTGATCTGGAAGTATTCCGTGCAGATCTTCTTTATTAAGTATTGATTGAGATCGGATAAATTTTTCCATTCGTGATTGAGGTAGAACTCTTCAAAAATGGGAATGTAGCTCTTAAAGTATGGGGCCGGACGGTAGTATTCCGTGATCAGATTGAAGTGCTCTTTTTGCCAATTGGAATCATTGAGTGCAACTTCGCAAATAAGTCGATTTTCATCGGAGCCACAGGGTATAGTCAGCCATTTAGGTCCGTTCGGGCCTAGAACGGTGTTTCTATTCCGCCAATCGCTCTTTGTATATTGAAGGTCGTCATGAAAAACAAAAAGATCAGCTGAATTGATGATGTCAAAATAACCTTTCCAGGGGATATAGTTGGATTGAATGATGGCCGCTCTCATGATTGGAGTTCTGATGCCACGAGGCTGTGAGCGGGCCAAACTGAACCGCATTTAACTTTCGCTAGAGAAGGAACTTTTGTGTGGCCGGCCATTGTGACGGAAGGCATGACCGATGAAAATGCCCCCACAATACAGTTGTGACTTATTGTGCAGTGAGGCCAAATGGAAACCCCATCTTCAATAACTACATCCGGTCCCACATAGCATAGGGCATCAATTATCACCCCATTGCCAATTCTTGCGCTTGGGCTCACAACGGACGAAGGGTGTATGCAGCTTCCCAACGGAACACCTTGCGCAATTAACTTCGCGGCAATTTTATTTCGCGCGCGACCGTCGCCGATACCAATATAAACTAAATCAATCCTATAATCCTCGACAATTTTAGTTAATTGAGAGATATCCCCCAATATTTTTAGAGAGCAAAACGAGGTGTTTTTCTTCGCAGGCGTGTCATCGAGAAATCCAACGATAGTGTGCCTCTCTTCCGCCCGGATGATTTCGGAAATGACTTTGCCATAAATATCAGCACCAATTATCAATACATTCTGGACGGGATTTTTTACGCTCATTCCCCGTTCGATCCCGGCATGGAATGGACGGCTTCAACCCTGGATATGTAATGTTCCGGATAATTCAAAGCCTTGAGTCTTTGTAGCAGTTCAGACTTGTCGTAAAGCACCTCGAGTGTCTCCACGTTCTTTTTCCGCGTATCCAAAAGTACGCCTGTTGCGAATTTTAGCCCCCGAGCAGGAAATCCTACCGATCCCGGGTTCACGATGATGGATTCATCAGTGATCCTCAGAAGTTGTTTGTGGGTATTTCCAAAAATCAGAACCTTATTTTTTGCATATTCAATTAAATCATCGGTAATCGAATCGATTCTGCCCTGGATTGGATCAGCTATCGAACCATGGATGACCTCAATTACTGTGTTTTCATGCTGAAATGTTTTCCGGGTTTTGAGCTGCTTTAGAAAATTTAGATTTTCAGACGAAACGTTATTGCGTTGTTTTGAAATGACCTCAAAGGATGCGCTGGAGAGCCCGCAATTCTCTCCGGAAATAAGGCTGAGATCGTGATTGCCCGCAATACATTCGGCTGGCAACGATTTAAGGTAGTCAATGACTTCATTGTGAAAGGGAAGATGCCCACAGATATCGCCGGCGACTATCCACAGATCGACTTTATTTTTCCTTTGAGCCTCTGTCACCAGAGCTTGAAGCGCCGGCAGATTCCCGTGGACATCTGAAACCAGGCCAAGGATCACTTTATCTCCCAGGTCTTCTTTTCTTCAAGCTGTGTGCAGTCGTCTTCTGCCAAGTATTTTTCTTCCCAAAAACGCAGCACTGCCCCATTTCTGGACGCACGAGGCTCCAAACTTTGGCCAAGGATGTGTTCTCTAATGGCCAGTTCTGGTTCGTTTACACCAAAATGAGCTCGAACAGATGTCGTGCTGCTCAATCGAGGATTCAGCTCAAAAAGTTTTGGGCCCTGTGAAGTTTTGATTAACTGAATATTGATCGACATCCCGATTTTCGCGGTTTGGGCCACATTCCTGCAGTAAGCGGATATTTCCGCGTCTTTCAGCACGATACCCTTGTAGGTTAGGCCGAACTTTAACTCCCTTTTGATGACTGTATCCGCGACAACCCGTCCAGTTCTATCGCAATAGATCCCGACTGTGTATTCGGCATCCGCAGGACTCAGTGTTTCTTGAACAAGATCAGAGTCGGTTAGTGTGGCAAAAAGTTCTGCGGAAGACGATGCCACCCTAAATCCTACGGAAGAGGCTCCTCTCCGAGGTTTAACGATAAGCGGAAATCCTTTCATCTCAACGAGATCGTTAAGCCCCTTTTGGTCGCCTTTGATCGCCGACATGGGTGCAGGAATCTTGTTTTTTTCCAGGAATCGAACCAGCAGGTACTTGTCTTGGAAGTCTGTAGCCAACTTGGAAGGGTCGGCAAAATAGAAGGTGTTTGGCGTCTTGGACTGAAAGATGTCTTTATGTAAAAGATAGTGATTGAGCTCAACTTCTGTTCCCCAAAATACCCCCTGGATACCTTGGCTCTTCACATAGGAGGTAAAGTGGTCGATAAAATCAGGGGAACGAACAGGCGCGCTCTTGCATGAAATCTCATTCAAACATGAGGCCATAGAAAAAGAATAAGAATCCATAAGTAGCAACCGCAAAGGAAGTTTGGAGATTTTCAAAGCCTTATGGATGCTCTGCCCCAAGGGACTTCCGACACCGGTGATGAGAATGGAAATGGTCTGCATAAGGTCGACTTATTCCTGCTCAGTGTAGATTGTATGGATTGGGCTTATTCCCGTCGGCCGGATCACTTTTACGGTGAACTCAAACGGAAGGCTGGCGCAATCGATGGAAACACGCGGAGAGAGATTCTTCGATATAAAATCTAGAATTTTACTGGCGGAGGCATAGTAATTATGGGGCTTTTTAAATTTGTTATCTGTATTGGAGCTGAGAAGATTAAAAGTGAGAAGGTATTCAGTGCGCCGGAATAATTTCTTCAGCGTATTCTTCACGAAAGAATCCTTTTCTTTATCGGAAATCCCAGGCAAGGTATTTAAGGTGCCACTGCATAAAATGATCTGGTAGTTTTTTTTGATATCCGCTGCGTTGCTGGCTAAATAAAAACGAGTGGCGGGATACAGTCGGCGTGCCTCTTTGATGAAAGCAGGGTTGATATCAACCCCCTCATATTCGAGACTGTAGGAGCGCCGGCTTAAAAATTTTTTAAGATCGCCGAAGCCGCATCCAAAATCAAGGATAGACATCTTTGATCGCTTATAGGATTCATTGAGGAGCAACTCAAAACGCTGATCTTGCTTGGCCTTTGTCCACAAGAGAGACTTATGATGAACGCCAAATTTTTTAAATTCAGCCGCGTACATGAGATTTGTCTTTTCAATTAAAAATCTAGCAGGGTGCTCCATAGTTACTTGCGGGCCACCACCATCATTGACCCCCCCCAGGGGAGCGAGAGGCCCAGGCGAATCAGGAGTTCATCGCAATACATGAAAAGACTGAAAAGGAAATTTACCGTTTTTGGGAGAGACAATTCTTGCACTGCCGCATCGAGCGCATTCTGTTCCGTCGTTCGACGTTTTTGCCATGCGCGCGCAATCACCATGAAAGGAAAAAGAGCAAAAACGAACGAACTGGCATATTCGATCTTATAGCCCGCACTTCGCAATTTCTCCAAAATCTCCGAACGGAGGTAGCGCCTCTTATGGCGGGCAAGCATATCGGTGGAACCCCATAGAAAGGGATGCTGCGGTACTGAGACAAAAAATAACCCCCCCGGTTTTAAAGATCGAAAAACATTCTGCAGTACCAGCCGGTCCTCATTAATGTGCTCGAGGACATCGAACGCACCCACTGCGTCAAATTCCTCTTGAAAGGGCATGCGGGTAGCGTCTATTTGGAAAAACTCTGCTTGAGGCAAACGACTGCGCGCATACTGAAGTCCGCTGATATAAATCTCCGCTCCTGAAAGGTGAAGATTCTTCAATTTTGACAATCCCAATAGAACGAAACCTGTTCCGCACCCCAGTTCCAATACGCGTGCGGCGTGTTGTTCGCCGAGATACTTTTTAAAAAGATGAAGAATAATGCGATTCCGTGCCTTAAACCAGAAATTTTCTGCCTCCAATCGATAAAGCCGCTCAAAGCCATTAGGCGGGAAATCACCGTTTTGGGTGGCCAATTCTGGCGCGTAGCATTTCACGCCATCGATGATTTCGTATCGAACGGTGTCTGGGATCATTGGTGTCGATGCAATGCCCGCACCACGGTCAATGGACGGTCCTTCATCTCCATAAATACACGCGAGAGGTAAAGTCCGACAATACCAATGAAAAATAAATTAAGGCCGCCAAGGAACCATATGGATACAATTAGCGATGGCCAGCCTTCTAGAGGAATTCCCCTCACCAACCACATGGCCAGCAGATAAACGATATATATCGAAGCTACTATGCTGATAATCGTGCCCAACCAAGTTGATAGCAATAAAGGCTTACTGCTGAATGCCGTAACTGAGTTGCATGCCTCTCGCAGTCGTCGAAGCCAACTGTACGAACTGGAACGGCTACTTCCTTTTTTCACCGGCAAGCCCACCTGAATATAGCCTGTAATGGCGAGTAGGCCTGCCATGAAGGGATTCCGATCGCGATGGAGTAGCAGGCTATCGACATAGCGGCGAGTCATCAGTCTTGCAGTGATCAGGTTTCTCGGCAGCTTGACGTCGCTGAGAAAATTAAAAGTCTTATAAAAAAGATCGCCGCTGATGCGCTCCAGCATGCCACCCTTGCGGTTTTCCTGATAGCCGTAAACGACGTCGCAATCGCCTTGCTGCAGGCGCTGATAAAATAATTCAAGCACCTCCGGTGGCTCCTCTAAATCGGAATCAGTCAAGTACACCATCCTGCCGCGAGCAAAACCAAGTCCGGTGTACACCGCTCGGTGATGTCCAAAATTGCGCGAGAGATCCACCACTGTAATCCTGCTATCTTTTTCATGCAATGCCAGCGCCTTCGCAAGGCTATCGTCGGGTGAGCCGTCATTGACTAGAATAATCTCAAAGCGGCCGGTCAGCTGCGCCGCGACCTCGCGAATTCGATGATAAAAAGACTCTATATACCCCTCGCTTTTATAGAGACTGGTGACGATCGAAAGATCGATTGGCTGATTGCTCATGCGGATTTTCCGGTGATTATTAGATCCTGTGCCAGGATAGTCTCGCAATTATATAAAATTAGCGATTACGGAAGCCCGTCCAGCACTTCGCTGGGAGATGAAAATATATAATTTTAAATAGATATTTTTATTTTGCAAACCTCCAGACCAGCCTATTTTAAACCATGGGAAAAAGCCATTTATCCAATGTCCCATTTAGTATAAACACACTACTATCTCTCCCCCAGCTTTATAATTATTTCCGCGAAGGGATAGGAGGCGCGGAAGCGGCACGGAGTCATGTGCGCGACTTTATACGGCCTTTTCCCAATGCCAGAATATTAGATATCGGATGCGGCCCTGGAAATATCCTGGATTTTTTACCTCGTAATTTGGAATATGTCGGTTACGATATCAGCCCGCGTTACATTAATTATGCCGCGAAAAAATATGCGAGCCGTGGATCTTTTTTCTGCAATTCAGTCGGAAAACCTCCTGAGTTGGGCAAGTTTGACATCGTTTTAGCAACAGCCGTCCTGCATCATTTGGACGATGCGGATGCCCAATCTCTATTCAAAACGGCCGCGCATCATTTGAACCCTGGCGGATATCTAATAACTTTGGATAATGCTTACGTGGTGGGGCAGAATAGAATTGCTCGATGGCTCATTTCGATGGATAGGGGTCACCACGTCCGTACTCCGACAGAATATCAAGATCTGGCCCGCCCCTATTTCTCAACACTGCTGGGCGTTGTTCGCCACGACCTCCTGCGGGTCCCCTACACTCACTTCATCATGAAGTGTTCAAATCCATGAAGAGAGCGGTGGTCCAGCCACGCCTTGCCGGGATTCATCAGCTTATTCAAAATAAGATTGCTATCCAGTGCGCAAACAATAATTACGTCTCCATCCCATTTTATTGTGTGGCGGCGACACTGGCCATGTGCCTGATGATTTTTGGGAAAGCGTTTTCCGCATATGAGATCCTGCCCCTTTCCCTTTTTCTAACCACTGCGCCCAACCTGCTCCTTTGGCGCTTCGAGCTGGGACCGGCCCTGGCTCTGCAGGTCGTATTCATATCAGCGCTCGCCATCTGCCTCAAAAGCCTGTCGCTTTATCTGGTGGCTAGCATCGCTGCCGTCTCAGTGGCGTATACGTTATTCCTTATTGTTAGGAACATCAAGAATGAGATGGGCAACTGGCCGAGCATCCTGGGCTGCCTGATATTTACCTTTCTTAATTTCAAGCTGGCGTTCAGACTCAACTCCCCGTACGTCGACCCGACGGACATCGTGAACAATTCGATCCTCAACGGGCAACTGGACACCGACGGCTCGATGCACATGGCGATTGTAAACATGATTTTGCACCAGTTCGTGCCATCAACGGGGCTCCACCTGGCGCCCTACATGCCCTACCACTACCTGGGGCACTTCCTCGTTGCGGTCGCCACTGCGATCTCAGGTCTTAAGGTTTATGACGTCTACTATTCCGTGACACCCTTCCTCCACACCCCCTACATCCTTTTCTTATTCCTGATGGTCGCCAAGAAGGTCGGAAAACGCAGCGGGAGCCTCCTCTTGGTTCCAGTCTTTCTCTTTGGGATAACCCTGGGCAAGATCCATCCGTGGTATTGGTACGAAGATCATCCCTGGTACTTCGAGAGCGACCTCACCTATCCCGTCGGAATCATCATGATGCTCTCCTTCCTTCTTCTAGCCCTCAATAAGACCCGGACCCGGCTGGTATTCGCCGTCATGAGCGCCGCTTATTTCGCCAAAGTCTCCGTCGGGCTTGCGGTCAGCGCGTCCTATGCGCTTATCAATCACATGGAAGCATTGTCGTGGAAGCGAAAGATCGCGAATCTGATGATCGCAATCTCCATCTCGCTGGCAAGCTTCTTCTGCATATACACCCCGGGGATAAAGGGGGAGGGAGCCTTCCAGTGGGGCGCGTTCTACTACTTGAGAGCCATTCAAAAGAGCTCCCCTCCCTCTGTTTTTCTCTGGCACCATTTTTCTTTTTCCTTCATATTCTTGGGTCTGATGGGCATGCTGCTGCTCACGGAAGGTAGACGCGCTTTATCTGAAAGGAGACCATTGATTCTTTGCTGGACGGCCACCGCGGCGCTTGGGGCCGTCATCTTCAATTTACGGCTAACTGCGGGCGCACAGTATTATTTCATCAACATCGCGCAGTGGTTGCTCCTGCCGGTCATCGCCGCCCTGGCCTGGGATATGTTGTGGTACCATAACCGCATCGTCAGGCTTTCCATTGCGATCGGATTACTGACCCTATCGTTGCCGCTCGTCAAATTGGCCAGGTCAAGGCTCTCACTTTACCGTCATTACCAAGAGTTCCACCGCCTTGCAATGGCGAAGAACATCAAAATGTATGATGAACAGCGCGAGATCAAGATGCCTTCATTGGAGAAAAGAACAAAACGATTTATTCCTTACTACACGGCCCTGCTTGCGGCCGGTGAATACGACAAACACAACAATTATCTTATCGAGGTCCCCGAATCGGAAATGGATTTTTGGCAACATTCCATCTACCCCTCTCCACGGTACTGGATGGCCTTTCAGATACCTGCGATCTCAGGGCGCCCCGCATGGAATGGCTACAATCGCAAGTTCATGAAAAACACCTCTGTGGCGGGATATCCGCCGGGAGCATACGGCTACGGCATATACTACCGCTCGGACATCACGGATCCTTGCCGGAATGGCCGTTACCACGGCATCCTCCGCATCGCAAAAGATGCGGCAGGCATTGTCAAGCAATCTATTATCACTTGCCCCCTTTGAGCCATATCACACCTACCAAGATGATGCCGCGATAACCCCATGAACGATAGAAGACTTTTTGCTTTGTGTCTTATATTATGCGGATTCACCCTGAACGAGCATGTGATCAATTCCCTTCTTGCGGCAAACCCAGGGCCGCTGATGTCCAAAATGCTCATAAGAGCATGGAACGTCGCCGCCATCTGCTGTGGAACGCGCCTCTTCATGATTTCTCAAACAGAAAGTTCGGCTGGGAATACGACTGACATCATGGACCGCGCGATCCCTCCCATATTCACGATTAATTTCCTGATCACAATGGGTTTCTTTTTCTACCGCTGGAGATTCCAGGCCGCCAGCTCCGGCATCAAATACCAAGAATTCCTCATCCTGGGGCTCTTTGCAGCCTATCTATTCCTCTATCTTGGAAGTTTTTGGGCTCCGCGCCTGAAGCCTGCCCTCCTATCGTGCGGGCTGTCGCATCTAGCGATAATCAGCATCTTCTCACTGCTGGAGATCGTGCTGCCTGCGATACCCCGACTGATTCCCTCCGCCATCATCAACCGTAATCCCTCCCTTGTTTCGGGTATCGGCCCGAAGCCGGCCGAAATGGTGGAGTATCTGGAAGACAGCCCGTGGGTGAAATTCAAGGCCGATACACGCATACGATCGCAGGGAAGCCGCGGTTCTGATTTTGTCTATGAATGGAATACCGATAAGCTTGGCTATAAGAATGTTCCGCCAGTCGTTGACTCGCGACGCGTGACTGCTTTGGCCTTGGGCGATTCTTTCGTCGAAGCGATGGGTGTCGCCCCTGAACAGACATGGCCCAGTCTCCTGACTTCCATGGGGTATCCCACTTATAACCTGGGCGTTCAAGGATACAGTCCCACACAGATATTGGGCAGCTTAAAACGCTTCGGCCCCCTGTTCCAGACCGATTATGTGATCGTGGGATATACTCCCGGCTTTGAAGAGCGGGAGCTTCAGTACGTCAATAGCGATCGTTTCAAGAAAGAGAAAGTGTTCACGGGAGCCATCAATGACGTCAGCCGGTACATGAAGGAGGTCCGTAATCCCTATAATCATTTCAGGATCACGA
>ERZ1292633.5085-Hain-H41-02um-R1-5085-length-12004-cov-6_pt1 | contig 12004 bp, 10 predicted proteins | sample MGYA00564406_ERZ1292633 | MGnify/ENA primary metagenome ERZ1292633 (study PRJEB36523, sample SAMEA6512639) | groundwater metagenome | collected 2019-01-08 | study: AquaDiva: Metagenomics assemblies of 32 groundwater samples
TTTCGCACTAGGGACAGAGAGCTCGACAAGCTCTTTGAAAAGATCGTGGTCCTCTCCGGCGGCGTTTCCGCAGCAGGATCCCGCCTCCTGCTGGTCAAGAAAGTGCTAATTTTAAAATACCTAATAAGGTTTTACCACCTCATGCATCTGCTGTTGGAATTCAACAAGCAAATCAAATACCATCTCCTCCTGCTCCTCTTTCTCAAGAAGAAATAAATTGGGCAATTCAACTTGAAGAAATGGTTCAAAAAAAAGGATATAAACCAACAGATTCAGAAATGGCTAGGTATCAGGATATTGCAAATAGGCTAACTTATTTTCAGCAAAATCCTCAGCAACAAAAACAAAATTTACAACAACCTCAACAAGTTATGGTTGTCAAAAAAAGAAGTGCTTTAAGCTTTGTTTTTAAACTTTTTCTTTTTATAGTTTTTTCTATAATCTTTTTTGCAAAAATGTCAATTGTAGTTTTAGAACCTTCTTATTTTGTTCCTAGAGGAAAAATTTATTTTGTTTTAAAGCCAGAACTTTTTAAAAATATCTATTTTAGAATAAATATGGATAAAGTTTATGATGATAAAATAAAAAGAGGTTTTACTAAAAATGATTTAAATGTCAAAAAAGATCCTAAAAATAGTGATCCTGAATGGTATAAAGATCCTCAGTATTGGGAAGATAATTATTTACTTTCTTTACCATATCCTAATTTCGATTTTATGAATGCAAAATCTGTTTCTAAAAAGTAATTTTTATGTACTACTCACAAAAAGAATATAATATAAAATGCGAATGGGGTTTTAATGGACTTAATTCTCTTTTATCTTACTCAGATATCATCATAATAATCGATATTTTATCTTTTTCAACTTGTATTGATATTGTTATGTCAAAAAATTCTACCGCTTATCCATATAAATATAATGATGAGAGTTCTATTAGTTTTGCAAAATTTATTAATGCTGAATTAGCAAAAAAAAGAAGTAAAAATGAAATATCTTTATCACCTTATTCTTTATTGAATTTAAAAGAAAACTCTAAAATAGTTTTACCTTCTCCAAATGGTTCTGAATTATCATTATCTACAAAAAACAAAACTACTTTTTGTGCTTGTTTTAGGAATTATAAAGCTGTTGCAAAAAAAGCATTAGAATTAGACGAAAATATAACTATTATTTGTGCGGGAGAAAGATGGGGTAATTCTGAACTAAGAGTTTCAATAGAAGATTTAATAGGTGCAGGCGCTGTAATATCGGAGTTATCAGGAACATTATCACCTGAAAGTAAAATTGCTTTAAATTCTTTTAATACTTATAAAAATGATTTATTTTCTATCATAAAAGAATCATCTTCTGGAAAAGAATTAATAGAAAAAGATTTTGAAGATGATGTAAAATTGGCTTGCCAACTAAATGTAAGTAAACATGTTCCTATTTTATCAAAAGAAGGTTTTTATTATAGTTTATGAAAAAAATATTATTAGCTATTTTAATTTTAACTTTTTATACTAGTAATTCTTATGCAATTTCTTTTAATCAAGAAGTATCTAATGCACAAAGTAATTATAAAAAAAATGAATTTGAATCGGCATATAAAAATTATCAAAAAGCACAAGTTAATGAGCCTAAAAATGATTCAATAAAATATAATTTGGCAAATTCTGCATATAAATCTGGTAAATATCCTGAAGCAGAAAATATTTTTAAAAATTTATCAGATGAATCTAATTCTAAAGAAATGAAGCAAAAATCATTATATAATTTAGGAAACACTTTTTATAAACAATCAAAATTAGAAGATGCAATTAAATCTTATGAATCGTCATTAAAATTAGATCCTAATGACATAAAAGCTAAAAAAAATCTTGAAAAAGCTAAAAAAGAACTACAAGAAAAAAAGAAAAATGAAGATGATAGAAAAAAACAAGATAAGCAAGATAATAAAAAGAATAATAGTAAAGATAAAGATAAAAAGACTAAGAATGATCAAGGTGATAAAGACAAGAATAAAAAGGACGATAAATCACCAAAAGGAGATAATGATAAAAAAGACAATAAATCTCCTAATAATGAAAATAAAAAAGATAAACAAGATAAAGATGAAAATAAAAATAGCAATAAGAAACAAGAAAATAAAAATCAGAATATGAAAAAAGAAGAAGCTGAAAAATGGTTAAATACTTTAAATGATAATAATAAAAAAATGGTTTCTGATATGCTAAAGAAAAAAATGATTCAAGCGTATAAATCTCAAAAAGATTGGTAAATTATATATTTTATGTTCCAATATATTTTATTTTATAAACCCTTTCAAGTTTTATCTCAATTTACTTCTGAAGATGGAAAAAAAACGTTAAAAGATTTTATTGATATTCCAGAAATATATTCCGTTGGTAGATTAGATTATGATAGTGAAGGCTTGCTTTTATTAACCAATGATAATAAATTGAAACACAGGTTAACAGACCCAAAATTTGAAAGTAAAAAAACGTATTTAGTTCAAGTTGAAGGAGTACCAAATGAAAATGATTTGGATAAATTAAGAAAAGGTGTTTTTATTCAAGATTATAAAACAAAACCTGCTGAAGTTACTTTTTTAACGAATGAGCCTATTTTACCAGAAAGAAATCCTCCTATACGATTTAGGCAAAGTATTCCTACTTCTTGGTTAGAAATATCAATAATTGAGGGTAAAAATAGACAAGTAAGAAGAATGACTGCAAGTATTAATTATCCTACTTTAAGATTAGTAAGAAACAAAATAAAAGATATTCAAATAGATGATTTGGAAGTTGGTAAATATAGATTTTTGACAAAAAAAGAAATTAGTTTTTTATAGTTAATACTTTTATAAAATCATATTTTTTCATAACTCATCCCCAACCCCTTCTCTTTGCTAAAAGAGAAGGGGAAATACAGAAAAAGGGTTCTCCCTTTCGCAAAGGGAGTTAGAGGGATTCAGAGAGTGAGCAATTAGAAGGAAAAACTTTTCTATCATTGAAAGATTGATTTTATAAGCTTTTATTTCCTATGGTACATTGAGCTGAGAGCGTACTAAACTGTGATTAAAAAAATGTAGAATGTATTAATATATAATACTACTATCTTTTTACTTCTAACTTTTTACTTTTTACTAATTTGGTAATATAATACTATCTGCATTGATACTCTAAAATAAATATGAGTTTTTGTGTAAAAAAAATATATAAAAAAATTAACAAAGGAGTTTTTTTTAAATGAGTTTAGGAATAGAAAAAATAGAAGAACTTTTAGGAAAAGATTCTGGCTTACTTAGTCATAAGTGTGAAGGTATTTCTAAAGATATGCTTCATTTACCTGGTAATGATTTTGTTGACAGAGTTTTTATTCCATCTGATAGACCTGTTAATGTTTTAAGAAACCTTGCTTCAATTTTTGGTCATGGAAGACTTGCAAACACTGGTTATGTTTCAATATTACCTGTAGATCAAGGTATAGAGCATTCAGCAGGAGCATCATTTGCACCAAATCCTATATATTTTGATCCTGAAAATATTGTAAAATTAGCTGTAGAAGGTGGCTGTAATGCTGTTGCTTCAACATTAGGTGTTTTGGGAATGACTGCAAGAAAATATGCACATAAAATCCCTTTTATTTTAAAAATAAATCATAATGAGTTTTTAAGTTATCCAAATGCTTATGACCAAATTATGTTTGCTGATATAAAACAAGCTTATGATATGGGTGCTGTTGCTGTTGGAGCAACAATTTATTTTGGTTCTGAAGAATCAAAAAGACAAATTGTAGAAGTTAGTGAAGCTTTTAGATATGCTCATGAATTAGGTTTAGCTACTATTTTATGGTGTTATACAAGAAATAATGCTTTCAAAAAAGATGGCGTTGACTATCATGTTTCAGCAGATCTTACAGGTCAAGCAAATCATTTAGGTGTAACTATTCAAGCTGATATTATAAAACAAAAATTACCTGAAAATAATGGTGGTTTTAATGCAATTAATTTTGGTAAAACACATAAAGATGTTTATGAAAAATTAACCACACCAAATCCTATTGATCTTACAAGATATCAAGTAGCAAACTGTTTTATGGGTAGAGCTGGGTTAATAAATTCTGGTGGAGCTTCATCAGGTGCAACAGATTTAGCAGAAGCAGTTAGAACAGCTGTTATAAACAAAAGAGCTGGTGGAATGGGAATAATTTCTGGAAGAAAAGCTTTTCAAAGACCTGTAAAAGAAGGTGTTGAAATACTTAATGCTATTCAAGATGTTTATTTATGTGAAAAAGTAACTATCGCTTAGATTTAAATTAAAGTGTTTTTTCTAATATTTTAGGATTAACACTTTTTAAATATTTAATGCTTCTTTTTATATAAATGATTTTAAAAAAGCATTATTTTTTTATCTGAAAAAATATTTTAAAATAAAGAAAAAATATGTTTAATAAAGGTAATATGATTATAAATCATATATAAAATGATTTTACATGAATTTAAGCTTTGAATAAAAACCACATATATGTTAAAATTAAGTAATATTAATCAAAAAACCTAGCGGAGATTATCAATTTCTTTTGACTTTTGATCTAGTTTTTATTCTAATTTTAAGGTTTTAATTATGTTAAAAAAAACTGTAGTATGTGTTACAACATTGAGCCTTGCAATGCCTTGTAATATAACCTTTAAAAGAATAAATATTTCCCAATATGAGTAAAATAAATGAGAATTAAACGATATTTATTATTAGTTACTTTTTTAAGTTTTTTTAGTTGTAATGATAAAAAAATAGAAGAAATAAAACCAATTATAAAAACTAGTGTTGAACCTTCTAAAATAACTCAAAGAGAAGATTCCGTAAATAAATCTCAAATCGCCTATCAAAAAGAATCACCTGTACCAGAAATTGAAGATCCTAAGTATTCTAATTTAAATAAATATTCTATTGATGGTTATTATCTTTGTGAAAGTTTAAAAAACATTAAAGCAAAATTAGATAAACCAATAAATTTAGTTGTAAAAAAAAATGGTTCTGTTGTGTATGTAATGAATGGATTTTATTCAAGAACTCCTCTTTTAGGTAATGAAGAATTTGATTTATATGCTCAAAAATTAAATAAGGAAAGAAAATTAAATGGGGAAAGCCAAGAAATTAATATTGATAAAAGAATAATAAAAAATAGTCCTATTATAAAAATAACTAAAAATAAAGAAATCAGTTTTTTAGAAACAAATAAAAATGAAATTACACAATGTACAAATGATGGTGTTTTAGCAATAGATGAAAAAGATAGTTTATACACTACAAGCCAAGGTAAAATATATAATATATGGGATGAAAAATATGTTGCTTTTGAAAAAAATACTAGTAATTTATGTTCTAAAGAAAATAATAATATTTTAAATCAATATACTTCTTCTTGTGATACATTTTCTCCTTTGGATATCAATAGATTTTATTATGATAACGGCAATTTTTATATACAATCAGGATTAGGTAGTACTTTTTCATCTAAACCTTATGTTTATGATCCAAATAAAGACTCTGGAAAAATAACAAACCAACCTTTTATTTTGTATAGCCCTCCTTATATAACGAGAAAAATATCTAAAAATAATGATATTTTATTTATAAATGCAGTTTCTTCCGATAATAAATTTGAATTTACTTTTAGAAATGATAAAGTTTTTTTTATTACAAATGCTGAAAATATTAGTACAAATCCAAAGTTAATTTTAAAAAAAGATACAGCAATAAATGATTTACACTTAAAAGAGCTAATATTAGATAATGAAAATATAGAGTATAAACGTTATTGTAGTTTGGGTTTTGATGATAAAGGAGAACAAATTAATTATTATGAATATTATCATTCAAAATTTGTTGGTAGATTAGCAACAAATAGTAAAAATGAAGTTTATATCTCTGATAAAAAAGGTCATAGAATATGGAAAGCAAATAACCTAAATGATTTATCCTTAATTGCAGGTAGTGGAAAAGCTGGATATAAAGATTCTTTTGGAAAAAATGCCGAGTTTAATTTTCCTACTGCAATGGCTTTTGATGAAAAAGATAATTTGTATGTTGCAGACACAGGAAATAATGCAATAAGAAAAATAACACCAGAAGGCGAAGTAAGTACTTTTTATAAAGAAAAGGATTAATTATGAAAAATTGTATTATTGTAGATTTTAATTGATATATGAGAATTAAATAAATGAAAATTAAACGATATTTATTATTAGTTGCTTTTTTAACTTTTTTTAGTTGTAATGATAAAAAAATAGAAGAAATAAAACCCATTATAAAAAATAGTATTGAACCATCTGTTTTACCATCAAAAAATGTTATTGAAAATCCTAAAATAGAAACAACTATAAAACCCGATTTTACAGGATTAGATGTTTATGGAGAAAATATTTATTGTGAAAAAAGAAGTAATATTAAAATAAAATTAGATAAACCAGTAAATATAGCAGTAAAAAGAGATGGTTCAGAAGTTTATGTTGTAAATGGTAAATGTGGTAGAAAACCTTATTTTTATGATTTACAACCAAATCTATATAATGAGTATTGTCATTATGAACCTGATTATACTTATATCTTAGATGATAGTAAAAAAACTGAATATACATACACTTTAGTAAGAAAAGATAATCCAAATAAAAAAGATAGGAAGTTTGAATATGATATTTATAGTGATACTGTAGAAAATAATCCTATTTATAGAATATCACAAAATAAAACTATTAATTTATTATATGGTGATAATTCAGAAAATATGTATTGTAGTAATGACGGTGTTATAAATATAGATAATTATGATAATTTATATTTTAGTGCTAATAAGAAAATTTTTAAAGTTGTTAATAATAAAGATACAAAAGAAGTTGCAGATTTAGACGAATTAGAAAGAAAAAATGACATAATGTCAGAGAATTCTATATTATCAAATAAATCAATGATAAAAAAAATTTCTGTTAAAGATAGTAATATTTTTTTTAGTGTTGGAAATAATCTAAAACCTAAACGAATTTCTTCAGAAATACCAAAAGCTGAAATTATAAGATCTAGCTATGGATTTAATGATTATTATCATTATGGAGCAGATGATCATGCAAGTTATAATAATTTTATTAATCATAATAATATATTAAGATCTGTTGGTGTAATTGAAAATCAATCTTCACTTAGATATATAGCTAATTTATTTTCATACGAGAAACTACCACCATTTATTTTTGAAATAAAAGATAATTTTTTAATTTCAAACGAAATTATGCCAAGTATTAATGATCCGAAAACAATTGAAAGTAATATAGATCTAATAAAAATGTCTTATCTAAGTAATTATAATAACATATCAATTGATAGAAAAATTTTATTACCTTATTCTAGTTGGAGAGAGTATATCTATAAAAATGAAAAAGGCGAAATAGCTATTAGTTCAGGTTTTGATAATCTATATTCAAATTTTTCCGATATAAAAATAAATTCAAAAGGTGAAATGTTTTTAAATGAAATAATGAAAAATAGAATATGGAAAGTAGATAATGATAATAAAATAACAATATTTATTGGAACTTGGGACGGTAAAATTGGCTATAAAGACGGAAAAAGTAATGAAGCTTTATTTAATCATCCTTCAGGAATGGCTTTTGATGGACAAGATAACTTATATGTAGCAGATACAGGAAATAACGCAATACGAAAAATAACACCAGATGGTGAAGTTAGTACTTTTTATAAAGAAAAGGATTAATTATAAATCATAGATTATGAATTATTAAAAATAAAAGAGCGTATAGAAATAGGCAACTACACCATATTTTAAGCTTAATTTAATGGCATTTTGCCAATACTCTGGGATTTATTTTAGATTATTCCAAAAAGATAGGGTATAAAAAATAATTTTATACCCTAATTTATCATAGTTAGATAACTATATTCTTTTTATCTCATTTAACCCATTTTGAAGAGTTTTATAAATATCTTCCCAATATTGCCCAGCTTTTGCTGAACTTACTGTTGTATCTACGATTAATTTAACCATTTGATTATCTGTATTACCAATAACTTCCATAGCTGCATAACCAAGTTTTGCACCTTCTTCATAACTCTTTGTATTACTCATTATCGAGCTGATTAAATTACAAGTTTCTGTAGGGTTATTAGGTCTTTCTTCAGATATATTTTTTAAAGTAGCTGCTGTTGCCTTAAAACAAGTTTCATAATACATTCCACCTTTAGCCATTGCTAAACCTACTCTTGCAATATAAACATTCTCACTTGCTAATTTTTCAAGAATAGTTAAAGACATTTTATAACCACTCTCATAAGATTGCGCTCCGTTCATAGAGTTTAAAGCAATTCTTGAAATTGCAACAATACTTTTTTGATCAATTGAGTTTTTTAAATCTGGTGCTGTAAATGATATTTGTAACGATTCAGCTTTTTTAACTTCACCTTTTGATTTTTTATTTATTAATTTACTTTCAGAATTTTTTGTTTCTTTTGTATCTTTTTTATTAAAATTCAAAGTAATTTTTTTTGCTGATTGAACTTCAGTTACGTCATTTGATACTTGATTTAAACTACTTAAGTTTTCTTGAGAACTACAACTAGTAACAAATAAAACTAAAACTAGTAATGACAATTTTTTCATAATTTGATTTTTCCTTTATAAAATATTAAATTTAAAAATTCTTTAATTCGGTAAGAGTATTTTGAAGGGTTTTATAAATATCTTCCCAATACATACCTTGTTTAGCTGCTGTAACAGATGTATTAACTAAAAATCTTACATTTTCATTATCAGAACTTCCAATAATTTCCATAGCTGCATAACCAAGTTTTGCTCCCTCTTCATAACTTTTTGTATTAGACATAATTTTTGAAATTAGGTTACAAGTTTCAGCTACACTTACAGGTCTTTCTGATGCTATATTTTCTAGAGCTGCGGCAGTTACTTTAAAGCAAGTTTCATAATACATTCCAGATTTAGCCATTGCTAAGCCTATTTTTGCAATATAAATATTTTCACTTGCTAATTTTTCAAGAACAACTAATGATGTTTTATATCCACTCTCATAAGATTGTGCTGAGTTCATAGAGTTTAAAGCTATTCTAGAAATTTGAACAACTGAAGTAGGATCAAGATTGTTTTTTCCTGTTGGCGGTGAAAACATTATTTCAAGTGGTGCAGGTTTCTTTACATCACCTTTTGATTTTTTATTTGTCAATTTACTTTCTGATTTTTTAGTTTCAGGTGTTTTCAATTTATCTAATGATAATTGAATTTTTTTTACAGATTGTGCTTGAGTTTGATTGTTATTATCTAGTGTTGAGTTAGATAAATCTGTTTGTTGTGAAGAACAACTTGCTAGAATCAGACTAGAACACATAATAGAACTTAAAAGGACTTTTTTTAACATAATTACTAAACCTTTAATATTATAAATTTTCTGTTTAAATTTTTGTCAATTTCTAATATTATAGTATTTTTTATTATAAAGTTGCTTAGAAAATAAAAAAATGCTTTACAAAAAAAGTATCTTGTACTATGATATTAATATCTTAATATTTTAACGGAGGTGCCCAGAAGATGAAAATAGATATATCATCAATTTTATTGAGCACCCATTCAAAGTAGTTCCAACAAATTTTACAATAAGAAAAAATACTCCTTTGAGCGAATGCTCAAAAAAATCAGGGTTCTTTAGTTATGTTTCCCAAGGAGTAAATTCAATGTTTAAAGGTTTAGTTATTAATTCTCAAAAAAACAAGTTTAGAGTAAAAACATCATCAAATATTTTTTTGTGTGATGTAAAAGGTTCTCTTATTAAAAAAAATCAGAATATCAAAAATTTTTTAGTAGTAGGAGATGAAGTTATTTTTGAACAAATAGATAATGAAAGAGGTGTTATTTATGAAATTGAAAAAAGAAAATCAGAATTTTATAGGAAAGGTATAGGATCTGATTCAAAACAAAAGCAAATAATTGCAAGTAATGTTGATCAAGGAATTATTATCGCTTCTATAAGAAATCCTACTTATAAGGCAAATCTTATTGATAGATATGTAGTTGCATTAAAAACAGGAAATATTGAACCAATTGTATGCTTTAACAAAATAGATCTTGATAACTATTCAAAAATTCAAGAAGATATCGAAAATTATCTAAAAAAAGGTATAAAAGTTGTTGTTACAAGTACTTTTACTAAAGAAGGAATAGATGAATTAAAAATGTTATTAAAAAATAAAATATCTGTTTTTTCTGGTGTTTCTGGTGCAGGTAAATCATCTTTAATAAATGCTATTATTGGAGAAAATACGGCTGTTACATCTGAAGTTAGTTCTTATGTAGATAAAGGTAAACATACCACAACATCTTCCACAATATATGAGTTGGAAAATGGAGGAATGATTATTGATACTCCAGGAATGAAAGAGTTTGGACTTTTTGAAACTGAGGCTAAGGATAATTTTATAGAAGATTCTTTTTCTGATATTTTAGAAATTGCAAAAAATTGTAGATATAGGAACTGTAATCATATAAAAGAACCTAATTGTGCAATAAAAGAAGCTTTAGAAAATGGAGAGATTTCTGAAAGAAATGTTAAAAGTTATTTAAAGTTAAAAAACAGCGAAAAAAGTTGGAACGGTATTGCAAGACCTAGAAATAATGGAATTATACAAAAAGAATTGGATATTTCAGATATTTTGAATGATTAAATAAAAATTTTTGTAGAGACGTTGCAGTAAAGACGTTTTATAAAACGTCTCTACAAATAAAAAAATAAAAATTAGAGAAATAAAAAAGGAAAATATATTATGATTGAAACACATAAATTGGCAGAAAGAGCTTTTATTGTAGGAGTAAAATTACAAGAAAACTCTAAAGAAGAAGTAGAAGAATCTCTTAGTGAATTAGCTTCATTAGTAGATACAGCTGGAGCCGTAGTTGTAAACTCTTTTATTCAAGCCAGACATGGATTAGATTCGGCTTTTTATATTGGTAAAGGTAAAGTTCAAGAATTAAAAGCTTATGCAGAAGCTGAAAAAATTGATACTATTATTTTTGATACTGAATTATCTCCAAGTCAAATAAAAAATTTGGAAAGAGAAATTGGTAAAAAAATACTTGATAGAAGTTGGATAATTCTTGATATTTTTGCTAGTAGAGCAAAAACTAGAGAAGCAAAAACTCAGGTAGAACTAGCTCAACTTAATTATTTTATGCCAAGATTAACAAGACAATGGACTCACCTTTCAAGACAAGCAGGTGGTGGTGGAGTAGGAACAAAAGGGCCTGGAGAAACTCAACTTGAAACAGATAAAAGGTTAATTAGAACTAGAATACAAAAACTTGAGTCTGAGCTTGAAGTAATTGGAAAACAAAGAGAATTTAGAAGAAGAAGTAGAAAAGACGAGTTTAAAGTTAGTTTAGTTGGCTATACTAACGTAGGCAAATCAACTCTTATGAATAAGCTTTGTAATGCAGGTCTTTTGGCAGAAAATAGACTTTTTGCAACTTTAGATTCAACTACTAGAATAATAGAATTAGAAAATAAAAAGAAGTTTTTATTGAGTGATACAGTTGGTTTTATTAAAAAATTACCTCATAATTTAGTTGCTTCTTTTAGAAGTACATTAGAAGAAGTTAATGATTCAGATTTATTACTTCATGTAATTGATATAAGTCATTCTAATTATAAGGAACAAATAGCTACAGTAGAAAAAGTTTTAAATGAGCTTGGTTCTGAACACAAAAAGGTTATTTATGTTTTTAATAAATCAGATAATCTAACTTCAGAGTCATTTGAAGATAAAAGTGATGATAAATATAAAGACAATTCTTTTTTTATTTCAGCTCAAACAGGTTTAAATATTGATAAATTATTGGCTAGAATAATAGAAATAATGGAATCAGAATATCAAACCGAAGTTTTAGATATTGATATAAAAGATTCAAAAATAATCTCAACTATTCATTCTATGTCAGAAGTTTTAGAG
>ERZ1292633.5090-Hain-H41-02um-R1-5090-length-11996-cov-6_pt1 | contig 11996 bp, 4 predicted proteins | sample MGYA00564406_ERZ1292633 | MGnify/ENA primary metagenome ERZ1292633 (study PRJEB36523, sample SAMEA6512639) | groundwater metagenome | collected 2019-01-08 | study: AquaDiva: Metagenomics assemblies of 32 groundwater samples
CCAAGCGTTTCATCTTACTGTGTCACATGGAATCGTACAAGGTATGGAAGCGGCACGATTGCACGACGACCGGTCCCGTCACCTCCTTCACGACACAATGCTCACAACATTTCAGACCGTCAACAATATCACTGCGTCATACCTGCAAGCCATGTACGTCTCCGGACCACCCTTTGAAAACACGAGTATCGCGGCAAGTTGCCCCGGGGGAATTGGCGTCAATATTGCCGCTGCATTTTCCGCACAATTGGAAAACCTAACGATTGCCGACAGCAACGCGAGTCGCATGTTGGACCAAAGTGACGATTCGGGGTTGGTCGCCCCACCAATTTCAACGACAGAATTTGTTCCTTCTGTGTCCCACGTCATGCCATCAGATCGCACGTCTCCGCTTGGTGGAGAAATCCAACCCGGGGTAGCTGTTGGCAGACTCGTGCTCATTGAATCAACAAACAACCATCACGAGCACGTCCACGGCCCTTCGGGGATGTTCCAAACACGAGAAGGCCAAAAATTTGTTACGTTGACTTGTGTGTTGACTTTGCTTGCGATTTGCCTCTGGAGATTCGCACAGCGTCCACCCCAAGCGTAAAGGTCGGCAGTCCTTTCTCAGTTCTTGAAGAAAATTTGTGTTTCTTCTGTGTCGTCGTCATTTTGTGCTTCTTTATTCGGCCATTCTTTCGTGACGGTCTTCTGTCAAAAGTGTCACTCCATCCCTTCCCCTTTGTTTTAACCATGTCGCCCAGCGCCGCCGCGGTTGCCGTGGGAGACGAGAAGACGTGGCAAACCGTCATGCATTTGGTAACGCTGAACACGGCTGTGATGCATGCGCATTCCTGCACCAAAGTTCATGGCGCCAGACCTCATTGAGTATCAACGCGGTCGGTTGATCGGCCAACAAGTGGTCTACACCGAAAAACTGTTCAAGAGCATAGGCCGCTACACCTGGAGCTGACTTAGTTGTGTGATTGTCAAACAGCAGCATTCCCAATAGTTTTTTGTAGTCGGCTGAAAATGATTCAACGTACCAACACGAACGTCCCAATCGTTTGCCGGTGCGTACGCGACGTGATTGACTGCGGCATTCGCGTAGGAGATGTAGATGTGGACGTCGTGCGTATTGTCCGGAATTCACCGCAATCCGCGCCAACCTGTGTCGAACTTGAAAGTGGAACGAAGATTCGTTCCATCGTATTGGAAGGAGGTGATGAAAAAGACAACGGTGAAAGCATGGAGTGTGCCCAAACGCTCACGATACTCGTCAACGATGCCGCGATGGCGGGACGCTGGTGTTGCATCGCTCTCGACATCTCGAGTTCTGCGCCTTGGCTACGATCGGTCGTTCGCAATGTGTGGTGCAAGGGCCATTGGGACTACCATCCTCAATTTTTGTGTTGGATTGCTGTGGAAGAAGAGCAAGGTGACAATGGAACACTCGTCGATTTACAAGCGTGGGTGACAGCGCACGCATATTACTTGATGTCCGCCTCTGCCATTATTCCTCGATTTCGCCCCGACGACCTCCTCAAGGAGTTTCAAGTCCGCGAATTGCTCTCCGCCATGCAAGAGGGCGCCTACTATCGAGTTGCCACGATGCGTCCTGCGCTGCTACATTTTTTCCCTCACCACGTGATCGACGCCCTCCGATTGGTCATGAGGGAAGACGTGTTTCTGGTTACGTTCGACTCGACCGAGCAACCCTTTGTCAATGCATCGAAGGCAACCGAAGCGAAGACGATGTTGCCGTGGTTGGATTGTCCCGTTTCCGCAACGACAAGAGCTTGTATTGAATCGCACATTGCGCACAGCCGAGATCTGGAAGGGTATTCTGCTCTCGACGTCGCGATCGGCAAAGATTACCGTATGGCGGCAATACGGTTGAGGAACCTGGGCTGCCGCACTGAACGGTTCGACTTTAACCGGCTGTTAAGCCCCTGTTTCGCGCCGATGCTCCAGGTGTTGCTCGATCCCGAGCAACCGTTACCGTTCGATGCGGTCGAAAGTGCTGCCCGGATCGCGGCTTCTGGCCGAGTGGACTTACTGCGCCGCCTGTTTCAATGCGGAGCGGACGTTCACTTCGTGTCGCGACACTATCCGCTCGTTCACGCCGTGATGCGAGAATCAAAAGAGCTGGTTCACTGCGTCGTCGATCGCATGAGCGCGACTGGCGTGCACCCTTTTCGGAACGGCCACGAAGCGGCATATCATGCGAACGAAATTGTCACTCGCGCGTGGATGAGCCCCGAAATGGATGATGACTCGTCCAGCGATTCTACCAGTGGACGATTCAACGAGTGCGCTGTATGGGTCCTTTCATCGCTGCTGCGTGCGATCGTTGACGACGATATTCGTGTCTCGATGCCACTCGCTTATTTGCGCCGCTTGCAGCAGTACCCAGAGTTAATGACGCTTGCCTTGAAAGGAGTGAGCCTCAAGGAATTTTCAACCATGGAAACGCCGGCACTTCTTCGGTTTTTTATTTCTTTCGATCCGTCCAACCCAGTTGCAATTCAACTCGTTGAAAAAGCCGCGGATGACATTGTCACAGAAGGCGCGAAGATGGGCGGTGACACCATGGAAGTGAAAACTCTTGAGCTCGTACGCCTCATGGTGTCCTGTGGAGATGGTGCCATTTCTCTCTTGGCACGTTTCGTGGACAGGGTCGCACCGAGAGGGCAGCTGAATTACTTGCTCCGAGATCGTGTTACAGGGGGGAGTATATTGACAGCGTGTTTCGAGCAAGAGCCGATCAACATCCAGGCTGCCACCGTCTTGCTAGCCGGCCTACGTTCCCAGGAGCTCAAGGCCAAGGTGTTGTGCCAACCGGACACTGTTGGAAGCGATTTGCTCCATCGGTTCGTTATGGATACTATCCTGCGTCCCGCACGTTTGCACACGCGCGAGTCGTACGCGGGAGTCCTTTGGCTGCTGGAACAATTGGATGCCCTCATGCCCCGCGAGACGTTACCGTCCGTGACCACGAAACTATTCACACTGTGTGAGCGACACACCCTGGGATATTTGGTCCTTGGAATCGCGGTGTTCCAACGCCGAAGCAAGTTCTCAAACGCCGCAGCTATTCTCAGAGGCACGACCGTCGAGACACGTTCCGTTGTGGTCAATGCCGCGCTGGATGTAGCATCGACCGGTGTCGACTCCGTGACACATGAGGCATGCGCGGAGCAATTGGTGTTGTTGGATCCACGGATCGGCGTGGGTACCGCATCAACTCTCTCAGTTCCGTTTCCAATCCTTTGCGCGATGTTCCATTTTCTCCCAGCCGCGGACAAGGCTAACTTGGCCAGATGCTGCGTTCGATTTTCCTTTGCCTTTTTGTCGGATTGGGCGTGGTTGGAAGACGACTTGTTCGCCATGAGGAGGCACATTGTAGAGCGGGAAACCGCAATCACGAGTCAAAAGAAAGCCAGACGGCTGTGAATGAAAAACAAAATACACAACCCCAAGAGGACGTGAAGGGCGCAAATTCAATTTCGTGACGACAAATTAACTAGTGATGTTGGGAACCTTTTTTCCTCCTTACCTTCCAGTGGTCCAATGTTCGAGCGAGGTCGTCAGGACGCAGTGTCAAGCAACATCATCATCGATGACCCGACAGATTTTTCTTCTGTCGGTGCCCGTGGAGGCAGGGAGGAGGGGGACGACATTCCCCCTACGGCTGGGACGATTTGCCCGGTTGCGGACCAACCAACCGACATGAACCGCAACCGCTTCGCGACCGTAACGCGAGACACGGCCATGGTCATCGGGAGCACGATCAAGCAAACCGTCATTACGGTGAGGTGGTTCTCCAAATCGGCTCCGAGAGAGCAGCGAACAGAGAGTCTCGGTTTTTTGGAGGGTTTGCTGCAGCGTTTGATGGTCGCTTCCACCGTTGACGATGTGGTGGCACAGCCGAGAGGGCAACTTCCCACGTTGGACGGTTTCGGTGCAACAAGTACAACGAATGGCGAACGCGCGGCGTACGAGAACATCGTGTTTGTCTCATCGGCGGGGGTTGAAATTGCCTGCGCGCTGCTCAAATTGGCGGCGATCGTTTCGACCCCCACGTGTTTCGCCGTCTGGTGCTCCATCGTCAACATGAGTCTGGAACTGTTGCATGTTTCTATCCTTCGCGTCACCGCAGCATGGTACCTTGTCTCCAGTTGGCGCCACGGTTACATCGCTCAACGCCACCAAGCAGCAGCCGCGTCAAATGAGCCAACACGTCCGCGAGTATGGCATTCTCTTCTCGATGTGACGCACGGACGTCGCGCAATGGGTGTTTACCAGGCGACGATGGTCGCCGCGGCGACGGCATGTTGCACGTTGCTGCTGTGGTTTTCTTGCGCTCGCTTGCTTGAGTCGCGAGAACAAATCGCACCCGTCGTGCAACACTTGGATCAATTTCAAGCACATGCCCGTCATGGTGACATCACGCGAATGAGCTGGATTTGCATGATCTTAATCGCAGTCATCCGTGGTTCCGCATACTTGTTCTGTCGTCGGCTGCGTCACTTTGGCGGCATGCTGTTTCTTAGAAAAGCGGCGGACCATCGCGACGAATTGGCGGCCGAGAGCGTATTGCTTTTCGCGGTTCTGTGTTCGTTACTGGCATGGGATCAGTTTGACCCGTTTTTCAGCTCGTTGATATGTGGGCACATGTGGGTGCGATGGATCATCGGGTGTAACGTTCTGGTTCGTGATTGGACCGTCGGCGCAATCACGTCACAGCAAGAGTTGGACTGGCGAGTAGAGGACCAGGACCTCCAAACAACGCCAGTGACAGCAATCATGAGTGCGATCGCCCGCACGGTCGAGGCGGCCGCCATTGACAAGCTCCGCGCCGGTCAACCTCCGAGACTTGGTGGCGGTCATGGCCCAGAGGAGCCGATCGGCAAGTTAACCAGCCTCAGCGTCATGCTTGTTGCCGACACGAACGCGATGATCGACGGATGCCCACCGAACAACAACATCTGAACTTGATCACGTCGTCACGATGCCAGTTCAAGCAGCAGGAGGGTCCGTCCCTCCGTTGGATTCCAGCCATCCAAGTTGCGTTGCATCTTCAGATATCCGATTCCATCCGAGACGCCAACTGGGTTCACTTCCAGCAGACGTTTGAGCCGTGGCTCAACACAGTACTGGGGCATCCCACCTGTACAGAGATGTCGTCACTTCGCCGCATGCCAGAGGATGCGGATGGCGGTTGGCCAGACGCGCGTGACGGTTGGCCGAGGGTGACGACCGAAGTGCGCTTTGACTCATAGTCCAAAATTGCGCGACGAGCAAACGGTTTGCAGGCGTCGAATTGGCTCATTGCAAGCGAACCCATCCGACTTGGACCGCGCCAACCCATTCACATTCTTCAAAGAAATACATAACACATTTTCGCCCCATTATTTTTTCCCCCTTCAAATGGCGGATGTGAGGTTGTATCGTCGACCAGCCTCGGCGCTGGGCGGACATTCATTACGCGGCAACGTATCGAGCTCGGCCGAGCATGCCGTTGGCCACGCGGCGTTGGCACCGGCAGTGGCGGTCGCCAGTGGCGGTTGGTCCGGTGCGTATCCCCCACCGGCTGTCACCGAGTTGCCCATCGCGCCGCAAGGACCTGCAGTTCGCGGGACAGCGCCGGCCGCCACCTTCCGCGTTTCCGGTGTTGTGCCGCAGCGTCACTACCGCTGCGGGAGTCGCGAGTCGTCCAAGTTGATTGCCCAGGGAGGAACTGCAAGTGCCGACGTGGCAGCTGCAGCCTCCGTCATTGCGGCCGTGGACGAGGTGCCGCAGCTTTTTGATGCAACGGACTGGCCTCTCTCAGCCAACGTGGTCGCCTCTCGGCTCGACGTCCGTCGAATTCTCGATACCAACTTGTTGCGAAACGACATTATTTCGCAACAACGACGCAATCCGAATGGCAGCGGTGGGGAAGGGGCGCCCACGGGGACATCACCCCCTCGGAGGGGGTGCGCGGCCGCCGCGTCGTCGTTCAAGTCGGTGAAGTCCGCAACATCGTCGTTTGCCACGGTGCATCCGGCACTGCTGGATGTGCCATGCTCTAGCCAGGACCAGCCCGATGCCGCGGTGACGACCTCCTTTAAATCATCCTCGTTCGGCAACTCCTCCCGTTTCGGCAATTCGTCCCCGGTTGCCACTCGCACGCGTCAACCAACAGACGATGACAAAGTTGACCCGGACGACCGCTGCCATGCGCAGGGCGTTTCCACCCCGTACCGAATCACGAACGCTGCTACGGCAACGGCGGTCGCTCGCGTCTTCATCTCCGACCCGGTCGTTATGGTCGACCGTGCGACGTCCTACATGTGGCGAGAGTGCCCGGATCCCGACATTATCCCACGCGAGGCCGCCGTCTACAACCACGTCCTCCACACCGTCCGCCGCATGACCGCCGCGGACGCCTTCTCAGCACCTGCCGATCACACCGAGGCCAATGACACGCAAGGGCCGGCGGACGTCGTCGTGTCACCCGCTCACGCCGTGCCAGCCGCATTGTCTGGCGTTGGGACAACCACCAGCGGGCTCTTGAGAGTCCTTGGATGTGAAACGCGTTTCCTTCCCTTACCTTCATCGTCGTCCCATACCTCCGCGTTGGCGGTGGCCACCCTTCCTCCGGAAGCGAGCGGCAACAACAGCTCCGTCAAGGCCTTCCGGACGGTGCACTACGTGGTCACCGAGCCGTACCGCGGCACCCTAATGCATTTATTGCACTTGTCACGGCAAGCCGCCGAAAAGGGTCACGGCCCCCCGCCTTTGCGTGCTCCGACTGTCGTCGTGTCGCTCCGCGATGTGTTGCAGCAGCTTTTTACGCTTCATCGATGCGGCGTGTGCCACAACGCGCTCCACCCTGAAGGCATTATTCTCAGCGTTTGCGATTCCATCGACCTCGGTGGGAATGACGCGTCGCCCCTGGCTACGGCCCAACATGTCCGTTCTCGCCGAGACACCACGACGTCTCTCACATCCGAAGTCAACTCCCTCGTCAGCGGAGGTGGCGGAGTTTCTTCGTCAGACTCATCTCGCGTGGGAGGCGCGCCGGCATCCGCTCACAACTCGGCCCGCGGCAGCGTCAACGACAGTCGAGCAGCGTCGTCCGCTGGTTCGCTGAACAGCCAACACGCAAGAACCGAACACCGTCACCAGCGTGCTGCGGACGGGAGCATGGCCTCCACCCAACCCAAGTTCGACTTTTGTGCCCTCGTTCACCCGGAAGCGCTTCTACAGCCGCAAGCCAGCCGGGCAGTGAACGACGCGAGTGTAGGAAAGCTTGCAACCCTAGCGTTTGCCACCATCTACGATCGACGGAAGCTGAGGCCCATAGGCCCATTCACGCTCTCCGCGCAGCGCCTGGACCCCATCGCGTGCGGGCTGCACGTCCTTCCCAATCGACCTCGCGTCGTCGACGAGTTTTGCGTGCCTCCTGAATGGCTGGGACGGGGGCAGTACGGCATCAATGGCCGCGGCGGCGGCGACCGCCGCGCATCGTTCGATACTGGGATTCATGGTGACGAAGATCTTCTTGGCACGTCGTTCGCAGGGTCGCCGACGCTCCAAGGACGGCACCGTCGACGGTCGTCAGTCGGTCTCCGTGGCCTTCAAGCCTCGCCTGGCGGCATAGGAGCCACTTCGCCCAGCGGAACCGGCGGCGCCGGCGGAGGTAGCTTGCCACCTCCTCCTGGCGTGGTGCCACGAACCGTCGTGATTCCTTCCCCCGTGTCCGATGCATTCTTGTTCGGCAAGGTGGTCAAATTTTGCTTCCGCGGAATCGTCAGTGCCGCGTCGATCTTGGATGATTACGTTGCCGAAGTCAAACGGCAGCGTGCGTCGGAGATGGCCAAACTCAACTCACGGGCTCCACCAACGGCAGCCGAAGTGCAGGAAAAACTGGAGGAAGCCATGCGCCGATGGCGGCAGGTACGAGACAAGGCGGAGGCCACGCTAGCCGAAACCAAATCTTACATGAGCGCGCTGGACCTCATTGGTGCGACCGAACTCGTCCACGTCGTGCGACAGAGCACCATTGCGAACCCCGACCGCCGCTTGTCCACCCGGGAGACCCTTTGCCATCCCTTCTTTTGGACAGTTGCCACATCGAGCGAGTTCATTTGCTGCTTGGCAGAATTTCTTTCGCCTCCAAGAGCTGCCGGAAGTGTCACTAGTTTGGCAACGGCCACGTCGTACAACAAATCCCGGACGATTGCTGCGGTGGGTACCGCGGTTAACCAAGGTACCGCTTCACCGGCTTCCGGATCCAGCGGGGTGGTGACGCCGGCGGAAAAAGGGCTCAACACGTTGCAGCTTTCGGGTTCCTCTGCCACCGCCGCAAACACGACGTCATCCGCCAATATGGCCAAGTGCCCGGCGGCGACGTACAACGTCACCAAGGACCTGTTGCAGTGGAGCTCCATGCCCTTTGTCCCGCCCGACGGGGCACTGCTCCGCGCCGCACTATCGACGACGTCGACGTCAACGACCGTGGCGGCAAGCAACGCGGTCGAAGGATCCGCATCGTCGGTCACCGCAGTGGGTGGGTCACTTGGGCCATCGATGCCGGTCGACTGGCTGCAGCTCGTTCGAGATTGGTACGAGGCGCTGTGTCGCGAGAACGTTGCCGGTATCCGGTATGACTACGAGGGGACCGTGCGCGACCTCATGTCTTTTTACAGCAACGTCTATGGCCATCTCAAACAGCACGCGTCGCCGGTTCAAATATCCATGGGTGATGCGTCTCGCTTCTGCCACGAGTTTGTACATCAGCGTTTCTCTGGCGTTCAACTGACGTGGCTTCAACGGTTGGCCAAGTCTCCAAGCGACGCCGAGAAATTCGTCCAGTTCCTCCAAGGTAAAGGTCGGCTGGTGGTTCCTTCGATGGATGCTTTGACTAGCGTGATCCAGCGGATGGTCGCGGAACACCGTTGGCACAATATGGACGCGAGAGCGGATGGACGTTCGTCGCCCAACGCGGGCCGAAGGCTGCTCGGCCGGTCTGGGTTTTGACAGAAGTCAACGACGAATCAACTGAACGAACGTGTAGATGTTAGCGTGTACATTTTGTCGGGGTTTTCGCGATTTTAGTATATCGAGCTGACGACGAGTATATCGTCGCTGCATTCGAATGCTGATTGCTCGTGCATGGCGTTAAGTGCGGGGTAAGGCGGGGGAAACCCGTCGGGGCGCGGAAAAATGTTTACACCCCCGGTTGGTGCTCGACCGGGTCGCCGCCATACTCCGAGCGATCGTCTGTCGCTCGTCCTCGAGGCCGCTCAACGAGAGCTAGCCCGAATGTCGCCGGAGGAGGACACACCGGCATCGCGGGCGTCGGATCGTCAGTCGTCCGAGCCTCGCCCTTTGATTGAGCATCAAGCGACATCGACACGGAGCAGTGGGGTTGCCGTAGCAGACCGCGAGCCGCCCCGGAGACATCACCCCGACACCGACGTCGTCGATCCGCTTCTCAGATGCCCCATTTGCCTGGACCATTTCATCGATATGGTCACGCTGCCCTGCTTACACAACATATGCCGGAGTCACGTCGCCGATCTCGCGTGCTTGCAGCAGCAGCACCGAGGATGCGAGGGGGGCGACGATGCGCCCTTTCACGGCGATACCGATGCAACCGTGTCGTTTCGATGCCCGAAGTGTCGCGCGCCGCACCGTTATGACAGTTTGTCCGCCGTCCGGGTCAACTACGAAATGCAAGCGGTCGTCGACATGGTCAAGGGGCTGATGGCTGGGACGCCCAGTCAAGGGGTGGCCGCCCGAGGTGCGTCTTCTCACGCGACGTCCTCCGTCATTGAGGCGGGGGCACCGGGAGAAAATCCTGGACGACGGGTCGCCTTCCTCGTCGGTGAGGCAGCAAGCCCTTCGCCGCCAGTTACAACAGCACCGGGCGGCGCCAGGGCGAGGGGGCGTCAGGTTCCCACATCGCTGTCGGCGATGGAACAACGGCTAGCGTCTGAAAGAGCCGTCTTGCTGACCGAAAAGGTCGAAGCCAACCGCCAGAAGGCCGAAGCGTTCAAAAAGGCTCGCCAGGACGAAATTTTCGAGCGCAAGCGCCAGTGGCGATTAGCGACGACCACTGTTGATGAAGAAGAATTTGACGAAGACGACAGCGTCGAGCAACCGAGGCTCTCCACCGCACACGCGCCATCAGCGAGGAGGGGCGCCACGGAGGCATGTCGTGACGAAGATGACGATGCACGGGCATCACGTCTGGCCTTGGAATGGCTATCTGGTGGCATCGCCTTTTCCGACTCCGCGGCGGCACCTGACGGGCCCAACCCTACGCTGAGCGTAGGGGAGCACGTCAGACGCCTCGCGGCCTATGAACAACAGGAAGGAGCACGAGGAGCGAGTCGCCTTCATGAATCATCGCCGCCAGGAAACGTCGTGGGTAGCAAGGAAGCCGTCTTCGTTCCGGATCGTGCCGAAATGTGTCGACTTGCGGAATCCCGACTCCCCACGCAGCAGCAACAGTCGCCACCTCGACCGACCATCGTGCCCTCCATTGTCGGACCACATCATGTGCACACGACGCGTCCGCTGCCGCCCAGACTCGACATGGAAGTCGAACAGGCGCTGCTTGATGCTGAGCGCCGGTTCCTGCGAGTGCGCGACGACGAGTTGACCCGGGCTCAGATGGCCGACATCGCGGAGAAGCGCGCACGCGAAATGTTGCAGCAATACTACAAGCGCCAAGCCGACGCCGTGCCAGGATTCTCGCCGCAACGTCGGCCGATGACGTCCGTGGCAGGATTGCCGTTGGACGCACCTATCAAGCCGAGTTACACGCCGAAGTTGGAGCGGCTGAGAACCATAACCTTGTCGTCAGGGACCAGTGCTGACGTGTGTCGACCAGGCCGTCCAGGTACGACCGCGGGAACGACGAGAATGGGATCCTTTGGTCCCACCACCCTGTGATGGCGTGTCACCTTTGTGACTGCGTGTGACTAGGGGGACACCGCCCCAAAAGAGAATACATCGGAACGTTGCATCTCTTGGCGGAATGTGACAATCGTAGTAGCGTTAGTTTTGAGTTGTCAGTCGTCCAAATCGCTCGCTGGTTGACTCTAGGGGAGCAACAAGTCTCCTCGCGTTGTGTAGCGCGGGGAGATGCCAACCTCCCCGTGTGTTCTCTCTCTCGCGATCAAGAGGGGGTGGATGCGTTAGATGATGAATCCACCTCTCTTCCCCTCGGTTGCCATCCGCTGCGACGTCAATGATGCGCCGTCGTCCCGGCGGGCGACGAACTCGCCGCGGCGCTCCCCAACCATGGCGCCCCCCCGACTTGCTGTTGCGGACGACGCTGCGGACTCGTTCACGACGGGTGGCAGCTACACCGAGCCGTCGGGAGGTCGCTCCGCGAGTGCTTCCGCGCGAGCCATCGTTTCGTCCGATGTGGTTCGTGCCGCGGACGCGCCGCCCGGCCGCTTTGCCAGCGATCTGACGATTCAACAGCAACTGACACTCGAAAAGGAACGTACTCGCATGCTTTTGCAGGCAAACAACGTGCTCCGAGAAGCACAACTGGATTTGCTCCAGCGATATCGACTTGCCACGATCGAACATGCCGCATTGTTAGCTCAGCTTGAGCACACGGGACCAAATCGGGAGGCCGAAGTGGCAGAAACCAAGCACAGCTTGCAACAGGCCTTTTACGCCGTCAATCAGGCCAACTCCTTGGCAGCGACCAAGGAGCTGGAGGCGCGAAAGCTTACCGAGCAGGTGTACGAACTCGAGGGGACAATCTCGTTCTTGCGCAACGAACTGGCTAGCGCGACGCAAGCGCTGGACAAAATGGTGGCAAAGCACGAGACGTTAAAACAGCAGCTCGCACACGAAAGTCGAAAGGCCAGGCAGTTTGAAATTGCATTCGAGAGGGAACGATCGAGACACCAGACCAAATCGACGTCGTCCGCGCTCTCACGTGGAGTGTTTGCGAACGAAGGTTTGTTGCCGCCGCCGCCGTTGACGAATTGGAT
>ERZ1292633.5094-Hain-H41-02um-R1-5094-length-11992-cov-9_pt1 | contig 11992 bp, 8 predicted proteins | sample MGYA00564406_ERZ1292633 | MGnify/ENA primary metagenome ERZ1292633 (study PRJEB36523, sample SAMEA6512639) | groundwater metagenome | collected 2019-01-08 | study: AquaDiva: Metagenomics assemblies of 32 groundwater samples
AATAATAGCGGGATGAGGAGTTTTTATGGTATTTCTTCTAAAAGTATCATAGAAGCAATAAAGGAATCACTAAGGAGTAGATAAATTATACGCTAATGGCAAAATTATTATTCTTACAAGATTTAGAATATGAATATTTAGGTCCCATGTACATCTCTTCAATGCTGAAAAAACATGGGCATGAAGTTCTATTGCGCATAGGCAACAAATTAAGTGATTTTGAACAGACGATTTCTCAATACAAGCCTGATTTTGTGGCATTTTCTATTATGAGCGGCAGTCATCATTGGGCACTGAACATGGCGAGTCAAGTTAAAAAAGAATTCGGTATTCCGAATATCTTTGGAGGCCCACATCCTACATTCTTTCCAGATTTTATAGAGGAAGAGGACGTTGACGTTATTGTGAGAGGAGAGGGAGAAGAAGTATGCCTTGAATTTATGAATCGTGTTGATAAAGGGAAGGATTTTCTCGATATTAATAATTTATGGATTTCAAGGAATAGTCATGTATATAGAAATGAAGTTAGGGCATTGGATAACGACTTGGACGAATATCCTTTCCCGGATCGGGAACTTTATGCGGACCTGAAAGGTAAAATAGACATAAGAGAACGCAGTCTAATTACTTCACGTGGGTGCCCCTGGCATTGTACTTTTTGTTTTAATGACGCAATGCGTGAGCTTTATAGGGGAAAGGGCAAGTATATACGAACAAGAGATATTGACAAAGTGCTTGAAGAGGCAAAAATACTACGGGATACATACAATACAAAGGCGATTTATTTTTCAGATGATGTATTTGGATTAGACAAAAAATGGTTGTATGAGTTTCTTCCTAAATTTAAAGATCAGATTGGCATTCCCTTTTTGTGTCTTGTTAGAGCTGATGTTATCTGCAAGGATGAGAAATATGTGGAGTGTCTTGCCGACAACGGGTGTATATTAGTGAGTTTTGGAATAGAATCAGGTAGCGAAGATGTTCGTAATAAAATGTTAGGCAAGAAAATTCTAAATTCACAAATTTATAAGGCGGCTGAATTATTGCATAGTGCAGGGATAAAATTTAGGACATTTAATATAATAGGCTTACCGGGAGAAACCCTTGAAGATGCCCTTTCAACAGTAAAAATAAATATGGATATTAAAACTAATTATCCGTGGTGTTCTACTTTTATGCCCCTGCCTGGTACAAAACTTACTAATTATGCAATAGATACTGGTTGTGTATCACGGGATTTTTCTGTCAATGATCTCACTCCGTCATTTTTTTCAAAATCAAATCTCATTAACCATCCAAATATTAGAGAGCTTGAGAATCTACAAAAATTTTTTCAGACAGCAGTATTATGGCCATGGACATTCAAATTTATAAAATATCTCATTAAACTCCCGCCAAACAGATTATTTACTTTGTGGTTTGGTTTTGTATATTTTTTGATTCATGTGCAGGCGGAGAAAAGAAACTTTTGGCAAACAATATATTTTGCATTGAGAAATTATAAAAGATTATTATTGAAGAAAGATTAGTTTTTAAACAGGGAATTAGAGATATGGAAGAAAGAGTTTTGTTAATTAACCCACCGGGACCTAAAGGGCTTTTCAGGGATACTGTTTGTAGTACTTTATCAAAAGCATCTTATGTGTGGAAACCGAGGGGGCATATTCAATTTTCATCAATAATTCCTCCTGATTGGGATGCTAAATTTATTGATGCAGCAATAAACGGGCTTTCTACCGAACAGGTATTTGATGCTATTGGAGAATACAAACCCACACTCGTTGTTGTTGCAGTATCTTCGGTGGTCTGGGATAAAGACTATGAATTTTTATCGAGAATAAAAAAAGAATTTTCGAGAGTTCATGTCGTTGCTTTTGGAGATGCGGTTAGGGAAAAGTATTTCTTTGACATGCTTTTGAAGCAAATTGATGAGGTTTTTCTCAATCCCTTTACATACGATATTGTAGATTACCGTGCTAAAAAATTTAGTTCTTTCGATATGATTGAGGGAGCGCAGGGTAGCAAGAAAAACGTAGAGGTTAAAACATACTTACCGAGACATCATCTGTTTGACAATATTTCATATAGGTGGCCATTTGTAAAACATTTCAGATATGCAGCCGTTTATACTCAATTTGGTTGTCCCTTCTGCTGCTCATATTGTACGTCGTCAAGGACAACAGTAACATACCGACCGGCGGAAAATGTGCTTGCAGAAATTGATCAGGTATATGCCGATGGTTATAAAGAGATACATTTTGGGGACGATTCATTCGGAAATCCCAAGGAAAATACAAAGAAAATATTAGAAGGTATATTGAAAAAGAACTATAAAATTTCATGGTCGGCTTATACATACCCTGCTCTAGCAGATAGAGACTACTTGGAACTTATGAAAGCTACAGGCTGTCACACGCTTGTGACAGGCATTGATTCGCATGATTTTTCTCTTTTAAAGAAATATGGGAGACCTATTACTAAAGAGATACTTCTTAAATTTTTGGAAAATTGTAAAGAACTCAAAATTGATGTATGTGGTGATTTTGTTTTAGGCTTTGAAGAGGAAGATGAAGATTCAATATTAAAAACGATTGATTTTGCAGTTAATTGTAAAATTGATTACGCATCATTTAATAGCGCCAACCCATTATTTGGTACGGTGATCCGCGAACAAAAAATTAAAGGGGGCATTATAAAAGAGGGTAGTTTTGGTTATGATACGGCAGGTTACCATATTCCAAGCTCAACTAAACTCAGAAGTGAGCGTCTCAAACAGTTACATTCACTAGCAGTGAAAAAGTTTTATTTTAGACCAAGCTATATAATCAAAAGAATATCCAAAATCAGATCACTTGAGGAGTTTGCCCTACGGCTTATCGAGGGAATAGGGGTTGTTAAGAATGCAATATTAACAAGGTAAAATTATGAAGACGGTTTTTGTGACGGGATGCTCTGGTTCGTTGGGAAAAAATCTCATTCTTGCTTTAATTAGCCGAGGCTACAATGTTCATGGTTTTGATATATCTTCTCCTCCAAAACTTCTTAATGAAATACCTTTATTTCAATTTATAAAAGGAGATATTACCGACTTTAAGAAGTTATGTTCTTCGATGAAAAAGGCAGATGTTGCAATTCACAGTGCTGCATTATTACCTCAAAAGAATTATTTGGGTAGAGAAACTTATATCAAGATAAATGTAGGTGGCGCTGTTAATTTTATTAAAGCATGCAATGAAATGGAAGTTCCAAAGGCAATAGTTATTTCTACCACGGGAGTCTTAGTGCCTAATCCGTTTGGTATAACTTACGATAGCGCAGAGTATAGGGGAAAAGGCGCTCCTTATATTGAGTCAAAAATACTTGCAGAAAAAAAAATTGAAGAAATGAATATAGCAGATAAATTGAATTATTTAATTTTACGCCCCACATCCATTTATGGTCATGGGATGTCTTATAAATGGAATGACATTTTTAAGATGGCGAAGAAAGGGCGTGCATTTGTGATTGCGCCAGGAAATGCGCCGTATTCGCTCATTCATATTGATGATCTTGTGGATGCAATATCATTGGCAATGTCAAGACTTGATAAAAAAATATCAGGTGAAAAAATCACTGTCACTTCAAATGAATCGCTTACAATATATAGCATTTTGCAGGCAATAACAACATATTATACATCTCGACCGCCAATAAAGCTTCCATTTATTCCCACATATATTATGGCCTTTATGGCGCAAGGTATTTCAAAAATAATAAAAAATGAATTCCTAAGTGCTATAAATCCTGAAAATATATTGGATTATCGAAGAGGTATTTTGTCAGATCATACAAAGGCTTCAAATTTATTAGGATTTGAATCAAAAAGGCGTTATAAAGATGAAATAGTAAAGGTATTAAAGGAATTCGAATAGATGGTAGATGATTTCAATGAAGGAATTAAGCAATTTTATTCAGGGACGACAGCGTTGGTAACCGGTGCATCATCAGGGATTGGAAAGGAATTGTCATTACAGCTTGTTGGGCTAGGAGTCACAGTGTTCGGAGTTGGCAGGAATAATGAAAAATTACAATGTATAGTAGATGACACTAAAGGGTTAAATGGGCAATTTATTCCATTTGTAATGGACATTTCCAATAGAGACAACTGTGAAAAAGTAAAAGAGGCTTTTAATAATAAGTTAACAAGACTGGATATTCTCGTCAATAATGCTGGAATTACGCATTTCTCGCCTTTTGAAGGGATGAATATTGAAGATTATCAATATGTTTTGAATACAAATCTTTTGGCTCCGTTACACATCACAAGGTTATTTTTGGATTTACTAAAAAGAAGTAATAAGGGGAGAATTGTAAACATTTGTTCAAGTGGGGCTTTTTATGGGGTTCCTTTTAGGAGTATCTATTGTGCATCCAAATCTGGCATGCGGACATGGTCACAAGCACTTAACTTAGAACTTAAACGATTTGGAATTAAAGTGCTTTGTATTACTCCCGGTTCAACTAAAACAGAAATTTTTAGCAATTCCCTGGGAAGTGCCCAGAAGACGCATAGAAATCCTGGCAAAGTTGTGCACCCAAAGAAGGTTTCTCAAAAAATAATAAAAGCAGTAGTGTCTTCAAGTGGTGAATTGGTAATATCATTGTCTGATAAAATGATTTTGCTATTATCAAGAGTTATTCCGAGTGTACTAAATAAATTGATTAAATATGCCTCTGCTTCTGACGAAGAACATATATATGGTGAAAGGTAGTCTTGGATATGGTTAATGGTAAAACAGTAACGGTGATAGTTCCATCTTTTAATGAAGAGGAAAACATAGAAAATACAGTAAAAAACATTTTACTAGCAATAAATAATTATTTTGATGATTATGAAATCCTTCTTTTTGACGATGGTAGCACTGACAGGACAGGAAAGATAATTGATAAACTAGCAGCAGAAAATCTCAATGTAAAAGCAATTCATAATGGTATTAATCGTGGTTTTGGCTATAGCTATAATCAAGGAGTAGAACTTTCAAGTATGGGCTATATAAGTGTTTTGCCAGGTGATAATGAAATTCATGAACGATCCATGTCAGACATGTTTAAATTGATTGGTAATGCGGATATAATAGTTCCTTACGTAATTAATACAGAAGTACGTCCCAGGACAAGAAGGATAGTTTCTAGTCTTTATATATTTATAATGAATCTACTTTTTAAATGTGATTTACATTACTATACAGGTCCGGCAATACTTAAGAGCGAATTTTTAAAAAATATTCCTTTAAAGACTAGCAGTTTTGCTTTTATATCATCCGTGCTGGTTAGACTAATAAGAAGTGGACACTCCTTTATAGAAGTTCCAATATATCTAAAGAAGCAGGTTGGCAGAAGATCCAAGGCTTTTAGAATTAAAAATGTAATTGGAGTTATATGGACAATTATTAAGTTATTCTGGGAAACAGAATTTGTTCAGAAAGAAAAATATAATAAATTCCCGATTAAGAGAGTTATCCCATACATTTAATTATACGTTTAAGTGCTGTTAAACTTATGAATCCAATCAGTATTCCTCAATCTTATAATTACATTGCCGCTTTTTTGTCTCTCACCTGTAATCTCAAGTGCAGTTATTGCATTAATTATTTTGAGGAAGGCAATTTTGTAAAAAAACACCTTTCTGGAAAAGAATGGGTAAGAGGATTAAACAGAATTGTTTCGAGAGATGATCTTCCTATCTCGCTTCAAGGGGGAGAACCAAGCCTGCACAAGGATTTTATTTATATTTTGAATAATGTGAAACCGGAATTAAATATTGATATCTTGACTAACTTACAATTCGATGAAGATGAATTTATGCATAGCGTAAATCCTAATAGAATTAAAAGAAAATCTCCTTATGCTTCTATTAGGGTGAGTTATCATCCCGAAACCATGCAACTCGATCCTTTAATTAAAAAAGTCCTGAAATTACAGAATAACGGTTTTAGTATTGGGATTTGGGGTGTAATGCATCCATCGCAGGAGACAAAAGTATCGAAGGCTAAAGAATATTGTGCTTCTTTAGGAATAGATTTCCGTACTAAGGAATTTCTTGGTGAACATAGCGGAAAAATGTACGGTACTTATCGTTATAAAGATGCTGTTGATAAGAAATTTAACAAACATGTGTTGTGCAAGACTACAGAGCTTATTATTGGGAGTACAGGAGATATTTACCGATGTCACAGTGACCTTTATGAAGGTAGAAGACCTGTAGGAAATATTCTTGATGAAAATTTTGAGATAGAAGACAAATTTCGCAAGTGTGATGTATTTGGGCACTGCAATCCTTGCGATGTAAAGGTGAAAACAAACAGGTTTCAGCAATTCGGCCATACTTCGGTAGAGATTAAATTCAAAACTACATAAGGCAAAAGAATTGATGTTAATTAGAATACGTGAGGTAATATAAAAGTGTCTCATTCGCTTGTTGAACAAGAACACGCCGGAGTATATCCAAAAGAGGTACACCATTCCATAGTCAAATATTTTTTCATCTCTATATGCTCCATCGAGGTTGCCTTTATTCTGTGGCACTTTGTAATTTCACCCGCAAGGAACTCTGGAACATTTCTCATTACGTTTGTTATTATTTTATTCATTTCCCTTCCTCTCGGTCTTGGCTTGGCACTAAATATTTTTAGAAATAGAGACGGTTCATTCTTTTTTACCTTTGGTTTGTGTATCGGTTATGGGCTTATTGCTAGTGTCTGGGCATTGATGATAAGAGCAGGCTGTCCATTGAATCCATACATATACATCGGGGTTGTTTTTACAATTGCGGGAAGTCTTTTGTCTAGGAAATGGCGAGTGTTAAAAGGATTCTTTGCACGCAATTCATGCCAATTCCAGTTAACAAGGTTGTTGCCCCCTATTGCTGTTTTATTATTTGCTTTCATTGTATTGTCCGCAACTTGGTCAAATAGCTATGTATTGACAGATGTCGATTGCCAATCAGACGGATATAATACCTTGATGATCTTAAAAGAAGGGAAGTATCCTTTCGTTAATCCATTTCTCGATCAATCATGCTTACAGTTAAATTCTGGTCCTATTTTCCACATATTAATAGCAGTTGTTTCAAAATTAAAAAGTAGTGTTTTGATCCCTGAAATCATGGCTATAACGGTAATCTCCGGTGCGTTCTTTTGTCTGGCGATTTATTTTCTTGCAAGTTTTATCATTCAAAATGAGATTGTCTTATTCTTTGCAGGTATCTTAACGCTAACCCGTGCTTATCTGTCTTTTTTTAACGATGGAAATTTGCCTGAGAATATAGCTTTTTATTTTGCCGCAGTATTCATGGTGTTTCTTATGCATGCAATGGAGAGCAAGCGAAGAGTATTTGCTGTGTTCTCCGGAATTTATTTGTCATTTTGCATGTTATCACACCCAAATATTTTCATATATCATTTACCGCCCTTTTTACTTTTTTTTGTTACATTTTTAGTATCAAGAAATAAAAATTTTAAAAAGGATTATATTAATTTATTCATTACGTTAGGAATCATTCTCATTCCAATTTTCCCTTATGTTTTAAGGCTACGAGGATCCTATCCTTCCACACTATACGATAACGATGCAACAACTGTGCTGAGCAGTTTGCCCTACTGGAATGGATATGTGGTGCTTATCCTAGTGTTGGGGGGTATTGTTCTAATTACAACAAAAAGAAAAGTTATTAATGTGTATCTATGGACATGCTTTCTTGCGGTTGTATTTTTTGTTGAACATTGGCGAATATACCAGATTCTATCGCCTTCTTGGTTTGAATTAAAACCGATGGCGGTTCCTAGTTTTGGCGCACATTATACATACAAAAGCTTTCTCCAGAATCCTGCGAATTACATCTCTTCCTGGCAGGCAGGGGTTATTATATGGCCTATAGTTATTGCAGTTGTTATTGATCACTTGTTTCACCTCTTTGAACGATATATCAAAATTCGTTTATTGCGAAACTTCGCAATTTTTTCTATTATCTGTCTGACATTTTTCTTCATTAGTTATGAGTATAAGAAAACAAAACGATATCCTGAATTTATTACAAAGAGTGATTACAATGCGCTAGTATGGATGAGAGAAAATACCCGTTACGAGACTACCTTTATCTATGCCCCATTTGACGAAGCGAAAGAAAATTCAGTCCCAAGTTGGGTAACTTCATTTTGGGTTTCTGTTGTATCTGAGAGAAAGTCGCTTCCCTTCCGAAATTATTATATGGATCTTCAATTTAAATTTTTAAATTTAGATAAGCCTATTACAGAAAAAGTAAATCAATTGCAGAAAGCTGCATATTCAATAATTGATCCGGAATCTTATAAAATGCTGAGGGGGATGGAAATTACGCATATCTTTATCTCTGCTTTTCTGTCTGAAAAATTGTTTGACACGTATCAAAAATCTTCATTTGTTGAACTGGTACATTACGATTCAGTCCCGGATCAAGGAACATCTCTTATTTATAGAGTAAAATAATTAATAGCCGGATGTGGGGAATACATTTACTTGCGATAGGGTATTGTGGAAAATATAAAATTTTCAATGGTTAGTATTAAACTTTTTGAGCAACTTAAGAAAATCAAATTAATTCGAAGATTTGCGTTACAGAGGAAAATTTCCTTTGCTTTTCCGATTCGTTTTAACATTGAACCCACCAATTACTGTAACCTTAGATGCTCCATGTGTCCAAGGGAACTAAATAGACCATTAGGATATATGGATGTTGCACTGTTTGAGAAAATTATTGATGAAAGCGTTCTTTCTGGGAGAAGGCTCATAATAACACTGAATAAAGATGGGGAGCCTTTGTTACACCCTGAATTACCAAAAATGATTAAATATGCAAAAAAGGAAAAGGCTGCATATAAGATTAATTTTTATACCAACGGTATATTGCTGACTGAAATAAAATCTCTAGAATTAATGAAATCAGGTCTTGATACGATCCATATAAGCATTGATGCTTTTACAAAAGAGACTTACAAAAAAATTAAAAATAGTCAAATGCTCGAGGTAGTCGAGGAAAACGTTAAAAGACTGGTTGTGCTCAAAAAGAGACTTCGTTCAAAGTTGCCTCTTGTTGTTGTAAAGATTCTCCACTCACCAGATACACAATCCGAGATCAAACCATTTATGAATAAATGGAAAGACATTGCGGATTTTGTCGAAATAGGCGAATTCCATAGTTGGGATGGAACACTAAATGGTTCGAGTCCTTTTAACCCAAACAATTCACCTAACGGCATAAATAGATATCCTTGCACGTTTTTATGGTACAATCCAGTAATTCTTTGGGATGGAAGGGTTACTACCTGTTGTGTGGATTATCAGGGAAAAGGTGTCATTGGTGATATTAAGGAAAACACCCTTGCGGAAATATGGCAGGGTAGTGCATTACAAAAGATGAGAAGGGCACATTTGGAAGGTCTGTACAATACAATTCCTTTATGTAGCAAATGTCAATTTTGGAGATGTGAGGTAAATATAGAAAAATGGTTAAGGAAAGCCAGTACCTTTGATAAAGAATAACTTGTGGGTCTGAAAACACTGCCAATGCCATCTGTTTGTACAGGTAACAAAAATAACAACTCAGTTAGAATATGCTTTCTTATGATTTAGATCTACTATTATAAATCCATGAGAATTAAAATTTGGTTGTAAGTATGAAGAGTATCTCTGAAAATATAACTTTTTATAGTGATAAAGTAATTGTAGGTCTGTTACTTGCCGTTGTTGTTACCGTTCCGCTTTTCTTTGATATACGTCTTTATAGTGTTTTCGACCTTAGCAAGGTAATGGCCTTATACCTGTTAACAATCGCCATCCTGGTTGTATGGTCGCTCGCACTTGTCTTTAAACATGGTTTTAAATTTTCTCATACCGCAATAGATATCCCCATCCTTGCCTATATATTCATCTTTATCATCTCATCGATTATCTCTGTAAATCCTATCATGAGCCTTTTTGGCACTTACAAGCGATTTGAGGGTTTGACGGTAACTTTATGTTATATACTTATTTTTTACGTAACAGTTAATTTTGTAACTACAAAAAAGAAGCTTTATTTATCAATATTTGCAATTGTAGCCGGTGTCACGATCTCTTCAATTTATGGGATTGCACAGCATCTTGGATTTGATATTTTTAAGTGGAGCAGTTTTGAGGCAAGACGTGTATTCTCTACCTTCGGGAACCCTGTATTCTTCTCGGCCTACCTTGTTATGACTTTACCATTGGCTGTTGTACTATTTTTTAGTAATTCCTCGCAACAAAAAGAAATATCTAGTTTGAAAAACTTATATATCACATGGATTTTTTTTGTATTATCTGCAATCATATATACCACTTTTTGGCTTACCAATACCCGCGCATGTTTTGTGGCACTCCTTGGAGGGTTGTCTCCGCTCCTTATTGTAATCTTCAAAAAACAAACTACAGAGAGATATAAATTTTTAGTCCTGGTTGTTTCATTTGTTCTCATTGGAACATTCTTCAATGTGAGACACGAAACATCTGTCATCAAGCACTTTGCGAGTGATGCAAGGACTACGGAGTTCTTGACACAAGGGTCGGTTTCTGACAGCAAACAAACCCACCCAAGACCGTGGATTGCCAATAAGTTTTCTGTTACCGGTTCCTCATTTTCACGTGTTTTTCAATATTTGGCTGCTACAAGGATTATTAAGGATTATCCCGCATTAGGAATTGGGCCTGATACCATAGGTATTGTGTATCAGAAAAATTTGGCAAAGGTATTTTCATCAATTGAAAGTGATAAAGGTTTTCCATTTCCCAGACAAGATAGAATTCATAATGATATACTGGATACGGCTGCCACTCGTGGTATTTTTGGCTTGGGAACTTATATTTGGCTATTGGCCGCCTTCGGTATGTATGTTGGTAAAAATTATAAACGGTTAAGTAATCAAAATAAAATGCTCATATTAGGGTTATTATTTGGGATACTATGCTACCTCATACAAAGTGAATTTAGTTTTGGGAATACACCTATTGTAACACTCTTTTGGGTAATGATGGGACTTTGTATCTCTATTATAAAAATCAACGAAACAGAAGGATTGTTAAGTACCGAGGGAGTATCTAAGATTGAGGGATGTTATGAGGATAGGAAGTTGAGAGGTTGGGAAGGTGGGAAGACGGGATCTGCTCAACTTCCCAGTTTTCCACCTTCCCAAATTCCTGTTTTTTGCAAATGGATAGGTTGTGGGGTCGTGTTAACGGCAATGGGTTTCGCCACTGTTTTTGTCCTTCGATTCTACAGGGCGGATGCTTATTTTGAATATGGAAGACGGATTTTAGATTACGAAAAGGAAAATTTACCTGCTATAACAGAAAAGGGTTTGTTTTTCATGAAACATGCTATACACCTTAACCCATATGAGACCTTCTATCGTGATGAACTCTGCAGAACATATATACAGATGGCATTCAAAACAAAAGATGAGGCCTGGATACAGAAGGCATATGTAGAGGCCAATAATTCTTTAAAATTGATTCCTCAGCATTATATGGGTTTTTTCCATCTGGGTATGATTCAACAATTTTTGGCAGAACATTTTGGACGAAACACGGCAGATAACGCTATTAATTATTATAAAAAAGCCATTGATTCAGATCCCTTCCAAGCTCCTTTTCATAGCAATCTCGCTTCTTTATATATTAATAGGGGGAATCTGGATCAGGCGATTGAAGAACTCTCTCAGGCATATCTGATTCGTCCTGACGAAGTAAATCATGCAGATCGCCTGGCTAATGCTTATTTGCAAAAAGGTGATTTGGATAAGGCTCTCTTTTTCTCAAGGAAGACCGTTGAGCTTAATCCTTCTGAATCCGGTTATTACAATAATCTAGGGGCCATACTAAGTAAAAAAGGTATGTATGAAGAAGCCGTTAATACATTCAAAAAGGCTATAGAAATAAACCCGAAAGAGCCCATTTATCTCGA
>ERZ1292633.5095-Hain-H41-02um-R1-5095-length-11991-cov-5_pt1 | contig 11991 bp, 8 predicted proteins | sample MGYA00564406_ERZ1292633 | MGnify/ENA primary metagenome ERZ1292633 (study PRJEB36523, sample SAMEA6512639) | groundwater metagenome | collected 2019-01-08 | study: AquaDiva: Metagenomics assemblies of 32 groundwater samples
CTTGTTAAAATATTTTTAATTTACTTGCAAAATAAAAATAAAAATAATAGAATATAAGAAATCAATTTAAGAAGGAAAAATATGTTTGGAAATATTCTAAGTAAATTTACATCCCCAAAAGTTAAAGCTGATAAATTTGTTCAAACTTTTGCTAATGTTACAAGCGAAAATAAAAATGTTAGACAACAAGTAGTTAGAGAAGCTTTTAAGGAAAAAGAAGTTGAAGCAGATTTTTCTACTCTTTTTCAAGCACCTAAAAAAATCCCAGGACCTCCACCTCCACCCCCTCAACAAGATTTTGTTCCAGAAGAATATTTTAAAAATGTCTTTGATCCTTTTTCAAAAAGAATTAAAGAAGAACTAGGTAAACATCAAAGAGAAATAAGAGTTAATATTAACCCTCGTATAAATATTTGTACTATTTTAATAATATTTAAAGGAAGAGAAGAGTATCAATATATTCTTCAAGTAAAAGCTGGTAAAACAGAACAAACTTCTCGAATAATTGTAAAAGAATCTGGTGCAAGAGGTGGTAATGATGAAAGAGCTACATTAACAGGTTTGAGTGTTGATAAAGTTACCCTAAATAGTTTATTAACAGATTTTTTGGCTGGTTATAAAAGACATATAAGTAGAATGGGTTGGGGTTAATAAATTTTTTGCTTCTGTAGTAGAATAAAAAAATTAAGAGTTTAAACCACAGATTTATACAAATTCAACAGATAATTTACAGATTTTATAATAATAATTTGTAGTTAGTTTGTTTAATCTTCTTAATCTTTAGTTTAAAATATCCTATATTTATTTATCACATAAAAATGGATAGTATTGATTTTTTTACTTGCAAAATAAAAATAAAAATAATAGAATGTAATAAATAAATCTAAGAAGGAAAAGTATGTTTGAAAATATTTTCAATAAATTTAAAGAGCCAAAGGTTATGGCTGATAAGTTTGTAAAAACTTTTACAACAGTTACAGGTGAATATAAAGATATAAAAAAAGAAGTAAATAAAGAAAAACAAGTTGAATCTGCTTTTTTTAATCTTTTTAGATCTACTCCTAAAGTGAATATGCCACCACCTCCCCCAAAAGATTTTGATACTACAGAATATTTTAGATTATCATTTGAACCTTTTTCAAAAAGAGTAAAAGAAGAACTTTCTAAACACCAAAGAGAAGTAAGAGTAAATATAAATCCTCTTATAAATATTTCAACACTTTTAATAATGTTTAAAGGAAGAGAAGAATATCAATATATTATTCAAATTAAAGCTGGTAAAACAGAACAAACTTCGAAAATAATCGTGAAAGAAACAGGTGTTAGAGGTGGTCATGATGAAAGAAGTTCTTTAACGGGTTTGAAACCAAGCCAAGTACCTACTATTGAGTTATTAACCGATTTTTTAGAAGGGTATAAAAGACATTTGGATAGAAAAGGTTGGTCTTAAAATATTTATTCCAAAATATTTTCTAATCCATAGATATAACCATTTAATTCTAAAGATTTTTTTATAGCTAAAATTACACCATCCATATAAGCCGTTCTGTTTATAGTTTGGTGTTTTATTACAAATACTTGTCCTGTTCCACCAAAAAGAACTTCTTGTGTTGCTACAAAACCAGGCATTCTTATGCTATGTATATTTATATTATTAATATGTCCGCCTCTTACATTTTCTACAGTTTCAAAAGATTCGGGTAAATTAAAATTAAATTTATTATTATTCTTAGAAATCATTTCTGCTGTTTTTATTGCTGTTCCTGAAGGTGAATCTTTCTTTTTTTCATGATGCATTTCTATTATTTCTACATTATCGAAATATTTACCTGCTTTTTCAGAAAACATCATCATTAAAACCGCTCCTATTGAAAAATTTGGAATTATAAGAGTAGTAAGGTTTTTTTCTTCAGTAATTTTTTTTATTTTATCTAATTGTTCATAAGAAAAACCAGTAGTTCCTGTAATGCAATTAATACCACTCTCTAAGGTTTTTATTATTATTTGATAAGATGGATCTGAATTTGTTACATCCAAAACTAAATCAGGTTTTGTTTCATTTAATAATTTCTCAAAGTCATTTCTTACTTTAATTCCTATTTCTTTACCAATTGTAACTGTTCCAATATCTTCTCCAATACCTGTTTTATTACCAAGTACACCAACTAGGGTTAAATTTTTATCAGCTAAAATAGTTCTAACTATTTCTACTCCCATTTTACCCATTGCACCAGTAACTATTATTTTTGTCATTTTAAAATAAATCTTCAATAAAAATATATTCTATGTATTTTATTCTAAAATTGAGATAAAATACAAGGAATTATTAAATATACTAAAACAAAATATGACTAACAAAAAAACAAATTTTTATAAACATCATAAAAATAAACCATACCGATATATAGGTATAGCAAGACATTCTGAAACTCTTGAGGAGCTTGTTTTATATGAAACTTTATACGAAAACGATTTAGGTAAACTTTGGGTAAGACCAAAAGAAATGTTTTTTGAAAAAGTAGACGTAAATGGAAAGCAAATAGAAAGATTTAGACCTATAGAATTTAAAATTGAAATATACAAAAAATTAACTGAAGATAAAAAATCTTTGATTATGGAACTTGCAAAAAATACTTTGGGGTATTTTGATCTCAAAAAATTTGAGTCTAAATTAGAAAATCATAAAAATTTTCTTTTTTTATTTGCTTATGATGAAAAAAAACCTGTAGGTTTTAAAATTGGTTATGCTCAAGATGATTCTGTTTTTTACTCTTGGATGGGTGGAGTAGAAGAAAAATATCGAGTTTTAGGTATTGCATCAAAGCTTATGGGTTTACAACATGATTATTGTAAAGAAAAAGGATTTAAATTAATAGAAACAAGAACTCTAAATAAATTTTCAGGTATGTTATCATTAAATTTAAAAAATGGTTTTGAAATTGTAGGTACTTTTTTAGATTATAAAAATCAAGTAAAAATAATTATGCAAAAAAAACTTTAATTTAAAATGATATTTATTATTTTACTAGAGATGTTTTATAAAAGGTCTTTATACTTGAAAAAAATTATACTGCAAATAAACAAGGGACTAAAGCACCCTTGTTCAGGACACTTGATTATACATAAAATATCTCTACATTTAAACAGGATAAAAATATTTAATGTTTGATAAATATTTTACCGAATCTATAAATGGTTATGTTCCTGATAACTTAATATATCAAAGATTAAATACAAATCTAAAACATCCTCCCATAAAATCGATATTTAATGTAGTTTCATTATTTTTAGATATTTCTGGCTTTACTGCGTTAACTGAAAAACTAGCATTGGAAGATTCTGAAGGAATTGAAAAAATAAAAAATATCTTAAATGAATATTTTGGAAAACTAATAGAACTAATAGAATTTTATGAAGGTGATATTATTAAATTTGCTGGTGATGCTATTTTAGTAATATGGAATCAAGATGTAATATCAGAAGAAATAGAAAGTATATTGATTAAAACAATCAGATTGTCATTTGAAATACAAAAAATATTTGCTTTAAATGATTCAATTTTTAAATTATCTGCAAAAATTGGTATTGGTTATGGAGAAATAAGTTTTTATACTTTGGGGGGGTTTGATAATCAATTTGAAACATTAATTTCAGGAGCTGGTATAGTTTCTTGTACAAAAGCTGAAACATTAGCTAATCCTAATGAAATAGTAATAGATCTTCCAAAAATTTCTATAGATTTATCATTAGAACTAGAAAATATTAAAGATAATTTTTATAAAATAAAAGCTATTAATAAAATAAATGAAATGAAAAACTTTAATTTATTAAAATATTTAATAGAAAAAATTGAACCTGAAAAAATAAATAATATTATTTGGAATTATCTTCCTGTTTCCGTAAAATCAAAGCTAGAAGCTAATCAAAGTTATTGGTTAGCAGAACTTAGAAATGTTTCAGTAATTTTTTTAAATATACCTTGTTTAAGCAAAGAAATAGATATAAATATAAAACAAAAAATCGTTTTTAATATTCAAAAAGAACTAAAAAAATACGAAGGTGTCATAAATAAAATAAGTACTGATGAAAAAGGAGCATCTCTTTTAATAGTTTTTGGTTTGCCTCCTTTTTATCATGAAGATGATTCTTATAGATCTGTTCAATTTTCATTATGGTTAAAAAACTTTTTTGAAGAAGAACAGATTTCTTTTTATTTAGGAATAACCACTGGTAAAGTTTTTTGTGGTGAAATTGGAAATGAAACTAGACAAGAATATTCTATAATAGGCGATTCTGTTAATTTATCTGCTAGATTAATGAATTTAGCTAAAGAAACAATTATTTGTGATATAACAACGTATAATAATTCTCAAGAAAAAATAGAGTTTAATATTTTAGAAAGTGTTTCGTTAAAAGGTAAAATAGGTTTTTTTGAAATATATTCGCCAATAAAAGAAAAAGGTAAAGATGATATTTATGAATTTGATTCTGATGTTTTTGGTAGAAATTTAGAAAAAAATATTCTAAAAGAAGCTATTAATGATTTATTAAAAAATAAAACTAACATAAATATCTTAATTCAAGGTGAAGCAGGAATTGGTAAATCTAAACTTATTTCATATTTTATGAATCTTGCAAAAAAGATTAATATTTTATTATACCTAGTATCAGGAGATTCAATAGAAAAAAATACTCCTTATCATTCATTAAAATCCATTTTTAAAGATATTTTTGATATTAAAGAACTAAAAGATAAAATAAAAATACAAGCGAAAATAAAATTATTTTTTGAAGATAATAATATTTCTATAAAATTTTTACCTCTTTTAAACATAGTTTTAGATTTAACTTTTCCAGAAAATGATAGCACAACTCACATGTTAGGAGAAATAAGAGCTTTTAATATAAATAAATTATTAAGTAAAATAATTTTTACTAAAATAGAAAAAAAAGCTTTTATTTTAGTTGTTGAAGATGTTAATTTAATTGATTCTTTTTCTTGGAAAGTAATATTAACCTTAAAAAATCAAATATCATCTTTAATGTTAGTAATAACATCAAGAGTAAATAAAAACGAATCATATAATAATGTAGATAAACTTATTTCAGACAAAATACCTGATGAATACTTTAATATTGCAAAAAAAGAACAAACTAAAATACTTAACCTTGATTTTTTACAATTTGAAGATATTATAAATCTAATAAAAAAAAGATTAAATAACGAAAATATAGCTCAGAATATTTTAAAATTTATAATGGACAAATCAAATGGACATCCTTTATTTAGCGAAGCTTTAATTGATTCATTGTTAGAAAAAAATTTAATTAAACTAGATAATAAGACTTACGTTTTTGTTAATAATAATTATGAGGAAATAGATATTCCTAATACTATAGAAGGAGTGCTAACTGAAAAAATAGATAGATTAACTCAATCTCAACAACTTATATTAAAAATTTCTGGAATTATGGGAAAATCATTTAAATATAAATGTTTAGAAAATATTTACCCTATTTCTGATGAAAAAGAAAATTTAATTTTTGATTTAGTACAATTAGAAAAACAAGAAATAGTATCAGTAGAAAGCCCTTTCCCTGAATTAATTTATACTTTTAATCATAGTCTTATTTATGAAGTTATTTATAACATGATGCTTAATGAACAAAGAAAAATTATTCATAAAAATATTGCACTTTGGTATGAAACAAATTATATTGATAATTTAGATTCTTTTTATCCTGTAATACTTTATCATTGGTTAAATAGTGAAGATAATCTTAAAATAGCTACTTACTCAATAAAAATAGGTGAGAAATATATAAATAATGGTTCTTATAAAGAATGTATTGAGTATTTAGACAATGCCATTAAAATAATAAAAGAAAATAATTTAATTGAACGTTTTAATTTCCCATATATTCAAAGATTATTAGGTGAAGCGTATTATGGTTTGGGCGATTCTTATAAAAGTTTAGAAATTTTAGAAAAAGCTGTTAGTGGTTTTGGTTTTCCTATTCCAAATAAAAAAAATGAAAATAAAGAACTTTTTAAATCAATTTTAAAACAGTTTTTTCATAGAATTGGTTTTTATTCTAAAATAGTTATAGATGATTCAAATTCAGAAAAAAATATAAAATTAAAAGATAAAAAATATAAAATATTAGAATCTGCTAAAGCTTATGAAAGATTAGGGCAAATATATTATTTACTTTCCAAAAAAAATATTTCTTTTTATTGCTCTCTTTTTATTCTTAATTTAATGGAGGAAATAGGACAAGAACCTCAATTAGTAAGAGCTTATACGAATTTAAGTTTGACTTTTAATTATTTAAAATTAAATTTTTTATCAAATATTTATAAAAATAAAGCTTTGGAAAGTATAAAAAACTCAAATCATTTACCTTCTATTGCTTGGTTCTATCAAATAACAGGATTAATTTCTATAGGTAAAGGTAATTTATTAGAAGCTGAAAAATATTTAACTAAAGCTATAGAAAAATATGAGCAATTTGGCGATATTCGTCATAAAAATGAAACATTAGGTTTACTTTCTTTTACAAAATATTTTTTAGGAAAATATGATGATTCTATTTTATTATCAAATGAATCATTAAACATGGCAAGTAAAAGAGGTGATAAAGAGTTAGAAGTTAGAGGAATATTAGCTCTTTTTAGAAACTATCTTATTATTTGGAAAAAAGAGCAGTTAGATTTTTTATACGATAAAGTTCTTTCTTTTATTAACAATGAAAATATTAATGAGTTATTAAGATTACAATCAATAGTAAATATAGCTATTTTTAATTTAAAAACAAAGAATTATCCAAAATGTTATGAATATCTAATAAAAATAAATGAACTAATGAAATCTTTTAGTGTTGTTTCTTTTTTGCAAACCGAAATATTTTTTTTATTGAGCGAAATAACCTTAGAACTTATTGAACATGATTTTGAAAAAAATAAAGTAATTGAAATTTCAGATGAAATACTTATTCATTTTAAAAAATTTTCAGACGTATTTTTTGTTTCTAAAGCAAGATTTTTAATTTACTCAAATATGATTGATTATTTTAAGAAAAAAACTAATTCAAAAAAACTTTTTTTAGCTTTAAAAATAGCAGAAAAGAATTTTATGATTTTTGACCAAGCATTAGCTTGTTATTACCTAGAAAAGTTTTTTAATAAAAGTTTATCTAATAAATCAAATATATTATTTGAATCCATAAATGCTAAACTAAAAAGATAACAGTTAGATGAAATGATTCACCTAACTAAAATCCTCTATTTTATATTATTAACTTAAATTTTCTTTTGAAATCAATTCAAATGATTTTTCTATAGCAGATACAGTTTTATTAATATCATCATCTGTATGAGCATAAGAAATGAAAAATGCTTCAAACTGAGAAGGTGGTAAATAAATACCTTGATCAATCATACTCCAAAAATATTTATTAAATTGTTCGATATTTGAGGTTTTTGCCAAATCATAATTAAAAACAGGTTGGTCTGTAAAAAATACACACATCATAGAACCTACTCCTGTAAGGCATACAGGAATATTATATTTTGTAGAAGCCATTTCTACTCCTTGTGCAATTTTTTTTGATTTTTTATCAAGTTCAGGATAAATAACATCTTTATTAGCAATAAGTTCTTTTAATTGTGCTATTCCTGCTGACATTGCCAAAGGATTTCCACTTAAAGTACCAGCTTGATAAATATTACCAGATGGAGCAATATGTTTCATTATTTCTTTTTTACCACCATAAGCACCAACTGGTAAACCACCACCAATTATTTTCCCTAAACAAGTTAAATCTGGTTTTATTTTATATAATTCTTGAGCTCCACCAAAAGAAACTCTAAAACCTGTCATAACTTCATCAAAAATTAATAAAGTATCATATTTATCACATAATTCTCTTATTTTTTCCAAATAACCTTCAAGAGGCATTACAACACCCATATTTCCAACTACAGGTTCTATTATTACACAAGCAATATCATAAGGATAAGTTTCAAAAATTTCTTCGAGTTCTGGAATATTATTAAATGAAGCTGTCAAAGTATCTTTAGCAACACTTTCAGTAACTCCTGGAGAATCAGGTATTCCTAAAGTTGCAACTCCTGACCCTGCTTGAACAAGAAGCATATCTCCATGACCATGATAACAACCCTTAAATTTTATTATTTTATTTTTTTTAGTATAACCTCTTGCAAGTCTAATTGCACTCATTGTTGCTTCAGTTCCAGAGCTTACCATTCTTACCATTTCTATATTTGGCATTGAAGTTGTAATAAGTTCTGCCATTTCTACTTCTAATCTTGACGGTGTTCCAAAACTAGTTCCTATTTTTATTTGTTTTTCTACTGCTTTTACTATTGAAGGATGAGTATGTCCCAATATCATTGGCCCCCAAGAACCAATATAATCTATAAATTCATTTCCATCTTCATCAAAAAGTTTAGAGCCTTCAGCTCTATTCATAAAAATTGGATTTCCACCAACTGATTTAAAAGCTCTAACTGGACTATTAACACCACCTGGAATTATATCTATTGCTTTTGAGAAAAGTTCTTTAGAAACTTCATTTTTCATTTTTTATATACCTAAAAAAAATTACAATCTAAATTTTATCAAACTTATGAGTTAGTGAGAAGTTTAAAGAACTTTCTGTTAATATTTAGATGTCGATTTTTAATCATTTTTTACTAAAAAAATTACCATCTATAAAAAAATAATGATAATATTATATAAAATGCTTATGAGGAAATTATGTCAAAACTAAAAATTGCAAACCTATATCTCTTTATTGCGGTTATAGTTGTATCGTTATTTTTTATGTTTGATTCTTATATATATATTGAACCAGGTAATGTTGGGGTATATATAAATAAAGTCTCTGGTAAAATAAGTGAAGAGCCTGTTCATGCTGGTTATTCTTTTAAATTACCATTTTTTCAACAAATTGTTCCTTATCCCTATCACATGCAAACTTTAGTTTTAACACACGATATAGAAGAAGGAAGCCCTGAAAACGAAGAAATAAATATAAACTCTGTAGAAGGTCAGCCTCTTAGTTGTGATGTTTCATTATCTTTTACTTTGAAACCTTCTAAAGTTCCATTTCTTTATACATCTTTTAGACAAAATATACACAGTATTACTCATGGATTTGTTAAACAAACAATTAGACAATCTATGCAAGAAATTATTGGTAAAATGTCTGTAGCTGATTTTTTGGGAAAAAGCAAAGCTGAAGCAGTTGAAAAAATAGAACAAGATTTAAGAACTAGACTTACTCAATATGGTTTTGAAATAAAACAATTTACCATTAATTGGATAAGACCTCCTAAAGCTGTAATTGAAGCTATTTCTCAAAAAAATATAATGGAACAAGAAGCTCTTAGAGCTCAAAATGAATTGGTTAAATATCAATATGAAGCTCAACAAAAAGTTGAAAGAGCAAAAGGAAAAGCAAAAGCTATTTTATTAGAAGCTCAATCTCAAGCACAAGCAAACCAAATTCTTACTAGCTCAATAAGTGATACTCTTGTAAAATATAAATCAGTTGAGAAATGGGATGGTTTTTTACCATCAGTAAGTACTTCTAAAAGTTCAAGCACAAATACTCTTTTAAATATAAATCTTCCTGAAAAAGTACTTGAAGAACAAACCGAAGCTAAGAAGAAAAAATAAAAAGTGGATAGTTGGAATTTTTTAGTAACAAAAGATCTTTCAGGTTTTGATAATATGGAGAAAGATCTTTTTTTATTGGATGAATTTATAAAGTCTGATTTATCTCCTATTTTAAGATTTTATTCTTGGAAAAAACCAACTATTTCATTAGGTAGAAGTCAAGATTTTTCAGAAATAAATTTAGAATATTGTAAAAACAATAATATTGATGTGGTAAAAAGACCTACAGGTGGTAAAGCTGTTTTTCATCAAGGCGAATTCACTTATAGCTTTATTTCTTCTAAAAAATATGGTATGCCAGAAAAAATCTTTGATTCGTATTTAAAAATAAGTAAGGCTATTATTTTAGGCTTACAAAATCTAAAAAAAATAGATATTTCTATTGGAGAACATGAAACAACGAAGTACTATAATTCTTCTTTTTGTTTTGGCTCTTCTTCTGTTTCAGATTTAAATTATTATGGAAATAAATTTGTTGGAAGCTCTCAATTAAGAAAAGGAAATGCTTTATTACAACATGGCTCTATATTAATAAACCAAGATTTTACTTTATTAGATAAAATTTTTTTTAAAAAAATAAATATCGAAGAACAAATTAATTTAGCTGATATTTTAGGTTTTAAACCAACTTTTGAAGAAATACAAATTGCTCTTTTAAAAGGATTTTCAGATTTTTTTGAAATTAATTTTAAAAAGATTTATTAAAAATTTTATTAAAAATTAGATTTAGTTGAAATATTAAACACAAAAGAAGCTTTTTATCTACTTTTTAAAAAACTAGCTGAAATTTTAAATTATTGGAGAAAAATTATATGTTTGAGTTTTATTTTTTTATTTAATAATATAAAAAAAATATTAAGAAAATATTAAAATGCCAATAATTATTAAAATTTTTAAAGACTATTAAATTATATTGTGTTACATTTTTTTATTATGATTAGTTTTCATTATATAAAAATGTTAAAGCATTTTTTTTGTTTTAAAAGTTAATTGAGGTATTCATTTTGATTACATTATTAAAAAACTTTTTTAATAAGTTGGAAGAAGAAGAAGAGCTTGAAAAAAGGTTTTTTAGGTATATTTCTTTTTATTTATCAGTATCATGTTTTTTTGCTTTATTACTAAATTTATTTTTGGGTTTAGGTTTGGTAATGTATTTATTACCTATTATCTCTACATTATTTTTTTCTATTTGTTTTTATTATTCTAAATATCCTAAAAATTTTATATTTGTTAGAAATATCTTTCTTATTGGATTTGTAATTTTACTAGATTTTTTTTACTTTTTTAATGGTGGACTAGATAGCTCTATAATTTATATTTTTATCGTTGCTTTTTTATTGATAAGCTTATTTTTAAAAAGAAAAGAAACCTCTCAAATATTAGCTTTTGCTTTTTACTCGTTAGATTTATTTTTTCTATTTTACTTAGAAAAAAAATTCCCTAATTTAGTAACTCATTATCAAAGTATTGAAGTAAAAGAAATAGATTTAATCTCTTCATTTATTATTATTTCTTTTTTTATATCTATAATCATAAATTTATTTAAATTAACCTACGAAAAATTATTAACTGATATTGATAAAAAAAATAAGGCTTTAATATATGAAAAAGAAAAAGCTCAAGAAGCTAATAATGCTAAAAAAGATTTTTTATCTATCATGACTCATGAAATAAGAACTCCTCTTAATGCAATAATTTCAATATCCTCTCTTTTACAACACTCGAATCAAAAAAAAGATGAACATCTATTAAAAACACTAAAAAATTCTTCTGAAAATCTTTTATCCCTAGTATCTGATATTTTAGATTTTAGTAAAATAGAAGAAGGTGAAATTAAACTGGAAGAAATAGATTTTAATATCAAAGACACTATTCAAAATATTGCAGATATTCATAATTTACACGCTAAAGAAAGAAATAATAGTATAAATATTGTTTTTACTAATTTTACTAATTTTAATTTTTGTGGTGATTCTTTAAGATTAACTCAAATAATAACAAATTTACTTTCTAATGCAATCAAATTTACTAAAGATGGAATGATAACTATAAAAATAATATTTTTAGAAGATAACTATAAAAATAATACTAGTAAAATATATTTTGAAATAAAAGATAATGGAGTTGGTATAGAAGAAGAAAATCAAATCAATATTTTTGAAAAATTTACTCAAGAAAATACGAGTATAACAAGAAAATATGGGGGTTCTGGTTTAGGTTTATCAATAACAAAAAATTTACTTAATCTTATGAATAGTGAAATAAAACTAGAAAGTGAAAT
>ERZ1292633.5098-Hain-H41-02um-R1-5098-length-11987-cov-4_pt1 | contig 11987 bp, 13 predicted proteins | sample MGYA00564406_ERZ1292633 | MGnify/ENA primary metagenome ERZ1292633 (study PRJEB36523, sample SAMEA6512639) | groundwater metagenome | collected 2019-01-08 | study: AquaDiva: Metagenomics assemblies of 32 groundwater samples
CACTCTTTCCCTACGTCAGCTCCATTGCTCTGAATACGATTGTTGCTCCACCGCTGGTGAACCAGTCAGCGACGCCGTCGGAAGCAGCTCCAACTATCTCTCCGAATCAAGGCACCCCCTCACCGGCAACTTCTTCGTCGAACAGAGCATTGCCCACCTCACTTGTTGTAACTGCGGGTAATGTACTAGCCGCTGCGGTACTCTTGTTGAGTATTTTTGGTGCCGTTTGCCTGATAAGGGACAAGAAGCGTCAGTAATTTTAGGCGTGAAAAAAAGCCCCATGATGGGGGCTTTTTGGATTGGGCTTAGAGTTTTTTACCGGTACATGACCGGAATGTAAATGGGTTGTCGTTGGTAGGGATAGGGTGGCGGAATCAGCCGCCACCAGTTATTCGAGAATGAGGTTGCCCGATACCGAGCATGCCGACATTCGATTTGATTTTGCGGTGCCGGCTCGCCCGTAGTCGCCTCCATCTCCTCGTCCGTCATCTGCCTCGTGATGTCGGCCGGCGGTTGTTCTTCGGAAGACTTTACTGGTATGGGTGTTGCTTCAGGTGCTGGCTGTGCTGCAACGGTGATGCTCAGGTTTACTACTGAGAAAGCTATGACCAATTTTTTAAACAACTTTTCACCTCCTGATTTAATGGGAGGAATACTAGCAGAAAACCCGTTATTTGTCCATCCATGTACCACATTTCGGTAGAGTTCAGTAGAATCGTACTATGACTACACAAGCCATTGTTTTAGCAGCTGGGCAGGGGACGCGGATGAATCATCCGGACTTGCCAAAGGTACTGGTACCCGTGAATGGTCGGCCAATGATTACCTACGTACTCGCAACGCTTCAGGAGATTGGCATTGCTGATCCGGTAATTGTGATTAAACACAAAGCCGAGAAGGTCCGGGAAACGCTCGGTGCTCGTCGGTTTGTCGAACAAGATGATCGGGTTGGAACGGGTGCCGCGGTGCAGGCTACAGCAGGCGAACTTCGTTCGCATGAGGGCTTGATCTACATCGTCAATGGCGACCACCCATTCTTTTCGGTTGAAACCTACCAAGCGCTCGCTATGGCGCTGGAGAATCCGCAAGTTGCCATAGCACTCGCAACCAGCCAGGTAAGCTCTATTGAGGAACGATACGGTCGAATTGTCCGATCGTCTGATGCGACAGTTGAGCGGATTGTTGAGTACAAGGATGCAACAGATAGTGAGCGACAGCTGACTGAATATAATGCCGGTTTGTACCTTGTTCGATCACCCTGGCTTTGGAGCGCGCTTGATCGAATTGAGCCGAGCGGTGTTACCGGCGAGTACTACCTGACGGACATCGTTGCCTTGGGCATAGCTGATGGGTACCAGGTGGCAGCGGTCGGTGTGCATCGTCCGAGTGAGGCGCACGGCATCAATACGCCTGAGGAGCTCGCGATTGCTGAGCAGCTCTTGAAGGAACGGGTGTAATCTGGTGTGATACAGGTATGATTGTGAATCTCTTCACAGATGCTCCAGGGACATTGCAGACCGAGGCGCTGGTACTCTTTGTGCGCGATGGACAGCGGCCTCGGTACATAAAGGAGCTTGAGCAGCAGATTCCTCCGCTCGCTCTTGCATCGTTCAAGGCCAAATTTGGCGAAACCCTGCTCGCATTTCCCGCGAAGGGCACGGTCAAGCGAATACTGCTCGTTGGGCTTGGTGATAGTGCGACAGATCGTGATCCAGTCGAGGTATTTCGTCGAGCCCTGGGTATTGGTATGAAGTTTCTTACGAAGCAAGGTGTGCTTGATGTTGCTGTCTACATTGGCGCCATCTTCGATGAATCATTTGATGATCGATTTGATGCCATCATACGGGAAGCAATTGTGATCAGTCTGATTGCGCCCTATGGGTACGAAAAGCACCGCTCAAAGAAAGAAGATTCGACGGAGCTCCGATCATTTACGTGGGTTGCGCCGTTGGCACGGACGAAAGAGAAGCTAGCGACCTTACTCAAAGAGGCTTGTGTGATTGCTGACAGTGTTCGAATTGCTCGGGATTTAGTCAACGCACCGAGTAATGTGATGACACCAGCGGCATTGGCGAGAGCAGCAAAGCAACTAGTTGAGAGTCAGCCCACACTGAGTTGTACGGTATTCGATCAGAAAAAATTGGCCAGCGCTGGTTTTGGTGGTATTCTCGCTGCTGCTCAGGGTTCCGATGCTGAGCCACAACTGATCACACTGGAATATCTACCTGCCGGACAGGCAGGCAAATCGGAGCAGGTGAAGACTAAGAAGACAGTTGTTCTTGTTGGTAAGGGTGTCACCTTTGATTCTGGCGGTATCAATCTCAAACCCGAACGCGGCATGAACGAGATGCACATGGATATGGCTGGCGGGGCGGCTGTCTTGGCAACGGTTTACGCAGCTGCTGCGCTCCAATTGCCAATCCATGTGGTTGGCGTCGTGCCGGCCGTTGAAAATATGCCAAGTGGTACGGCCAGCAAGCCAGGCGATATCATAACCTCAAAATCTGGTTTGACGATCGAGGTGGCAAACACTGATGCCGAGGGCAGGATTATTTTGGCTGATGCTCTGACGCATGCGGCTGCTTTCAAGCCCGATCTGATTATTGATTGCGCAACTCTGACGGGTGCCGCCCTTGTTGCACTCGGGGAAGAGCGGGCTGCGCTCCTTGGGAACAACCAAAAGTTGATAGACTCTGTTCTAGACGTTGGCCGACAAACTGGTGAACTGCTTTGGCAGCTACCGATCGATGATGATTATCGCGAGCACGTGAAGAGTGATAGTGCCGATGTCAAGAACCTTGGTAAGAAGGGCAACGCTGGTGTGATTGCGGGGGCGGCTTTTCTTGAGAAGTTCGTGTCTAAAGATACGCCGTGGGCGCACATTGATTTAGCTGGTCCGGCCATGCGATCAGAACCAGGCGCCTATCAGCCAAAAGGTGGTACAGGCTGGGGCGTGCGACTACTCACTGCTTTTCTTGAGAAGGAATCACAATGAAGGTGCTACTGATCCAATGTCGGACTGACGCCTCGGCAGCTCACGAGCTGGATTGCGTTCTCCGCCACGGCAAGCTGACACCTGATGAGATCACTATTGCTAATCCAGTCTTGAAGCCCGGCTCGCTTCGTATCCATCCGGCACAAGATTTTGATGCAATCCTCATGGGCGGCTCTGGCCAGTTTGGGATCGTTCAAGCCGCGGATACGTTAGCGTTTCAACGGGGACTCACCGAGATTCGACCGGTACTTGATGCGGTCGTTGAAGGTGATCTACCATTCCTTGGCATGTGTTTGGGTCACCAAGTACTCGCCTGGCATATTGGGGCGGCTGTCGTTGCTGATCCTAAGCAGGAAGAAGTTGGCTCGTTCAAGGTAACACTGACCGAGGCTGGCAAGAACGACCCCTTGTTTACCGGCATGCCCGAACAATTTATTGCCCAGCATGGCCATAAGGAGTCGGTGGATGAGCTGCCGGCAGGTGCGGTTCAGCTATCGATTGGTAAACGGAATCCCATGAGCAGCTTTCGAGTTGGTGCAGCTGTCTACGGGGTGCAATTTCATCCAGAATTGACACTTGATGATCTCATGGCCCGTCTCTCATTGTATCCAGATTACTTGCACGGCAAAACAGTTGCCGAGGCCCGAAAAGGCTTCAAAGAATCACCTGATGCACCTCGAGTGCTGCGAAATTTCTTTGAGCACGTCGTTGCTGCTTGACGATGTTCGGCAGAAATCGTACTATTATCCCACTGTGAACGTACACCAACACCTTATTTGCCGCTTTATTCTCGTCGGGGACCATTCCCGGAGCGTTGCGGTGTCACAGTAGAAGAACGATTTCACTAAGCAACAGCGCTCCGGGAACGGGGCGCTGTTTTGTTTCCTGGTCAGCTGGTGGAGCTTGTAGCTTGAGCCTCACCACCTGCTCGGGGGATGCAGGTTTATAAATTGGAGTTTGAAGATAGGTGGTGGATCAGGTGCAGAAAGATTTGAGACGGGTGGTGCGGATGCATTGCATGTATCCCTTTCGGGATCTTTTCGATGGCATTGTACACTACGTCAACCGAGGAGTGTACGCGGCAAACGGAGGCAATTTTACGGTGTTGAATCAGCCGCTGCCGGATCACTTCCTCACGGATGTGCATCGGCATGACCTTGGTGCTTCAGTGTATCTGGAGCTGTACGGAGAGGGATGTATGTTTACGCGTGCTCTCGATACACCGCTGTTCATCGATAGGCTTCGGGTAGAAGCCAAACGGTGTACGCTCGTATTGCAGCCATTCATAGTCAGTAAGGCAGCGATCGAGTTGGTTGCTGCAGTGCCAGGCATGACACTTGCTGGTAGTCGGTTCAACTTAGTCGAGAAGATAAACAATAAGTTGTTCGCTCGACAGTTGTTCGAAAAGGTCGGCATGGACTTGCTCCAAGGCAACATCTGTAAAAGTGAGCAGGAAATTCGTAACGCTGCCGCTCGACTACGACGATCTGGCGTGCGACAGATGGCCCTTATTGATCCAAGTCCATACGCGGCGTCTGGTAAGGGTTTGATTGGTCGAACGACCATATCTTCGGACGATCGGACCTATGAGATGCAGCTACAGGGAATCTTGCAGCCGTATTCTCGATCGTATAGGAATTTATCCGTCATCCTTACAGAATGGAGTGATGAGGTTGTATCGAGCCCAAGCGTGATTGGGTATATCGATGCTCAACGCAGAGTAAACTTCATCGCAACCACATCTCAGGTATTTGAGGGTGTCGGAAGTCCGGTGTACAGAGGGAGTATCATTCCTGCGCAGGAGTCGCCTGAAGTGATTCTTGACCTCTACCGATGCTTTACGGCAATTGCCAATCAGCTTGTAAAACGAGACTGGGTGGGTGTGTTTGGGATTGATTTCATTGTTGTTCGTAGTGGTACGGGAGTGCGCGTTATTCCAACTGAGATCAACGGTCGCTATACCGGGTCGATGTATCTGGCGAACGCAATGCGGCGGTTGCCGCCGCATGACTGGTTTGGCTACTGTTTAAATGTCGCTGTGCCACTGGGTACGACATATTGTGAATTACGAACAGCAATTGAGCTCGTATCGGATCGTCCCTCGGAGAAAGTATTAGCTTTCAATGTGGGACCACTGCATTTGGGCAAATCGACTGTTATGGTGCTCATAGATCCTTCACGTGAACAAAAGCCCCGACAAAGGGCAGAAGTTATATTTGATGAGATAGAGCATCTACTATCGCCATTGAGGAAGCAGCAATATTATGAGCTAGCGGCGAGCTAGCTTGAGCTACATTGATTCTGAATCTGCCGGACAGCATTAGTTGTCCGGCTTTTCTTTTGCCCGTGGTACACTCAATGCCTATGGCGAGCATCAAGACGCGGGGCATAATTCTGCAACGACGGGTCTATGGGGAGGCGGATCGGATTTTGACGATCCTGACACCTGGTATGGGTAAGATGACGGCAATTGCCAATGGCGCTCGGCGGCTCACGAGTAAGATGGGTGGCCACTTGGAGCTGTTTTACGTAGTCGACTGGGTGTTGGCCGAGGGGCGGAATTGGCATGTGGTCACGAGTGCTGATGTCGTTGACTCATTCCAGGAGCTTCGATTGTCATTGACGACTGTTGAACAGGCGAGCTACTTAGCCCAGTTAGTCAGCCGGCTCTCGCCGGATGATCAGGTGCAGCCGAAGATGTATCACTTGCTCGTTGAGGCGTTTGGTCAGCTATCCGGATCGCGTGGGACTACACTGTTGCGGCAAGTAGAGTGGCAGTTATTGTTGGCGTCGGGTTTGCAGCCAGAGCTGCGTGCCTGCAGCCATTGTACGAAAGCACTTGATCCAATCACTCTTGGGCTGTGTCCAGAACGAGGCGGGGCGCTTTGTCCTGACTGTATGCAAGTCGAAACGGTCCACGTGCCAATTCAGGCAGAGACGCTCAAGGTGCTTCGACTTTTCGAACGGGCGCCCCTCCAGTTATCCACCCGCTTGCAACTGTCGAGTGCCGTGCAAGAGGAGTTGGCGCGGACGACGAAACTATTCCTTGAACATGCGCTGGAGCAGTCCATCAAGTTTCCGACATTTGGTACACTACAGCCATCAACCGTATTGGTATCACAATGACCTCACTGATTACGACGCTGACGATTATTCTCGAGACCTTGCTGATCTTCAGGGCGGTTTTTATTATCTTCGGCGCATCGGGTGTCTCATTGGTGCAACTCATTATGAGGGTCTCGGATCCCTTGGTGCAGCCGTTCGTTGGTCTTGTCCCGGCGATGCGTTACGGCTCGTACTTGATTGACTGGCCAACGGTACTGGCTCTGATTGCATATGGCATTTTAAGCTTTCTTCTTATTGAAATGGTTCATTATCTGACCGTTCGCCTTCACCGTTAGTCATGATTGGTATCTGTGATTCTGGAGTAGGTGGCTTGATCGTCTATCAGAAGCTGAAGGCGTTGTTGCCCAATGCGAGTTTCGTATACTTGGCTGATCAAGCGTACGCCCCGTACGGCGAACGAACGCAGGCAGAGATTATTGCGCGGATGAAGCTGGTGATCCAATTTCTCGTCGATGAGGGTGCGACAATGGTCGTGATTGCCTGTAACACCGCGACGGTCAATGCAGTTGATGAGCTACGCAGTACGTTTCCAGCTACGCAGCTTGTGGGGATGGAACCCGCTATTAAGCCAGCAGCAGCCGCTGCCGATAAGATTATCGTGTTAGGTACCAATTCTACGGTGCACAATGCTCGGTATAGGGCATTAGTGGATGAGTACGCTGCAGGAAAGACAGTCTGGAATGTTGGCGCCCCAGAATTAGTCCGACAGGTCGAGACAGGAGAGCTCAATCGAACCGATCTCATTCAGGCCAAGGTGCAGCAACACATTGAGGATGGTGCCCAGGCACTGGTGATCGGTTGCAGTCACTTTTCCTTTCTCATCCCAACCATTGAGAAGGTCTGGCCAGATTTGCAGATTTTTGATGGTGCCGAAGGTGTTGCTCGCCAGGCAGTCAAGCAGCGTACTGAGCGTGGTCTGATGCCAGACGAGTCGAAGAACCAGTTTTACACGACAGGCGTCGCATCTACGGCTCATTTCCTTACGCCAGCGATCACCTTCGAGCACATGGATCTTTGAGTCTGTTGCCCTGGTAACAGGTTCATGTGTACACTAGGACTATGAACTATCCAGACAACTTTATGGAGACACTGGTCTCGCTCGCCAAACGGCGGGGTTTTGTCTTTCCATCGGCCGAGATCTACGGTGGACTGGCAGCGGTTTGGGACTACGGTCCACTCGGCGCACTCATGAAGCAAAACCTTCGGCGCGAATGGATGAATCGTTTTGTGCATAGTCGGAACGATATTGTGCCAATCGAGTCGTCTATTTTGACGAATCGTCAGGTGCTCGTTGCTTCTGGGCACGAGAAAGGTTTCTCTGATCCGTTGGCCGAGTGCACAGTTTGTCATGAGCGGTTCCGAACTGACCATGAGATTCCTAAAGCGAAGGATCATGAACACCAACTTACCGAAGAAAAGCAGTTTAACCTGATGTTTAAAACCCACGCCGGAGCGGTTGAGGAGAGTGCCAACCTAGTGTATCTGCGACCAGAGACAGCGCAGGGTATGTTTGTGAACTTTAAGCTCATTGCCGAGGCCATGCGTTTGCGCCCACCGTTCGGTATCGCACAGATCGGCAAGGCGTTTCGTAATGAGATTACTGTTGGAAATTTCATTTTTCGGTTACGTGAGCTTGAACAGGCCGAGATTGAGTACTTTGTGCCACCAGCCGATGCCGAAAAGCACAACGCAGCTTGGGTTGAGGAGTGGAAGCAGTTTTTCGTTGATTTGGGCTTGAATGATGAGCGACTGCGAGTCCGGGAACTTTCTCCAGAAGATCGGGCGCACTACGCAGCCTCAAATACCGACATAGAGTACGAGTTTCCGTTTGGTTGGGGTGAGCTGGCTGGGATTGCCAATCGGACCGACTACGATCTGCAGAACCACATCAAGCATTCCGGGAAAGATCTTTCTTGGTTTGATGAGGAGACAAAGGAACGGATTGTGCCCTACGTCATCGAGCCAACCCTTGGCCTTGATCGGCTATTGATGGTGTTGTTAGTGCAGGCGCTGCATATTTCTGATGGAACAGATGGTCGTGAGGCAGGGGAGATGGTGCTCAAGCTTAATCCAAAGATTGCACCGGTCACGGCTGCCGTATTTCCTCTCGTGAAGAAAGAGCAGCTACCGGAGATCGCCAAGACTATCGTCAAAGACCTTCGAGAGGCCGGAATCGGCTACGTTCAGTACGATGAATCAGGTTCGATTGGCCGCCGTTATCGTCGCCAAGACGAAATTGGGACGCCGTGGTGCATTACCGTTGATTTTGACTCGCAAACCGATCAAACCGTGACCCTCCGCCACCGCGATACGCTTGAGCAAGAGCGAGTGTCGATCAGTGAATTGCCAGCGAAGCTCAAAGCGGCTCTCAAGGCCTAGTGATGACATTGTCAGGGGCGCCAGCGGTCAAGGCGGCACTGGCTGCGCTGGCAACGCCCGAACGCGCCAAAGCCTCGGCATGGTTTTTTAAGACCGGTCCGGGCCAGTATGGTGAAGGGGATCAATTTATTGGTGTCAGCGTCCCGCAGCAGCGGACGGTTGTGCGTCAGTTCGAGAAGCTTGCATTCCAAGATATCGAGAAGCTGCTTGTCAGCCCGATCCACGAACATCGACTGACAGCAACGCTGATTCTAGTACGGCAGTTTGGGCAGGCAAAGAAGGATTCGGCGCAACAGCTCAAGATTGTTGAGTTTTATCTTCAACACCTTCACGGCATCAATAATTGGGATATCGTTGACAGCTCGGCGTCCTACATTCTCGGGGACTACTATCTTGCGCGACCCGAGCAGAACGCAGAATGGCAGAAGCTGCTCCGGAAGCTTGTGCGATCCCCAGTTGTTTGGGAGCGCCGGGTGGCAGTGTTGGCAGCCGGAGCCTTCATCCGTGTCGGTATTTTTGACGATACCCTTGAGCTCGCCGAGCTGCTCGTGGCCGACAAGCACGATCTCATCCACAAAGCCGTTGGCTGGATGCTGCGCGAGGTGGGGAAGAAGGACGAGAAGGTGTTGCGACAGTTTCTCGACAAGCATGCATCAGTAATGCCTCGCACCATGCTCCGCTATGCAATTGAACGATTCTCGAAATCTGATCGTGAACACTACCTATTTTTCAAGGGGTTGTAGGGGTTTGGTATAGTACCTGTATGATTCGTCTCACCCTACTCATCTTGTTGGTTTTGGGGATTGTTGGCGCTGTCTGGGTGTGGATGCGGGTTGCGAAGGTGCAGCGGGATAGCCGGTACGCGATGTTTCAGGCAAATAGTGCACCTAGTCCGTTGCCAGATGGCTTTTGGCCGGGCACCTGGGCTGGTGGTGGAACTGATTGGCTGGGTAAAGAGTTTGATGCTGCGACGCAGACAGGTTTGAATGTCTTTCAGGCTACTCCTGAGCCTGCGAAGCGAATCCCGTTTAGAATGTCAGTGGCGCTATCGCTCAAGAACGAGAAACAAACAGTGCTACTTCTTGACTACAACGTAGAAGGCAACTCACCGTGGATTCGGTTGGTGCGAGATGAAGTTGTCCAGGTCGCGCCAGGCAAGTTACTCGGCCTGCTGTATTACAAGCTTGGCCCGATTGTGATCCCAGTCGACTTCTTTGAGCAGCAGCAAGGTCCAACGATAGAGCAGTAACGAGAGAATTTCCTTCGTAAAATCCCCACCAGGCCACATAGGCCTGGTGTTTTGTTGTGTTTACTCGGTTCAAATTGTGAGTGATTCCTCGATGAGGGGTTATCCACTTGATAGTGCAATCAGGGAGCGGTAGAGTAATTCCTGTGCGAAGTGGTGATATGTGGAAAAAAGTGGGGAAAAGCCATAATTGCTGGGGATAAACAGGAGTAGCAACAGATGTTTGTAGGTGAGTATCGACACAACATGGATGCCAAGGGCAGACTCGCGATCCCATTTCGAATGCGGAGCGAGCTTGAACGTGGTGCCGTGGTGACTCGTGGCGTTGATACCTGTCTTACCATCTACACCCGAGAAGAGTGGGACAAGCTGGCAGAGAAAATCGCTGCCTTGCCCATGTCTGATCCCAAGGCTCGTCGGTTTTCGCGGTTCTTCTTGGCTGGTGCGGCAGAGGTTGAGTTCGACAAGCAGGGTCGGATTCTGTTGCCAGCCTATCTGCGTGAGTATGCCGGTATTGCCAATGCCACCGTGGTGGCCGGTGTCTACAACAGGATTGAGTTGTGGAGTGAACAAGCGTGGAACAAGCAGTCGGCTGAGGTGATGCCATCGGATGATTTGGGAGGATTAGCGATTTGAGGCCGATCGGCGAGGGAGTCAGTGACTCATTCGCCACGTCTTCCTCAAGACCAGGGTCGCCACAGGCGACTATCCAGGGGACACTTTTACAGGAGGGGCACATACAGAAGTTCCGGGTTCTGAGGGGAGCCCAGAACTTCTGTCTCCGGAGAAAGTTATGAAACATATTCCAGTCTTAGTTGATGAATTGCTCGACTGCTTGAAGCTCCAACCTGGGGCCTCGGTGATTGATGCAACACTCGGTCTTGGTGGTCACGCCCAAGTAGTTCTTGAGCGAGTCGGCCCAACTGGTCGACTACTCGGTCTTGAGCGGAGTGCTGAAGGGTTAGCAGAGGCACGCAAAGTGCTGACACCATTTAAGGCACAGATAGTACCTGTTCACGCTAACTTTCGTGAGCTGGTATCAGTTGCCACTGAACACAAGTTTGATCAAGTTGATGCAGTCTATTTTGATCTCGGTTTGGCATCGTGGCAGATTGATCAAGACTATCAGGGCTTAAGTCATCAGTTTGATGCACCGCTCGATATGCGGATTGAGGCACCTGCCAAGTATCAGCAATCGACAGCACCAACTGTTCGCTGGACGCAAGATGATCGCCTGTTGCGAATCGTAGAGCGCTGGCGAGGCTACTCAGCGGCCGAGGTACTGGCTCAAGCCAGTCAAACTGATTTGGAAACAGTGTTTCGGGAGTTAGGTGGGGTACGGACCTGGCGCACGGTGGTCGCAGCCATCATCGAGGCTCGGATAGTACGGCCAATTGAACGAACGGGGCAGCTTGTCGAGATTGTTGGCGAGAGCCCGCGGTTGTTGGCTTTAGTATTCCAGGCATTGCGAATCCTCGTAAACGATGAGTACGGCGCACTGCTGGCTGGCCTAGATGGAGCATGGCAGGTTTTGCGACCTGGTGGTCGCTTGGCAGTCATTAGCTTTCACGGCGGTGAACACCGACTCGTAAAACAACTCTTTCGTACTCTTTCCGGAACCGCGACGATTGCTCGAGTTTTTCCGTCAAATGCTGAAATAACTCACAATCCACGCTCGCGGAGTGCCACACTCCGATACATCACAAAGACTACAGCAACGTCAGTCACGAACAAGGAGAGGTAGATATGGCAACAGCAATTCCACTCACGATCGAACGACAACTCGGCGATGGATCACGTAAGCATACCGTGCCCCAGCAGGTCAAAATTGGCCCCGTCAGCGTTCGGGTGCTTACGATCGCTTCGTTAGCGAGCTTGCTCTTGTTTTATCTTGCCCAGACCACGCAAAGTGCCACCACTTCCTATGAAGTGCAGTCGCTTGGCGAGGCACAGCAGGAGTTAGTCGAAGATGTTGAACGCATGGAGCTTGAGGCACAGCGGCTGCAAACCCTAGGTGCAATTCAACAAGGGCTTGGTGATAGCTTGGCAACCGACTTTGTTCCTGCAAAGGATCTGAAGACCGTCGAGTAGCTATGCGACGAAGCGGTGCTTTTCGTGGGGATGGACGGCTTCGCATCTTGAGCCTGATCGTGTTGGCTGGCAGTCTTGTTATTACTTGGCGACTCTTTCAGAAGAGCGTTATCGAACATCCACTGTACGCTGCACGTGCGGAGTCTCAGT
>ERZ1292633.5099-Hain-H41-02um-R1-5099-length-11983-cov-5_pt1 | contig 11983 bp, 6 predicted proteins | sample MGYA00564406_ERZ1292633 | MGnify/ENA primary metagenome ERZ1292633 (study PRJEB36523, sample SAMEA6512639) | groundwater metagenome | collected 2019-01-08 | study: AquaDiva: Metagenomics assemblies of 32 groundwater samples
AGTCGTCGAAGATCTACCTGCGCGAGTTCCCGACCGCCGGTCCGCGCGTGCTGCAGGGACCGGGCGAGAACGCCGGCGTCGTCGACATCGGCCACGGCTGGGTCGCGGTATTCAAGATGGAGTCGCACAACCATCCGAGTTACCTCGAGCCCTACCAGGGCGCCGCGACGGGAGTCGGCGGAATCCTGCGCGACGTCTTCACCATGGGCGCGCGCCCGATCGCCTGCATGGATTCGCTCTCGTTCGGAGAGATCGACGCGCCGCGGATGCGCTCGCTCGTCGACGGGGTGGTGCGCGGCATCGGCACCTACGGAAACTGCGTCGGAATCCCGACGGTGGGCGGCGAGACGCGCTTCCACCGCTCCTACAACCAGAACATTCTGGTCAACGCCTTCGCGCTCGGCGTGGCGCGGCGCGAGCGGATCTTCCGCGCCAAGGCGGGCGGGCCGGGCAATGCGATCCTTTACGCCGGGAGCCGTACCGGGCGCGACGGGATCCACGGCGCCACGATGGCGTCCGAGGCGTTCGATTCGGAGAGCCAGAAGAAGAAGCCGGCCGTGCAAGTGGGCGACCCGTTCGTCGAGAAGATCGTGCTCGAAGCCTGCCTGGAGGCGATGCACGATCCCTCCGGCATGGGAGCGATCGTGGCGATTCAGGACATGGGCGCCGCGGGATTGACGAGCTCGGTCTTCGAGATGGCGTCGCGTGGTCAGGTCGGCTTCGTCATGGACCTGGACCAGGTGCCGTTGCGCGAGCCGGGCCTCACCCCGTACGAGATGATGCTTTCCGAATCGCAGGAGCGCATGGTGCTGGTCGTCCAGCGCGGCCGCGAGGAGGAGATCAGCAAGATCTTCCACAAGTGGGGGCTCGAGGTCGCGAAGATCGGCGAGGTGCGAAATGGTGGCCGCGCCGAGATCCGCCATCGCGGCAAGGTCGTCGCCGAGATGCCGATCGCGCCGCTGACCGACGACGCGCCGGTCTACGAGCGCCCGGTCGCCGTTCCGAAAGACCTCGCGCGGCGCCAGAGCGCGCCGGAAGTTCCTCCGGTCACCGATCCCGCGGCAACGCTCCGCGCGCTCCTGGCGACCCCCGAGCTCGGCAGCAAGGAGTGGATCTGGCGGCAGTACGACCACACCGTGCGCACCAACACGGTCATCGGCCCGGGCGGCGACGCCGCGGTCTTGCGGCTCAAGGGCACGCCGTCCGGGCTCGCGATGACCTCGGACGTGAATCCGGTTTATTGCGCGCTCGATCCGCGGTCGGGCGGGCGGCAGGCGATCGCCGAGGCGGTGCGGAACCTGGCCTGCGTCGGCGCCGAGCCGGTCGGCGTCACCGACTGCCTGAACTTCGGCAGTCCGGAGAACCCCGAGATCCTCTGGCAGTTCCGCGAGGCGGTGCGCGGCCTCGCCGAAGCCTGCCGCGCCTTCGAGGTGCCGGTGATCTCGGGCAACGTCTCGCTCTACAACGAGACCGCGGGGAGCGCGATTCTGCCGACGCCCACCGTCGGCATGGTCGGCGTCATCGCCAATCTCGGCGAGATTCCGGTCGCGCACTTCCGTCGCCCCGGCGACCGCATCGTGCTGCTGGGCGAAGACCGCGCCGAATTCGGCGGCGCGGTCTACCTTCGTCTGCTGCACGGCATCGAGCAGGGCCACCCGCCCGCGGTCGATCTCGCCGCCGAAGCGCGGCTCGCCAGGTTCCTGCGCGCCGCGATCGCGGCGGGGCTCGTGCGCACCGCGCACGACCTCTCCGAGGGCGGCCTCGGGTTGGCTCTCGCCGAAGCGACCTTCGGCGAAGGCGTCGGCGCCGCGGTGCGCGTCGGCCTGTCGGCGACCGCGCTCTTCTCGGAGAGCCAGGGCCGCGCCGTGGCAGCGCTCGCGCCACGCCACGTCGAGCGCTTCCTCGCGCTCGCCGAACAGCACGGCGTGCCGGCGGCCGAGGTGGGCGAAGTCGGCGGCGACGCGCTCGAGATCGCCTTCGCAGGCGGGCAGCTCCGCGAACCCGTAGAGGCGCTGCGGCGAATCTGGACCGAGGCGCTGCCGCGGGCGCTCGGGCTCTAGGAAATCGGAGAGAATCGACCCGTCCCATGTGCGGCATCTTCGGCATCGAAGGGGCGGACGACGCCTCGAATCTGACCTACCTCGGGCTCTACGCGCTGCAGCACCGCGGCCAGGAGAGCTCGGGGATCTGCGCCTGGGATGGCGAGCGCATGCACGTCGAGCGCGGCATGGGGCACGTCGCCGACATCTTCCCGGCCAAGGTCCTGGCGCGCCTTCCCGGCAAGCGCGCGATGGGGCACACGCGCTACTCGACCGCCGGCTCGTCGGTGGTGGCCAACGCGCAGCCGATCGTGGTCAAGACCTCGATGGGACCGGTCGGCGTGGTGCACAACGGCAACCTCACCAACGCCGCCGGGATCCGCGCCGACCTGGAGCGCCAGGGGTCGATCTTCCAGACCACCAGCGATACCGAAGTCATCCTTCACCTCATGGCGCGCAATTCGCGCGTCGACGTCGTGGAGTCGTTGCTGGCGGCGCTCGCCGAGGTGGAGGGCGCCTACTCGCTGCTCTTCATCACCGACACCTGCCTGATCGCGGCGCGCGATCCGCACGGCTTCCGGCCGCTCGCTTTGGGAGAGGTCGACGGCGTCCCCTGCTTCGCTTCCGAGTCGTGCGCCTTCGATCTGCTGGGGGCGCGGAAGGTGCGCGAGCTTGCCCCCGGTGAGATCGCGGTGGCGCGCCGCGGCGGCCTCGAATCATTCCGTATCGGGCCGAGCGGCGGGGTACCTCAGCCGGCGCGTTGCGCCTTCGAGCACGTCTACTTCGCGCGACCCGACAGCAGTGTGTTCGGCGACTCGGTAGCGCAGGCGCGGCAGCGGATGGGCGCCCGGCTCGCGCGCGAGGCGCCGGCGGTGGCGGACATGGTCGTGCCGGTTCCCGACAGCGGCCTCTACGCCGCGCTCGGTTACAGCCGGGAGTCGGGGTTGCCATTCGAGCTCGGCCTGACGCGGAATCATTACGTCGGGCGCACCTTCATCGAGCCGCGCCAGTCGATCCGCAACTTCGGCGTCAAGGTGAAGCTCAATCCGGTGCGCCCGATCATCGAAGGAAAGCGCGTCGTGCTGATTGACGATTCGATCGTGCGCGGCACGACGTCGCGCAAGATCGTGCACATGATGCGCGAAGCGGGAGCGGCGGAGATTCACCTGCGCATTTCGTCGCCGCCGACCCGCTGGCCCTGTTACTACGGAATCGACACGCCGCGCCGCTCCGAGCTCATCGCGGCGCAGAAAAGCGAAGAAGAGATCCGCGATTTCGTCGCGGCGGACTCGCTCGGCTATCTTTCGCTCCCGGGGCTCCTGGCCTGTCTCGGGGGCGCGCCCTCGAGTTACTGCACGGCCTGCTGGAGCGGCGAGTATCGCGTGCCGATCGCGGCCCTCGACCGCCGGCAGGCGGAGCTCTTTCCGATCCGCGCCGACGACGAAGCCTGAGCGCTCAAGGGCGGATGCGCGAGCCGCCGCCGGCGGCCGGCGCGAGCGCGATCTCGCCGCTCCAGAGCGCGATCCGGTAGAACGCCCGCGCCGCGATCGCGAGCTGGAGGAGCAGGAACGAGGCGAGGATCGCGCCGCCGCTTCCGAGGCCGACGGCGTTGCGCAGCGCGCCGAGGAGCGCGACCGCGACGACCAGCGTCGTCGCGAGGCCGAGCCAGATCGAGAAAGGCGCCGCTGGCCGGCGGACCAGAGAGCGCGTTGCGCGGAGCAGAGCGCGAACACCGCCGCGCGCGTCGTCGCGCGCCACCGCGATGCGCGCCAGGTCGAGCGCGAGCAGGACGGCGACGACTCCGAGCGCCGCCGCCGTCGCCCCCGCGAGGCCGAGCCAGAATTTCGCGGCCTCGGCGCGGAACGACAGCGCGCCGCGGGCGATCCAGAACGGCGCCGAGGCCAGGCCACCGACGAGCGCGGCGAGCGGAACGGCCGCGAGTCCCATTCTCAGGAAGCGAGCGAAGTAGCGCGCGCCGCCGCCCGCGAAGCGGAGCGCGAGCGACCGGCGATCGGGGCGAAGCAGCGTCTCGAGCGCGCCGCCGGCGAAGAAGGCGTTGGCGAGGAGCGCGATCGCCGCGACGACGCCGAAGACCGGACCGAGGGCGCCGAAGAGCGCGCGGTTCGTCTCCACGAGATCCCTGAGGAGCACGAGGTCGAGACGTTCGAGGAACCGATCCCCCGAAGGCGCCGGTCCCAGGGTGGCGGAGAAGAAGGCGGCGAGCGGCACAGTCGCGAGCAGCGCGGGCAGGAGCTGGAGAATCCAGAGCAGGATCGCGAGCCGCCGCTCGCGCGCCGCGCGGCCGAGCGCCAGGACGAAAGGAAGGGAGCGCATCGTCAGAGCCCCAGGAAGGCGAACGTGCGCTCGAAGGCGGCGAGCGCGCGCAGCGCCCAGGCGTGGGCGCTCGTGCGGTCGTCCCGGGTGCGCAGGGCGTTGTTCAATCGGTCGGCGTCGAGCGGGAGCTTGCCATCGGGGTCGATTTCGACCGATAGCAGGCGCTCTGGGCCATCGAGGGTCCAGACCTCCCAGCGACGATCGCCCGCCCAGATCCTCCGCTCCGGCGCCTTCCCTTCGAACCGGAGCTCGACTTCGACGGGCAGTTCGATCTCGCCGAGCTGACGGAGGTCGACCCAGCTGCGCCAGCCCCTCGTGTCGGTGTCTTCGGCGGCGCGCTCGCGCTCCGCCGCCTCCTCTTCGGTCACGATGGCCGCTTCGGCGGCTCCGGTCTCCGCGGCCCGGCGTCCGCGGAACTCCGCCAGCGGTTCGCTCTCGATCCGGCGCACGGCGGGATCGAAGATGCCGGAGCCGCGGATCGTCTGCTCGAAGAAGCGGTCAAGATCGCGCCCCGAAATCTCCTCCGCGACGGCGTAGAAGTCCTCGGCCCGCGGGTGGGCGAAGCGGAAGCGCTCGTGGTAGGTCCGCATCACGCGGGCCATCGTCGTCTCGCCGAGGATCCCTTCGAGCGTCCGCAGCACGAGCGCCGGCCGCGAGTAGGAGTTGAAGCCGTACTGGCCGTTCGACGAGTACTCCCAGGAGCGGGCGCCGATCCGGTCGAAGCGGCGCTCGTGGTGCGTGCCGAGTTGGTCGACTTCTGCGGCGCCGATCTCGAGGCCGAGGAAGCTCACCATCGAGCTCCGCTCGCCGTAGCCCAAGTCGAGGACCTTCGCGGTCGAATAGGTGTTGAACCCTTCGTCGAGCCAGGCCTCCTCGAACTCGTTCGAGCCGACGAGGCCGTACCAGTACTGATGGCCGAACTCGTGCACCGCCGTGATCTCGGGCTCGTGGATCCCCGAGAACGGCCAGATGTGGTAGGCGTACTTCGAGCCGTTGAAGAACAGGGTCGGATACTCGACACCCGTCGCTCCGGTGGCGTCCTGCGGCGGGTCGATGACGGTGATCGTCGGGTACGGGTAGGCGCCGTACCAGAGCCCGAACCACTTGAGCGAGAGCTTCACCGCCTTGAGATGGCGGGCGATCTGCCGGCGGTGCGAAGGCTGCATCAGCAGCCGGATTTCGACGTCGCGGAGGCGGACCTCCTCCGGGTCGCGGTCGAGGAGCTCGGCGATCCGGGCGAGCTCGGCCGGCGTGACCTCGTCGGCGGCGACGAACGGCTCGACGACCTCGACGAAGGTCGGATCGGCGCTCCAGGCGAAGTCGTGGACGTCCTCCTGCTCGTGGACGAATGTCGTCGTGCCGTCCGCATTCTTCGTCTCGGCGACGCGCCGGCCGGTGGCGCCGACGACGTAGCCGTCCGGAACCGTGATCTCGACCCGGTAGCGGCCGAAGTCGGCGTAGAACTCGGAGTTGGCGTGGTACTGGTGGCAGTTCCAGGCGCCGGTTTCGCGCCCGCGCAGGCCTTCGGGTTCGTAGACCGCGAGCTTCGGGAACCACTGCGTCACGGCAAAGAAGTCCTCGAAGTAGCCGGCCCGGGCGTAGACCTTGGGCAGACGGGCGGTGAAGACGGCGTCGAAGGCGAGCTCCTCGCCCGGAAGGACGGCGCGCGGCAGGGCGACGCGGGCGACCGTTCGGTCGTCGGCATTGTCGTCGTCGGGATGCTCAAACTGGAGCGCGGGCAGCAGGTCGGTGCCGTCGGCGAGCTTGAGCTCCTCGAGGTCGATCCAGCCCCAGCCGTCGACGGGCGCCTCGTCACCGCGCAGGCGGCCGCGCGACTCGCGGTGGAAGGTGCTGCGATTGTCGCGGAAGGCATTCAGGTAGAGGTGGAACCAGAGATCGGGTACGTCGTCGGACGAGGGGTTCCGCCAGACCACCCGCTGTCGGCCCCGGATCTCCTTCTTCTCGGCGTCCAGCCGGACCGAGATCGAATAGTCGACGACGCGCGGCGCCTCCTTCGGCAAGGCTCCGTGGCCGGTCGCGGCTCCGGCGACGGCGAGCGCGAGGCTGCCGAGGGCGCGGCGGACAGGGGGTGTCATGGAGGAGGGAAGTCTCCCGTTCGGACCCGCCTCCTGTCAACGGCGGCGAGGAGTGGCCCGGCGCGGTGGCCGGCGAGGCGAGGCGCGGGCATCCCGGTCGTGTTGACAAGCAGTGAGGGCTCTGTTCCGATCTCGCCGGCGTGCTAGAACCAAGGAGCCTGTGTTGAACATCGCCTTCCTTAAGGCCCCGATCGGCGGCATTCTGGGCCTCGAGATGCTGACGTTCGTGGAGCCGCTGGGTTTGATCTGCGTGGCCGGCGGCCTCGAGGAGGCGGGCCATCGCTGCTCGATTCACGACCTGCGCATCGACGGAGAAGAAGAAGGGCTCGCCGATTGCCGGCGGCTGGTCCCGGATGTCGTCGGGCTGCAGTGCAATTTCACCACCGAGCGCCGCCGCGCGCTGCGCCTCGCGCAGCGCGTCAAGCGCGAGATGCCGGGCGTCTTCGTCATCATGGGCGGCCACGACGCTTCGCGCGAACCCGGATGGTTCACCGATCCGTCGATCGATGCCATCGCCGTAGGTGACGGCGAAGAGATCATGCCGCCGCTGGTCGACGCGCTGGCGCGCGATCGCGATCTGATGACGGTACCGGGTCTGGTGCTGAATCGATCCGGCGGCCAGCAGGCCACCGGCCACGCACCGGCCCGGCGCGAGCTCGACACGCTGCCGATGCCGGCGCGACATCTCATCGCGAAATACGCTCCGCACTACTACATCAACTTCCGAAGACCGCTGGCGCTCTTCGAGACGGCGCGCGGCTGCCCGTTCAAGTGCAACTTCTGCTCGGTCTGGAAGTTCCACGAGTCGACGTTCCGCGAGAAGTCGCCGGAGCGCGTGGTCGCCGAGCTCCAGGCCATCGAAGCGCCGAATATCTTCATCACCGACGACATCTTCTGGATGAACGTGAAGCGCGGCGAGGAGCTCGCGAAGGCCATCAAGGCCGCGGGAATCAAGAAGTACTTCACCGTCCAGACCCGCACCGACATCATCTGCAAGTTTCCGCATCTCATCGAGATGTGGAAGGAGTGCGGCGATCTCGCCATCTTCCTCGGTCTCGAGTCGATCACCGACGAAGGGCTCGAGCGCGTCAACAAGAAGAACACGGCCGCCAACAACGAGCGCGCGATCGCGATCCTCAAGGAGCTGCGGGTCGGCTTCACTCCCAACTTCATCGTCGATCCGGCCTGGGATCACGAAGACTTCGCGCGCTTGCGCGAATGGATCTCGCGCACCGGCGCCTACAACAGCGGCTTCTCGGTGCTGACGCCGCTGCCCGGCACCGATCTCTGGCACGACGTGAGCTCGCAGGTGACGACGCACGACTGGGAGATGTACGACATCATTCATGCCGTGCTGCCGACCCGTCTTTCACTCGAGGACTTCTACGCCGAGTACGCCAACCTCTGGCAACACGTGCTGAACGTTCGCTACCAGATCCGCGGCAAGGCGCGAACCTACTTTCAGCTCGGCGCGGCGCTCGCCACCGGCAAAGTCGATCTCGCCTCCGTGCGCAAGGGAATGAACATGGCGAAGGTCTTCAGCCGACCCGAGACCTTCCTCGCCGCGCACCGCGCCGCGGCGGTTTAGATCACGCGGTCGCTGCCGCCGTCGACCGGTATCTGCGCCCCCGTGGTCTTGGCGAAGAGGTCGCTCGCAAGTGCGGCGACGAGCGCTCCGACGTCGGCCGCCGTGACCTCGCAACGGAGCAGATTCCGCTTCCGGTATTCCGCGACCGAGAGTCCGTAGCGCGCGGCGCGCCTGGCGAGCATCTCGGGTGTCCAGAGGTCGGTATCGAAGACGGCGTCCGGGTGCAGGACGTTGACGCGTACGCCGCGCGGCGCGAGCTCGAGCGCGGCGACCCGGGCGAGTTGGGTGAGAGCGGCCTTCGAGGCGGAGTAGGCCGCGGCGCCGGGTCCCGGCGCGAGCACGTTGCGAGACCCGATGATCACCACCGCGGCGCCGAAGGGAGCCCGCTCGAGAAGCGGCACCGCGGCGCGCAGCAGCCGAAAGTGGGCGTCGACATTCAACCGAAAGGCACGTCGCCAGGTGGCGTCGGAAAGGTCGACGATTTCGTCGCCCGCCGCGAAAAACCCGACGTTCAGGACGAGGATGTCGAGGCCGCCGAACTGCGCGACCGTGCGAGCGAGAGCGCTTCGGAGGGCGCGCTCGCTCGTGGCGTCGGCGCGGATCTCGAGCAGGTCGGGACGCAAGAGCGGGGGGTCGAGCGGCTGAATGTCGACACCGGCGACCGCTGCGCCCCGCGCCAGGAGAGCCTCCAGGGAGGCGCGGCCGATGCCGCGCGAAGCACCCGAGACCAACCCCACCCGGCCGCTGAGCGGCGGCAGCGCTCCCGTCGCCCGGATTTTCGCCTGTTCGAGCTCCCAGTACTCGACCTCGAAGACGTCCGCCCGGGTGAGCGGCCGGTAACCGCCCAGCGCCTCGGCGGCGGCGGCCGCCGCCGCGGTGTGGCGCGCGAGAGCGAGCGCGGCGCGCGCCGCGCGCGCCGAGTCTCCGAAGCCGAGGATCCCGGCGCCGGCCGCGTAAGCAACGCGGGGCGCCAGGTCGAGCCGGATGAGGTTGCGGCCCCTGGCGTAGCGATCGAAATAGCCGGAGTAGGTCTCGCCGAAGCGAGCGACCTGGCGGGCGATCTGTCGCGGTCTGGCGACGACGAGCGGAAACGGTTTGGTTCGCAGCGCATGATCCGGGGTCAGCGGGCCCCGCGTGAGCGCGCGCCGGAGCAACGCGTCGTCGCTCGCGCCCAGCGCCGGAGCGGAGGCGTCGAGCGTCGCCAGGAGGGGCCGTCCCGCGGCTCGAGAAACCTCGCGGCGCAGCTCGGCGAGATCGCTCGGCGACCAGGTCGAGGCTGCGGCCCGCGGGACACGAGATCTCCCCGGTCTGGCGAGCCTTCGCCGGGCCCTTTCGACGCTGGCGAGCATCCGCTCGTAGCTCTCTCTCGCCGTCTCCCCAAACGTGAAAAGTCCGTGATGGAGCAGGACGAGCCCGACGAGGCGCCGCGTCCGCTCGCCGCTCGCGGTCCAGAGTTCGCGAACGCGCCGCGCGAGATCGAAGCCCGGCTTGACGTAGGGCACGAGGAGGTGGTCTTCGCCCCAGATCTCGCGAGCGAGCTCGGGTCCGTGTCGAGAGTCAAGCACCGCGAGCGCCGCATCGGCGTGGCTGTGGTCGACGAACGCGGCGGGGAGGAAAGCATGGAGCAGGGCTTCGCAAGACGGCGTCGGCGACTCCGGGTCGAGGCGCAGCCGTCGCAGCTCGCGCAACATCGCGGAGTCGGAGAGGGTCGGGAGCTCGAGGAGCCGAAGCGCTCCCGCGAGGTCGACCGGCGCGAACCCCTGTGGCCCGACCTCGGCGAGGTCGGCTCCGCTCCCCTTAACCCAGAGGACGCCCCGGCTTTCGCCGTGGAGGTCGAACATCGTCGATTTGACCGACGTGTTGCCTCCTCCGCCGAGCACGAGCGCGGGCTCGGCGCCGAGCAGGCGAGAGCTGTAAACGCGCAGGCCGAGCGCCGGATCGGGCGTCGAGCGCGACCAGCGTCGCGCCTCGCGGTCGTCCCAGCGGGAGCGTACGCGAGCCAGGGGAACCTGCGAAGCGTCGCTCACACCGGCTCAGGCCGACGCCGCGACCGGTGCCTTGAGCGGCTCGAAGACGGCGCTGAAGTGGCGGAGCGCGGCCGGCTGCTCGACGATGCGGACGCCGGGGATCTGATCGCGGCGCCGCACGATCTCGGCGATCGCTTCGACGACGTAATCGATGTGGCTCTGCGTGTAGACGCGGCGGGGGATCGCCAGGCGGACCAGCTCGTGCTCGGCGAAGCGCTCTTCGCCGGTTTGCGGATCGCGGCGACCCATCATCACCGAGCCGATCTCGACGCTGCGGATGCCGGCATGGCGAAAGAGCTCGATGGCGAGGGCCTGGCCCGGATACTCGTGGCGCGGAACCTGCGGCAGGAAGCGCGCGGCGTCGAGATAGATCGCGTGCCCGCCGGGCGGCTGGAGGATCGGCATGCCCGCGGCGGCGATGCCGTCGCCAAGGTACTGCAACGAAGCGTGCCGGTACTCCTGGTACGAGAGGTCGAGCGCCTCGTAAAGCCCCACCGCGATGGCTTCGAGATCTCGACCGGCGAGCCCGCCGTAGGTCGGGAACCCCTCGGTGAGGATCAGGAGCTCCCTCTCCTGGCGGGCGACCGCGTCGTCGTTGGTGCAGAGGAAGCCGCCGATGTTCGCCATGCCGTCCTTCTTGGCGCTCATCGTGCAGCCGTCGGACAACGCGAACATCCGCCGCGCGATCTCGAGGAGGGGCAAACCTGAGTACCCGGGCTCTCGCCGTTGGATGAAGAAGGCGTTCTCGGCGAAGCGGCAGGCGTCGAGGTAGAAGGGGACGCCGTGCTCGCGGCAGAGGCTGGATACCGCCTCGAGATTGGCCATCGAGACCGGCTGGCCGCCGCCGCCGTTGTTGGTCACCGTGACGAAGACGATCGGCACCCGGGTCAAGGGCTTCTCGAGCAGGGCGCGGAGCGCGTCGACATCGATGTTGCCCTTGAACGGGTGGGCTTTCTCGAGGTCGCGGCTTTGCGGCGATGGCAGGTCGACGGCGATCGCGCCGACCGCCTCGATGTTGGCCCGGGTGGTGTCGAAGTGGGTGTTGTTCGGCACCACGTCCCCGGGTGCGAGCAGGGTCGCGGCGAGGATGCGCTCGGCGGCGCGCCCCTGATGGGTCGGAATGACGTGGCGGAAGCCGAAGATGTCCTGGACCGCTGCTTCGAAGCGTCGAAAGCTCGGGCTTCCGGCGTAGGACTCATCACCTTGCATGATCGCCGCCCACTGCCTGGCTGACATCGCTCCGGTGCCGCTGTCGGTCAGGAGGTCGATCAGGATGGCGTCGGAGGGGAGACGAAAGAGGTTGTAGCCCGCCCGCACGAGTAGAGATTCGCGCTCTTCGACGGTGGTGACGGGGATCGGCTCGACGGACTTGATCCGAAACGGTTCGATGATCGTGCGCACGGAGCCGACAGTAGCTCCCGGTCACCGGCATCGCACCACCCGCCGGGGCGGGAAGCTCAGCGATCGAGCAGCGGCGCTGCGGGGAATCCGCCGAGCTCGGCGAGCATGGCGACCAGGATCCGGCCCGAAACCACGGCGCGGTACTCCGCGGTCGAGCGCAGGTCGTCGATCGGCCGGAGATCGCGGCTGAGAAGCACGGTCCGAGCTTCGCCGGCGGCAGCCGCGTCAAGCCGGCGGCCGGCGATCGCGCCCTCGGCTGCCGAGGCGCGCACGGTGGTCGGCGCCACGCTTCCGAACGCGATGCGCGCCGCGGTCCGTTCCCGCGCTCGTCCGGGTGTTGAGACGCCCGCCGCGGCGACGACCTTCGAGATCGCCTGCGCGCGACGGGTGCCGACTTTGCGGTAGGCGTAGCGCCAGCCGGAGAGGGCGGCGGCGGGAATGAGAATCGCCGTCACCAGTTCGTCCGGCCGCGCCGCGGTCTTTCGGTAGTCGATGAAG
>ERZ1292633.5100-Hain-H41-02um-R1-5100-length-11982-cov-6_pt1 | contig 11982 bp, 8 predicted proteins | sample MGYA00564406_ERZ1292633 | MGnify/ENA primary metagenome ERZ1292633 (study PRJEB36523, sample SAMEA6512639) | groundwater metagenome | collected 2019-01-08 | study: AquaDiva: Metagenomics assemblies of 32 groundwater samples
AACAACCAAACTGGGTCAATTATCCCGCCCGGGAGGACACGCTCATAGTTTCTCCCGGCTCTGACGGGTCCGATACAATCATAGGTCGAGGGTGCGGGCGACGACGGGGCGGTCGATGACGCCGTCGAGGGCGACGCCGGCGAGCTTGGGATCGTGCGGGAAGGCGAGGAGCCAGCCGTCCCTGATCGCGCGTTCGTAAAGCCACTGCTTTTCGGCGATGGTGGTGAGCGGGTAGAGGTCGTAGGCCATCACCCACGGCGGGCGGAGGTGGCCGACGGTGGGGACGACATCGCCGGTGAAGACGAGTCGAACGCCGTCGCCGACGAACACGGGGAGCAGTTGATACGGCGTGTGGCCGTGCGAAAGGAACCACTCCACGCCTTCGAGCGGCGAGGGCGGGGCGTCGCCGTCGACGAAGTGGAAGAGGCCGGCCTCGGCGATCGCTTCGAAGTCTTCCTGCAGATACGACGCGCGGTCCCTGGGCGTGGGGTTGTGGGCGTGGTCCCATTGTTTGCGGTGAAGCCAGTGGCGGGCCTTGGGGTAGCGCGGGGTCGTCGCGCCGCCGGGTTGGTCGGTCCAGTCGGTGAGGCCGCCGTTGTGGTCGAAGTGCAGGTGGGTCACGAACACATCGGTCACGTCGTTCTCGGTTGCGCCGATGGCGTGGAGCGCGCGCGTGACGGCCTCACCGTCGTGGCGGATGGCGAAGCGTTCGGCGTCGTCGGGGGTCCATTTGGTTCCGCAGCCGGTGTCGGTGAGGATGATTCGTCCGGCTTTGCGATCGACGGCCAGCAGCGTTCGCGTTGCGAGCGGGATGCGGTTCTGGTCGTCGGGTTCGGCGCCTTTGCTCCACAGCGTCCTGGGCACGACGCCGTACATCGCGCCGCCGTCGAGGCGGAATGTGCCGGTGACGACCGATCGGATTTCGTAGCGGCCGATGGTGAGCATGGGGGGAGAGTTTAGCGGAACGATGCGCGGTTCGCACGGTGGAATCGGCCGTGCGACACGTTGTCGGGCGAGTCCTTACGAAAAAAATGAACCACAGAGGGCACGGCGCGGCCTTTGGCCGCAGCCAAACGTCGAAACGTCAAAAATTCAAAACGTCCAAACAGTGGCCGCGATGCCGGCAATCAGAACCCCGACCGGAAGGGAGGGGCCATGCTTCGGCATGGTTGTTGCCCTCGCAGCCTCGGTAACCAGGCCCGTCGCTTCCGCTCCGGGTTCTGAAAAGCCCGGCGCTGGCCGCGAAGAAACGGATGGTTAGTAGTACAGAGGACGCAGAGAAGCGATGATGCAGCCAAAGTTGTGACCGCCGATCGACCCGGATACAGTCGTGTAGAGGCCATCGGGGCGGCTGGACAACGATGAGTGATCGCGTGCTCACAGCAACGGAAACCGGAAGCGCGGGCGAGGCGACGACACGCGCGGAAGTCGGCGCCGCGTCTTCGGATGGGCCGCGACTGACTGTTTGGGAATACACATCATTTACGGTTGCGCATGCGGTTGCGATCGGACTGCTGTACCTGCTTTCGCTCCAAGGGTTGTACAAGTTCGGGCGGATGTTCGGGACGATCGAGTGGCTGATCAATTTCAAGCGGCGGCGGCGGTTCGCGGGGACGCTGCGCTACGTGCTCGGCGAGGAACCGGTCGCGGCCGAGCGTCGGCGACACATGCGCGAATTCTTCATGCAGAGTCGCTGCGACAAGCTGTTTTATCTTGTGTTCGATCGGATCACCCGCGAGGCGGCGCTCACGCGGCTGACGATAACCAATCAGGAACTTCTCGACCACGCGCTTTCGCGCGGGCACGGTGCGTACATGGCGATGTCGCACCACGGGCCTTTGCACGTCCTGGCCATGCTGATGGCGCTTCGCGGATACAAGACGGCGGGCGTGCGCGACCGTCGCGAGGGGGCGCTGCGACGGTACATTCAGGACCGGTTCGACCGGCGATATCCCGAGTTTCAGCGGATGCGCGTTCTGTACGCGGACAGCTTTCCGCGGGAAATCTTTCGCTGCCTGCAGGACGGATTCGTGCTGGGCAGCGCGATGGACGTGGACCGGGTCCGCGATCCGCGGCAGCGGACGGAGGAGGTCGCGGTCTTCGGAGAGCGGCAACATTTCCTGTCCGGTCCGATGCGGATCGCGATCCGCTGCCGAACGCCGGTGTTGCAGGCGTTCATCCTGCCGGAGAGGGACTTCCGCTATCGGCTGGAAATCGAGGAGACGCTGATCGACTCGGACGGAATCGAGGATGAGGACGCGGCGGTGTCGCGGGCGATGCGGCGTTACGCGGCCAACGTGGAGCGGTACATTCGGCGGTATCCGAGTTTGGTGACGCGCGTGTGAGCGCCGCACGAGCAAGGCGAATTCTCGGGATCCAAGGCCGTCCGTTGAAGCGGCGCGGCGTTCGGCTTGACGGAAACGCGGGGGATGATACCGTTTGAGTCAACCGGGGACGTAGCTCAGCTGGGAGAGCGTCGCGTTCGCAATGCGAAGGTCGAGGGTTCGAGCCCCTTCGTCTCCAATGCCATTTTCGAAGCGGAAATGGCGTTTTTCATTTGCTTCCCGGGAGTCTGTCTGAGTAAAGCGTTTTTGTTACTCGGACAGCGTTCTGATGGTACTTTCGACGTCAAAAACCGGGTCTTGGAACAAAAAAGTACCTTTTCGTGAGTGCGGTCCCCGTTACTCGGACAGACTCCGAGCCTGATATAAATCAGGACACCGCCGAATCCGACCATCGTCGGGCGCTGTGAACAGCATCATGGGGACTTCAACTCGGCTGCGCCGGCTCGAACTCCGCGTGGCGGGCATTGGCATGCCCATTCGACGCAAACACAATTCCGGCTCTACTGCAACGAGGAACGAACGCCTGCCCGATAGTCGATCCGCCGTCGGAAAGTCGGCATTGCGCTTGCCGGACCAGCCGTTTGCTCCTATAATATATGTAGCGTGGGGGAGGGTGACGTGTTCTTTTCGGCACCTCGGTTTTCGAGGTGTCTTGGCCAAGTCGGTGTGTGATTGCTCCGTCGCTCCGCTGCGCGGCCTTTGACGCGTCTTTTGGCCGGTTGAGTTGCTTCGGATCGCCGGCCGCTTGCGTAGGGTGAGGGGTTCGACTGTTTTGGGGGTCGGGGCTGACCATCATGTACCGTGTACCGCTGCTCAGCGTGACGGGCCTGGGCGTCTGCCTGCTTCTCGCATCCTGTAATTCCGCGGACAACCCGCTTCCGGGAAGTGCAACAACATCAGGCGGCGGGACGTCCGTCGGCGATGTGACAAGCGGCGGCACTCTTCCGGGCGGCGGATCGTCCGATCCGGCGACGGCGTTTGACGCCGTGCGGGCGCGGGTGCGCAACGAGAGCACGGCCCGCGCCGACGTGACCCTGCGTTTTATTCGTGACGACGCGGTGGTGCATCTCGCCTTCGTGCGCGTTCTTCCGGAGACCATCACGACCATCGCCAGCCCGGAGACAGCGGACATGGTTGAGCTGTCCGGCGTCGATGACCGAGGGCGGGCGCTGCCTGCGGCGGAGTACGTCTTCGGCGTTGATTTCAGCGAAAACGTACCGGCGGAATACGCGATCACCGAAGACGGCGGACCGGTCGAACAACCGCCGGGCAGGCCCGGGCCCCCCACGCTCCAACTGACCGCGCCGGCGAGCACCGCAACCCTGGCACTCGGATCCACGTTTGACGTGCAATGGGTCGATGTCGGCTCGTCCACGGCGGTCGTGTCGCTTTTCTTGCGGAAGGCGGGGTCGGGCGAGGCCGGCGAGTTGGTTCCGCTGGGCCCCGCGGTCGGCGCGGCGCTGGACGGGATCAACGACGCGTTTCGGGCCGTGCTCGAAGGAGTCGAACCCGGGCGATACGAAGTCGTCGGGCGGATCGACGACGGCGACCAGTCGGTGATTTCCATCGCACACGGTGTCGTCCAAGTCATCCGCGATCCGCTGGACGTGGCCCCGGTCGTCACGATTCGAAAACCGACCTCGTTGGCGCACTTGCGCAACGGCGACGCCCTGCGTGTCGAGTGGTCCGACGCCGATCCGGACAACAACGCCATAATCGTTTTTTCCCTGACGCCCGGCGGGCTTGCACCGCTGGCAGGCGAGGAATTCGTAATCAGCCCTCCGATCGCCGAGGACCCAGACGGTGCTTCGTCGGATTCGGCCGTGCTGGCCATACGGGATGTGCTGCCGGGCCTGTACGACCTTGTCGCGACGATTGACGACGGCCGGCTGATAGGTACGGATCGTATCGTCGGCGCGGTTCGCGTGCTCCCCGCCGCGAACAACGATCTTCCTCGGTTCGACTTTCTTGAGCCGTTCGTGGATAGCGAGGTTATCGTCGGGGGTGTGCTCAATGCGCGCTGGACGGACTCCGACGACAACGATAACGCGCGCATTTCGCTGCTGCTGGATCCGGATTTGGGCAATGTTCTGCTTAACGGGAACGAAATCGTTCTCGCGTCGTCAATCGGTGAGGACGACGACGGACTCGCGGATCAGATCGCCCTCGCCATTCCGGGCGACGTTCGTCCGGGCATTTATCGCTTCGTGGGCGTCATCACCGACGGTCTGACGCAAGTTATTACGCGTGCGCCCGGACTTATCACGGTGAAGGCGTCGCCCTCTTCGTCCGGCAGCACCGGCACCCCCAATTCCGGCGAAGGGACGGGGGGCAACAACGGAGGCGGTAACGGAGGCGGTAACGGCGGAGGCGGCCTGGGAGGCGGCGGCAACAGTGTTGGAAACGGACCTTCGACCGAGATCACGCAAGTGCAACCGGCTGTCGAAGTCGTGGACTATCCGGGCGAACTCATCACCGTGGTCGTAACGTTACAGGAAGGTCCTCTCCCGCGACGCTCCCGCGTCTACCTGACCAATATTCGTTACGGCGGCGATTTCCGCGTCGATCTGACGCCGACGACGGGTCCTCTTCCGTCGAGCAAAACCTACACGCTTGTCGTGAACACAGGCCTGGTGCCCAACGCGACCTGGCCCCGCAGCTTTGATATCGAACTAGAAACGATCATCGAAGGAGCGACCACGATTACGTTTTCGCCCCGGCCGATTCGAATCCGCCAGGAGGTCGAAATCGTCGACGTGCGGATGCTGAATTATACGTGTACGTTTGGCGGACCGATCACCCGCGATTCGTCCTCGTTCATCGGGATCGAGTGGACGTGGTTCGGCGGCGGGTTTGACGAATCGGAACCGCCTGTGAACGTGGCCTTCTGGCTCACGGCCGACGGCGCCATACCCGAAAATGACAGGGACGATGCAACGCACAAGCTTGTACTTTGGATGCCGGCCAGTCCCAATGTCACGCAGACCTTGCGGGTAGGCCTTGACTGGTTGCAAGGGACTATTAGTGCAAGAACATCCAACGGCCAACTTATCGTTACTTCTGTGCTGCCGGGGCTCATTCCGGGCGATTACCATCTGGTGAGCGTATTGGACGGTGGGGACGCCGGGCGCACGGTTTACGCTCCGGTTGCAACTCCGATTCAGGTTTGCGTTCCGGTCCCAACGGCGACCGGCGGCGGGCAGCCCTGACCACGAGTGCTCGTAACGATTCCGCCAGCGCCACTTCCGCCGGCTCAGGGCCCGGCTTGGCTACGCAGACGATATCCAATCCGATGGGCAGTGCGTCTTTGTTCTTGCGGAACGCCTCGCGAATTCGCCGGCGGATGCGATTGCGCTGCACGGCCCCGCCGACCCGTTTGCCCACGCTCAAGCCTAGTCTGGACCACGCCAGATCGTTGTCGATGACATGGACGACCAGGAGTTGATCGGACGCGAAGCGGCGCGCCGCATACACGCGTGCGAACTCGCCGCGCCGGCACAATCGCTCTCGTAGTCGAAATCGCTGGTCGGTCATTATCGCATGATCGGGCGGCGTATCGCCCCAAAGTCGTTTGCCACGCCGACGCCCAACGAGTCGGCTCTCTACTTGGTGCATTCCCCAGTATACTGTCGCGCTTCGGGCCGCGAACCTGGAGGAACCTGTTTTGAACCACGCGGGCCGCGACGGCCTTGGAACATGATCGGGAGGAGTCCTTTGAAGCCGGCTGCATCAACTCGTAGGGCGTGGATCAACCGAACCGCCGTTACAACGCTGTGCCTGCTGACCGCGGGAATCCCGACGATTTCCGCTTTGGCCGGTCCCAAGCGGTTCGACGCCGAGACGGGCGCGGATCCGAACAACTATCCGCCGGACTGCCCGGTGGATTTTCTCCACCTCAAGCTGGAGCTGTTGTTCGAGGACCTGAGCGCGCAATCGTTTTCGGCCACGGCGACGTACACGCTCCGCCCGGTGCGCGAGGGTGTCACCGATCTGACACTCAACGCGGAGGACCTGTACATCGACGGCGCAGCGACGGCGACGGGTCCGGCCGTGCGATTCGAATATGACGACAAGGAGCTTTTCCTGCGTTTCGCGGCGCCGCTTCCGGGCGACGTTGATACGGTGCTGACGATCCGCTACCGTTGCATCAAGCCGATCGAGGGGATGGTCTGGGCGCTCCCGGATGCCGCCTATCCGGATCGTCCGCTCGTGATCCACACGCAGGGCGAGGCGGAATACGCTCGTTACTGGTTTCCCTGTCTCGATGCGCCCGTGGACCGCTGCACGACGGAAATCGTCGCCGAAGTGCCGACGCCGTTCTTCGCCCTCTCGAACGGAAAGCTGATCGACCGCCGCGACGATCCGAAGACCAAGCGTACGACGTTTCATTACCGGCAGGACCAGCCGCACGTGTTCTATCTCATTTCGCTGGTGATCGGCCGGTTCAACGAAGTCGCTGACCGGTGGCGGGACATCGATGTGCAATACTTCGTGCCGCTGGGCAAGGGCGAGCAGGCGCGGCTGACCTACGGCCGAACGCCGGAAATGATCGAGTATTTTTCGACGCTTCTGCACTACGACTACCCCTATGCGAAGTATTCGCAGGTGACCGTGCCGCTCTTTTTCTTCGGGGGGATGGAGAACACCTCGGCAACCACCGTCACGGACCTTTCGTTGCTGACGCCGCGGGCGTGCGTCGATCAGGACCTCGAGGGGTTGATCTCGCACGAACTGGCCCACCAGTGGTTCGGCGACCTGCTCACGTGTCGAAGCTGGAAGCACATCTGGCTCAACGAAGGCTTCGCGACGTTTATGAACACCGTGTGGCTGGAGAAGTCCAAGGGTCGCGAGGAGTACCTCTACGACATCTGGACGCGATACGAGCGTGTCGCGGAGAACGATCGCACGGGCGAGCCGCCGGGGATTCTCTTTTCCGATTATCGCGACGCCGACGAGACGTTTACCCAGAAAGGATCAATGCCCTACGCGAAAGGCTCGTGTGTTTTACACATGCTGCGGCATCAGCTCGGCGACGAGGTGTTCTGGCGAGGCATCGCCGCCTACGTCAACAAGTTCGCCTATAGCCAGGTCGAGACGGAGGACCTGCGGCGCGTGATGGAGGCTGTTTCCGGGCTGAATCTCGAACAGTTTTTCGACCAGTGGGTCCGCAGGCCGGGTGTCCCGCATCTCAGCGTGCGCTACGATTGGGATGAAGAAGAGAACGCCGCGTATGTGACGGTCATGCAGACGCAACACATCGACCGCGATGCGCCCGCGTTCCACGCGCCGCTCGACCTTTTCTTTCGCGTGGACGGCAAGGACGAGTTTGCGCGGATGGAGCTTACCGAGCGGAAAGGCGTCTTCCGCCGCGAGTTTGCGAGAAAGCCCGAACTCTTCTGCGCCGATCCGAACGCGGGGTTGCTGATGGACCTCAAGTGCGACATGCCGCGTTCGATGTGGCAACGGCTGCTGGTTGAGGGGCCGACGACGATCAGTCGATGCCTGGCCGCGAAAAACCTGGCTCGTTTCGATCGCCCGGAGGTCATCGACGCCCTGCGCGCGACGGTCGCCAACGCAGCCGAACACCGGACGGTCCGCAAGGAGGCGGCCGAGGCGCTCGGGGCGATGCGCTGCAATCCGGCGCGTGCCACGCTCGTGGCACTGCTAGGCGACCAGGCCGCGATCGAGCACCCCAAGGTTCGCGCTGCGGTTATTTCCGCAGCCGGGACCTACGACGCGCCGGAGATCGGCAAGGCGATCGCGCCGTTCGCGGTGTCCGATGAAAGCTCGAAGGTCGAAGCGGAAGCGAGCGAGGCACTGGGCAACATCCCGTCGTTCGACGCTCAGGACATTCTGGTCGCCAACGCCGACAAGGAATCGTTCTATCATCAGATTCGCGTCGCGGCGATTGAGGCGCTGGCGAAACGCAACGATCCGAAGGCCGTCGAGGTGGCGATGAAATACGCCGCCTACGGTCAGCACGACCGCGTGCGGCCGGTCGCGGTTCGGGCGCTGGGGCGACTCGCCCGCGCCAATGAGAACCGCCGCAGCGACATCCGCAACGAACTCGTGCGGCTTCTCGCCGACTCGCAGGATCGGACGGTCTGGGCGGCGATCGACGCGCTGGCCGACATCGGCGACGCCGAATCGACCGCGGTCATCCGGCGACTGCTTTCCGGCGCGACCAAACCGACGACGTTTCGTCGGGCCGTCGACGCGCTGGAAAAGGCGAAACCCGAGAGCGAATCGGACGAGCTGAAAGCCCTTCGCCGGTCGGTCGACGAACTTCGCCAGACGGTTCACGAACTCCGCGAGCGACAACGCGGCGAACACGAGCGCGATCACCGCGATTGAGAGCTTCGCTATCGTCGTTTCATCGAACGGTCCGCGCATGACCGACCAGAATGTCCGCGCGGCGGGTCGGCTCCGGAAGGCGGAATCCGGCGCCGCACGCGAGTACAATTCCGACAGCGGCGGCGAGCGACAGGCGGTGGCCGACGCTGACGTACACCGGCTTAACCCCGTCGCGAGTACGAACCGCCGAGCCGATCTGTTCGCCATTGTGGACGAGCGGCGCCGTTGAACCACACCGAACGCCTGGCGCGTCGGCCTCACCGATCAGAATGCTCTTCGCGCAACCCAGGCTCGGTCGATCCATCAGCACGCCGAGGTGACAGGCGAGTCCGAATCGCCGGGGATGCGCATAACCCTGCCCGTCGAAGAAAAAAACGTCCGGTTCGCAACGAAGCTTGCGAATGGCCGCGAGGATGGCCGGCGCTTCACGAAATGTGAGCAGTCCCGGCACGTAGGGAAACCGCACGGCACGTCGCACGACAATCTGCTCCACGACCTGCCGCGCGGCCACATCCCACACCACGACGGCTGCTATGCACTCCTCGCGGTCGGATGAAAACGCACAGTCCGCACCCGCCGCCAGATGCAGCCGGGGCGCCTTGCCGATCGGAATCACGCGGCGTGCGAACTTCCGCTGAATGGCGACCGCCTGCTTCGGCGAAACATTCCATCGATGCAACAAGCGCGGCAGTTTCAACTCGTCGGCCTCGAATTGCCTGACAGTCCGGTAACACCTACAGACCCTACTCCCGGTTGCGGCGTAAGAAAATGCCGGAATGACACGCTCATTTTGGCAGACTGAGGCAGCGCGAACGATTTCCACCCAAATTGTACGCGCGTAACCATTGCATTGGCTGGGGTTTACGGCCATGTAGGTCGACAACGCTCTTTGGCACGCGGCTTGTACTTCCGTCATTCGAGTCGCCGCCGACGGGGCGGCGCAATAAAATGTCATTGCTTCTACTTCGAGGAGGTGAACCGCAATGATGCTTCAACGAATGAGTACGGCGTGGCCGTTCGGCGATCTGCGCAGCGAGATCAATCGGTTGTTCGAACAGGTGATGGAGCCGTCGAACCGCGGCCTGATCTTCGGCGTCCGGTCGTTCCCCGCGATCAACATGTGGGAGGACGACGAGTTTGTCTTTGCCGAGGCCGAAATCCCCGGCGTCCCGATGAACGACATCGAGATCAACGTCGTCGGCAACGAGCTGTCGATCAAGGGTCAGCGCAAGTGCTGCTGCGACGAGAGCGTGACGTTCCATCGCCAGGAGCGTTGGACCGGCGAGTTCTCGCGGTTCCTGACGCTGCCGGCGGCGATCGACGCGGACAAGGTGGAGGCCGTCCTGAAGAACGGTGTGCTGACGATCAAGCTTCCCAAGGCCGAGGCGGCCAAGCCGCGACGCGTCGAGGTCAAAACGCGATAGCGCTCCCGCGCAGTCGCAGGGACCGGGTCGAACGGGAGCTGTTTCGGATTTTTCGTAATCGAAAGGGGATCGCATCGCCGGCGTTGACGCGTTGTGGCGCTACGCGAACGCCTTCACCGCCAGCGTGTCGTTCTGCCCGCCGAAGCCGAAGGAATTGGAGAGGCAGGCGCGGACGGGAATTCTTCGCGCGGCGTTGGGAACGTAGTCAAGAGAGCAGTTGGGGTCGGGCGTGCTGTAGTTGATCGTCGGCGGGACGATGCCGTCGCGGATCGCCAGCACGCACGTGATCAACTCGACCGCGCCGGCAGCCGCGATCAAATGCCCCACCATACTCTTGATGCTGCTGATGAGCACGTGACCCCCCTGTGTCCCCCCTTGGTAAGGGGGGAGGCCGACGCGGTCGCCGAAGACGCCGCGAATCGCCAGCGACTCAATCTTGTCGTTCTCTTCCGTTCCCGTCCCGTGCGCCGAAATGTAATCGATGTCCTTCGGTGACATGCCCGCGCTCTGAAGCGCCCGCTGCATGGCCGCGATCGCCCCGCGACCTTCCTCGTGGATGTCGGTGATGCGAAACGCGTCCGCCGTCGAGCCGTAGCCGACGATCTCGGCGAGAATTCGCGCCCCGCGCCGCTTCGCGTGCTCCAGCTCTTCGAGGATCAGAATCCCCGACCCCTCGCCGAGCACGAATCCGTCTCGCGTGCGATCGAACGGGCGTGAGGCCGTCAGGCACGTGTCGTTGCGCGTCGAGAGCGCCGTCAGGCGGCTGAACCCCGTCACGCCCAGCGGGTGGATCATGCTGTGCGTCCCGCCGGAGATCATCACGTCGGCGTCGCCGTACTGGATCAGCCGCGTCGCCTCGCCGATCGCCTGCGTACTGGCCGCACAGGCGGTCAGCGTGTTGATGTTCGGCCCCTCGACGCGGAATTGCACGGCCAGATGGCCGCCCGCGAGATTGGGATCCTGTTCGAGTTCGTTGGTCTGGTTGAGGACGCGAAGCGCCGTCTCGGCCCAGCGCACCGTGTCGAGCGGCATCAATTCGCCGCGTTCGTTTCGACAACCGGCGAGCGCCGCCTCGGCGAAGGGGAAAAAATCGAGAGGACCCTCGCCGCCGCCGAGATAGACCCCCACGCGCGTCCGATCGAGCTGAGCGTGGTCGTCCAACCCGGCAGCTCGCCACGCACGGGCCGCCGCTGCAAGAGCGAAACGGCTGTTGCGGCTGGCGCCTTCGTGACGCGCCGCATCCGCGCCCAGAAAGTCCGAAAGATCGAAATCCTTCACCTGGGCTGAGAACGAGGTCGGAAACGCACTCGCATCGAAGAGCGTCGTCGGACCGATGCCGCTTTCGCCCGCGAGCATTCGCTTCCATACGGACTCGATGTCAAGCCCCAGGGGCGTGACCCAGCCCATCCCGGTGATGACTACGCGGCGCTCCATGACTGTTACTCCTCGACCTTGCGGACGACCAGTGCCGCCGTCTGCCCGCCCGCAAGGGCGTAGGAAACCGTCACCGCGTGCGTGATGCGGGCGTCCTTCGGATCATCCTGCACGAAGCGAAACCGCGACGCCGGATCGGGATTCGACGTATTCAGCGACGGCGGAATCGTGTTGCGGGCGAGCGCCGTCACCGTCGCGGCGAAATCGATCGCTCCCGTACCTGCCCCGTTGACGCCGATTGCGCCGCGCGTGGTCATCGCGGGAATCTCCGACAGCCGCGAGCCGAACACCTCGTTCCACGCAGCCGCCTCGGCGGCGTCGTAGTTCCGCGTCCCGGTCCCGAACGGTGCGAGAAGGTCCACGCGATCCGCGGGCGTTTCAGCGTCGGCGAGCGCTTTTCGCAATGCAATCGCTATCGCCCGCCC